>Ga0079224_100015558_pt1 | contig 10656 bp, 11 predicted proteins | sample Stecom2015_FD_80414 | JGI IMG/M metagenome (GOLD analysis project Ga0079224, IMG submission 80414) | Agricultural soil microbial communities from Utah to study Nitrogen management - Steer compost 2015 | ecosystem: Environmental > Terrestrial > Soil > Agricultural land | place: USA: Utah...
CTGATTTTCCACGTTGCAATAATCTTTCTTCCCCGCCCATTCGTACAATTGGTATGCAAACTCCACTACTTCCTCTGCCAGTTCAACCGAAGCATTTTTAGAATATTCCGGCACTTCATCCATCTTCAATTTTCCGATTCGCCTTCCTCCCAAGTAACCCATCAATTCCTCCAATATACTGTCTTTGTACTTGTCGAGGGCTTCGTAAAAATTGTTCAACGCCTTATGCTCCGCAAATGAAATAGTGTCCAAGTGAAACTTGTGTGCTGCATTTGCAAAAGAGAACAACTTACCCTGAATGTATTCGGGAGTAAGTTCTCCGTCCTTTTTTATCTTAATGACTGTTGCCATTTCTTTAAGTTGGCGATTGACAGAAAATAATCACTTTGCCATCAGTTGCCGCCGCTGAACCACCTATGATAACGTATTTTGTAGATACGGGAATTTTGTAGTTTCCCGCTCCGCTGATGGATGTTGTTTCCGTTCCGGTTGCAAGATTGATGGCTTCGATCGCCGTATCTCCTGTCGCCGCCCATGCACCACCATCGCTTACGCCCTCAATCGCTCCACCATCATTAGTTCCGGTAATGTTGACCGTTCCCGAAACATTCCCACTAATATGCACAGTAACGGTTTGCCATTGGGAAACATCCTCTTTAATGCCGTTTTTAGCATTAAACTCCGTTGTTACATCTTTAGTAAATGAAAGCATTGCTTTTGTTTTAAGTGGTTACGTTGATTGTTTCATCATCGGCCAGATACCCGTTTGATGTGGCAAAATCTTTGTCCGGCTGAATCGGTGAAACTTTAAAAGAGTTCCCGTACAAATCAATACTATGAATTGTTCCGGTTTTGTTGCTCGAATCATTTTCACATACCATCCCCACCTCCAAATCTGCCAACTTTGCAATGTCGTCATCTTCAACGGTTACGATTGCGACCTGACCTCTTAATGTCTGACTTGCCTTTTTATTGGTGAAATTAATTGTTGCCATATTGAATTTGTTTTATGCTGCTGATTGAATTTCTTCCTCTGAAATTTGTTCTTCCTGCATAGGCGGTTCACCCTCTTGCTGTTGCTGTGCTATCTGCTGTTTCTGCGCTTCCTGTTGCTGTATGGCTTCAACTGTTTGCTGATTTTGCACAACGGCGGGAATTGCTACGTTCTCAATAACTGCCTTTGCAAGCGGCTGCAATTCGGGAGGAATCGGTATGCCCTGCTCATACATTTTCATAATGGCAGAAAGCACCGCATTTTTATTTTGATACTCACCCGTTGCTCTTGCTTTGCCAATCTCCATTTTTCCCTTCAATTCTTCTGTCCGCTGTCTTGATTGTTCAGCCATTTGAGCCGACTTGATTTGACCTTCGATTGTTTGTCTTTGATTTTCCTCTGCAACTTTACGCTGATGAACAAGCATTGATTTCTGACCATGCCTGAACAATGCTTCTGCAAGTTTCACATCTTCTTTTGCAACCCTCATCAACTGGAAGGGGTCAACAAACAAAACAAGTTCCGGTGTGGAAATAATCGCCTGATTGAGTATAGCCTCGAACTTTGCAATCTGAATCGCATCGGGAAGCATATTTACCCTTGTTGAGAAAATCCTTCCATCCACATCTTCCTGACCAATTATACGGCGGTAAACTTTTGAACCATACGTTACTGAATTTTTCAGTAAGCATGAAATTTTACGTGCCGTGTCAGCCATGCAATTCTTGTAAGCATCGTAGTAATAATCGGTGGCGAAAGCTCCCTGTTGTGTGGCTGTTTCGATATTGGAAACGGCAACCCTCGGAGTGGCAGCCTGACTAATCAGGTTAGGGTCTTCTCCCAATTCATCTTTGACAATCTGGTAGTGCTTGTCGTAAAGTAAGATAAGCCCTTGAAGTTGTTCGAGGAATCCTGAATTTCGTAGTTCCATAAATGGAACAGGAAGTGGATTACCTTCGCCGTCTCTCCCACGATAGTATATGTCGCCCGTCTGATCGTAAAGTTTTTTAACATCAATCGCTTTATTCTGATCTCCCAGTCCATAGTCAATATTCTGAACTGCATCCCAGTTGATTGCTGTGCCAACCGGCCTCATCTTCATTACCAACTGCTGCATTTTGATTCGGGCAAGTATCATTTGCTCCACCGGCTCCTGAATCTTTTCTGCCACCGAAACCGAAGTCATGTCATAGTTCTGTGGCATATAGAATGAGTAGGAAAATTCAGCGTTCCCTAACTCTTTGGGGTCTTGTGGGCGAATCATGTTTTTCTTCAACCCCCATTCAAGCATCATCTGTTTGCTACGCAAGTAAACACCCCTGTAAATGTTCCACCTTTCATCTTCAATCACTTTTTCATTGGGGCGAACCTTTGCGGGTTTTCCTCTTTTTAAAATCGTTGACTTGTTCTGTTTGGTGGTAACTTCTGTGTAAAGGTCAATGTCAGGGGAACGAAGTTCAAACTCAATGCAATCAACATTCCATTCATCATAAGGGCGAAGGTAGGTTGCGTTCCATTCGTTCATCCACGAAATGTTATCGTAAGTGCGGAACTCTTTGGCTGTTGCTGCAATCTCAAACAATTCCTGTTCGGTTAATTTGCCACCAAATTCTTTCCCATACTTACGACGAATTTCGCTGATCTTGTAAGTCTTAATTTGTCCTCTCCATGCGGTATCTCTAAAATCGGGGAAGTTGGAATAAGAATAAATTGCATTTTCAGGTTGTACCCAATCCACATGAATTACCCCAAACTCATCCATCCAAGTATATGTTCCCACAAATGCACATTCGGCGGCATCGTGTAACATTTTTTCCTTCAACACATCGAACCATCCACATGCAGCAAGCACATCATTGCACCCAAGTTCATACAAAATTTCTTCTGGTAGTCGCTGAAACTGACTTTGCCAAAGCATCAACCTGTCATGATCTTCTGGAATCATTTTATCCCTCGGAATAATTTCAACGCCCGATTCTGCTTCAAGGTCTTCAATCTTATCCCTGTTCTCCAAGATGAATTCCAGATATTCAAATTCCTCTTGTTTTTCTTTTACCGATAGAGAATCGGTTGCTGTAACCTGAATTTTTTCAGTCCGTGTCATCCAGCGGCCAACCAAACCGGAAATAATTCTGTTGGGGAGTTTAATTGCGGACCAGTTTAAATTGATGTAGTTGTTCTTGCCGTTGAACTCCAACTGATCTACAAACTTCTGCATATTGATCTTGCCATTAGCAAGATTTCGGTTCTCTTTCCATTGCTGATTTCGTGTCCAGAAGTAACTTGAATAGCCCCCGCTTACGTAGGCATCAATGGACTTTGCAAGTTGCAGCCCCCACTTCCAATCGGATTTCTCCCAGATGGACAGGTTCTCCAATTGGAAATTAACCATTGGCTGTGCGCTGTCTGAACCCGTTTGTGGTGATATAGCGTTGGTGGCCATTTCTTTGGATGAGGACTCTTAATACCAACGAAATTATAAAATTTCTAATTAACAAACCGATTTTTTAGAAAAATTTCAATTTAATTGAACTTTCGGGTACACTTTGACTAGTGGAGACTTTGGCGGGGGGAGGATAGCTACTGGTTCAGAAAGCACTACAAGAAGCATCAAAAACGAAACAATGGCATCAAATTTCGTCCTGTCGTATGGGTCAAACTTTTTAGCATTAGATAAAATTTCTTCAAAATCTATCTTGTAGCAGGAATTTTCAAAGTACGACATCCCTGCATCATGCTGTTTGGTAAGCGAATAAGGTGTAGTCGGAACGCCTCTGTGCCTTTCGGTAGTGTCTCGTTTTTCCGGCGCAATGGTGCTTAATGGGTAAACTCCCAAGTATTTCCTCCGGCCTCTTTGTTTAAAATAGGTGTCATAATCATCCGATGTATGCTCGTACCACACTTGAAATCCGTAATATTCGGCGGCAAGCATAACCTGTTCATGAAGTTCATCCTTTTCTTTCGGCCTCCCGTACAAATGGCCTACCGCTTTTTTCGTCCCATCTGGATTTTCACTATCATACTTTAGCCCAATCCACGCCGAAGCCTTTGACCCGTACTTTCTCCCTCCCTGACTGTTGGAATAACTGTCCACCGCAATAGCCCCGATTCTTACACGGGCAGGAACACGCATCCCATTCTCCATCACAAATTTATTTGAATCCTCCACCTTTGGCAAATAAGTTACACGCCAACAAAAATCATCTTCCCCTTTCCTAATATCCCTCCACTTCACTTTTTGGGTTTCAGCATCCCGCCAAAATAATATCTCTCTTTTGTAAACTGGTTGTTCAGTTAACTCCCGTTCTCTCTGATTAATATTGACAATATTGAATATACATTTCTCACCGTCATCGCTAAACGCTTCCTCTATGGTAAGTGGCTCTTTGCGAATACGGGAAGCTAATACTCTTGGACTTTTAGCTGAATCCCTGTCCATCAAAATAGTCCTCAACGTTTTTTCTTCATCGGGGAATCCATACAAATCAAAATTTCTAGTCCGTTTCGCCGTCATAAAGAAACGATACAACCCCGTTCCTGTCATCCCATTTTCTCCTTTACTTTTTTGATCGCTGTCGTTCCATAGTAATTTGAAAGCATCCTGAACGCCGTCTTTATCCGTTTCTATTTTCTCAACCGTAGTTGTATATAACGCTTTCCCGATGATCCTCCCTTCATCATCCAATAAACAATACCTGACAACTTCATGCCTTTCATATACATCAACTTCAACGGTTTTACCTACTTCATCCGCAACATAACGATGTAATTTCTGACCATCATACGCAACCTTGTCCGAACTTTGCCAATCAATCAAAGAACCTAATTCATCCTTACCTACATTTTCCTCAGCTTTTTTTCCCCTCACATTTGTTTTCTGAAACCTCATTTCTGACTTTGGATTTACACCCAAAGACATATCATATTCAGGTCGGAAAAACTTGGGCATCCTCCTAAATGGGTTGACTACCGTTTTACCAAAAAACTTCTTAGCATCTGTTCCTGTTTTTGACTGAATCCCCGCATTTGTCATCTTAGTTCTGGTAACGTATTCGGTCGCAAATAATCCAGCCCAAAATGATTTACCAAACCTACGCTTAGTAACTTCAACCATACCCAAACAATTAGGGTCTTCAATACAATACTGCATGAAGTAAGCCTTTTCCAAATCGGGAATCCTGAATTTAGGATAACCTATATCAATAGGCCACCATTGAAGATACAAATAATGGAAACCCGTTAAATAAGTCGGCTTGCCGTTATTCATGAACCAAAATCCATTCAATCTTCTATCCCACTCTTGTTTTTTGTATTCCTCTAGTCGTGAATCATAAAAATCTTCATCATCATCTTTTTTCTTCCTGTCGTATTCGTCCCATGTTTTCAGGACTAAATTATACCACGAAGGGAGCGGTAACCGCTCCCAATACTGATGTTCATCTATGTCAGATCGTGAATAAACCCCTCTCTGTTCAAGTTTCTTAGTAATTACATTATACACATACCCAACTGGAGGAACGCAACAATGCAACCCTTGAACATCAACAACCTTTCCTCCTTCAATTTTATCGTACATAATTAATTACTTGACTTACTCCCCGCCAAGTCCCCCACTTCATCGGCCATTGATTCGGGAGTAATCCTGAACTTAGGCGATTGCGTATCTTTCTCTTCATCATTAGTTATTCCTGCGAAGGAATATATGGTTTGCGCCGCCGCGCTAATTACCTGACTTTTTTCCAAAAGTTTAAAAATCCTATCAAATGACTTGCTATCCTTGTCAGCCAGATCAATATTTTGCAAGTCAACCCGATTCAGTAAAGCAGCCATTTGATTCATCTTCTTATTGATAGCATAAAACAATTTAGCTGCCCCATCCTGCTCATACGAATCAATAATCGCTTGTAATTCTTCTACTGTTTTTGCCATACTTTAATTAAGATTTATAAAAACCATGTCTCCGTTTACCCGAAGTAATTTTTTCTCCACTACGCAAACCTTATCAACTTTCATTATGGAGACAAATATTTTTTCCTCAACAAACGCAAGGGTGAACAATGAGAATTCAATGTATTCAGTTGTCTTAAACACTTTCGTTAATTGACTTTGCATCGGATTTTGAAATGCCCACCATCAAATCTCCACGCTCAACCATCTTTGTTAGTTCGTGGTCAATCGCTACAAGCTCCTCCCTTTCGTGGTAATTGTCATCATCAAAATGACGACAACGGATAATGTTCCCTTCTCTGCCATCCATGTCCTGAAAAACAATTTGGTAATCACACGCCTTTAATGTATGGCACACATTCCCCTTTAATTCTCCCGTTGTGATATACAAAACGTTTTTGATTAATTCAGGTTCAATCCCTTCAATCACTCCCCGATAGGGTTTGAAAACACGAAGCGCAAACTGGAATCCTTTTAGCGGTTTCCATTCCTTCCCATCATGCCACCCGTAACATTGCTCCTCTGGTATAGAGTAATACCGAATATCACTCCCCTCAAATTTTCCTGAAAGGGGAGCGTAATTGTAAATTCGGTTGGATTCGATTATGGCATTGGGATGAATGAGAATGGTTGCTTTTTCTGGAATGTAGTTAGAATGAATGACGGTTGCATTAACGGGTTCAGTTTCCCTCCGGTTGAGATTTTCGTACTGCCTTTCCCTGCGTATGCGTGTCCCATCTTCAAATGTATGCCAATTCTTGCCTTCAATGTCGCAAGCAACAACCACCCTTTTGTCCACGCACTTGATCGAATGAGGGGAAGAAAGTATTTCCTGATTAATAGATTGAATCTCACGCTCCCAACTGATACGAGATGCACTTTTTTCTTCTGCAATTTCCCTTAAAACATCTTTTGGGATTGCGGTTGGTTTTTCATCAATAACGAAAATCTTGCTCATACTATCTGGATGCTACGGGTGCGGAACTTGATTGAGCAGCAAGCAAACTTTCCCTTTGTGGAACATCCACTTGCGCCCTCATCAGATTTAATTTTCTTTGCTGTGGTGAACTTAACGCATCCCTCTTTGCGTATTTCACATCCCCCGTGCGGGGGTCAATGTACGTTACCATCTGCGTTTTTTCATCAAACAAAATATCGGTTGCATCTTTGGGGATGGATCGTGAAAGTAGTGATTCTGGATATGGTTGAGGCGGGGGAGGCCCAGATTGTGATTGCAAATTTGGGTCAACCCTTCCTGCTGCTTTGCCATCCACCGTCATCTTAGGAAATGCGTACCCGGTAGTTAATGAACTTCCCAAATCAGATCCGGTTTTTGTTCCAATGCGAATAGTGTTTTGGCGAAGTACATCAAGTTCTTTTTGAAGGGTGTTCTTGTCAATCCCAGAATTGGGATTGGATGCCTGAAATCCTATCCACAATTCATCGAATGTTTTACCGGGATTGGATTCTACAAAATTACTCCACGAATCTCTTTGCTCAAATGTCAGAGAGGATGATGGAGCGGCTTTCGCCTTAGATTTTGGTTCTTCTTTTGGGTCGCCTCCACCTTTGGAAGCGGGAACTTTTAGTTTCATTATAATGGCTTTTGACCAAAATTAGAAAATAATTTGGTTTATTTCATCTCTCTTTTCACACCACTCTTTGATAAACTCCGGCAGGGGATGGGAAAGGGGAATTAAATCATCCTTTGAAAAACTGGAAAACGGATCGAAAACTCCCTTCATCTCCGTGATTTTCGGGTCCATCTCATTATGACAAAATACATTCATAAGCATATTCTCAATCTTCTTCGTATGGATGAATTTGTTTCGGACAAATCCAGCATGGTGGATGATAATTTTGTCCAAAAAATCCCATGAAGCGGGAGCAAAAATACCTTCTCCATCCCCCACTGAATAATATTTTGTTTTAGCCAACCGAACGATTTTCGTTCCAACGGGAGTGCGTGAATGGTCAACGTTTAGTTGGTGTTTGGAGTTACCCCACATATTTATACGGGTGCAGAAAAACGCTTCTTCATCCCGTTCAATAGCTTGCCGAATAAACGGGAAGCACCAACTTGCTACCGATTCATCTGCCTGCAAATTAAAATGCCACTCGGTAGTAAGCATCCCCTTTGCCACGTTGGTATAATGAGAAAGTTTTTCTTTCCCTCTCATTTTGTTCCACTCGCTTGCAGGAAGTCTCACGATTTTTGTTTTCTCATTTTCAAACTCCATTACTAAATCCTGTGAGCCATCATCGCTCCCCGCATCAAGTACCACTACTTCATCACACATGGCTTGCAAACATCGGATAGCTTCACGCCAACAATAATCCTGCGATTCTGGATTATTGAAAAAAAGCGATCCCCCAAGCGTTTTACTCATAATTTACTTTTTTAAGAGTGCAACCAAAATGCCGTTCCAATATCCTTCACCATCATTTTGCTCGAAAATCCCAAGCTGACATTGATATTTGATGGTGTACCCTGCGGCAAAAATTCCCTCCCTTGTTCCTTCGTTCACATCATCCCAACTGAAATCATCACACACATAAATAAATTCATCGGCCATCATCGGTTTAAAATAAGTGAGGGCTTTTTTCTGCAATTCCTTCGCATGGTTCCCATCGTAGTTGAACATATCAATCCCTGAAAATTCATTGGGAGATATTGTCCAACAATCTTTGTCCAAAATCTGATACTGTTCCTCTGGAAGAAACTGTTTGCAATGCTTGTATGCAAGTTTTTTTGATTCTCCTCCTTGTTCAAATTGACTCCAATTATCAACCCCGATACCTCTCACTTCATTCCGGTATAAGGTTGATATGAATGTTCCCGCTTTGTGCAAACCAACTTCCAGATAACTTGTGCTTATCGCCCCAAGATTGTTAAGCAAATGCCTGATTTTATTTCCGGTGAATGAGGGAATACCAAAAGCTGATGATCCTTTTAGTTTGGACTTCCCCGCTTCTGCATCTTGTATGGCCTGTTTAATCAAATCTGTTTTAGTCATGTTTAAAATTTGTTAATAGAGAAAGAATTACCCTCTTTTTTGACAGCCCAAACGAATACACCAAAGTACGGTTGTCCGAATTTTTCATGAACGGCTTTATGAACTCCCGGCCAGCTTCTTGCATTGTGATCGTAGTCATGCCCTGATAAAACGCCCCCGTCTTTGACAAGCGGCCACCATGCGTTTATGTCATCTCTTACTTCTTCGTAAGAATGTCCGGCATCGAGAAAAACAAGATCAAATTTCACGTTTCTGTCGGAAAAATGTTTGGCAGCATCTACACTTTTCATTGGGAAAGCCATCACATGACTACTCAAGCCCATATCCTTCATGTTCTTCATAAAGTCGTCATACATCCCTGCCCTTCGTGATTCCACTTCAGGTTCGTGATAATTTTCAGAAACAACTTTGTCGAAAAGATCAACGGCATACACCGTAATATTTTTCCGAATGATGGTGTCAGCAATAGAGGCGATGGATTGCCCCCTGAAACTCCCGACCTCCAAAATGTTTGAATGATTGGGAAGTTGGTTGACCAAATGTTCGTAATCTAATCGGTCAAAAGCAGAGAAAAACCCTACTATTTCATGCCATTGTTTTTTCATGTTGATTCTTTTACTATGGTGGTATAATTTTTTGAAAGTATTGAGTTGATTGCATCAATCGCTTGCATGGTGTAAAATCGAGTGCAGGGAGGTTTTTTCTCATTCACATAACACTTCTTACCAGATTGCCCTACCTCGTCCGTCCAACAAAAAGGTTTTTCACAAACCCTGTGATGATGATTGTGGATTGCAGCTTTATTTGTCATGTCGGCATGAATAACATGGGGATCAACTGAACCAAAAAATATCACACTCGGAACATCAAACCCGCTTGCAATATGCGAAACACCACTATCAATTCCAACAAACAAATCGGATGAAGCAACCGCCCACATCAAAAATTCAGGCGAAGGTGTGGACATTCTTATCGCTCCCTTCACATCCTCACTTTTACCCACCCCCAACTGAACCACATCGTACCCTCTTGAGTTGAGAAACTTGACTACCTCCTCCCAATCCACCCCGTAAATATTGCGGTGTGGTTCATCCCTTTCGTCAATATGAAGTACGCAATATTTTTGAAACAGCTTGTTTGACTTTTGGCGGTAATCAAAGGTGAGTGAAAGTTTCGGGTTTCTCAATTCGCCGTCCTGAACTTCTGCAAATTCATAATAGGTTTTCAAATGAAGTTGCTTGGGTTTTACTTCATACGACATATTGAGGTCAATCACTTTTACCGGAAGATTTGGGTTAAGGCGATTGAATGGGATGATCGGGAAGTAATGCGTAGAAAAAAATCGCATGAAGTACTCCGATGTGTCAAGAGAAACCTGATAACCTAATTTATGGAAGTGGTGCATGACAGGTTCCATCTGCAAAATATCCCCAAGTGCATGACTTCTTTTAAACACCACCGTTTCCTGAAATGGCTTCCAATGGAATCCGTGAAAACCAAAAGTTCTATTGCATGGCTGATTAAGTTCAAAGGAAAAATCATCAGCCATACCTTCATCACAAAAAACAATTCCGTGATTATCCATTAGGTATTGACCGTACACTTTGCAAATGGAAACATCTTCGGGGCAAGTAGTGATGATGTTCGGGTCAGTCCCCAAAACAGTTTGAAGTTTCAAACTTCTCAATGAAAATCCTC
>Ga0079224_100015559_pt1 | contig 10655 bp, 14 predicted proteins | sample Stecom2015_FD_80414 | JGI IMG/M metagenome (GOLD analysis project Ga0079224, IMG submission 80414) | Agricultural soil microbial communities from Utah to study Nitrogen management - Steer compost 2015 | ecosystem: Environmental > Terrestrial > Soil > Agricultural land | place: USA: Utah...
CGTGACCCGGCTGAACCGGCGGAACACCATTTTCGTCCGCTTGCGCCCCATGGCGAAGGTGACGACGAGTTCCTCCTGGTCGTCGTTCATCCGGAGGCTGAGCTTTTGGTAATGGAGCGCGCTGCGGTAGGCACCGGTGTCCAGTTTGGCCTCCACGCGCTCCACGCCCAGTTTGGGCAACGCGATGTACTCCGTCCGGCCGATGGTGAGCTTGCCCTTTGCCATGCCCTGCAAGGTGGTGGCCACGCGCTAGCGGCGAACGCTCACGTCCGGCAATATTTCACGCATGGCGTGTTAACAGCGGGAGGGCCTCCGGCTTGGGCAGCAGTGGACGAAGGCTGTTCACAGGTGCATGAACTCCTTCTTCGCCAGCAATAGCTCCTTGGATTCCCGGTGGTCGGGATCATCCACGCAGCAGTCCACGGGGCATACCGCCGCGCATTGCGGCTCATCGTGGAAGCCGGTGCATTCGGTGCATTTGTCGGGCACGATGTAGTAGATGTCCATGGCGACGGGCGCCATAGCCGTATCGGCTTCGTAAGTGTTCCCGGTGGGCATCGTCTGCGTGCCGTGCAAGTTGGTGCCGTCGCTCAGTTTCCACTCCGCGCCGCCTTCATAGATCGCATTGTTCGGGCATTCGGGTTCGCATGCCCCGCAATTGATGCATTCCTCCGTGATGATGATGGCCATGGCAACTCCGCTAAATTCGCACTTTCGCACACAAGTCCCGTTCCTTCGGGCACCCGGCTTCAGTGCCGCAAAAGTAGCCACCTGTGGGCAACTGCATGATCGACGCACAAACCACCTCCCCGACCGCACGCTTGAAAGCCTTTGAACAGCTGGGGCGGGCCCTTGGCGTTTTCGCTGAAAAGGAGCCCTGGCCGGGACATTCCATCGGATTGACCGAGGACGAGCACAGGGCCTTTGAAGCGGCCATATCCGGCGCATACGCCTACAATGGCTGGTTCACCGAGCCGGAGGTACGGCATGCGTTGAAGGGCCTTGCGGCCATGCTCGCCCCGTCCGCGCTGGCCAGCTGGATCGAACGCTATGAGGGGCTGGCGCGCCCCGGAATGCCACGCACCATCGGTGTCATCATGGCGGGCAATGTGCCTTTTGTCGGCTTCCACGACCTGATGTGCGTGCTCCTCAGCGGCCACCGTGCAAAGGTGAAGGCCGCCTCGAACGATGCCGGTCTCACATCGGCCTTGTTCGGCCTGCTCACACACATCGCCCCGGACCTCGGGGGGCGCGTGGAGTTCACCACCGGCAAGCTGGATGGGCTGGACGCCATGATCGCCACGGGCAGCAACAACACCGGCCGCTATTTCGAGCACTATTTCAGCCACCTGCCGCGCATTGTGCGCAAGGGGCGCACCAGTGTGGCCGTGCTGGACGGCACCGAGACCGAGGCTGAACTGATCGCGCTTGGCGAGGATGTTTTCCGCTACTTCGGCTTGGGTTGCCGCAATGTGGGAAAGGTCTTCATTCCCGCGGATTTCGATCTGGACCGGCTCTTTGGGGCGTTGTACGGTTGGAAGGACATTATCCACCACCACAAATACGCCAACAACTACGATTACAATAGGGCCGTGTGGTTGCTGGACCGGGCTCCGATCTTGGAGAACGGCTTCCTGATCATGAAGGAAGAGCAGGCGCTCCATAGCCCGGTGGCTGCGCTCTACTATGAGCGGTATACGGATGCTGCAGCCGTGGAAGAACAGCTGCATGAGGCCCGGCAGGAATTACAGTGCGTGGTAGGCCATGGCCATGTGCCCTTCGGGGCGGGCCAGTTCCCGGGCCCAGGCGATTATGCCGATCACGTGGACACCATGGAGTTCCTCCTGGCACTGGATCACTCCGTGAAGGTGTAGCAGCCCAGGTCGGTGATGTTGCTGGGCCGCAATACACCGTCGAGGTCGGACAAGGCCACGGGGTTGAGGAAGTCATCGAGTCCCTTTTCCCGCGCGAAGGCGTTGGCGTGCAGGTGGAAGTCGCCACCGTTGGCATCGCGGAAGCCGGGGTCCTGGTTCCGGTGGATGCTGGACTGCTCAAACCAGGCTTCATCGCTCGTGGAAACATTCGTGCGGAACAGGAAGTGTTCGAAGCGGATGTCCGGGGTGAGCAGGTTGTCAAAGGCGAGCTGGAATTCGTTGGTGTTGTTGCCGTAGATGATGCCGTTGCGGATCTCCGACGATTCGATCTCACGCACCTGCGTGGCCCCTTGGATGTCGCGGAACGTATTGGTCATGATGAAGGCCGGTTCCTGGCGCGGGTCATAGCTCCAATAGTTGGCGATGGTGCTGTGGTTGAAGTCGTATTCCCCGCCCCCCGTGAGCGCCACGCAGTACTGCCCACAGTTCGCTACTAGGAGGTTGGTGCTTTCAATGCGGTAGTTCTCGGAGAGGATCCCTGCGGCGGAACAGTTGCGGATGCTCACGTTGTTCAGCACCAAGGTGTTGGTGCTGGTGGGCTGGCCCGGCGTGCCGATCCAGCTTTGCGGCTGGATGCCGACCAGCGCATTCTTGATGTCCACGTTGGTGAGGCTGTTGTTTTCCGGCCCGTCATTGATCCAGATCCGGTCCCATTGGCCCGGCAGATCAGCGTACATGGGCTCCAGGCGGTCACCTTGGAAGGTGATCCGTTCGTCCACCGAGCCGTTGGCTTGTATGTGCCCGCCGCGATAGACCCACAGGCCGCCGCCGCCGTGGAAGTATACCCGTACCCCCGGATCGATGATCAGCGAGCTGCAGGAATCCACCACGGCATAGCCGTAGATGACGTACGGCTTGTCATTGATCCAATGTGCCGTCTCGCAGAGCTGGTTGCCCAAGCTGTCGTACCCGCCTGCGATGTAGCTGAAAGGAGGGAAGCCCGGCACGTACTGGTCCGGCCGGAAGAAGTGGGCGTTCTGCCCCCAGGCGTTCAACAATACCTGTTGTTCGTTGCCATTGGTGCTGAAGAGCACATGATCCTCGATGATGAAGGGAGTGTTTACCCCGCCCGGCCCCAAGGTGGCCTCCACGAAGATGTAGATGCTGTCCCCCCCGGGGATCTCCACATTGCTGAAGCTGATCCCGGGGCTGCCGTCCACATTGATCCGGAAAGGGGAGGAAGCCCCCCCTTCCATCGCGATGTTCACCCGCACCCCGTCGCTGGCCGGGTTGTGGGCGGTGAAGCGCTTGGTGACCGTGCCCACCTGGGTGAACACCGTGTCGAAAAGGATCGAGTCGCGGGAGAATTCCAGCTTCGCGCTTGGCGAATCCGTGAACAGCTGGTCCTTGCGGCAACCCCATAGCGCCACGACCAACAAGGCCAGCAGCAAGGCAGGACGGAAAGCATTCATGGCGCGCAAAGATGGGGCGATGCCGACTAGTACGCCGCACAGCGCTGATCATTGCCCGGAACCGGGGGCGTACGGATGGGAGATCACGTTCAAAGGCCGGGTGTAATTTGGATCGGATACTTCCTTACATTTGCGCCCCGTTCGTCAGAATCCGGACGGCAGTACCGCAAAGCAGACCACTGATGAAACAAGGCATCCATCCCGAGAACTACCGCATCGTCATCTTTAAGGACATGAGCAATGACGACATGTTCCTCGGCAAGAGCTGTGCGAACACCAAGGATACCATGGTGTGGGAGGACGGTAACGAGTACCCCTTGATCAAGCTCGATATCAGCAGCACATCCCATCCCTTCTACACGGGTAAGATGATGTTGATCGATACCGCTGGACGTGTGGACAAATTCAAGAAGCGCTTTGCCAAGCATGCTGAAATGAAGAATGCTGCTGCGGCCACCAAGCCAGAGGAGGCGACCGAGGACGCAACTGAAGAGAGCACGGAGACCGCGGAATAGGTCCGCCATTCCAAGAAATGTGCAGCCCCCTCCGGGAACGGAGGGGGCTTTTTCATGGACAAATGCTACTTTCGGCTTCATGTTCGCGGAACGTACCCAGGAGAAGAAGGTGTGCCTCGAATGCGGTGAACCCATTCAAGGCCGTACGGACAAGAAATTCTGTTCCGATGCCTGCCGGAACTTGTTCCACTACCGGACCAATAATGCGCCCATCAATTACGTGCGCAACGTGGTGAACACGCTGAAGCGGAACCGGCGGATATTAAGTGAGCTGAACCCTGGTGGAAAGATCAAGGTACACCGGGACAAGCTGGTGGAGCGGGGGTACAATTTCATGTACCACACCAACATTTACCGCACCAAGGTGGGCAACGTGTACGTCTTCTGCTTCGAGCACGGATATCTCGAACTCAGCGAGAATTGGTACGCGCTGGTCCGCCGCGACGAATACTTGGAGCGGGCCGGCGACAACTGAACCGGGCACGGAAAGCGGTTGCCGCGAAACGCTCAGCAACTGGCCCAGATGAGCAGGACCACCATGCCCAAGATCATGATCGCCAACACCACTGGTCCGCCGATCTCGTTTTGCTCAGCTTCTTCCGGGAAATGACCTTCGTGCTCGGACATGGATGCAGTGTTTGAAGCGGCGAATATAGAACCCGGATCCGTGCCGTTGAAACAAGGTCCACCTTCCTCAATTCAGGCTGAAGGTGGGGTGGCGCAGGATCATGCGCGCGATCGCCTGGCTTTCGTCTGTGCTCATGCGCCGCACCATGCGCCGCACGTGGTCTTCCAGTTCCCGGTCGCTCAGGCGGCTGAGGTCCATGTACACCGCAAGGCTGCTCCGGCTTTTGAGGATGAAGGCTATTTTATAGGAGCGAGACATGGTGCGGCACTGTACTCCCATGGACGCTGCGAACCCTCCCGGGGATGCCTGCATGAACGAAGTACCCGGGCAACGGTATGGTTGGGCCGGTGAACGGGCGGATCACCGCGATGTGGCCCCGATCCATGCTGGAAGTGTGCCGTGCCCCGGCCCGGTGGGAATGAAAAAGCCCCTGCGACAAGATCGCAAGGGCTCGGTACGGGTCGGGGTGAGAGGATTCGAACCTCCGGCCTCTACGTCCCGAACGTAGCACTCTAACCGGGCTGAGCTACACCCCGTAGCCCACTTTGGGGCGGCAAATATAGAAGCTTGCGCGAAGAAGCATCAGACCTCGAAACGGTAGCCGATCCCTTTTACCGTGCCGATCCGGTCCTCGCCGATCTTCTCGCGGAGCTTCCGGATATGCACGTCGATGGTACGGTCGCCCACGAAAAGGTCGTCGCCCCAGATGTGGGAGTAGATCTCCTCCCGACGGAAGACCTTGCCTGGCTTGCTCATGAGCAAGGCCAGCAGCTCGAATTCCTTCTTCGGAAGCTGCAGGTCCTCGGTCCCGTTGTTCACATTGATGCGGTCCAGGTCGATCCGGATGCCATTGGCCTCCAGTTGGCGCAAGGGTTCGGAGGCTTGACGGGAACGCTTCAGCAGCGCCTTTATCTTGGTGACGAAAACCTTGGGACGGACGGGTTTGGGTATGTAGTCATCCGCCCCGGCCTCGAAACCGGCGATCTGCGAATAGTCCTCCGTGCGTGCGGTGAGGAAAGCGATCAGCGTGCGCTCCATGCCCGGGGTACGCCGCAGTACCTGGCATACCTCCACACCGTCCATGCCGGGCATCATAACGTCCAGCACCACCAGGTCCGGCCGCTCGCTCTTGGCCACCTGCACCGCAGCCTTGCCGTTATTTGCCGTGGAAACCTCCAGTCCCTCACGCTCCAAGTGGTACCGCAGCAGGTCCAGAATGTCCTGTTCGTCATCCACCACCAGCACTTTTTGTTTGCCTTCCATCCTTGCTTGTTCCATATCACCTGCAAAGTGACGACGATTTCCCGTACGGGAAGTTAAGGCAATGTGAACTGGCCTGTAGAGGTCCGTTTGCGCGATCGGCCCGCGGCGCTACATTCGCCCCGAATTGGCGGGAGTAGCTCAGTTGGTAGAGCATCAGCTTCCCAAGCTGAGGGTCGCGGGTTCGAGTCCCGTTTCCCGCTCAGGCCCCGGTCACTTGTGGTCGGGGCCTCATTTTTGTAAGCACGGCTGAACCAACTTTGCCCAGTCACCATGCCTGTTCACTCATCCTCTTCCCCCAATACACCTTTCGGATCCACGGCGGTACTGGGTACCGGCTGTTTCTGGTGCTCCGAAGCGGTCTTTGCCGAACTGAAGGGCGTGCTTGATGTGCAGCCGGGCTACATGGGAGGCGATCCCGCGCGGGCCACGTACAAGGATGTCTGTGCGGGTGATAGCGGACATGTGGAAGTATCCCGGGTCCAATTCGATCCCCGCATCATCTCTTTCGCGGAGCTGTTGGAGGTGTTCTGGAGCGTGCATGATCCCACCTCCCGCGATAGGCAAGGCGGTGATGTGGGCCCGCAGTACCGTTCCGTGATCTTTTTTGCCGATCCGGAGCAGCAGCGTATCGCCCAGGAACAGCGGGAGCATCTCGATAGCAGCGGGGCCTGGGAAAAGCCCATCGTGACCGAGATAGTGCCCGTGACCACATTCCATCCCGCCGAGGATGAACACCATGATTATTTTGCCAACAACCCCGAACAAGGCTATTGCCGCATGGTGATCCGACCCAAGATGGAGCACTTCCGCAAGGCCTTCAAACACCGATTGAAATGACGACCGCCCCCACCCGCGCGCAACACCAGTTGATCCCCTCCCTGCTTCTTCTCTTGTCCACCAGCTTGGTCCCGGCCGTAGCGGTGGCTCAAGGGGGCGAAGCGCAGAACCTGGTGCCGAACGGCAGCTTCGAGGAGATCAACCGCGAGCCGACGACCTTTGATCAATTGAACCGCGCCCAAGGCTGGGACAATGTCACCATTGGCATGGCGGAACTGTTCAGCACAAAGGCCTCGGTAAAGACCGTGGGCATACCCGAGAACTTCTACGGAAGCATGGAGCCGCAGGACGGCGAGCGCTATGCCGGCTTCTTTGCCTGGAAGGACGATCAGCGGCGCGATTATGACAGCGATCCGGAGGATCCGTTCCGCCCGGGCTGGAGCGCTTATTCGGAGTATCCGTGGATCGCGCTACCGCGCCTGTTGAAGGAAGGACAGGAGTACGAGGTCAGTTTCCATGTGGCCTTGGCAGGCAATAGCGACCGCGCCGTGGCGGGCATCGGTGCCTACCTCTCACCGTTGAAGCTGAATTACCAGAACCGGAGCTTCCTGCGTGAGCGTGCCCAAGTGGTGCAGGTGAATATCCTCAAGGAACGCAACACCTGGGTGGAGATCAAAGGCCGGTTCAAGGCGGAAGGCAATGAGGAATACCTGATCATCGGCACCTTCCCGACCGCGATCTTCGATACGGAACGGATCATTGAAGGCCACGACAACCAGTTTGCCTACTATTACTTGGATAACGTGGTGCTGAAGGAAGTACACGAAGAGGAGGCTGGGGAATAGCACGCCGCCGCTCTTCGCCCCTTCACAGTGCCGGAACTACTCCGATTCCGGCGTCAGCGGCGGGTCGGACCCAAAGAGGATGTACCGGTACTGCAACGTCTTGTACAGAACGCCCACGTCATCATAGCCGAAGCCGGATATCTCGTCCAGCACAAGGTTGTAGCCCATGCGCTGTGAAAGTGGGGGGCCGTCCGGTGAAGGTTGGGGCAGGTAGTTCACCAGATAGAAGGTGTGAGGTGCCTTCACGCCCTGCATCAGCTGCGCGAACCAGGCTGGCCGATCCCCCAAGGTGGAGTATTCCCTCGTGATCAAGGCCAGGTCCACTTCATCCGGGAGCAGGCCAGGGACCCCCGGGGTAGTTGCGCGGATCAATAGGCGGTCGTCGCCGATGCCTTCTTTTTTCTTGCGCGCCTCCAGTGCGGCAATGTGCGCCGGGTCATCATCGATCGCTAGTACCCGCGCACCAGCCGCAAGCAGTTGCCACGTGTAGTAGCCGTCGCCAGCGAACATGTCCGCGACGGTTTTGCCCTGCACCGCGCCAAGTACCGTGAGCAGCGTATCGCCAGCGCGATGGTCAAGATCCGCTTGTGTGTGCTCCACCGGGTCCGGGGTGGAGGAGGCCACCTCGGGCGCAGGGATATCCCCGCCAGCGTTGCAGGCGGAATAAAGCAGGGCGGAGGTGAGCAATAGCGGGAGTAGGATGCGCATGGAGATCGGGGTTCTTGGGGGCCAAAGTAAGTGGGAGGGGCAGGCCTGCCATTACTTCCATGTAAAACACGGGTGCCTAACTTTGGGCCATGGTGAACATCGGTACGGAACTCTTCATGGAGTTCAAGAACGAGGACCAGAAAATGCTCCTCAATCTGCTGTTCACCTCCAACTGGTTGAAGCACATGGATGCGGCCCGCCTGAGGCCCCATGGCCTAAGCCCCCAACAGTACAACATCCTCCGGATCCTGCGCGGCGCCCAAGGCAACAAGATGAGCATGCGCGATGTGCTGCGGCGCATGCTGGACCGGTCGCCCAATGCTACCCGGCTCACGGACAAGTTGATCGCCAAGGGGCTGGTCCTGCGCACACGATGCACGGACGACCGTAGGGTGGTACACCTGATGATCAGCGCCAAGGGCCTGGAACTGGTCAATTCCATGGACCAGGATACCGAGCGGGTGGCCCGGACGGTGGCACGGAAGTTGACCGCCGAGGAAGCCCGAACGATGAACCAGTTGCTGGACAAACTACGCTCCTGAAGGCTTCATTGCCTTCATCACTTACAACAACCAATTCCAACTTCACGCATGATCAAGACCATGACCATCGGCCTTGCCTTGGCCTTCACCGCCTCCGCCACTGCCCAGCAAACCTTCCACGCGAACCCCGCAGCCTCCAAAGTGGAGTGGGTCGGCAAGAAGGTCACCGGCCAGCACAACGGCGACCTTCGCCTACAAAGCGGCATGTTGGAATGGGGCGAGAACGGCCTCGCCGCCGCGAAAGTGGTGATGGACATGAGCAGCATCACCGTGCTGGACCTGAAGCCGGAAGGCGCCGCCAAACTGGAAGGCCACCTGAAGTCGACGGATTTCTTCAACACCGCGGAATTCGGCACGGCGGAATTCCGCACCACCAGCGTAGTGCGCAAGTACGTGGAAGCCGGGAAGCCGAATTTCACCGTGACGGGTGATCTGACGATCAAGGGCATCACCAAGCCGGTGACCTTTGATGTACTGGCCTCAATGGAGCAGACTGGCGTGCGCGCCAGCGGCACCCTGGTTTTCGATCGTACCCACTATGACATCAAGTACAGGTCCGGGCAATTCTTCGATGCGCTTGGTGACAGGATGATCGACGACGAGGTGGTGCTCACCTTCCACATGGTCGCTGAGTAAGGGGCCACACGCTGGTGCGGTGATCAGCGATGGGTCGCCAGCTTCGATACCAGGGCCTGGTTCAGGTAGGAAGCATCAGGGCCGAACGCGTTCACCAGCACACCCTTGATGCCGTGCTTTGCTGAGCTGATCGCATACACAATGCTTTCGTCGCTCGGGTTTGAATCGCCCTCGAAGCGATGGAACTCGTCAATGGTGAAATCCTCCGGCAGCAGGGATTCATTGGTGCCTTGGCAAATGAGGCATTCACGGCCAACGGTCAATGCGGCGGTGTAGCCCCGCGCATGCAGATCGTTGACGGCCTGTGAGAGGGGTGTCGTAGGTGTGGGTCATAGCCGGACCCATGCGGAGTTCAGTGGTCTTGCGGCGGATGGGTGGCCAACTTGGACACCATGAGCTGGGTAAGACGGGTGGCACCGGCGCCGAAGGCATTTACCAGTACTCCCTTCACATGGTGCTTCTCGGAGCTGATAGCATAGACGATGCTCGAATCACCGGGATCGGAGGCGCCTTCAAACCGGTGGAATTCATCGATCTGGAATTCATCGGGAGGTAGCGAAGCATTCTTGCCGCTGCATACCAAGCATTCCTCGTGCAGTGCCAAGTCGTCGGTATAGCCCCGCCGTTGCAGGTCATTCACGGCTTGTGAGAGGGTATCATACGTGGCTTTCATACCGGCTAAGGTAACATGCACGATACGGCCATGGAACCACTTCCGCAGCGGGCACGCCATGATGGATCGTGCCCCTTCAGATCGGGAAGAAGGGGTTAGCCCAGCTTCTTGGACACGTCCAGCATATCCTTGATCCCGCCCAGGCTGCTCAGCACGCCCGTGGCCTCATAAGGAATGTATACCACCTTGTTGTCCTTCCCGCTGGTCATCTCCTGCAGCGTTTCCAGGTAGCGCATGGCGATCAGGTAATTGGCGGGATCGGCGTGCGTGCCCTTAATGGATTCGGTCACCAGGCGGATGGCCTCGGCCTCGCCCTGCGCCCGGCGGATCCGGGCCTGTGCATCACCCTCGGCCTCCAGCACCTGGGCCTGCTTCTGGCCCTCGGCCTCGTTGATCTGCTTCTGCTGAATGGCCTCTGCACCGAGGATCACCGCGCGCTTGGTGCCTTCCGCGTCAATGATCTGCGCCCGTTTGTCCCGTTCTGCCCGCATCTGCTTCTCCATGGCCTCGCGGATATCACGCGGCGGGTTGATGTCCTGCAGTTCCACCCGGTTCACCTTAACTCCCCATTTGTTGCTGGCCTCGTCCAAGATGGTGCGCAGCTTGTGGTTGATCGTGTCCCGGCTGGTGAGGCATTCATCCAGGTCCAGTTCACCGATCACGTTCCGCAAGGTGGTCTGGGTGAGCTTCTCGATGGCCATGGGCAGGTTCTCGATCTCGTA
>Ga0079224_100015560_pt1 | contig 10655 bp, 8 predicted proteins | sample Stecom2015_FD_80414 | JGI IMG/M metagenome (GOLD analysis project Ga0079224, IMG submission 80414) | Agricultural soil microbial communities from Utah to study Nitrogen management - Steer compost 2015 | ecosystem: Environmental > Terrestrial > Soil > Agricultural land | place: USA: Utah...
CAAGCCGGCGCCGGCCGCGCGCCCTGCGTCGTCGGACAAGCCGGCGCCGTCGGACAAGCCCGCGGCGCCCGCGGCGGCCGACCTCGAGAAGCTCGTCACCGTGCCGGCCGGTTGGCGCGCGCTGGAGCTCGGCGGCGCCGCCGACGGCGTCTCGCGCGCCGGCTTCGGCGACCCGGCGATGGGCTGCTTCGCCCTGGTGCAGCGGGCCGACGCGGCGGGGGCAAAAGAGGCCGCGGTGGCCGAGGCCATGGTCGCGGAGCTGGCGGAGAGCGGGCTCGAAGCGGAGGTCGACGGCGACTCGATCTCGCTCGCCGGCGACCAGGTGAGCGGCCGGGTGAGGACGATCCTGGACGGCGGGCAGGGCGCCGCCCTGTCGGCCGCCTGCTTCTACAATCGACGGGAGCCTGAACGATGCCGGGTGCGATGCGACGCACTTCTCGACAGCCTGGGGCGCGACTGATCCGCGGGGCCGTGGTCGCGCTGGCGGCCGCGGCGGCGGTCGCCAGCGCCGGCTCCGCGCGGGCCGAGGGCGCCCGTCCCGGCTGGATCAGCGCCACGCCTCCCTCCGGCTGGGAGGAGCTGCCGGGCCTGTCGCGCAGCGTGGCGACCACCCTCGAGCAGTCCGGCGCCTTCGGCGATCTGCCCGGCGAGGCGGGCGCCCAGGCGTTCGCCGACCCCGGCTTCGGCGCCTTCTACCTGTCCTGGCTGATCGCCGGCGCGCCGGCCGGCTCGCCGCCCGCGGCGGTGCGCGGCGCCATCGATCACGTGCGCGCCAGCCGGGCGGTGTCGAGCCCGCAGGCGGGATCGACCGAGGAGCTGGCCTGGAGCGAGGCGCTCGCCGACGGCGTGGCCGAGGCGCGCCTCGACTGGCGCCACCTGTCCAACGAGACCCGCACCATGGTGCGCGCGCTGGCCTGGGTGACGCCGTCCGGCGCGCCGCGCCTGGTGCGCGCCGAGTGCGTGATCAGCACCAGCGGCGGCGAGGCGCCGCAGGCGGCGGTGTCGGCCTGCCAGGCGGCGCTCGACTCGGTGACGGTGACGCCGCCAGCCGGCGAGCGCGGCGAGCTCGCCTCGCTGCCGGCCAGCGCGCCGGCCGGCGAGGACGGCGCGGCGGAGCCGGCGGGCGCGGCGGCCGGCGGCGCGGATCTGTCCGGGGGGGCGCCGCCTGACACCATCGGCGCCGCGCCGGCCGGCGAGCAGAAGGTGCTCTACGCCGGCCCGACCGCCGAGGACAAGGACTCGATGAGCCGGTGGCTCATCCTGGCCGGCGCCGCGCTCCTGCTCGCCGCCGTGTACCTGACCTTCCGGTCGCGCCGGCGCGCGCCGGAGGACGGCGGCGGCGCGGCCTCCGCCGATGACGAGGAGTGACATGAGCGAGCGAAGCGAGCGGACCGAGCGAGTCAGCGGCGGCGCGGCCGAGCGGGGCCCCGCCCGCATCCTGCTGGTCGACGACGAGAAGAACATCCGGCGCACGCTCCGCATGGTGCTCGAGGGTGAGGGCTACGAGGTGGACGAGGCGGACGGCGTGGTCGCCGCCGAGAACCGCCTGGCCGGCGGCCCGCCGGTGGACGTCGTCCTGCTCGACGTCAAGCTCGGCGACGACAGCGGCATCGACCTCCTGCGCCGGCTCAAGGCGCGCTCGCTCGGCGACGACGCGCCGGCCACGCGCTTCGACCCGGACGTGCCGGTCATCATGATCTCCGGCCACGCCTCGATCGAGGACGCGGTCAAGGCGACCAAGCTGGGCGCCTTCGACTTCCTCGAGAAGCCGCTCGACCGCAACCGGGTGGTGGTCACCGTGCGCAACGCGGCGGAGCGGCGCCAGATGCTCGCCCAGGTGAGCTCGCTGCGCGCGGCGGTGGACTCGCGCTGGGAGCTGCTCGGCCAGTCGGCGGTGATGCAGGAGCTGCGGCGGCAGATCGCCAAGGTGGCGCCGACCCGCAGCCGCGTGCTGGTCACCGGCGAGAGCGGCACCGGCAAGGAGCTGATCGCCCGCGCCATCCACCGCAACAGCCCGGTCGCCGACAAGGCGTTCGTCAAGGTCAACTGCGCCGCGATCCCGCCGGAGCTGATCGAGAGCGAGCTGTTCGGCCACGAGCGCGGCGCCTTCACCGGCGCGGTGGCCAAAAAGCGCGGCCTGTTCGAGGTCGCCAGCGGCGGGACGATCTTCATGGACGAGATCGGCGACATGTCGCTGTCGGCCCAGGCCAAGGTGCTGCGCGTCCTGCAGACCGGCGAGTTCGCGCGGGTCGGCGGCGAGCAGACCCTGCGCACCGACTGCCGCGTGGTGGCGGCCACCAACAAGGAGCTCGACAAGGCGGTCGCCGCCGGCGAGTTCCGCGAGGACCTGTACTTCCGGCTCAACGTGGTGCCGATCCACTCGCCGCCGCTCCGCGACCGGCTGGACGACATCCCGCTCCTGGCCGAGGCGTTCGTGGCCGACTGCTGCGCCGAGAACGGCTTCGCCCGCAAGGAGATCGATCCCGGGGTGATCGACCGGCTGCGCTCCTACGACTGGCCGGGCAACGTGCGCGAGCTGCGCAACGTGGTCGAGCGGCTGGTGATCATGAGCGACGAGGTGATCAGCGAGCGCGACCTGCCGCCCTACCTGGGCGGCCCGGGGCGCATCGTCGGCGAGCGCGGCGAGAGCTCGCCGGCGCCCAGCGTGGACGTGTCGCGCCACGCCGACCGCACCCTGCGCGAGTTCCGCGAGGAGGTCGAGTGCGACTTCATCCGCTACAAGCTCGCCGAGTACGACTGGAACATCTCGCGCACGGCGCAGGCGCTCGGCATCGAGCGCACCAACCTGCACAAGAAGATGCGCGCGCTCGGCATCGTCCGGCCATGACCGGGTGGTCCCTCGGCGCGCGCGCGCGCATGCCCAGGTGGACCGCTCTGCTCCCCATCGCGCTCCTGGTCGCGGCCGCCTTGGCGGCGCCTCGCCCGGCGCACGCCGACCCGGTCGAGGAACGCTTCGCCGCCGCCGGGCGGCTCCTGGCCGAGGGGCGCCACCAGGAGGCGGCCGCCGCGCTCGAGGCGCTCGCCCGCGAGGCGCCGGACCACCGGCTGGCGCCGGAGGCGCTGTTCTCGGCCGGCGAGATCCGCGAGGACCGGCTGGCCCAGCCGGCCCGCGCGCTGGCGCTCTACGAGGAGATCGTGCGCGCTCACCCCAGCAGCCGGCCGGCGGTCGCGGCGGGACGCCGGGCCCGCCGCCTGCGCGCGCAGATCGGCGAGGACGGCGGCGGCGCCGCCGCCCAGCGCCGCTTCGCGGAGATCCAGCAGGGCTTCCCGGACCGGCCGGAGTCGGAGTCGATCGCGCAGGCGGAGGCGCTCCTGCGCGAGGAGCCGAGCTGGCCGGGCGCGGTGCGGGTCGCGCTCTGGCTGGCCGAGATCGACCTGCGCGCCGGCCGGATCGAGTCGGCGCTGCGCCGCTACGCGGAGGCGGCCGAGCGCTGGCCGGATCCGGACGCGCGGTTCGAGGCGCACCTGGGCGCGGCGGACGCGGCGCTCCGGCTCGGCCGCCTCGACGACGCCGAGCGCCACGCGCGCGCCCTCCAGCCGGGGGACGACATCGGCCGCCAGACGGTCGCGCGCGAGATGCTGGGCGAGATCACGACCGCGCGGCGCCGCGCCGGCTGGCAGTGGGTCGCCATCGGCGTCACCGCCGCCGGACTCGTCGCGCTCATCGCCTCGCTGCTCCTCGCGGCGCGCTCGCCCGGCCGCGCGGCGCGCGCGCTGTGGCCGCCGCCGCCCGAGGTGCTCTACCTGGCGCCGGTCGCCGCGCTCCTGGCGATCGCCGGCTACACCGACTACGAGGGGCTCGGCCCGGCGGTCACCATCGTCGGCGCCGCCGGCCTCGCGGTGGCGTGGCTGTCCGGCGCCGGCCTGGCGCTGCGCCGAACGCGAGGCCGTCCGGTCGCCGCCGCCATCCTCCACATCCTCGCGTCGCTCGCCACCGTCGCCGCGGTGTTCTACATCGCGGTCTACCAGACCGGCCTCTTGACGCCGGTCCTCGCCACGCTGCAGTCCGGCCCGGACCGGTAGCGCGCCCCGCGCTACCTGGCTGCCAGCGCCTCCTCGATGGCGCCGACGAGCTCCGCGTCCGCCGCCGTGATCGTGCCGTCCCGGCGGAACACGATCGTCCCCCGGCGATCGAGCACCAGCGTAACCGGCAGCGACGGAGCCGCCAGCACCTGGGTGGCCCGGTCGTCCGGATCCAGCCACACGGCGAACGGGAACTTCTCCGCCGCCACGTACTCGAGCGCCCGCTCGCGCGCCTCCGGCGCGTCCAGGCTCACCGCGATCACGCGCAGCCCGCGCGTTTGGTATCTCCGGTGGAGCTCGGCCAGCTCCGGCATCTCCTTCTTGCACGGCGCGCACCAGGTCGCCCACAGGTTGAGCAGCACCACCTCGCCGCGATGGTCGGCCAGCGTCACCGCGCGGCCGTCGGCGCCGCTGGCGCGGTAGTCCGGCGCCGCGCGCCCGACCGTGGCGCCGACCTCCGGGCGCGCCGCCGTCATCGCCCCGGCCGGGGCCTGGGCCACCGAGGCGATCTCGCGCGGCGCGATCGCCAGCGCGCGCACCCGGGTCGCCTCGCCGCCCGCGGTCCAGGCCAGGACCAGGCCCTCCTCGGTGCTGGCGATGCGCGGGATCCCGGCGCGGCGACTCGCCGGCGCCGCGGCCAGCGCCCGCACCGACCCGAGGCCGCCGCCCGGCGCCGCGCGGCGCACCAGCACCTGGCTGCCCTCGCCGCGGCTCGCCAGCCAGCTCACGATCGCCGTCGGCCCGCTGTCGAGGGCGACGTCGACCTGCCCGGCGGGCGCGCGGCCGTCCGGCTGCGCCGCGTCGACCACCGCCGGCGGCTCGAAGCTGGCGCCGCCGTCGCGCGAGAAGGCGACCAGCACCCGCGGCGCATCGCCGGCGCGGGTGTACCAGGCGACCACCACCTCGCGGCCGCGGGCGGCGACCGCCGGGCCGTTCACCGGGCAACCTTCGATCCGCCATCCGTCGCGGTGCACCGCCGCCGGCGCGGTCCATGCGCCGTCGACCTGCCGCACGATGGAGATGTCGCGCACCTCGTCCTCGCCGCGGTCGCGGTAGACGACGATCGGCCCGAGCTCGGTCGTCGCGGTGGCGGTCGGGCAGCAGTCGCACACGCGGTCGTCGAGCACCTGCTCGGCGCCGGGCGGGCTGGCCGCGGCGGTGCGCAGGGCGGTCGGGCCGCCGGTGGCGGTGGCGCGCCCGTCCAGCCAGACCGCAAAGCCGCGCGGGATGAGGGAGAAGAAGCCGTGCTCGGTGGCGGTGCCGTCGCGGTGCGGCGTGCCGAGGCGGGTCCAGGTGGCGCCGCCGTCCGCCGAGCGCGACAGCACGACGTCCTGGGCGTGGTCGCCGCCTCCTCCGCCGGACGGGCGCTCGGCGTGCGAGGCGAGGAGCGCGCCGCCCGCCGCGGCGATCGCGGGCGCGTCGACCGGGCTCGCCACCACGCGCGGCCCGCTCGCGATCGTGACCGGCGCGCTCCACCCGCCGCGCGCGCGCCGCGCGAACCTGATCCGGTGGCCGCCGGCCGGATCCGGCTCGACCCAGGTCATGAGGAGCTCTCCGGACTCGCCGCGCGCCAGGCGGGGCGCCAGCGAGCCGGGCTCGGCCGGCGGATCGATGGCGCGCCCGGCCGCCGAGCCGGCCGGCTGGCCGGCCCCGGGCTGAGCGGCCGGCGAGGCCTGCTCGGCGCCGCCGCAGGCCCCGAGCGCGATCGCGACCAGCGCGGCGCAAAGCGGTGCTCGCATGCGTGCAGTATAGTCCCCGGATGTCGCGGCACCACGTGCTCGACCGGCTGAGCGCTCGCCGGCGCCGGCGCCGCGGTCGCGTGATCGCCACCCGCTTCGGGCTCAACCCCAACTCCTCGAGCCTGGGCGTGGACGTGACCTTCCTGCTCTACGGCGCGGCGGCGCTCTCGCTGGTCACCCCGGTGATGGCGGCGCTCCTCCGGCTGCGCCGCCCGACCACCCATGTGGAAGCGCCTGCGCCGAAGGAGTGAGCCGCGCCGGATCCGCGCCGAGCGGTTCGGCGCCATCGCCGAGCTCGATCGCCCGCGCGCGCTCCTGTTCGTCGATCGCGCGATGGCGCGCCGCCTCGGCGTCGACAGCCCCGCCTGGCGCGGCGATCCCGCCGGCGACGGCGATCTCGGCGGCGCCCCCCTCGGTGCGCCGATCGAGGCGCACCTGCAGCTCACCAACCGCTGCGACGCCGGCTGTCAGGGCTGCTACACCGGCGCCACGCCGGCCGGCTCGCCCGGCGAGTGGGGCCCCGAGGAGTGGAAGCGCGCCATCGATCACCTGGCCGAGCGGGGCGTCTTCCACCTGGCGCTCGGCGGCGGCGAGAGCGCGACGTTGCCCTGGCTCGGCGAGGTGGCGGCGCACGCGCGCGCGCGCGGCGTGGTGCCCAACCTGACCACGAGCGGCCTGGCCGGGCTCGAGCGCCTGCTGCCGATCGCCGACCTGTTCGGCCAGATCAACGTCTCCATCGACGGCCTCGGCCCGACCTACGCCGCGGTGCGCGGCATGGACGGCTTCGCCCGGGCCGACCGCGCGGTACGCGCGCTGCGCCGGCGCAAGCGGGAGATCGGCATCAACGTGGTCGTCACCCGCAGCAACTTCTCCGAGCTCGACGAGATCATCGCCTACGCCCGCCGGCGCCGCCTCAACGAGGTCGAGCTGCTCCGCTTCAAGCCGGCCGGGCGCGGCACCGCCGCCTACGCCCAGCTCGCCTGCTCGGACGCGCAGCACCGGGCGTTCTGGCCGCTGGTGTCGGCGGCGGCGCGGCGGCACCGCATCCGGGTCCGCATCGACTGCTCCTACACGCCGATGCTGGTCCATCACCGGCCGGACCGCCGCGTGCTCGAGCAGCTCGCGGTCTACGGCTGCATCGCGGGCGACTTCCTGGTCGGCGCCCGCGCCGGCGGCCAGCTCGCGGCGTGCAGCTTCGCGCCCGGCGCGCCCGGCCGGCCGCGCCTCGATCAGCTCGGCGCCTACTGGGGGCAGGAGGACGCCTTCGGCCCGTTCCGTGCCTGGCGGGAGGCGGACGAGCCGTGCGCCTCGTGCGAGTACCACTCGCTGTGCCGCGGCGGCTGCAAGGCGGTGTCGCTCCACCTCGAGGGGGACGCTCGGCGCCCCGACCCGGAGTGCCCGCGCGTGATCGAGCACCGCCGCTCGCGTCCCGGTCGCATCCGGCTGCCGGTTGCGATATAGACGGAGCTCCATGAAGTCCGTGATGGTGATCAGCGACGCGACCGGCGAGACCGCCGAGCGGATGGTGCGCGCTGCAGTCCTGCAGTTCAGCGACGTCCCGGTCAACGTGCGGGTCTACTCCCAGGTCCGGCTCGAGTCAGAGGTGGAGAAGATCATCGAGCGGGCGGCCGAGCAGCGGGCCCTGGTGGTCTTCACCGTGGTCAACCAGGAGGAGCGGGACCTCATCTGGCGGCTGGTCGAGCGCTACAACGTGGAGACGGTGGATCTCATCGGCGCGCTGATGAGCAAGCTCACCACCTTCCTGTCGTCGGAGCCGTCCGGCGTGCCCGGCCTGCTCCACACCATCGGCGAGGACTACTTCCGCCGCATCGAGGCGGTCGAGTTCGCGGTCAAGAACGACGACGGCGCCGAGCCGCGCAACCTGCCGAAGGCGGATCTCATCCTGGTCGGCATCTCGCGCACCTCGAAGACCCCGCTGTCGACCTACATGGCGCAAAAGGGGCTCAAGGTGGCCAACGTGCCGCTGGTGCTCGGGGTCGATCCGCCGCCGGAGCTCGAGCAGGTGGACCAGAACAGGGTCTACGGCCTCATCATCCGCCCGGAGGCGCTCGAGCGCATCCGCAAGGCGCGCCTCACCCACCTCGGCATGCCGCCGGACTCGAGCTACGGCACGCGCAAGCACATCGAGGAGGAGCTCGAGTACTCGCGCGCCGTGTTCCGCGCTCACCCGAACTGGCCGGTCATCGACGTCACCAGCAAGGCGATCGAGGAGACCGCGGCGGACATCATGCGGCTCTACAAGGAGCGGCTGGGCGTCCCGTAGCCCGCCGCGTTCGCTCTCGCTCGCCCGGCCGCCCTCGCTCGCCCGCGCTCGCCCGGCCGCGTCCGCTCAGTCGCCGAGGCAGATGCCGCTGCAGTCGGCGCCGCCGGCCGACGGGTCGCAGTCGTCGTACGGGTTGTCCTCGCAGGTCTGGCCGGCCGGGCAGGGACGGTCGCCGAAACCGCCGCAGACCTGGGCGCACTCGCCGGTGCCGTCGAGCGCCAGGTCCGGCCCGACGCACTCCCAGCCGGGCGGGCAGGCGTGCGGGTTGGTCATGAAGCCGCCGCACTGGATCTCGTCCGGAAGCAGGACCTCGCAGGTGTGGTTGTTGTTGTCGCACACCGCGGTCTCGCCCCGGTAGGCCGGCGGCGGCGGGCACACCTCGGTGCCGTCGCACTCGAGCGAGTCCCGGAAGGCGTCCACCCGGTCGGCGCGGATCGCCACGTAGTCGCCGACCTGGCAGCAGCCGGCCTCGACCCGGGCGCAGTCGCTGTCGCGCTGGCAGCCCAGCCAGTCCTGCTCGCCGTCGAGCGAGACCTGGAAGCTGCCCGGCTCGTCGTAGTAGTCGCGGAACACCGCGAAGTGGGTGCGGGCGGCGCCGGCCGGCAGGGCGACCTGGATGTGCGAGCTCAGGCTGCCGGCGGACTCGTCGTCGCTCCACGCCACCAGCGCGCCGCTGTCGTCGAGCAGCCAGGCGACCGGATCGCCGCCGGAGGTCGACCACACGCGCAGGTCGACCGTGTCGCCGCCGCCGGCGGTGAAGGCGAGCGCCAGGTAGCGCGGCGGGTACTCGTGGTAGATGGCGGACGTGGACTCGCCGAAGTCGATCCAGCCGACGAGCCCGATCGAGGTGTGGTCCGACTTGCCGCCGGGCACCGCGCCGGCGAGATCGTCGCTCGGCGGCGCCTTCTCGGTGGCGCAGGCGGCGGCGCCAGCCAGCGCGCAGAAAGACAGCATGCGGACGAAACGGATCCCGACCACGGCAGCACCTCCCTCTTGGCCGGGGCACCTTTAAACCGTCCGGCCGCTGTGTGTCAACGGCTCACAGCGGATCACCGAGGTGCACCCGTGCCGGCGCGCTCCCGCGCCGGATCACGGGCGACCGGCGGGCGCGATCGCGCCGCGCCGCTCAGCGCAGCATGGCGAACAGCACGACGCCCGCGGTGATGAGCGCGACCAGCACCAGCCCGAGCACCAGCGCGCCGCGCGCCAGCGCCGCCCGGTCGACCCCCTCGCGCTCGGAGTTGAGCCGGTCGATCTGCGCGGTGCGCGCGCCGATCGCCTGGCGGAGCATGTCGATGCGCCCGTACAGCTCGTCGAACTCCGGCCGCTCGATCCGGTTGAGGTTGAGCAGCGTGCCGAGGGTGACCAGGCGGCGGGTCACCTCCGCCTCCGCCTGGGACACCTCGCGCGCCTTGTGGGCCTGCTCCGCCTCCAGCTCGGCGCGGCGCTGGCGGTGGCCCTCGCGCGCGTCGTTGAGGGCGCGGCGGGCCTCGTCCAGCTCGCCGCGCAGGCCCTCGACCCGCGCGGCCGCCTGCGACACCGGCTTCTCCAGCGCGCCGAGCCGGCGCTCGATGTCCTGCCGGTCCGGGTCGAGCGCCGCCGCCTCGCGCCGCATGTCCTCGGCCGCCCGGCGCACCTGGGCGCGCGCGTCCCCCATCGGCAGCTTGCCGGCCTCCTCCTCGCGCTCCTCGGCCGCCTTGACGTAGGCGCGCTGCTGCCGCTCCACCTGCTTGCGCTTGTCGCGCAAGGCGCGGCGCTGCGCCTCGAGCGCGCTCAGCTCCTCCTCCGCCTTCTCGAGCGCCGCCTCCGCCTCGGTGATCTTGTTCTCGCGCTCGCGCTCGATCTCGCCGAACCGCTGGTTCTCCTCGCCGATGCGCCGCGCGATCTCCTCGCTCTCCGCGACCGCCTGCTCGCGCCGCTTCTCCGCCGCGTCGATCGCCTGGTTCTCGCCGTGCAGCGCGCGGTTGTCGAGCTCGAGCGCGCGGGCGGCGCGGCCGAGCTCGCCGAGCACGCCGTCGAGCGAGCCGGTGTCGACCTTGATCTGCTCGTGCAGGCTGCGGACGGCGGCGCGCCGCTGCAGGAGCCCGCGCAGAAAGCCGAGCGTGTAGCGCACCGCGGCCAGGATGCCGCCGTCGGGCGCCTCCGGCATCGGATCCACCACCGGCAGCGGAAGCGGCGGGCCGCCGGCGCCGGGCGGCAGGGCGCCGACGCGGGTGGGCGGCGGCGCCAGCGACGACTCGGTGCCGTCACCGGTCTGCGACGGCGCTCGTGACGTGAGCGGCCACGTGGGCGGCGTGCGCGGCTCGGCCGGCCGCACCGGGCGCGGCAGCTCGTGCCGCGCCGTGCGCGCCGGCTCCGGGGCGGCCGGTCGCGGCGGCGCGGCGGCGGGCACCGGCGGCGGCGGCGTGCTCGGCCGCGACGCGCGCGGCGGCGCGGCGGCGGGCACCGGCGGCGGCGAGCTGGGCCGGGAGGCGCGCTGACCCGGCAGCGGAGCAGGCGGCAGGCGGGTGCGCGTGCGCCGCTCCGGCGCACCCGGCAGCGCGCGCGAGCACTCGCGGCAGCTCACCGCGTCCTCCGCGTTCTCCGCG
>Ga0079224_100015561_pt1 | contig 10654 bp, 8 predicted proteins | sample Stecom2015_FD_80414 | JGI IMG/M metagenome (GOLD analysis project Ga0079224, IMG submission 80414) | Agricultural soil microbial communities from Utah to study Nitrogen management - Steer compost 2015 | ecosystem: Environmental > Terrestrial > Soil > Agricultural land | place: USA: Utah...
TAGAGAGCCGGAGGCCTCCTTTGCTCAGCAAGGAGATCGCGGATCTCTTCGAGCAGTACTTCCTGGCGCGGCGGTGCCGGTGGTGCGGAGGGTTCTTCGGCTTCTCGGCGATACAAGCGGTTCACCTGTTTCACCAGCAGGAAGACAGCCGCCGCAATGATCAGAAAGTTGATGATGGTGTTGGCGAAGGTTCCCACATTGATCGTCGGTGCCCCCGCCTGCTGGGCCTCGGCCAGAGACGAGTAGGTCTGGCCGCTGAGATTGATAAAGATATTGGAAAAGTCGATGCCGCCAATGAGCAAGCCGATCGGCGGCATGAGGATGTCATTGACCAGGGAATTCACGATTGCGGTGAAGGCGGTGCCAAGAATGATTCCGACCGCCAAGTCTATGACATTGCCACGGGCTATGAAGGCGCGAAACTCGTTTAAGAGACCCATCTTCCTCTCCACCGTTTTGCTCCCGTGAGGATGAGCATAATGGCGCAAGGACGAGGAGGTAATAACTTCCTGGGGGCGAAGGCGGGAGGCTAGCAAGGCCAATCGGAACAAGGGCCGCCGCTTGGGCTATCTCTCCCGATCTCTCTTTGCCCCGAATGGGCGATCAAAGCGAATCGCGCTCACGCGGCTGGTCAGGTGAAGGCGCTTCATCGGAGGCAGGCTCGCCATAGGGGTGCAACATGTGGTGGGCTTCGTCGTGCCCGTGCCGGGCGGAGTAGAAAACCAGCGCCATCAGGCCGACCCCCAGAGCCAGCGTAAAGATGACGCCAAGGCTCAGTGCCAGCCAGCCCTGCCACGGCATGGCGACGCCAGCCATACTGGTCCAAACACGAAATCCGCCGAAGATGGCGGCAATCAGGAGGGCGCCCAAAGCGAGGATTGTCAGGAGAGTGCGCATGATTTCGTACCTAACGGGCGGTGGGACAAAAGGCCATCTCCAGGGCGGAAATAGCTGCCCTCTCGCTTTAAGTCCAACACGCCTCTTGTGTCGAAGGGTCTATAACGTTAGATAGTCGCCCGAGATCGCTTTTCCCAACGGAAAAGGCGGGTCGGAGATCGACCTGCCACCAAAGCGGATGCGGCTGTGGCGGAACTGGTAGACGCGCAGCGTTGAGGGCGCTGTGGGGGCGACCCCGTGGAGGTTCAAGTCCTCTCAGCCGCACCATTCTCAAGTATTCTCGTGCTTGAGGATGCTTGACAGAAGTTCCGGTGGAGGCGATGGAAGTGGGGCTAACACCCGGGTGACCGGGTCCCATTGAGCACAGCGTGCGGCTGTGGCGGAATTGGTAGACGCGCAGGTTTCAGGTACCTGTGGTGGCGACACCGTGGTGGTTCGAGTCCACTCAGCCGCACCATCTCATCAGTTTTCTCATTTCATCAGTTTTCTTCGTTCTTCCTTGCGCGCTCGCTCGTCGGTCCGCAGCGGTGGCTGGCGAGTGCCTTATCCTCGACGCTAATCCTCCAGACCAAGAGCAGGGCGTTGGCGAGACCGAAGCCGACCGCCAGTTCCCAGGCGCCAAAGACCGCGGGGAGCACCATGATTTCAGCCTGCACCACGAGATAGTTGGGATGCCGCAGCCAGCGGTAGGGACCGCGGCGCACGATTCGGTGCCGTGGCATCACGACGATTCGCGTGGTCCAGAAGGGGCCGAGGCTTGCAATGACCCAGAGACGAGCCAGCAGCAGCAGGGCAAAGACTCCGAGTATCCACCCGTTAGGTTGCCGCTCTTGAGGGAGCAGGAAGATCGAGATCAGCCAGAGTACATGCAGGCCAACCATCAGCGGATAATGGCGGGCCCCCTTCTCGATTCCTCCCGCGGCCTTCAAACGCACCGCATTGCGGGACGAAAGCATCAGCTCCGCCACCCGCAGCAACGTCAGCAAGAGCGCCATTATCTGGGGCGGGCCAAGCATGACCGCGATAGTGGCCAATGGCCATTGGACTCAAGAAGAAGAAAGGCGGCGGTAAAGCCGGGTCCGAAAGCCAGGCAGAAGAACCGCCCCGCGGCGCCGGCCATCAGAATTTCCTGCAGAACGAAAAGCACCGTCGGAGCGGACATGTTTCCGTAATCGCGCAACACTCTTCGGGCTGGCAGGAGTTCCTCTTCGGCAAGGCCCAGGCAATCCTGGAGAGAAGCCAGAACCTTGGCGCCGCCCGGGTGCAGCACCCAGTGATCGATGTTGCCAAGGGAAAGGTGATTCCGATCGAGAAAGTCTTCGATCAATCCGCGAGCGTCCCGGCGAATTAACTGGGGGAGGCTCGGCGAGAGACGGATTCCAACTCCATCATCCTGCAGGTCCCAGCCCATGATCTCTTCGCTCTCGGGCCAGCAGTACTCCCCATGAGGGCCAAGGCCAGGCGCGTCGGGATGGTCACCACAGGCCACGACCGCGGCCGCGGCGCCATCACCAAAAAGTGCCGTGGCAACCAGATTGGTAGACGACCGATCCTTGGGCCGGAAGGTTAGGGTGCAGAGCTCTACCGTGAGAAAAAGAACGATCGACCCGGGTCGCGCTCGCGCCATTGCCGCGGCGCGGGAGAGACCGAGAATCCCGCCGGCACAACCGTAACCCACCAGGGGCACGCGCTCGACCGTGCGGGGAAAGGGGACACGATCAAGCAGCAAGGCGTCGAGCGAAGGGACGGCAAATCCGGTCGAGCAAGCGACCAGAAGCGTATCCACCTGGGCAGGCTCAAGCCCTGCGCGCGTCAATGCTCGCCTTGCGACCTCTTCAAGAAGCAAGAGAGCTGCCGATTGGAAAGCCTCGTGCCACAGCCGCCAGCCGCGGGCCTGCTCGAGCTCCTCCAAGGGCAGGGTGCTGTAGCGCTGGCGGATGCCGGCATTCTCGTAAATTCGCCGCAAGCGGGGATAGGGGGAGTCGTTACCAGAAAAGAGCTTGGCTGCTGCGCCGCTTATCGCTGATTGCGTCAGGAGATGGGAAGGGACGGCCGTTGCAAGCGAAAGCAAGCGTGCTATCGGTCGGTCCTGGCTTGGCATGCCGCGCTCTCCCTCACAGGCTGATCTAGGGGGAGTTCTGGGAGTCTAGCCGAGATCCGGCAGCGGACCTATCGATCAATTGGTTGCGCTGGTCCAAGAAGGGGTGTCATTGCGCTTGCACCGGAGTTGAGGGCCTCTGTAGGCTGGTTCATTGGAAGCGCTGTCTGCGAGCCCAAGGATGCTGTGCAAGCCACTTAGCCACCAACTTCCTCTTCCGCTGGTGGTCGAACTGGGGACAGAGGTCGAGACGACAGTCCAGGGCGCAATCGAGTGGGCTAAAGACCATGCGGTGGAGCTGGAGGAACTGGTCAGCCGTAACGGAGCCTTGCTCGTGCGCGGCTTTCCTATCGAATCCCCCGCTGCCTTCCGCGCCTTTTGCTCCGCCATTCGCCCCGATCTGAAGGATTATGCTGGCGGTGACTCACCGCGCCGAAGCCTGGACGATCAAGTCTATAGCTCCAGCGAGTATCCCGAGGAGCTTGAGGTGCTGTTGCACAACGAGTTGTCCTACGCGGCCTGGTGGCCACAGAGGCTGTTTTTCTCTTGCTTGAAGCCGGCGAGCAGTGGCGGCGAAACCCATATTGCGGATGGCCGCGCGGTCTATCGGAACATTCCTGACAGGATCCAGGAAAAGTTCGAAACGCTAGGCGTGCAATACCACCAACATCTTTGGGACGCAGAAGGAGAGACCGGAATCGGAAAGAGCTGGCAGGACACCTTTCAGACGAATGACAGGCTCGAAGTGGAAGAAGCCCTTGCGGCTGCGGGGGCTTACTACGAGTGGACGGACTTTGGCCTGCGTAGCAGCCTGTTGCGGCCCGCGGTCGTTCGCCATCCTGTCACGTCGGATGTCTGCTGGTTCAATCAGGTTGATCAATGGCACCGCGACTTCGAGAGCGTGAAGCTCTCCATTGGGGCAAGGAACGACCCTCGTTTCGATCCGGCGACGGCCGGCGAGGAGAGCTTGGGCAGTCACGCCACCTATGGCGATGGAAGCGAGATCGAGCCGCGGGATCTTGCCGCCATAAGGGCCGTCTGCCGCGACTGTGAGCTCTTGTTTCCTTGGCAGGCAGGGGATGTGATGATCCTCGACAACCTGCTCGTCATGCATGGGCGCAAACCTTTTTCCGGGCCAAGACAGGTGGTTGTGGCTATGGCCTAGCCACGGCTTGCCTTTCTTGACCGGTAACGACCTGCCACACTAGAAGGACGCCATGTTCGGGCTCCCCTCCTTTACAAAGCTGCTGGTCCTGGCCGGCATAATCCTGGCGGTCTGGTACGGCTTCAAGCTGATCGCTCGCCTGGATGCTCAGCGCAAGATCCAGGAAAAGCAGCGCGCAAGAGCCGCTGCCCACTCCGCCTCCATGCCCGAAGCTGAAGAGATGATGGCCTGTCCTGCCTGTAGGGCTTACGTACCGGTTCGCCAGAAGACCAACTGCGGTCGGGTCGACTGCCCTTACTAGGACTGCTTGGCTTTCGTGGCAGCTTTGGCACCTCACTTTTCAGTGAGGTAACCCTGGGCCAGGAGTGCGTCGAGCGCTTCCTCCGTTGTGCCAAGCGCCTCCGCGTGATCTGCCGCCCAGGCGGAAGCAAGAGCTCCCAGGAAGAGGGTGCTGGCCGCTACGGAAGCCTTCGCTTGGCCTTCTTCCTGCGCTTGCACCAAGAGCTCTTCCGTTATCGAGAGAAGGTCCTGGCAGGAAGTCGCCAATGGTGAAGCCTGTTCCTTGATCGCGGCGAGTAGCGGAGCAGGCAGGCCGCTGAAGGTACGTAGATGGGACTGAAGTGCCTTGAGCCAAACTTGAAGCGCCGTGCCTGGATGGTCAATTTTCCGCGCAGCTTCGGCCTGTGCGAGTAGCTTTTCCTGGCTGTCTCGCAGGAGCGCCGCCAGCAGCAGATCGCGGCTGGGAAAATGCCTGTAGAGAGTCCCGGAGCCTACTCCCGCGGCCTTGGCAATCTCTTCGAGAGAGGTATCAATGCCTTGCGCCGCGAAATGCCGTGCAGCGGCGTTCAGGATACGCTCCCGATTGCGTCTGGCATCCGCGCGGAGAGGGAGCTGCTTTCGATCCAATGGCTTCTCCCGCTCTCCCGATCGCCGTCTTACATCACCTGGAGGCCGGGAGTTGAGTGCAGAGCAGATATTCAGGCCTTGACCAATAGGCCGGACTCTCATACCTCGTCAAGGAATCGGAGGCTGCCTCCGCTTCTTGTCGGCCTCGGCAAAGCACCAACGTGCAGCCCCAAAGGGGGAAGTGGATAATGATTGCGCCGTCGATCCCGAGCTCTAGGGACGTCAATGGAAATGCGTGGGCGGTCTTCCGTAGCCAGACCTTGCAGGGAACAAGCCTTCCCCGACCCATCAAGGCCTTCGTGACCAGGCTACTCCCGGCCTTTCTGCTTGTCGCGCTACTGTCAGCCTGCGGCGAGTCCGAAGGAACGGGTGGGGAGGCTTGGGCACCGCCTCCGCCGGCTGTCAGCGTTGTTGAAGTCGCGCCTGAAGCGATTCCGATCGTGACGGAATTGCCGGGACGGGTTGCGCCTACCCGGATTGCCGAAGTTCGGCCGAGGGTCTCGGGGATCATCGAAGAAAGGGTTTTCACCCAGGGAAGCCTTGTCCAGGAGGGCGATGTCCTCTATCGGATCGATCCCGAACCGTTCCGCGTACAGCTGCAAAGCGCTCAGGCAACCCTGGAAAGGGCGAAGGCGGTCCAGCTACAGGCGCGCCAGCTTGCAGACCGCCAGAGGGAACTGCGGCAGCGTCAGGTCACGAGTGCTCAGCAGTTTGACGATGCGATCGCCCAGTTGGCGCAGGCCGATGCGGACGTGGCGGCCGCTGAGGCGGGCTTGGCTGCAGCGCAACTCAACCTCGATTATGCAGAGGTCAAGGCCCCGATCTCGGGGCGCATCGGCAGGGCGCTGGTCACGGAAGGCGCACTGGTCGTGGCAAACGGCCCCGAGAACCTTGCAACAATTCAGCAACTTGATCCGGTCTATGTAGACTTCACCCAATCGGTGAACGAAATGCTGGAACTGCGCCGTCTTCTGGCTGCAGGGGCCTTGAGCAGTGCCGGGCCGGACGAGGCTCGTATCCTGTTGCACTACGATGACGGGAGTGCCTATCGCCATCCTGGGCGTCTTCTCTTCAGCGAAAGTACGGTAGACCCGACCACGGGGCAGGTTACCCTGCGCGGGGCCTTTCCAAATCCCGAAGGGGAGCTTCTGCCCGGGATGTACGTTCGGGTGCGCCTTGAACAGGGGGTCCGCCAGAATGCCTTAGCCGTTCCGCAACAGGCTGTTCAGCGTGACCCGGCGGGCCGTGCCCAAGTCTACGTCGTGAAAGACGACGACACGACGGAGATCAGAAGTGTTCGGCTAGGGCCGGTCGTTGATAACCGCTGGATCGTGGACGAGGGACTGGAGGTCGGCGATCGGGTAGTGGTCGAAGGATTCCAGAAGATAAGGCCCGGCAGTCCCGTAATAGCCTCCGACTGGACTCTCGCGGACAAGAGCGAAGCCGCCGAGGGCGAGCCGGCTCCGCTAAAATGATCGAATAGAGGGTCTGCCAGTGCCTCAATTCTTTATCGGTCGGCCGATCTTCGCGTGGGTCGTAGCCATCTTCATTGTGCTGGGTGGCCTGCTCGCCCTGCCGTTTCTGCCCATCTCGCAATATCCGGATGTTGCGCCACCTCAGATATCGATAAACACGACCTATCCAGGCGCGACCCCGGAGGAGATGTATCAGAGCGTCACCCGGCCCATTGAGGAGGAGCTTAACGGCGTCGAAGGCTTGCTCTATTTCGAATCGACGTCGGATTCTTCTGGCTGGATCGACATCACCGCCACCTTTGCACCCGGCACAGATCCCAATGACGCCTCGGTAGAGGTTCAGAACAGCATCCGCCGCGTGGAGCCGCGCTTGCCGCGTATCGTCACCCAGCAGGGCGTTCAGGTGCAGAAGGCGAGTTCTTCCTTCCTGATGGCCGTGGCTCTCACTTCGACGGATGGTTCCTTCGATGTGGTCGGCCTCGGCGACTATCTCAGCCGTAACGTGCTGGGGGAGCTTCGGCGCATCAATGGCGTCGGTCGTGCGCAGCTCTTCGCCACCGAGCGCGCCATGCGGATCTGGATGGATCCGGACAAGATGGTCGGCCTGAACCTGACCGCCGGCGACGTAATCGCTGCGATCGAAGCCCAGAATGCTCAGGTGGCTGCCGGCCGCATCGGCGCTCAGCCAGCTCCGGAGACGCAGCAGATTTCGGCGGGCGTGCTGGTGAAGGGGCAGCTCACCTCTCCGGAAGAGTTCGGGGCGATTGTCCTACGCGCCAACCCCGACGGCTCCACCGTGCGCTTGCGCGATGTGGCCAGGATCGAGGTCGGGGCGGAGGATTATAACTTCTCGACACGCCTCAATGGTCAACCCAGCGCCGGCATCGGGATCCAGCTTTCACCCAAGGGCAACGCCCTCGCGACCTCCAAGGCCGTTCGAGAAAAGATGGAGGAGCTGGCGCAGTTCTTTCCCCCGGGTCTTGAGTACAGCATTCCCTACGATACCAGCCCCTTCATCGAGATTTCGATCGAGAAGGTGGTCCACACCCTGATCGAGGCTGTGGTTCTCGTCTTCTTGGTCATGTTCCTTTTCCTGCAGAATCTTCGCTACACCATCATTCCGACGCTGGTGGTGCCCATTGCCTTGATGGGGACCTGCGCGGTCATGCTCGCGACCGGCTTCTCCATCAACGTTCTCACCATGTTTGCGATGGTGCTGGCGATTGGCATCCTGGTCGACGACGCCATCGTGGTGGTGGAAAATGTCGAGCGTGTCATGGCGGAGGAGGGGCTTCCCCCGAAGGACGCGACCCGCAAGGCCATGAAGCAGATCACGGGCGCCATCATCGGAATCACGCTGGTTCTGTCGGCGGTATTCGTCCCCATGGCCTTCTTCCCCGGTGCGGTCGGCGTGATCTACCGGCAGTTCAGCCTGACCATGGTGGTCTCAATCCTTTTTTCGGCCTTCCTGGCGCTGTCTCTTACCCCGGCACTTTGCGCAACTTTCCTGAAGCCGATCCCGGAGGGACACCACGAAAAAAGGGGCTTCTTCGGTTGGTTCAATCGGGGCTTCAACCGCACTTCGCGTGGCTATCAAAACCTGGTAGGCCGGATCATTCGCCGCACTGGCCGCTTCATGGCCATTTACCTGGCGCTCCTGGTAGGTCTCGGCTGGGCCTACATGCAGTTGCCCACGTCCTTCCTGCCAAATGAAGACCAGGGGTACCTCATCGCCGACATGCAAGCTCCGGCGGAAGCCAGTTCGTCGCGCTTGCAGGAGGTAATTCGTCAGGTCGAGGAAATCTTCTGGGCCGAGGAAGCCGTTGACAGGACGTTCATGATTAGCGGCTACAGCTTCTCCGGGACCGGTCAGAACGCAGGGCTCGCCTTTATCAATTTGAAGGACTGGAGCGAGAGGGGCTCGGAAAACTCGGCAGCTGCCATCGCCAATCGGGTGAATGGCGCCTTTATGGGGATCAAGGACGCGATCGTCTTTGCTCTCTCTCCGCCGCCGATTCAGGGCCTCGGCAGTACCAGCGGCTTTACCTTCCGTCTGCAGGACAGGGCCGGGCTGGGTCAGGCCGCGCTGGCCGCGGCACGCGACCAATTGCTCGATGCGGCCGCGCAAAGCGAGGTGCTTACCGCACTGCGCGTTGAAGGGATGCCTGATGCCGCGCGAATCAACCTCGTGATCGATCGTGAAAAGGCCAACACCTTTGGCGTCACCTTCGCCGACATCAATACGACCATCTCGGCGAACTTCGGTTCGACCTATGTAAACGACTTTCCCAATGCCGGACGCATGCAGCGGGTGACGGTTCAGGCTGATGCACAGCGGCGCATCCAGGCCGATGACCTGCTCGCCCTGAATGTTCGCAACGTTCACGGTGGCATGGTCCCGCTTTCTGCCGTCGCCAGCGTGGAGTGGGAGAAGGGGCCCACCCAGGTCGTTGGCTATAACGGCTATCCCTCGGTCCGCATCAGCGGCGAGGCTGCGCCGGGTTACTCCTCGGGAGCTGCAATCGAGGAGATGGAACGGCTGGCGGCTCAACTGCCGGAAGGCTTCGGCTACGAGTGGACGGGGCAGTCCCTCCAGGAAATCCAATCGGGTTCCCAGGCGCCCTTCCTCATCGGTTTGAGCATCATCTTCGTGTTTCTGCTGCTCGCCGCGCTCTATGAAAGCTGGTCGATTCCCTTATCGGTCATGCTTGTTGTGCCGCTTGGGGTAATGGGTGCCGTGGCAGCCGTCATGCTGCGCGACATGCCGAACGACGTCTATTTCAAGGTCGGCCTGATCGCGATCATCGGGCTTTCGGCGAAAAACGCGATCCTGATCATCGAGTTTGCCAAGGACCTTCGGGCCCAGGGCAAATCGCTCCTTGAAGCAACGACCGAGGCCGCGCGCCTGCGCTTCCGCCCGATTATCATGACGTCCCTGGCCTTCACCTTTGGAGTCACTCCCCTGGCTGTGGCGACTGGCGCCAGTGCGGCAAGCCAGAACGCGATCGGCACGGGTGTCTTGGGCGGCATGATCTCGGCGACGATTCTTGCGGTCTTCTTTGTTCCCGTCTTCTTCGTCTTCGTGATGAAGCTATTGCCCCAGCGCGAAGCTCCCGAGGAGAGGCAAAAAGCCTCTTCGGGAGATGCTCAGGCTCCTGCCGAATGAAGCTAAGACGCCTTTTCCAACCGGGCTCTCACGAGAGCTCGGTTGGGCCGCTTGATTATCACCGGCGCGGGTTCTAGGTTGCCTCGGCGCCATTTCGCACTGCAAACACAACCACTGCCAATGCCCAAAACCAGTGCAAGCAGGGACACCTGCTTTCAAAGCATCATTCTGAAGTTACAGAACTATTGGGCGGAGCAGGGCTGTGTGATACTGCAGCCCTACGATATGGAAGTGGGGGCGGGCACCTTTCACCCCGCAACCACCTTGCGCTCGCTGGGACCTCATCGCCAGTGGAACTGTGCCTATGTCCAGCCCTCTCGGCGACCAACCGATGGCCGCTACGGCGAGAATCCCAACAGGCTTCAGCACTACTACCAGTACCAGGTGTTGATGAAGCCTTCGCCACCCGACATTCAGGAACGCTATCTAGGCTCTCTTCAAGCGATCGGGATCGATGCCTTGCAGCACGACATCCGATTCGTGGAGGATGACTGGGAAAGCCCGACGCTTGGCGCCTGGGGCCTGGGCTGGGAAGTCTGGTGCGACGGCATGGAGGTGACGCAGTTCACCTACTTCCAACAGGTCGGGGGCATTGACTGCCACCCTGTTCCGGTCGAGCTGACCTATGGTCTCGAGCGCTTGGCCATGTATGTGCAGGGCGTCGACCGGGTCTATGATCTGGATTGGGACGGCGTGCCCCTCGATCAGGGTGGCAAGAGCTACGGCGATATCTTCCTGCAGGCGGAGCGAGAGTTTTCCGCCTTTAACTTCGAGCACGCAGAGACAGAGCGCCTCTTCCGCCACTTCCAGGATGCCGAGCGCGAATGCACTCACCTTCTTGAAAAGGGTCTGCCGCTTCCGGCCTACGATAGCTGTCTCAAGGCCAGCCATCTTTTCAATCTGCTGGACGCCCGCGGCGTCATTTCGGTAACGGAGCGCCAAGCCTA
>Ga0079224_100015562_pt1 | contig 10654 bp, 9 predicted proteins | sample Stecom2015_FD_80414 | JGI IMG/M metagenome (GOLD analysis project Ga0079224, IMG submission 80414) | Agricultural soil microbial communities from Utah to study Nitrogen management - Steer compost 2015 | ecosystem: Environmental > Terrestrial > Soil > Agricultural land | place: USA: Utah...
GTCTTTTGAAATCCAAAATGGTTCACTTTTATCCTTAGTTTGAGGCTGTACAACCTCTCCATCTCTTTCATATTCAACAGGAATTCCTTCATTCTCCCATTTTGCCAGGAACTCGTTGACTGGTTTCCAGTACTCAAAGTATTCAGCAATCATATCACCTAACTTTCGATAAGGATGGTGTTCCTGAGTATTCAGTACAGTGGTACGAAGTTTTTCCAACAGAGGCCTTTGCAATTGCTCAAGTCTTTCGAGATCTGATCGAACGTTTTTTGGGAAAATCATTTCAAAATCTGTATTATCCTTTATTTTTCTCAACAATTTTCCAGTGCATTTTGGAATTAATTCCATACGTTTCTTCAAATCACCCCAGAACCAAAAGTCTTTTAGTTTCTTTTCTCCAGTTATCTCACCTGTGTTTTTGTTCATAACAGAGAAGCTCTTTTCTTCAAAATCTTTTGGGAGATCGTGCTTAAATTTAAAGTTTCCAGTTTCATTTTCTTCCAATAGAAAGGTTTGAATCTCCTCAGGAATACCCCATTTTCTAAGCTCAACCAGGTGTATGTCCGATGCCAGGGCGGACTGGAATTCGCTTAGTCGTCTTTGAAAATTCGAGATCCACCCTGAGAGACGACCAGAAAAATTTGTTTCTCTATATTCCGCCCAATTCTCAGCCAGAAAGTCTTCGTTCTCATAAGGAACTGCCTGTGCGCACTTTTGAACCTGTTTCACAATCAATGTAATAAGCCTAGATTTCTTTGTAAAAGAAGATGATATTTGGTTGTCAAGGGTCTTTTCAAGTTTTGAAGTGTCCTTTCTCCATTCAATAACACACTTTCCGAGTGCGTGGTAAGGATTCATAAGATCAACTGGCTTCTCATTCAAAAGCTCACTGGCAGGGAAAATGTTATCAAATAACCATGGGAAAGTGATGTCATCGGTTCTCGTTTCAGGAATCTCTTCATTTTCCAACCAGCCTTCAACCTTTTTACCATTCCACTCCAAAAATTTTTCATTAAAAATAAGCCAATCTTCTCCCTTAACAACATTAGCAACTTCTGGACATTGAAGCTCATTTGCAAAAATTTGTTTGACCCAGCTATTTAACCCAATACTTCTCCCACCCAGTTTTTTGCTTCCTGCTTCCTGTTCAATTCTCTCCAAAATGCGTTGTCCAACCTTAGGTATATCTTCTACATTATCTACATTCCAAATTTTAAGGGCAGATCTTCGAATGGCATCCAGACTGTCAGCACTTGTCTGGAGTGTTTTTGAAAGTGCTACTTGATTAGGAACAGGAAAACCAAAATCAAAATCACCTCCAAAGATTTCTTTATAGGTTAATAACTTATTTCCCGCACTTGGAAGCAGAAACCCTATACTTGCAAGCTGCACCAAGAACCAAAGTCCACTCCCTCTTTCGCTTGAGTCTACTACCTTTGCTACATCTCCAAATTTCTTTTTTAGATCCTGCTTGGCTTCTTCCGGCATCTGGCACTTATACTTGTGAGTCCGAATAAACGAAGCCGCGGTCCTAATATCCCTCAATCGATCAAAGTGAATCCGATATCCGGCCCGGGGGAATTTTTTGGTCTTTCCGTGGCTGGAATTGGTTTGCTGCATGAATGGTCTTTGTTTGAATGGCTTTGAGATCTTACTCTCAGACTTTTTGGTTAACAAGAAACATTGATTTTTTATGAAACACTTTAAAAAAGCGAGGATGTCTCTCCTACGCTCTTCGAGCTTCGAAGAGCAGGCTATCCTCGCTTTCATAGTCAGAAATTGATCCTTGCTTTCTAACGGAGAATGTCCACGGGCATTGGCGTTTGTTTTTCCATTTCTTCAATGATTTCTTTGGCAAGTGGCACGACGATCTTCTGTCGTGGAGGAAATTGATCGTCTTTGTGTTCAGTCGTGACGGTGAAGATCAGGGAAGGGACTAGGACTTCTTCGCTTTGGCCGGTTTGTTGATTGAAGGTGTAGAAGTTTAGGTACGCTTCTTCCGGAGTGCTGAGTTCAAGTGGCACGGTGGTTTTTTCTTCTTCGCTGAAGTAATAGTCGGGGAAGAGTCCGCCTCTTTTTGCGATGGCCAAAACCTTTTCTTGATCGGCAACGGCCGGGTAGCTGGAAGCATTGAATTGATTGCTGCGGATGTTCCAGACGCTAACGACGGTTTTTTCTACGAGATCGATGTTTAGATTGATGCCGTATTTTGTTCCACCTTGGTCATAGACGGCTTTGCCGTTGATCATGAGAGGGTAGACCACGGTAATTTGCTGTGGTACTTCGTTTCCTGGAGATTGTTCCCAGTACTTGTTGATCTCGGGTGTGCCGTAGCTCTCCATGCTGATGTTGTGTCGGTTGATGAAATTGTTGGCCAGAGAGAAGAGTTCTTCATCCGAAGGTAAAGTAATTCTTGGGGGTTGTTGAGGGTCCGTGTATGGTCGGTAATCGTATTGCTTGAAAATATTTACACTGCCTTCTGAGAAGTTGATGTTGATACTGAAACCATCGGCGTTTGTCTGAAGCATGTCCAACGAATTGAGTTTGATGTTGTCGAAGGCGGAGAGATCGATCAAGCCGGCTGCCAGCTGGCGAACTCCGCTTGGCAGGTCCTGAAGAAGTTCTTTTCCGCGGATCCGTTTGAGCACTTCCAATGGTTCGCTGGGGAGGTTGAGTTCGCCAGTATAGTTGTATTCGTAATGAGTGGGACGATACGGCATGTCAGGGGCGATCATCATCTTGCTGTCTGCGGTAGGCGCAGGGTTGGCCATACCACCACCGCCTCCACCGCTTTGGCTGCGCACGCTCATACTGAGAGGACCAAATGCACCTGGGCCAATTCCATTGATGATGACATCATTCGGGCCATATGAAGCGATATAATCGTCTTTTTCTATTGTTTCTTCAGAATCGGTCAGAGTAGGTTGGGTGTAAAGCGGGAGATATTGGGTCGTCGCAAACATGAGCACGGCTCCCAAAACTGCTCCGCTGAAGAGGGAGGGAAGGGGTTTCATAAAAAGAGAAGTAAAGAATGAAGAAGGGTTTTCTGTTGCGGCTGCTTTTTCCATCAGTTGGCGATAGAGCTTCTTTTTAAAAGCTTCATCGAACTTCGTGTTGGGCTGGTGTTTGAGGATTTCCGCAACCATTTTCCGAAGTTCCGGGCGCTTCTTTTCCAATTGAGGGTCCAAATGGCAGAGTTCGTCGATGATCTGGTCGATGTGATTTTTCATGAGTGGCTGAATAAAAGGATGAGGGCAATGAGCAGGTCTGTTTGAAGTTTTCCGAGCGCCCGGTGAACGATCATTTTACAATTGGCTTCGGACTTGCCGACGATTTCGGCGATTTCTTTAAAAGAGAGGTCGTTCCAGAGGCGAAGGAGAAGGATTTCCCGTTGTTCAGGTTTTAATTTTTGGAGATATGAATGCACTTTTTCGAGTTGTAGCCGGGTGTCAGCATCGCGTTCGACATCGTCGTCGTTGTGCAAATCCCAAATGTCATCGATATTCAGGTTTGTTTTGGAGCTGCGGTAGTGATCGGTGACGATATTGCGCGCAATCTGATAGATCCAGCTGTTGAAACTTCCTCGTTCAGTTTTGAAAGTCCGTATTTTTTCCAAGGCTTTGAAAAAGGTCTGGCTGGTGAGGTCTTCGGCGGTTTCTTTATGATGGGTTTTGTAATAAATGAAATCATAAATTTTCCGAACATAGAGTTCGTAGAGTTTGCCGAAGGCATCGGAATCTCCGGACTGTGAACTCCGAATGAGTTCTGTTTCTGAGGATGACATACGATATCGCGCGATAGAAAACTTGGTACTCCGTTGTTCTACACAATACTACGGGGCGCATTCAAAAAAGGTAACAGAATTTATCTCCGGAAAATTTCCGCATCTGCTTGCGATGGGAATGTTTTCGTGACCTTTGTCACTTGGGAGAGGTCCATGGCTCGGATAGGCTGGCGGTGTTTATTCTTCATTTTTCTCTATGAGAACCCTCGGCAGCCTTGTGCTTAGCTTTTTCTTTTTTGGTACTTTTTTCCCCTTCAAAGCGGCACATGCATCGGATGTTCGCAAAGAGAAATCAACACCAAAGCTCCATTTTCTCCTGGTCCAATACCATGAGCTCCAGAACTATGATCCTCAGGCTATAATGAATAAGTGGCAGGGGAAGGTTTTGAATCAGTCTGAGCAGACCCAGATACGCACATCATCTGATCAGGGAGCGATGTACGGCAATGGTACGGGGATCTATCCGGAATCTTCTTATATGTACCCTCAGACTCCGCAGTCCACAGCTGCGCCGCACATGTATGCTCAGCCTTCGGTTCCTTCTTCACTTCAGGGGCCGTTGTATGGCCCGGTTTACCCCATAAATCCCGGTTATCAATATCAGTCTGCGCCATATCCGTCCTATCCGGTTTATCCGTCCTACCCCCAGCAAACGTTTCCTCAACCCGGATACCCTCAGCCTTGTTTTTGCACGTAGGATGTTTCTTTTGTCACAAATGGCTAGCCTGAGCGCTTCCGCTCAGGTTTTTTATTTTGCCTGAACCCTTTCGAAGGAATATAATAAGAAATTCACCTGATAAACACTGGAATATGAAGCACTTTAAAACACAGCTCGGCAGATTCCTGATCATGAGTCTTGGTTTTTTTTTGGCGTTTCCTCCGACGGCATTGGCGCACAATGCTTATAGCGGGACTTTCACTTCTAATAGACCGGTTGCACAATACCAGCAGGGGTCCTTCTCACCCGAAGAAATCAATTCTCTAAATTATGTTTACCGGCGTGAACAGCTATCGATCGAGTATTACACTTCGGTCACCAACGCGCTTGGAGAAGAAGAAAAGCTCTTATTTCAGAAGGTGAAACAGGAAAATGAAATGCATATCAATGCTTTGCAGGATTTTTATCAAAACCATTCTCTTTCGGCGCCTGCTCCGTCTGCAGAAAGAGACCCTTTCTATACTGAAAGGGTGGAGCGCAGTAAGAACCTTCAGGAATCCCTGCGGGCTGGTATCGAGTTGGAACAACGAGAAATAGCAGAATTAAGTCGTCAGATCGAATCGGTCACGGATTATCAGTTGAAGAATTTCTTGAGTTATTTGCGGATTGAAAGCTATTTGCACTTGTGTGAAATGTTTGTGTTTTCTGAATTGAAGGAGGTGCCGGTAGCGATTGACCCTCGCGACGCGGAAAGCTGTCGAAGCATTATGGCCCTCGAAAAAATTCCTGAGCAGGAAAGAAGCGTTCCGCAGCCTCAGAGCTTTCATGAGTCTGGCTTGGTAGCCGATACCAGCGGAGTTTTGCTCGCTCAGGGTATTTACCAGCAGGGGAATACCCTTGATTATGGGTCCTTCTATGAAGGATTTGGATATCGTTATCTGACCCCGACTCCTTTTTATGGATATGGTAATTATGGAGGTTATGGCGGCTATGGCGGTTATCCATATGGGGGTTATCCGGGAGGCTATCCTGGTTATCCTACTGGTGGATATCCAGGGATTCCTCGCACGCCTTATTTTCCTGGTTACCCCTATTCAGGTGGTCGGGGAGGAAACCACTACGATTTCAACTTCTATTTCCACAACCCCTATGATTCCGGATTCAACTATGGATCCTATCCGTTTCCCGGATATGGGTACTAGTTTCTAGAGATGCGTGAAAAGATCTTCGACAGGAAATCGGTTTTTGCCCCGAGAGGGTTCTTCTTTCCGATAGCCGATGGCCAGGGCGGCCACGGTTTTCAGGTGTTCAGGATGGTTTAAAAGACGATCGAAGGCTGATGTATCCAGCCCTTCCATTGGACATGAATCAATCTCGAGTTCCGCGCAAGCGGCCAAAGCAAACCCCAGGGCAATATATGCCTGGCGTTCTCCCCAGGTCTTGATCCATGCCGCGTCGCGAGCTTCGGCGAAGCCGATCATCATGCCTTCGTAGGCCTTCATTTGCTCCCGCAACTCTGGTTTGCCTTGGGTAAGGAGCTGCATCAGGGATTCCACTCGTTCCATGATGTCGGTGCGGCTGGAGAAAATCAGGAGATGCGAAGCATCGGTGACTTGCGGTTGATCCCAGGCATGACTTCTGAGATGCGTGCGTAGCTCTGGGGCGGTAATGACGTGCACGTGGTAGGGCTGAAGGCCGAAGGAACTGGGACTCAGTCGGATGGCTTCCAAGATTTTTTGCAGGTTTTCTGCCGATACTTTTTGAGAGGGGTCGAACGTTTTGGTGGCAAAACGCCAGTGGAGATTCTTGAGAAAGCTGGTTTCCATAGATGGTGATGGTGAGAATAATGGACAGAGTTGAAGCCTATCATGTGCAGGGATTCTGTCACTATCTGGATGATTACTGGTGTTGCGCAAGTTACCTTCTTTTTCAGGCTTTATTGCGAGGGCTTGCATTGTTCGTTATGCTGGGAGTAAGATTTTGTATTCTTAAGTATTCGATTATGGTTCACCAGGTCAAAGATTTTACGCATTTACTCGGGAATTTGGAGGGGATCAGTGATGCTCAATTGCAGGCGCATTTTGGTCTTTACGAAGGATATGTGAAAAAATTGAATGAAATTGAAGAAAAATTGCCCAAAACCGATAAAGCTTTGGCAAATTATTCTTTCGGGGAGTTTAGTGAGCTGAAGCGTCGTTACGTGGTCCCATACAATGGAACCTATCTTCATCAGACCTATTTCGAGAACCTCGCTAGAGATGGAGGGGAGATGAGCGATGAATTGAGCAAGGCGATCATTGCTTCTTTCGGCTCGATTGAGACGTATTTCGCTGATTTGAAAGCTTCCGGGTCGTCGGTGCTGGGCTGGGTGCTGACCTGTAAAAACCGCCGAGACGGCCGTCTTCAAAACCACATCGTTTTCGAACACCACGTTGGTTTGCCGGTCGATCAGGAGATCATCCTCGCGCTCGACTGCTGGGAACATGCGTTCTTTATCGATTATGGTACGAAAAAGCCTCAGTACATGGAGGCGTTCATTAAAAACGTCAATTGGAAGGAGGTGAATGAGCGGTTTGTCCGCTAATTATTGAGCCGCTTTGATCTGTTCCAACAGGGTCCGAAGCGGTTGTGATCCGGCATGTTCTTCGCCATTGAGGAAATAGGTGGGCGTGCCGTTTACGTTTTTGTTGTAGCCTTCCGTAATATCCCTCTCAATTTCCTGTTGGTTCTCGGGATCATCAAAGGCGGTTTTGAAAGATTCGGGATTTATTCCCATTTTTACAGCTTGGTCAGCAAAATATCTGGCGGCGCCTTCCATGCTGCTCCATCGGTTTTGGGTACGATAGAGAAAATTCATATAGGACTGGTATTTTTTCGAATCGAGGCTTAGTACGGCATTCGCAGCGCGAGCAGCGGTCTTGGCGTTGATATGAAAATCCAGAGGAAAGTCTTTGAAAGTCATGTGCAGTTTCCCTGATCTGACAAATTTTTGGATGGTGGGGGAGGAGATAGTGCGATGGAATTTGGCACAATATGGACACTGAAAATCGTGAAAGATCTCTATTTTCAGAGGAGCTTGAGAGTTTCCCAAGGTGAAGTCGGAATAAGAAGCGGCTTTTGTCTGCAGGGACGTAAGGACCGTAAAGGTCGTAACGACCGTGAGGATGAGGAATTTTTTCATGAAGTAAGGAAAAGTGTTTCGAGTATATCAAAAAAGGCTTCGAGTCCATCGTAGCCTTTTTTGATTTTCATTACATCATTTTGATCTCGACGTCGACTCCGGCAGGGAGATTGAGATTTGAAAGTGATTCGATGGTCGTAGAAGTATATTCGGTAATGTCGATCAATCGTTTGTGAGTGCGGATTTCAAACTGTTCACGAGCATCCTTGTTAACGAATGTGGAGCGATTGACGGTGACCCGTTCGATTTTTGTCGGCATGGGGATAGGTCCGGTGACGAGCGATCCGGTGCGTTCAGCCGTATCGATAATAGTCTTGGAGCTTTCATCGACGATTTTGTGGTCAAAGGCGCGGATGATCACGCGAATTTTTTGCTTGTCACTGGCGGTAGCTTTCTTGGTTTCCTTTTTCCCTTTTTCAGGGGCAAGAATGGATTCTTTTTTAGCAGCAGCCTCTTTTTTGGGGGTGGCTGGTTTTTTGGCAGCTGGAGCTTTTTTGGGAGCTTTTTCGGCAGCAGGCTTTTTGGCAGCTGATTTCTTCGCTGCTGGTTTCTTGTCGTCTGACATAGGAATAGGAGTTAGGAGATAGCTTCGTTAGCTTATTAGCTTTGGAAGCAAAAAATAAAAAAAACGACGGCATTCGCCGTCGTCTGAAAGTTCATTCAAACATTTTTCGGGCGAATTATTTCCTCTGACGAGGAACCTTTAGAGCTAAAAACAGCTTTTAAAGCCATAGAATTTTACTTCTATTTTTGCAGAATACAAGAGCTTTGTACTTTTTTAACACCTCCTCGTCCGAATTGATGCTTTCGGCATATTCGGTCGGGAAAAGTACCAAAAAAGCGTTGGAGATAAAACAACTGTCGCATTCCTTGTGCCTTATTCGACCGAGTGACCAGTTTTATCCTCCAACCTCCAGTGCGAATTCGGCAGAATTTACTTAAGAAATAAATAAAAAGCCGCCCTTTCTTCTTCGCTCCCACCCATGTCCCGTCAAGCTTCGAAGAACATGGGTCGTTCCCTCATTTCAAACGAAAACCACTCTTGGTTCTCCTTCGCTCCACCTCCGCTTACCACCGTTCGAGCTTCGGAGAACGGGTCGAGTGCGGTTACAAAAAGCCGCCCTGGTCGTGGGCGGCTTTTAAAGTTTGAGAGAGAGTACTCGTTCTTGTTTGTCTTTGTTGGTTATTTCATGATTTTGGTTACTACACCTGCACCTACTGTTCTACCACCTTCACGGATCGCGAAACGGGTTCCTTCGTTCACCGCTACTGGTACGCCGAGTTTTACCACTACTTTGAGGTTGTCACCTGGCATTACCATTTCGGTTCCTTCTGGAAGGTATACTTCACCAGTTACGTCCGTTGTACGGATGTAGAACTGAGGCTTGTACCCCTTGAAGAATGGAGTATGTCGTCCACCTTCTTCTTTCGTCAATACGTAGATTTCTCCTTCGAATTCAGTGTGAGGAGTGATGGTTCCTGGTTTCGCAAGGACCATCCCTCGTTCGACGTCTTCACGTTCGAGACCTCGGAGGAGGATACCGACGTTATCACCAGCTTGTCCTTGATCAAGAAGCTTCTTGAACATTTCCACTCCGGTAACGACTGATTTTCGGGTTTCTCGGATACCAACGAGTTCTACTTCTTCATTCACTTTGATAATCCCTTGTTCCACACGTCCGGTAGCAACCGTACCACGTCCTTTGATGGAGAAGACGTCTTCTACAGGCATCAAGAATGGTTTGTCGAGTTCACGGACTGGATCTGGTACGTAGGTGTCGAGGGTTTCGAGGAGTTTCTTCACGGGTTCAGCTTCTGGACCACTTGGGTTTTCGAGGGCTTTGAGACCAGATCCACGAATGATTGGAGTGTCGTTTCCTGGGAACTCATATTTGTTGAGGAGTTCTCGGATTTCCATTTCTACGAGGTCGATCAATTCAGGATCGTCCACCATGTCGACTTTGTTCAAGAAGACGACGATGTATGGTACGTTTACCTGACGAGCGAGGAGGATGTGTTCTCGAGTTTGTGGCATTGGACCGTCTGCGGCAGATACTACGAGGATCGCAGCATCCATCTGAGCAGCACCCGTAATCATGTTCTTCACATAATCCGCGTGACCTGGACAGTCAACGTGAGCATAGTGTCTCTTGGCAGTGCTGTATTCCACATGTGAAGTAGAGATCGTGATCCCACGTTCTCGTTCTTCTGGAGCGTTGTCGATTTGGTCGAAGCTCTTCGCAACTGCTCCTCCCATTGCTGCTGCAACAGTTGTGATAGCTGCGGTAAGGGTAGTTTTCCCATGATCGACGTGTCCGATCGTACCGACGTTCACGTGGACTTTATCGCGTACGAATACATTATCTGCCATATTAGAATGCTTAAAGGGTACAATGAGCTGCCAGATGCTATCAGAGCAAAAAAGTTGTGTCAAATAAAGTTTGGCTTTTCTTCGAGGAAATCTCGTTTCTAATTTTTTTCTCTCCCTTTATAGTAAGTCTGATTTTCTTCCTCTATGAATAGTTTCGGTCATTTATTTCGGATCACGACCTTTGGTGAATCGCATGGCGCTGCGGTGGGCGTGGTGATCGATGGCTGTCCCGCAGGTCTGGAATTGAGTGAGAGAGACTTTGCTCAGGATTTGGCTCGTCGTAAGACGGGGCAAAGTCCCCTTACTTCCTCGCGGAAGGAGGAGGATCGGGTAGAGATCTTATCCGGAGTGTTTGAAGGAAAGACGATGGGGACGCCGATTACTTTGATGGTTCGCAACACGGATGTGAAGTCTGAGCATTATGAGATGCTGAAGAATACCTACCGCCCGAGTCATGCGGATTTTACTTATGAAAAAAAATATGGGGTGCGCGATTATCGCGGGGGGGGGAGAGCGAGTGCGAGAGAAACGGTGGCGAGGGTGATGGCGGGGGTGGTGGCGAAGAAAATACTTGGTCGATGGTCGATGGTCGATGGTCGGGGGATTGAGGTGTTGGGGTATGTGAAGCAAGTGGGGGATGTTGTGGCGAAGGTGGATCCA
>Ga0079224_100015563_pt1 | contig 10654 bp, 8 predicted proteins | sample Stecom2015_FD_80414 | JGI IMG/M metagenome (GOLD analysis project Ga0079224, IMG submission 80414) | Agricultural soil microbial communities from Utah to study Nitrogen management - Steer compost 2015 | ecosystem: Environmental > Terrestrial > Soil > Agricultural land | place: USA: Utah...
ACGACGTCGAGGTTCGGGATGGCCCGCAGCGCCGCGAGGTGCTCGACCGGCTGGTGCGTCGGGCCGTCCTCGCCGAGGCCGATCGAGTCGTGCGTCCACACGAACGTCGTCGGGATGCCCATGAGCGCCGCCAGGCGGACCGACGCGCGCATGTAGTCGGCGAACTGGAGGAACGTGCCGCCGTACGGCCGGGTCAGGCCGTGCAGCACGATGCCGTTGAGGATCGCGCCCATCGCGTGCTCGCGGATGCCGAAGTGCAGGGTGCGCCCGTAGGGGTCGCCCGGGAACTTCTTGGTCGCGTGCTCGGCGGGCACGAACGACGGGGCGCCGTCCATGGTCGTGTTGTTCGAGCCGGCCAGGTCGGCCGATCCGCCCCACAGCTCGGGCAGCACGTCCGCGAGGGCGGAGAGCACCTTGCCGGACGCCGCACGGGTCGCGACGCCCTTCTCGCTCGCCTCGAACTCGGGCAGCGCATCGGTCCAGCCCTCGGGCAGCTCGTGCGACCGGAGGCGCTCCAGGAGCGCGGCCTGCTGCGGGTTGGCGTCCTTCCACGCGGTGAAGGCGGCCTCCCAGGCCTTGCGTTGGTCGGCCTGGCGCTCGGCGACGGACCGCGTGTACGCGAGCACGTCGTCGTCGATCGCGAACGACTTCTCCGGGTCGAGGCCGAGGGTCTCCTTGAGGCCCTTGATCTCGTCGGCGCCCATGGCCGAGCCGTGGATGCCGCCCGTGTTCTGCTTGGTGGGCGAGGGCCAGCCGATGATGGTGCGCAGCGCGATGATCGACGGCTTGCCGGTCTCGGCCTTGGCGGCGTCGATGGCAGCGGCGAGCGCGTCGGTGTCCTCCGCGTAGCCGCCGTCGCCGGCGGTCCAGTCCACGCGCTGGGTGTGCCAGCCGTAGGCCTCGTAGCGCTTCAGCACGTCCTCGGTGAAGGCGATGTTCGTGTCGTCCTCGATCGAGATCTTGTTGTCGTCCCAGATCACGACCAGGTTGCCGAGCTGCTGGTGGCCGGCGAGCGACGACGCCTCGGACGTGACGCCCTCCTGCAGGTCGCCGTCGGAGGCGATGACGTACACGTGGTGGTCGAACGGCGACTCGCCCGGGGCGGCCGTCGGGTCGAGCAGGCCGCGCTCGCGGCGGGCGGCGAACGCCATGCCGACGGCGGAGGCGAGGCCCTGGCCCAGCGGGCCGGTCGTGATCTCGACGCCCGCGGTGTGGCCGTACTCCGGGTGGCCGGGGGTCTTGGAGCCCCAGGTGCGCAGCGCGGCGATGTCGTCCATCTCGAGGCCGTAGCCCGCGAGGAACAGCTGCAGGTAGATCGTCAGGGACGAGTGGCCTGCGCTCAGCACGAACCGGTCACGGCCGACCCAGTCGGGGTCGGCGGGGTCGTGCCGCATGGTCTTCTGGAAGAGGAGGTACGCGGCCGGCGCGAGGGAGATCGCGGTGCCGGGGTGTCCGTTCCCCACCTTCTCGACGGCGTCGGCGGCCAGAGCCTTGATGCTCTTGACGGCCCGCTCGTCGAGCTCCGACCACTCCAGGGGCTTCAGCACGGGGTCGAAAGCGTTCACGAGTCCTCTTTCTCTCCGCCGGCGGCCTCCGGCCGGGCCGGAGAGACGCGCGGCGTGCGTGCGGCGGCGGCGGTGTGCCTGCCACCCGTTGTCGTTCGATTGCGTTCGGTTGCGTCAACAACCCTATACGCGTGGGTCTTCCCTTGCGCGGGGCTGTCCAGGCCCTGAGAGTCCTATCCTGGCCAGGACAAATCTCACACCGGGGTCCGGGAATGCGGTGCGCGGGCACCCTCGGACGATGCGTACCATGGGCACGCACCCCACCTGCCCGCAGACCCTCTCGAACGGAACCACGACGCGCCGTGAGCACGAGCCAGACGACGAACGGTCACACCGCGCGTCCCCAGACGTCCACCGCCGGACAGCCCGCAGCAGGTTTCGAGCCGCCGCGGCCGGGTGGCTGGTTCCTGCGCCGTGCGGGCGCCTACGTCGCGCTCACCAAGCCTCGCGTCATCGAGCTGCTGCTGGTCACGACGGTGCCGACGATGATCCTGGCCGCCGACGGGCTGCCGAGCTTCTGGCTGATCGTCGCGACCCTCATCGGTGGCGCAGGGGCCGCCGGGAGCGCCAACGCGTTCAACATGTGGTGGGACCGGGACATCGACCAGGTCATGAACCGGACGAAGAAGCGACCGCTGGCCACGGGTGAGATCACCCCGCGGGCGGGTCTCGTCTTCGCCTCGATCCTCGGCCTGCTCTCGCTCGCGTGGTTCGCGCTCGTCATCAACTGGGCGGCGATGTGGCTCACGCTCGCCGCCATCGCGATCTACGTCGTCGGCTACACGATGATCCTCAAGCGCCGTACGCCGCAGAACATCGTGTGGGGCGGCATCGCGGGCTGCATGCCGGTGTTCATCGGGTGGGCGTCGGTGACCGGCGGGCTGAGCTGGGCCGCGCTCGCGCTGTTCGGCATCATCTTCTTCTGGACGCCGCCGCACTACTGGCCGCTGTCCATCAAGTTCAAGAGGGACTACGCCGCGGCACAGGTGCCGATGCTGCCGGTGGTCAGCGACGACCGGCGCGTGGCGGCGGAGATGGTCGGCTACACGCTCGCGATGATCGCGTGCTCCCTGCTGCTCACGCCGCTGGCCGGCATGTCCTGGGTGTACACCGTCGTCGCGGCGGGCCTCGGCGCCTGGTTCCTCTGGTCGACGATCGCGATGCTCCGCCGGGCGCAGGGCCGCGCGCGCGGCAAGCTCGGCGCCATGAAGGTGTTCCACGGGTCGATCACCTACCTGTCGCTGCTGTTCCTCGCGGTCGCGGTCGACGTCTTCCTCCCGCTCTGACCCCGCCGCCGGGCCAGCCCCCGGCATAGCCACGGTCATGATTCGGCCTGGCCGCGCGGCGCCGCCTAGGCTGGGCGCGTGACCGAGATCTCGACCGACCGAAGCGCCGACCAGCCCGGCAGCTATTCCGCGGGCCTCCCTGCCGCGTCCACCGTCACCCCCGAGACCGACCTGGCCGCGCGCCGGGCCGCGCGGGAGAAGTCGCGGGTTGCGCCCGACTACGCGCGCGCATGGCTCCTGCTCTCCGCGATGCGGACCGAGCTGTTCGACAAGGCGCAGCTCTCGCGCGCCGACCAAGTGATCCTCGACTGCGAGGACGCCATCGACGACTCCCTCAAGGACGAGGCGCGCGAGAACGTCATCCGGTGGATCAAGTCCGGCGGCAGCGCGTGGGTGCGCATCAACGACCGCACCGCGCCCGCCTGGGCCGACGACGTCGCGTACCTGCGGGGCCTCGACGGGCTCAACGGCGTCATGCTCGCCAAGACCGAGAGCGCCGACGACGTGATCGACACCGCGCAGCGTCTCGGGGGAGACGTGCCGGTCATCCCGCTGGTGGAGTCGGCGCTCGGCATCGAGGAGGCCGTGCGGATCGCCAAGGCGCGCGGCGCGTTCCGGCTCGCGTTCGGCTCGGGCGACTACCGCCGCGACACGGGCGCGGCGAACGAGCCCATGGCCATGGCCTACCCCCGCACCCGGCTCGTGCTCGCCAGCCGCATCGGCGGCCTGCCCGGCCCTGTCGACGGCCCGACGGTCGGCTCGTCGCACGCGCTCCTGCGCGAGCAGTCGGCGGACGCCGTGAACCTCGGCATGACCGGCAAGCTGTGCCTGGACTTCGACCAGTCGAGCGTCATCAACGAGTCGTTCGCGCCGAGCCCGTCCGACGTGGCGTGGGCGGTCGACTTCTTCGCGGAGTTCGAGGCGGCGGGCTCCGTCATCCGCGACGGCAGCGACAAGCCGCGCCTCGCACGCGCCCAGGTGATCCGGTCGCGTGCCGAGCTGTTCGGCATCAACCCGGCCTGAGCCGGCAGCCGCCTGCGCGCCGCCCGGCGTGGCCTGCCGACGCGGCGGGCCACGCTCGGCATGATGGGGCGGTGCCCACCGCCACCGCCCCGTCGTCGTCGCCCCGCCAGGCCGCAGGCGCGGCGCTGGACGGTGCCCTGCGGGACTACCTCGCCCACCTGAGCGTCGAGCGCGGCCTCTCGGCCAACACCGTCGCCGCCTACCGCCGCGACCTCGCGCGGTACGCGGCGTTCGTCGACGCCGCGGGTCGCAGCCGCCTCGACGCCGTCACCGAGGCGGACGTCACGGCCTTCGTCGAGGCGGTGCGGCAGGGGACCGACGGCGGGCGACCGCTCTCGCCGTCGTCCACCGCGCGAGCGCTGGCGGCCGTGCGCGGCTGGCACCGGTTCGCGCAGGCCGAGGGCCTGACGCCCGACGACCCGTCCGCCGAGGTGCGCGCGCCCACCCAGCTGCGCCGCCTGCCGCACGCCCTGTCGGTCGACGACGTCACCGCCCTGCTCGACGCCGCGGGCACCGGGGACGGGCCGCTGCCGCTGCGTGACCGCGCGCTGCTCGAGCTGCTCTACGCCACGGGCGCCCGCATCTCGGAGATCGTCGGCCTCGACGTCGACGGGGTCGCGGACGCCGCCGTCGTGCGGCTGCTCGGCAAGGGCTCCAAGGAGCGGGTGGTGCCGGTCGGCTCGTTCGCGCGCGACGCGCTGCAGGCCTACCTCGTGCGCGCCCGCCCCGCGCTGGCCGCGGCGGGCCGGGGCACGCCCGCGCTGTTCCTCAACACCCGCGGCGCCCGCATGTCCCGGCAGACCGCGTGGGCCGCGCTGCAGTCCGCCGCCGCGCGTGCCGGCCTGACCGAGCACGTCTCGCCGCACACGCTGCGGCACTCGTTCGCCACGCACCTGCTCGCAGGAGGCGCGGACGTGCGCGTGGTCCAGGAGCTGCTCGGCCACGCGTCGGTGACCACCACGCAGATCTACACGATGGTGACGCCCGATGCGCTGCGCGAGGTCTACGCGGCGGCGCACCCCCGTGCGCGCTGAGCCGCCGGGCCGGCTGTGCGGCCGAAGGGCGCCACGCCGGGCCGTCGACCCGGGCCGTGCCCACACTCTGGTATAGCGTGGCGGGCGTGAGCGAGGCAGCCAGCGAGGAGGGAGCGAGCGCGATGACCGACACGCTTCTCGGCAAGACCGTCGTCGGTGACGCCGACTCCCGGACCGTGCGCGACGTGGTCGGGCGGGTCATGCCCGACCTCCCGGAACCGGCGCCCCTGACGAGCCACGGCCCGGCCCGCATCATCGCGATGTGCAACCAGAAGGGCGGCGTCGGCAAGACGACCACCACCATCAACCTCGGTGCGTGCCTCGCGGAGTACGGGCGCAAGGTGCTGCTGGTCGACTTCGACCCGCAGGGGGCCGCGTCCGTCGGCATCGGCGTCAACCCGCACGAGCTCGACCTCACCGTCTACAACCTGCTCATGGAGCGGGGGGTGGAGATCGGCGACGTCGTGCTGCCGTCGGGCATCGAGAACCTCGACGTGCTGCCCGCCAACATCGACCTGTCCGCCGCGGAGGTGCAGCTGGTCGGCGAGGTCGCCCGGGAGTCCGTGCTGGCCCGCGCGCTGCGCCCCGTGATGGACGACTACGACGTGATCCTCATCGACTGCCAGCCGAGCCTCGGTCTGCTGACGGTCAACGCCCTGACCGCGGCGCACGGCGTGCTCATCCCGCTGGAGTGCGAGTTCTTCGCGCTGCGCGGGGTCGCGCTGCTGGTGGAGACCATCGAGAAGGTGCGTGACCGGCTCAACCCGGCCCTCGAGATCGACGGTATCCTCCCCACCATGTACGACTCGCGCACCCTCCACTCCCGGGAGGTCGTGGCCCGGGTGCACGAGGCGTTCGGCGACACCCTGCTGCACTCGGTCATCGGCCGCACCGTGAAGTTCCCCGACGCCACGGTCGCGGCCGAGCCGATCACGGCGTACGCGCCGGGGCACCCGGGGGCCGCCGCGTACCGTCAGCTCGCCCGGGAGCTCGTGGCCCGTGGCGACGCTGCCTGAGGCGCCGCCGGAGGCGGAGGCGCCCGGCGCCCCGGCAGGGGACGCCGTGGCGGTCGCCGCCGAGGCCGACGCCCCCGACGAGCGCCGCACGTCCCGCACCTTCCAGGTCCGCCTGCACAACTTCGAGGGCCCGTTCGACCTGCTGCTCTCGCTCATCGCGAAGCACAAGATGGACGTCACCGAGGTGGCGCTGGCCGTCGTGACCGACGAGTTCGTGGCGCACATCCGTGAGGCCGAGCGCGCGTCGCGCGAGGCGGCGGAGCGCGGCGAGGCGCACGAGTCGTGGGACCTGGGCGTGGCGAGCGAGTTCCTCGTCATCGCCGCGACGCTGCTCGACCTCAAGGCGGCGCGCCTGCTGCCCGGTGTGATCGACGAGGACACCGAGGACCTCGAGCTGCTCGAGGCCAGGGACCTGCTGTTCGCACGCCTGCTGCAGTACCGCGCGTACAAGGAGATCTCGAAGTTCGTCGCGGAACGGCTCGCGGCGGGCGGGCGGCGTGTGCCGCGCCTCGCGCCGCTCGAGCCGCACCTCGCCGAGATGCTGCCCGAGCTGGTCTGGAACACGACGCCGGAGCGCCTGGCAGACCTCGCCGCGAAGGTGCTGGCGCCCAAGCCGCCGCCCGTGGTCGGGCTGTCGCACCTGCACGGCTCGGCGGTCAGCGTGCGCGACGAGGCGGGGGTGCTCGTGCGCCGGCTGCGCACCGAGCGGTCCGTGACGTTCCGCTCGCTGACGTCGGGCACGGAGCGGCTCGTGACCGTCGCGCGGTTCCTCGCGCTGCTCGAGCTGTTCCGCGATGCGCTGGTCGCGTTCGAGCAGGTCACGCCGCTGGGCGAGCTCACGGTGCGGTGGACGGCCGGGCCGGACGACGGCGAGAGGTACCTCGGCCCGGGCGCGGGGCCGAGCGAGTTCGACGAGGAGGCCGGGCCGCAGGACGCCGGGTCGCAGCAGGGCACGACGCCCGAGCAGGCGGGGACGGAGGCGAGGACATGACGGTCGAGGAGCAGGCACCGCAGGCCGTGGAGGACGGCGCCCCCGCGGGGGCGGGCGCCCAGGGGCCGGCCGCCGAGCAGCCGCTCGTCGACGTGCACACGCTGCCCGGCGGCGCGCACGCGGCGGTCGAGGCCGTGCTCATGGTCGCGGACGCGCCCATCCCCGCCGAGCGCATCGCCGCGGCGCTCGACCTGACGCGGGACGAGACGGACGACATCCTCCACGAGCTCGCCGACGAGTACGCCGGCCACCTCGGCGGGCGGCCGCGCGGGTTCGAGCTGCGGCGCACGGCCGAGGGCTGGCGCATCTACTCGTCGACGGCGCACGCCGACCCGGTCGGGCGGTTCGTGCTCGACGGCCAGTCGGCCAAGCTCAGCCAGGCGGCGCTGGAGACCCTCGCCGTGATCGCGTATCGTCAGCCGGTCACCCGCGGCCAGGTCAGCGCCGTGCGTGGCGTGAACGTGGACGGCGTGGTGCGGACGCTCCTGACCCGCGGGCTGATCGCCGAGATCGGCCAGGACCCCAGCTCGGGTGCCGTCCTGTTCGGAACCACGGGATACTTCCTGGAGCGGATGGACCTCTCGTCGCTCGACGAGCTGCCGCCGCTCGCGCCTCACCTGCCCGACCTCGACACGATCGAGGAACTCGACGGGCTGGACTCGACACCGAGAGACTGAACATGAGCAACGAACGCCGCGGCGGGAGCCGCCGCGACCAGCAGCACGGCAATCAGCACGGCAAGCAGCAGGGCGGCAAGCAGGGCAGGCCGCAGGGCGGCAGGCAGGGCGGCAGGCCGGGTCGCCCGGCGGGCGCCCGCGGGGGAGCGGCCCGCACCCCGGCGAACGACCGCAGGCGGCCCGCGCGCCCGGCACAGCCTGCGGTGGACGTGCACGTCGAGGGCGGCGTGCGGCTGCAGAAGGTGCTCGCGCAGGCGGGGCTCGGCTCTCGACGCGCGTGCGAGGAGCTCATCGCGACGGGGCACGTCGAGGTCGACGGCCAGATCGTCACGGAGCTGGGGGTGCGGGTCGACCCGGCGACCGCCGTCGTGCACGTGGACGGGCTGCGCATCCAGCTCGACCAGGAGAAGGTGACGCTCGCGCTGAACAAGCCGCTCGGCGTCGTCTCCACCATGGACGACCCGAAGGGCCGGCCGACCGTCGCCGACCTCGTGCGCAACCGGGACGAGCGGCTGTTCCACGTGGGCCGTCTCGACGCGGACAGCGAGGGCCTGCTCCTGCTGACCAACGACGGCGAGCTCGCCAACCGGCTCTCGCACCCCCGCTACGGCATCGCCAAGACGTACCTCGTGACGGTCGAGGGCGAGGTGTTCCCGCGCATCTGCAAGCAGCTCGTGCGCGGTGTCGAGCTCGAGGACGGCGTCGCCAAGATGGACTCGGTGCACGTGGTGCAGCAGATCGACGACCTCGCGATGCTCGAGGTCGTGCTGCACGAGGGCCGCAACCGCATCGTGCGGCGCATGTTCGACGCCGTCGGGCACCCGGTCACGCGCCTGGTGCGGACCCGGATCGGCCCGATCCCGCTCGGTGACCTCAAGCCCGGTCGGACCCGCGTGCTCGGCCGCACCGAGCTCGGCACGCTGATGAGCGCCGTCGACCTGTAACCTCTCCACGCCCACCGATCCACACCCCCTGCAGTACGGAAGCGAGCGAACCTGTGACCACCCCTGTAGTGATCGCCATCGACGGGCCGTCGGGCTCCGGCAAGTCCAGCGTCTCCAAGGCGGTGGCCGCGCGGCTCGGGCTGGCGTACCTCGACACGGGCGCCATGTACCGGGCGGCCACGGTGTGGGTCATGGAGACCGCTGACCTCGAGGACCCGACGTCGGTCGCCACGGCCGTGCGTGCGATGCCGCTGGTCATGGGCGTGGACCCGGCGGCGCCCGGCGTCGAGCTGGACGGGCGGGACGTCGCCACGACGATCCGCGGCACCGACGTGACGACGAACGTCTCGAAGGTCGCCTCGAACCTCGAGGTGCGTGCCGAGCTCAAGCGGCGGCAGCGGGAGATCATCGACCAGGAGTCGAGCCCGACCGACGCCGTGCGCTCCGGCGGCCGCGGGATCGTCGCCGAAGGGCGCGACATCACCACCGTCGTGGCGCCCGACGCCGACGTCCGCGTGCTGCTCACCGCGTCGGAGGAGGCGCGGCTGCGCCGCAGGTCGCTGGAGGTGCACGGCGCCGCCGACGCCTCCGCGGTCGACGCCACGCGCGACCAGGTGCTGCGGCGCGACCGGGACGACGCGAAGGTGACGTCGTTCCACACGGCCGCCGACGGCGTCGTCACGGTCGACTCCAGCGACCTGGACCTCGAGCAGACCGTCGAGGCCGTGCTCGCCGTCGTCGCGCGGCAGACCGGGCGCGAGGTCGCGCCCTCGGCGTGACCGGGGCCCGGAACTACTCGCGCGCGGCGGTACGGGCGCCTGCGGCGGCCGCCGCCACGAGCACGACCGCGCAGGCCGCGACGATCCCGGCGAGCGGCAGCCACGGGACCGTCAGCGGCGCCTGGGGGACCTCGCGCACGACCGCCTGACGGACGAACCACCCGACGAACCCCGCCACCGCGCCGCCCAGGAGCAGGGCCGCGACACCTGTGAAGGACGTCTCCCACACGGCCGCCCTGCGCACCTGCGCGGGTGTGGCGCCCAGCAGGCGCGCGGTGGCGAGCTGCCGGCGGCGCTGACCGGACCCGATGAGGACCGCGTTCGCCGCGCCGATCGCGGCGTAGACGCCGGCCGGCCCGAGCATGACCCACAGCACGGCCGCGTTCGTCTCCCGGGTCTCTGCCACCACACCGGCGACCCACGCGTCGGCCGTCGCCACGTCGGCCCCCGTCCGGCGCAGCGCGGCGGCGACCGTGCGGTCGTCGGTCCCGGCGTCGGGCACCACGAACACGGTGCCGACGGGGCGGGCGGCCCCCGCGACGCCCGGCAGGTCGTCCGGGACCAGGAGGTCGGCCCACAGGTCCGGGGCGTCCGGCACGACGGCGGCGATCGTTACTTTCGTGCTCGCGTCACCGACGTGCAGGGTCCGCACGTCGCCGACCCGGCCGCCGATGTCGGTGACGTAGGACTCGGTCACCGCCATCGCGGCACCGTGCAGGTCCTCGAGCGACCCGTGCACAGCGCGCAGACCGCGCGTCTGGGCCGCGGCCGCGACGTCGAGGACCTCCGCGTCGTCCCTGCCTGCGCGTCCGAGACGGAGGGGCACGGTGCGGCGGACGTCCGCCGTGGCCACGCCCGGCACGGCCGCGACGGCGCCGGCGTCGCCCGTCACCTCGGCCACGAGCGGGGCGCGCAGGGCGGACCGGTCCGCGCCCTCGGTCCAGTCCGCGGTCGCGCTCACGGCCAGGAGCAGCGAGCCTGCCAGAGCCGTGATCGCGACGACGGGCGCCGCCACGGCGGCCGTCATGCGCAGCGACGAGCGGGCGTGGTCCCGGGCGAGCCGCGCCGCGGGGTCGAGGTCCGCGACGGCCCGCCCGACCACGCCCGCGAGCGCCGGGTAGACGAGCCGGCCCACCCCGTTGAGACCGACGACAGCGACGATCGGCAGGAGCATCCCCGCGAGCAGGGCGAGGAGCAGGTCCATCTCGGAGGTGAGGGCGGCGGTGCCGAGCAGTGTCGCGCCCGCCGCGGCGGTGGCGAGCCCTTCCAGCACGCCGGGCCGGCGTCGTTCGAGCACCGCTTCCCGCAGCGCCTCGGCGGGCTGGGTGCGCCCGGCGCG
>Ga0079224_100015564_pt1 | contig 10653 bp, 10 predicted proteins | sample Stecom2015_FD_80414 | JGI IMG/M metagenome (GOLD analysis project Ga0079224, IMG submission 80414) | Agricultural soil microbial communities from Utah to study Nitrogen management - Steer compost 2015 | ecosystem: Environmental > Terrestrial > Soil > Agricultural land | place: USA: Utah...
AAATCATCCGCGCGGGCCGGGGAGGCCGGCGAAGCCGCCGGTCCGGGCCGAGGCGCTCTTGCCGTCGGTCCGCTCGTTCTCGACGCTTTCCACGACGGCCTGCTCGAATGCCTCCTCCTCGGAAGCCCCCTGCTGACCGTCGAGGTCGCGCAGCTGGCTCTCGAGGTAGAGCTTCAGCCTCGTGCGGTACTCGCGCTCGAAGGTCTTGAGCTCTTCGATGTGCTTGAGCAGGGAGGAGCGCTTGTTCTCCAGGACGCTCATGACCTTCTGGCGCTCCTGCTCGGTCTCGATCTCGAGCCGCTCGGCCTTGTCACGGGCCTGGCCCACCAGGTCCTCGGCCTGCGTGCGGGCCTCGTTGACCATGGTCTCAGCGTCGCGCTGGGCCTTGCTGACCAACGTCTGGGACTCGCGTTGGGCCTCGGACATCATCGTCTGCGATTCGCGCTGGGCCTCGGACATCATCATCTGGGACTCGCGCTGGGCCTCGGACATCATCGACTTCGCCTCGCGGTGCGCCTCGGCCACCAGGGTCTCGGCCTCCTGACGGGAGTCCTCCAGGTGCTCGTCGGCGGTGCGCTGCGCGACCATGAGCAGTCGCAGGGCCTCCTGCTCGCCGCCCTGGCCGGGGCCTTCGCCGCCGGACTGGGGGGAGCGCTGCTGCAGCTGCTGCTGGAGCTGCTGGAGCTGCTGCTGCGAGGCCACCATCTGCTGATGGGCCTCGTGCATCTCGGCTTCGAGCTCTTGTATCTGCTGCTCGGCGGCGTGCTTCTCCCGCTGCACTCGGTCGAGCGCGGCGGCCATCTCGGCGTGGTCGGCGGCCCCGGGGGGAGCACCGGCGCGAAGACTCTCTATCTGGGCGCGAAGTTCGCCGTTCTCATCGCTGAGGCGGGCGAGTTCTCGCTCCACCTCGTCGAGGAAACCGTCGACCTCGTCCTCGTCGTATCCGCGCTTTCCGAGCATGGGTTTCTTGAACGTGACGTTGTGAACGTCTGCTGGGGTCAGCGGCATTCGAAACTCCTTCTCAGCTATTTGCCTGGCGGCCAGGGCCACTCGACACCATAACCGGGTCTCGCACCACCCCCGTCGCTGCTAGGCGATCGCGTTCCCGACGACGAAGTCCATCAGGATCCACACGATCAGGAGCAGCGCCAGGAACGCCAGATCAATCGATACAGTACCAAGCCGGAGGGGTGGGATGACTTTCCTCAACCCTTTCAGGGGAGGGTCGGTCACGGTGAAGACCGTCTCCAGCAGGGCCGCGGCCTTGGGGCCCGGCTCCCACCGACGTGAGAACTGGATCACCACACTGCCGACCAGGCGCGCCAGTAGGAACAGGTAGAAGGCGAAGAGCGCCAAGTAGATCAGCTGCAAAGCGAGGTTCACGGTCGCCAGTATCCCTCAATCACGACTGGTTGAAAAAACCGCCCTCGGCGATCTTGGCCTTGTCCTCGGCGGTCACCTGCACCTGCGGAGGCGAGAGCAAGAACACGCGATTCGTGACCCGTTCGAACGAGCCCCTCGTGCCGAAGATCAACCCGGCGGCGAAGTCGACGAGCCGTTTGGCGTCCGCCTCCTCCATCTCCGAGAGGTTCATGATCACCGGGGTGCCGTCCCGGTAGCGCTCGCCGATGGTGCGCGCCTCGTTGTACGTCGTCGGGTGGAGGGTGGTGATCCGGTAGCTCGCGGGAGCGTCCTCCTCGGCGGGGACCGCGCGCACCGGCGCGGGTTCGGCCAGGGCGAGGTTGTCCCGGGTCAGCGGCGTGACCGAACCGGAGCCGCGGTTGAGCTGCCGGACGGCGCTCCGGTCCTCGCCCGCGCGGCCGAGCCTCGCGGTGGTGCGCTGGGTGCGGCGGTTCGCCGCGGGTTCCTCGGCGAACTCGTCGCCGTCGTCGTAAGCGTGGTAGCCCCGGTCCTCCTCGTCCTCGATGAGGCCGAGCCACACGCCTGCCTTCCGCATCGCGCCCATCGATCGTGCTCCCTCCTCGGGCCGCCCCTGTTGAGTCAGGTACGCGGTCTCATCGTAGCGCCGACTCCTTACACGGATGTGTTTTTGATCCAGCCGACCGCCGGAGGCGGCGAAAAGACCCCGTGCCGCCGATGGCGGGGAAGACCCGACATCGATTTTCCATACCTTACGCCATCGGCTCACGTTCGCCGAGCACGTTTCTCCCCAGTCTGACCATTGTGGCCCCGGCTGCGACGGCCGCGGCGAAGTCGCCGCTCATGCCCGCCGAGATCTCGTCGGCCTCCGGTTCGATCCGGCGGACCGTCTCAGAGCATTCGCGAAGCAGCGCAAAGGCCTTCGCCGGCTCCCAGTCGAGTGGGGCGACGGCCATGACTCCTTTGAGGCGCAGCGATCCGGCCGCGGCCACGCGCTCGGCGAGGGCCGGCAGATCGGCGGTGAGGACGCCGCCGCGGGAGGCGCCGCCGTCGAGATTCACCTGTATGAGCGCGTTCAGCGTGCGGCCGCGCGCGGCCGCGGCCGCGTCGAGCGCGTCCGCCAGGCGGGTCCGGTCCACCGAGTGGACCCAGTTCGCGTAGCCGGCGACCGAGCGGGTCTTGTTGCGCTGCAACTGGCCTACGAAATGCCAGGTCGGTTCGAGGCCGAGCGCGGCGAGATCGGCGGCCTTCGCGGCGGCCTCCTGGTCGCGGTTCTCCCCCAGGTCGGTCTGCCCGGCCTCGATGAGCGCCGCGGCGTCGGCCGCGGGGAAGTTCTTGGTGACGACGATGAGCCGCACCGAGTCCGGCTCGCGTCCGACTTCTCGGCAGGCCGCCGCCACGGCCTCGCGCGAGCGGGACAGGCCTGCCCGCAGCTGCGCTCGGCGGTCCCGTTCAGGAGCCATTCTTGAGGAAGTCCGGGACGTCCACGTCGTCGAACAGGACCTTGCGCGGCTCGGGGACCGCCGACTCCCGCGGCGGCTCGGGTTCGGCCGCCGGCTCGGGCCGGTGCTCGGGCTCGGGGACGGCGCTGGGAATCCGGCTGGGCTGGGCCAGTTCGAACTCGGACTCGTCGGTGTCGAACCCCGCGGCGATGACGGTCACCCGGGCCTCCTCGCCGAGGGCGTCGTCGATCACCGCGCCGAAGATGATGTTGGCGTCGGTGTGGGCGCAGTCCGAGACGAGTTCGGCGGCGTCGTTGATCTCGAACAGGCCGAGGTCGGATCCGCCGGCGATGGACAGGAGGACCCCTCGAGCGCCTTCCATGCTCTGCTCCAGCAGCGGCGATTCGATCGCGGCCCTGGCGGCCTCCACGGCCCGGTTCTCACCGCGCGCCGATCCTATGCCCATGAGGGCCGATCCGGCTCCGCTCATGACGCTCTTGACGTCGGCGAAGTCGAGGTTGATCAGGCCCGGCGTGGTGATCAGGTCGGTGATCCCCTGGACACCGGAGAGCAGCACCTGGTCGGCGAGACGGAAGGCGTCCATCATGGAGATGGTGCGGTCGCCGAGGTGGAGCAGCCGGTCGTTGGGGATGACGATGAGCGTGTCGCACTCGTTGCGCAGATCCTCTATTCCGGAGACCGCCTGGGTCTGGCGCCGCTTGCCCTCGAAGGCGAACGGGCGGGTGACCACGCCGATGGTGAGCGCGCCGAGCTTGCGGGCGATGTTGGCGATGACGGGCGCTCCGCCCGTCCCGGTGCCGCCGCCTTCGCCGCAGGTGACGAAGACCATGTCGGCGCCCTTGAGGACCTCTTCGATCTCGTCGCGGTGGTCTTCGCAGGCCTTCGCGCCGACCTCGGGGTTGGCCCCGGCGCCGAGGCCCCGGGTGAGTTCGCGGCCGACGTCGAGTTTGACGTCGGCGTCGCTCATCAGCAGTGCCTGCGCATCGGTGTTGATCGCGATGAACTCGACGCCTTTGAGTCCCGCCTCGATCATCCGGTTGACAGCATTGACGCCGCCGCCTCCGACTCCAACGACTTTGATGACGGCGAGGTAGTTGTGCGGTGGTGTCATCGCGGCTGCCTTCCTTCCCTGACCGGCCCCATGGTGCGACGAACGGGATGTGCGAACACGCCCGCTCCCCCTAACGCTAACTCACAGAGGGCGCATCTGGTGCGCTGACATCGACATGTTCGTACCCGCTCTCCAGCAATCGAAGCGCCACGCGGGATTTCTCTTCGCTCTGCGATCCGTCCCCCCATGTCACCGTCCGTCCATCTTCGAGATACAGGGTCACCGCCGCCGCGGAGGGGGTCTCGACACGTTCCACCTTGTCAGCGAGGTCGGACGGAAGTTCTTGCAGCGCTGCGATGGTCTCTTCGGTGGCGGGGTCGCCGGGCCCGGGGGTGTCGAGTTGGACATTCCAAATGGACGCCGGGATTTCGGCGACTTCGTCGAAGACGACGCCTTCGGAATCGACCATGAGAAAAGTCTCTTCGCCGGAGGGCACTGCGAGATATGGGTCGCGCTCGGTCACCTCGATGCGGATGCCAGTGGGCCAGGAACGCGATACATCGACAGATTTCACTGCGGGCAGCGAGGCGACTTCGGCGGCGATCGCCTCGAGATCGGCGCGGAGGATCGAGCGTTCGCGGTAGGCGTCGGCGGCCGCGGCCACCTCGGCCGGGTCCAGGACGCTGGTCCCGGAGACGCGGACGTCCTTGAGGGCGAACACCGGTGTGGCCCAGGCGATTCCAAAGAAGATCGCCGCTAGGGCCACTGCGACCGGGACCCACGGGCGCAGGCGCCGGCTCGGCACGCGGCGCCGAACGACGTGGACGAGCCGCCACGGACCTGGTTCTTCGCGTCGAGCGCGCATCGCTCGATGATGCCACGGCCGCGCTCGACGGCGGTGGCGACATGCCGCCCCTCTCGTATAAGGTAAGGCAAACCTTATCTAATTCAGGAGGAGCAGCGAGTGACGACGCAGACCGTAGGCCTCACCATCGACACCGTCCGGCCCTGGGAGGCGTTCTCCTGCCGCGTCAGGGCCCTCCGGCGGCTCAGCCCCTCGTTCCTGCGCGTCACCTTCGCCGCCGAGGAGCTGCGGCACTTCGCCGACAACGGTTACGACCAGCGGTTCAAGCTCATCTTCCCGGCCCCGGCGTGCGGCTTCGAGAAGCTCCCGACCAGCGACCGGTGGTACGCCGAGCTGCGAGAACTGCCCGAGCCCGAGCAGTGCCGGGTGCGGACCTACACCGTCCGGGCGGTGCGCCGGGAACTCGGCGAGGTCGACGTGGACATGGTGATCCACGAACCGCACGAGGGCCGCCCCGCCCCGGCCCTGGAATGGGCGCTGAACGCCGAGGTCGGCAGCGAGCTCGTGCTGCTCGGCCCGGACGCGCGCTACCGGGGCGAGCACGGCGGCATCGACTTCCACGCCCCCGAGAACGCCGAGCTGCTCATCGGCGGCGACGAGACGGCCGCGCCGGCCATCGCCGCGATCCTGGAGCGTCTGCCGATCACCGCGCACGGAAAGGTCTTCATCGAGGTCCCCGAGACCGCGGACGCCCTGGAACTGGACGCCCCGCCCGAGGTCGAGGTGCACTGGCTGCCGCGCGAGGGCGCCGAGTGGGGCGAGAAGCTCGTTCCGGCCGTCACCGAGGCCGCCGCGGGCCTGCGCATCCGGGCCACGCTGGACGAGCTGGAGGACGTCGACGTGGACACCGAGACCCTCTGGGACGCGCCGGAGCGGCCCGAGCGGTGCGAGTCGTACGTGTGGATCGCGGCCGAGGCGGGCGTGGTGAAGACACTGCGGCGCACCATCCGCCAGGACCTGGGACTGCCGAAGGGCTGCGGGGCCTTCATGGGCTACTGGCGCCTGGGCAAGGACGCGGACTGAGCGAGAGGAACCGACACCGGGGAGCCCGGGTGACCGCACCGGCGCACCGGAGGCCCCCGCGGCCCGGAGGGGACGAGCGCACCGGGGAGGCGCACGCGAACGGCTTCCGATGACGCGGGCGGCCGGGCATCGGGGGCCGCCCGCGTGCGCCTTGCGCGATCAGCGGAGCAACTCGTCCGGCATCATCGAGATCGGCGGAGCGCCCATCGTCACCACCACGTCGCCCTCGGCCGCGAAGGCCTTGACCGCGGCCGGGACCTCGTCCCACTCGGGGACGAAGACCTTGTCCGCTTCGGGGAGGTCCACGGCCTCGGCGAGCCGCTCACCGCCCTCGCCCTCGGGGATCGTCTCGCCGGGGGCGAAGATCTCCATGACCACGACCCGGTCGGCCATCGACAGGGCCTCGGCGAGCTCGGCTCGCAGCTCGATGGTGCGGTAGACCCGCAGCGGCAGGAAGACCACGATCAGGCGCCCCGGCGCGGCCACCTCCTTGAGGGTCGCGATCGCCGCGGTCATCGCCGTCGGGTGGTAGGCGTACTCGTCGTAGACGTCGTAGCCGTCGACCGTGCCCCGCTTCTCGAAGCGGCGCTTGACCCCGCCCAGAGAGGCGATGCCCTCGGCGACGGCCTCGGCGTCCAGGCCCACGTGGAGGCCCACGGCGATCGCGGCGCCCGAGTTCAGGGCGATGTGCGCTCCGGGCATCGGCAGGTGGAAGCGGCCCAGCGGCTCGCCGTGGAGCAGGACGGTGTAGTCCACGCCTTCCTTGTGGGACTCGACCTCGCCGATGCGGATGTCGGCCTCCTCGGAGAAGCCGTAGGTGGCGACGGTGCGGCCCTCGCCGCGGAACCGCTCGGCCAGCGCCGCGGTGGCCGGGTCGTCGGCGCACAGCACCAGCAGGCCGTCCTTGCTCGTGTTGCGACAGAACCGCTCGAACGCCGCGGTCAGCGAGGCCATGTCGCCGTAGGTGTTCAGGTGGTCGAGGTCGATATTGGTGACCACGCCGATCTCGGGCCGGTAGCGCAGGAAGGAGCGGTCGGACTCGTCTGCCTCGGCCACGAAGAGCTCGCCCTCGCCGTGCGCGCCGGTGTAGGCGCCGATGATCTCGCCGCCGTTGACGTACGAGGGAGCCTTCCCGGCGTGCTCGAGCATCCGCGTGATGATCGCGGTGGTGGTGGTCTTGCCGTGGGTGCCGGTGACGACCACGGACTGGCGCCCGGTCATGGCGGCGGCCAGCGCCTCGGAGCGGTGCAGGACCGGGATGCCGCGGCGGCGGGCCTCGACCACTTCGAGGTGCTCGTCGTTGTGCGCCGTCGAGCGGACGACGGTGTCGATGCCGTCGAGGTTCGAGGCGGTGTGCTCGCGGTGGAGGCGCACGCCGAGCCGCTCCAGCTCGGGCAGGTTCGGCCAGTCCTTGGTCTCCGAACCGGAGACCTCGAGGCCGCGGGTCGCGTACAGGCGGGTCAGGCCGTTCATGCCGACGCCGCCGACGCCGATGAACAGCGTGCGGCCGAGGTCCTCGGCGGTGGTGCCCGCGTCGATCGGGGACGACAGGTCGTTCGGGTCCTTCGTCATCGCTCTCCCGCTTTCGGAGTCCTGTGTGTCACGAGCTCACGGCCTTCGCCGTGCCGGGTTCCGTGCGGCGCCTCATGCGCCCACGGCCTTCAACGTGAACTGTCTGAGGGCCTCGTCGCCGTCGCGGCGACCGAACGCGGCGGAGGCCTGGGCCATCGCCGCCAGTCTCGCACGGTCGCTGATCAGCGGGATGAGGTTGGCCTCGATCCATGAGGGGTTGAGGGCCTCGTCGTCGCAGAAGATGGCCCCGCCGGCCTCCACCACCGGCCCGGCGGTGCGGTACTGCTCCTTGTTGCCCCACGGCATGGGCACGAACACCGTCGGCAGGCCCAGCGCGGAGACCTCGGCGACGGTCATGGAACCGCCGCGGCCCATGACCATGTCGGCCGCCGCGTAGCCGAGCTCCATCTCGTTGAGGTACGGCAGCGTCCGGTAGGCGACCGGCAGATCGCTCGGGACGTGGACGGGCTCGTCGCGGCGGGCGCCGATGATGTGGAGGACCTGGATGCCGCGGTGGGTGAGCGCGCGGGCGGCCCCGGAGACGGCCTGGTTGATGGAGTTCGCGCCCTGGGAGCCGCCGTACACGAACAGGACGGGGCGGTTCGGGTCGAGTCCGAAGCGGGCGCAGGCCTCGGCGCGGCGGGCGAAGCGGTCGAGCCGCGAGATCGCCGGGCGCAGCGGCACGCCGGTGATGGTGCCGTCGGCCAGCAGCGGCGAGGTCTGGGGCAGGTGGGGGAAGCCCAGGGCGAGGTTGTCGCTGAACTTCAGGGCGAGCTTGTTGGCGACGCCCGGCGGGTCGTTGAACTCGAAGATGACCATGGGGGTCTTGCGTCGCCAGGCGGCGAGGTAGGCGGGGACGGCGACGTAGCCGCCGAAGCCGACCACGACGTCGGCCTGCACCTCGTCGAGGATCGCCCGGGTCGCCTTCATGGCCTTGAGCATGCGCGGCGCGGTCAGCAGGAGGTCGACGTTGACCTTGCGCGGCAGCTGGTGCGCGGGGACGTTGCGCAGCTCGTAACCGGCCTTGGGGATGAGCTCGTTCTCCAGGCCCTTCTCGGTGCCGAGGCAGGTGACGCGGATGCCGGGGTCGTGGCGGCGCAGGCAGTCGGCGTAGGCGAGCAGCGGGTAGATGTGGCCGCCGGTGCCGCCTCCGGCGAGGACGACCGATCGTAGCTGAGGCAACTTCAAGGCTTTCTGATCGAAGGGACGGTGGGTGTCGGGGTGCTCGCTCACTCGGCCGAGGGCGTCTTGCTCCCGGCGGTTCGGGGCGGGGAGCCGCTCACGGCCTCGGCGGGCGCGGGAGGCAGGGGCGCCCATAGGAATCGTACGAGGCGGGACGGGTTGCGCGCCCGCAGCGCCGTGGCGGCGTCGGGTTCGGCACGTGCGAACCCGGCGAGCATGCCGACGGCGGCGAGGACGACGACCAGCGCCGTGCCGCCGTCGGAGATGAACGGCAGCGGCACCCCGGTGATGGGGATGAGGCCGAGGACGCCGCCGATGTTGATGAACGCCTGCCCGGCCAGCCAGATCGTGACGCCGGCCGAGACCAGGCGGCGGAACGGGTCCGCCGAGCGGCGCGCGATGCGGAAGCCGGTGTAGACGAGGACGCCGAAGAGCACCAGGATCACCAGGCAGCCGACGACGCCGAGCTCCTCGGCGATGAGGGCGAAGATGAAGTCGTTGTGGCCGTTGGGGAGCCATTCCCACTTCTGGCGGCTCTCGCCGAGGCCCACGCCGAACCAGCCGCCGTCGGCGATCGCGTAGTAGCCCTGGATGGCCTGGTATCCCCAGCCGTCGGCGAAGTCCTCGGGCCGGTTGAACGAGAGGATGCGCTCCATGCGGTAGCCCTCGAAGGCGATGAGGAGGGCCGAGCCGGCGAGGGCGACGGCGAAGAGGGCGCTGAGGATGCGCAGGGGGACGCCGGCCGACCACAGCAGGCCGATGAACATGGCCACGATGATGAGCATGGTGCCGAGGTCGGAGTAACCGATGACGATCATCGACAGGCCCGCGATGGGGAACATGGGCAGGGCGAGGTCGCGCCAGGAGGCGACGCGCGGGCCGAGGCGCACGAGCGAGTCGGCGACCCACAGGAGCAGCGCGAACTTGGCGAGCTCGGCGGGCTGGAACTGGACGGGCCCGAGGTGGATCCAAAGGTCGTCGGTGCCGACGACGTCGTTGCCGAAGTTCGGTGCGACGAGGATCAGGCCGAGGATCACCGAGAGGACGAGCAGCGGCCGCGCGACACTGCGGTAGGTGCGGGTCGGCAGCCGCTGGGCGAGCCAGAACCCGAAGAGGCCGACCAGGGCCCAGGTGGCCTGCCGGACGACGACGGCCGCGGCCGAGCCCTGCTGGGTGTAGGACTCGACCATGGTCGCGGAGAAGACCATGACCAGGCCGATGGTGAGCAGGAGCGCGCTGGAGGAGAGCAGCAGGTAGTACGAGGCGAGCGGTCGGTCGAGCAGGCCTCGGAGCATCTCGGTGAAGCCGGATCTCACGGGGCCCCGCCCGGGTCGTCCAGGCGGAGCGTCCGCCGGACGGCGGCCGTGAACGCCTCGCCGCGGTGCGCGTAGGAGGCGAACATGTCGTAGGAGGCCGCCGCCGGGGACAGCAGCACCGTGTCCCCGGGTTCGGCGAGTTCGGCCGCGCGGGCCGCGACGTCGGTCATGACCGCATCGTCCCCGCCGTCGAGGACGGTCACCGGGAGGCCGGGGGCGTGTCGCGCCAGCGCGTCGGCGATGCGGGCCCGGTCCTGGCCTATGAGGATCGCGCCGCGCAGTTTCGGGGCGACGCGCTCGACGAGACCGGTGACGTCGACGCCTTTGAGCTGGCCGCCGGCGATCCAGACGATGGAGTCGTAGGCGGCGAGCGCGGCGGCGGCGGCGTGGGGGTTGGTGGCCTTCGAGTCGTCCACCCAGGCGACGCCGTCGGCGACGAGGACGGTGACGTTGCGGTGCGGTTCGGGGCGGTAGCCGCGGATCGCGCGGGCGACGGCATCGGGGCCGACGCCGACCCGCGAGGCGAGCGCGGCGGCGGCGAGGGCGTTGGCGACGTTGTGATCGCCTGCGGGGCGCACGTCCTCGACCGGGCAGATCCGCACCGGTTCGGGGCCGCTGTGGTCGACCAGGTGGCCCTGGGCGACGCCGAATTGGCCGGGGCGGGGCTCGCCCAGGGTGAAGCCGATCGTCGTCTCGGCGGCGGCCTGCTCGGCGAGGGCGGTGACGTGGGGGTCGTCGAGGTTGACGACGGCCGTGCCTCCGCGCCAGATCGCGGTCTTCGCCTCGGCGTAGGCGTCGTAG
>Ga0079224_100015565_pt1 | contig 10652 bp, 9 predicted proteins | sample Stecom2015_FD_80414 | JGI IMG/M metagenome (GOLD analysis project Ga0079224, IMG submission 80414) | Agricultural soil microbial communities from Utah to study Nitrogen management - Steer compost 2015 | ecosystem: Environmental > Terrestrial > Soil > Agricultural land | place: USA: Utah...
CCCCTTCCTCACATCTCTCCCGGAACGGTCTGAACCAACCGTCCGCACAATCGGAGCAGTTCGGTTTCCGCCACCTTTGCGTTGTACCTGGCCGTGATCAGTTCGGTGTAGGCTGCCTCGAGGCTAATCTGCGCTGTCCGTAATTCGATAAAAGTAGTTACGCCCCGCTTGAATCCTTCCAGCGCTATATGCACGTTTTCACGTGCAAGCTGAATCGTTTCCTCACCGATCCTCATAAGCTCCCGCGCGTTGTCATAATTGTCGAAAGCGTTGTTCGCCTCAATCATAACAGCGGTTTGTCGCTGATCGTAGAGTATCTGTTGACGCTGTGCATCGATATGCGCCAAGCGGATTCGTCTTCTTGTATCGAATCCGTTGAGGATAGGAAGCGTCAGCGAAAAGCCGTAGTTGAGTCCCTGGTTCTGGTTGAACAATGGTGTAAAGTTGTTGATGGCTACTTCGTTCTCCGTTTTGCTGAAGTTGTAGTTTGTATTGAAATAGAGAAAGGGGAACAGCTCGCCTTTCCGCTCTCTTATCGTCAGGTTAGAAATTTCGATATTCTTTTTTAACGCCTGTAATTCAAAGTTGCGCCGGGTGATCTCTGCAACAATCTCCTCACGATCCAGACTGAGATCGATAACGATGGTGTCTGCCACATCATATCCTTCCGGCAACTGCATACCGACCAGGCCATTCAGCTGATCTTTAACCTGACGGATGGCCGTGCGCTGTTCCACTACCTGCGTTCGCTGCGAATTCAAGTCGATCTTTGCCTGAAGCAATTCGGGTTTGCCTCCCGTGCCCACCTCCAGTTTCAGCTCAGCAAGTTTCACACGCTCTTCGCTGACCGCCATTTGCTCCTGGGTGGCTTTCAGTTGCTGTTTAAGCGCCACGATAAAATAGTAGTTGTTGATCACAGAAGCGACTGTGTTTACCATCTGGTCGAGCAGGAGCAATTCTCCTTGTTCAGCGATCTCGGCAATGCGTTCGCGGGTAGCAAACATGCGCGTGCCGTCGAATAAAAGCCATTGAAGCTGCGCAGACGCGCTGATGTTTTCCGACTTTATGCCGTCGCGCTTCCGTTCGGTATTATCAGGAAGCAGCTGCCTCTGATTATTGTTATTCCACGTTTTGCTGGCAGTGGCGTTAAGCCGCGGCAGCAGCGCACCAAAAGAGTATTGTTTATCCGTTTCCGCAGCCGACAACGCATTCTGCGCAAGATGGATACCGTAGTCCTTTTCCAGGGAAAGCTGGATAACTTCATTGAGGGTTACCATCTGCTGTGCCCTCAGAGAAGGCATAAGGAAGACTGCAAGAATCAGTGCGATCCCTGACCTTTGGCTAATTCTCATACACCAGTTCAGTGGCCGGTTCTGCCACCCGTTTCTCAAATTCAACATGCTTCCGCGGTCGTGACAGATAGGAGTAAATCGCAGGTATAACGAAAAGTGTCAAAACAAGAGAGAAAAGTATACCTCCTACAACGACAATACCCAGGGGTTGTCGGCTGGTTGAAGCCGCTCCCAGCGAAACGGCAATGGGGAGTGTGCCCAGCACCATGGTAAGGCTCGTCATAAGGATCGGACGGAGTCGCAGACGTGAAGCTTCGAGTACGGCCTCCATTTTCGAAAGGCCTGCATCGCGCCGCTGGTTCGCAAACTCGACGATCAGAATACCATTCTTCGTCACCAGCCCGATCAGCATGATCATACCGATCTGTGAAAAAATGTTAAGCGTTTGCCCAAAGATCCACAGCGATATAAAGGCACCGGCAACGGCAAGCGGCACGGTGAAGAGAATCGTGAGTGGATCTACAAAACTTTCAAACTGCGCTGCCAGAATCAGGTACACCAGCACGATGGCGAGCACAAAGGCGAACGATGTATTGCTCGAACTCTCTGCAAAGTCGCGCGACACGCCTGCCAGTGAGGTGTTGAATGTATCGTCGAGAAGCTCAGCAGCAATCTCTTCCATAGCTTCGATGCCGTCGCCAATTGTCTGCCCGGGCGCCAGGCCAGCCGAGACTGTCGCTGAGCGGTAGCGGTTAAAGTGGTAAAGCGCCGGAGGAGTTGTAGACTCTTCTACGGTGACGAGATTATCGATGGACACCAGGTCGCCGGATCGCGTTCTCACATACAGCCGCTTTAGATCGTCGGGATCATCCCGATTCATCCGGGTTACCTGACCAATCACCTCATACTGCTTGCCGTCTCTTGTAAAGTAGCCGAACCGCAGGTTGCTGTACGCCAGCTGAAGTGTCTGGGCGATGTCCTGTACACTCACGCCGAGTTGCGTCGCCTTAAGGCGATTGATCTGCACTCTGAGTTCCGGCTTGTTAAACTTCAAGTCGGAGTCGACACCTTCAAGCACGGGATGTTCCTCAACCGCAGCGAGGAACTTGGGCAAGACTTCCTTGAGTTTTTCGAAGTTGTTGTTCTGCAAAACGAATTGAATGGGCAATCCACCGGATCGCGTCACCTGGATCGTCTGTTCCTGTGTTGCAAACGCCCGACCTTCCGGGAATCGGCCCAGGTTTCGCGTTACCATTTCCACGATCTCGTTTTGTGAACGCTCCCGTTCGTCAGGATCCACCAGAGTCACGCGAACAAATCCGGAGTTCGCGGCACCCGCCCCGGAAAAACCAGGCGACGTAACAGACAACGCGATCTTGTATTCCGGGATCGAGTCGGTAATGAAATCGACGAGCTTTTGCACGTACGCATCCATGTAGTCGTACGATGTGCCCTCCGGTGCAGACAGCCGCAGGCGGAACTGGCTGCGATCTTCCAAAGGGGCGAGCTCTGATTGGATATTGGTTCCTATGTACCCAGCTACCCCAACACAGGCAAAAATGATGATAAGAGACACCCACCGAACTTTCATAAAGCCGGCAAGCCACCTCTGGTAGCCACGCTCCATCCCGGAAAAAAACGGTTCAGTAACACGATAAAACCAGGAATGCTTATGGTGGTCACGGGTCAGCTTCACGCTCAGCACCGGTGTCAGTGTCAGTGAGACAAACGCGCTGATCAACACAGCGGCCGCAATCACGACGCCGAACTCCCGGAACAATCGGCCGACAAATCCCTGCAGGAACAGGATGGGCAGGAAAACTATTGCCAGTGTTATGGAGGTTGAGACGACTGCAAAGAAGATTTCCTTCGATCCTACCAGGGCCGCCTGGTATTTGTTCATGCCCTGTTCGAGCTTCTTGTAAATATTCTCCGTCACCACAATCCCATCATCAACGACGAGGCCGGTAGCGAGGACGATACCCAGCATGGTCAGCACATTGATCGAAAAGTCGCTCACATACATGATGAAAAAAGTAGCGATCAGGGCCACAGGAATATCGATGAGCGGCCGAATAGCGATCCTCCAGTCACGGAAGAAAAAGTAGATGACGAGTACGACCAGCGTGATGGCTATGAACAACGTTTCCTCAACTTCACTGATAGAGCGCTTGATGAATACCGTGTCGTCCATCGCGATGTTGAGCTTGATATCCTCAGGAACTTCCTTTTCAATCTGCTCCATCCGCTTGTAGAATTCATCGGCGATGGCGACGAAGTTGGCGCCGGGAAGGGGCACGATGGCCAGTCCGACCATGACCACGTTGCTCTCACGCAGCACGGTTTCTTCGTTCTCCGGACCCAGGACGGCCTGACCCACATCTTTCAACCGGATGTCACCGGTTGGCGATGACTGAATGATGACGTTGTTGAATTCATCTTCCGTAAACAACCGGCCAAACGTGCGCACCGTAAGCTCGGTCGAGTTTCCGGCAATCTTGCCCGAAGGAAGTTCTACGTTCTCGCGATCCAATGCCCGCTGCACGTCGAGTGCTGTGAGTCCATACGCACTCAGCTTGGCGGGATCTAGCCAGATGCGCATAGCGAACCTGCGCTCACCCCAGATCTGAATACTGCTCACGCCGGGGATGGTCTGGAGACGCTCGACGAGATTGTTGGTAGCGTATTCCGTCAGTTCAAGCGGGTTCTTTGTGCTGCTCTGGACGGTCATCGAAATGATCGCGTCTCGGTTGGCGTTGGCCTTAGAAACCACAGGCGGGCTGGTCAGGTCCTGCGGCAGGCTGCGTCCGGCCTGTGATACCTTATCACGAACGTCGTTAGCGGCTGCTTCCAGGTCAACACCCAGTTCGAATTCAATGTTTATTGAACTTACGCCGACGCTGGAAGCCGACGAGATATTTCGTATACCGGCAATGCCGTTGATGGCTTTCTCAAGGGGTTCCGTAATCTGGGATTCGATGATGTCAGCATTGGCGCCTGAGTAGCTGGTCCGCACGCTGATACTGGGTGGGTCGATCACCGGGTAATCGCGTATTCCCAGCCGGGAAAAGCCAATTACCCCGAAGATGACGAGGATGATGCTCATCACTGTGGCGAGTACGGGCCTTCGCAAACTCAGCTCTGAAATATTCATACAGTTAATCTAACTGTTTTTCACCGATTTCTTTTGTTACTGGTAGGTCAGGATTTTATCCAGCCTCACCGTCGATGCCGGGCGAATTGCCATAAGCCCGCTGATAATTACAGTATCGCCCGCCTGAAGCCCGTTTGTAATCTGAACATAGGCCGAGTCCCGGATCCCGGTTTCTACTTCCCGGAATTCAATGCTGTCGCCTGAATAGATGATCACCTGCTTGCCCCTCGCCTGCGGAATGACTGCCTGCGTGGGGATCATCAACGCGTTGTCGGTTTGACCGAGTTGCAGATTTACTTTTGCAAAAACGCCAGGCACGAGTTCCCGGTGCCCTTCCGTAACAAGCGCACGCACGGTGAGGGTTCTTGTAGTTTCATCAACGCTGTTCTCGGTCGCCATTACCGTAGCCTGATGCCATTGCTCCCCGCCGTCAACGCGAAAACGCACCTTGTCGCCAGGGCCGACGGATCTCGCATACTTTTCCGGGATGGCAAACTCAAGTTTGAGACGCTCCACTTGTCGAATGCTGGTGACAATGTCGTTGGGAGAGAGATAGGAGCCCAGGCTGATGCGACGCAGTCCGAGTTTGCCGCGATAAGGCGCCCGTATTTCGGTCTTTGATATCGCGATGCGTGTCGCCTCGATATCGGCTTTCAGGTTTTCAACATTGAGTTGGGCCAGATCGTAGTCTTGTTGGCTGATGCCGTTTATTTTCAGCAGCTCGGCTTGTCGCTCTTCCGACTTCTGTGCGATCTGCAATTGCACTTCCAGCTTTCTGAGTTGGGCCTGAAGGTCGCCGTCAAAGAGCTTTACCAGCAGTTTACCCCTTTGCACGACACCGCCTTCCGGGATGTCGAGTTGAACAACGCGTCCACTTACTTCAGCACGTATGTCCGTTTCTTCTTCGGGCAACAGCGTGCCTGGCACCTCCACGGTTTCGCTCACTGATCTTGGTTGAACGAGGAAGCCGTCCGCTTGCACCGGGCCACGCGTTCTGGCCGCGACAGGTCCATCCTTCTTCGCGCTGCAGGAGAAAAAGAGCAGTGATCCAATGCCACACATCATCAACAAATATCGTCCCATAGTACGCTCTTTTTGACGGGCTCACATCTCCGCACGATCCGAACGCGCCCTGAATTTTTCGTGAAGACTCAGCACCTGCGGAATCACCGGCTCAGACTCGTCGTTTCGTATGACAGAATCTGCCCGTTTCATTTTTTCATCATCAGTCCATTGCTGTGCCATAATTCTGCGAACCTGATCCGCGGTTCTTCCCCGGTCGCGATTTACGACGCGACTGATTCGGAGGGGCTCCGGCGCTACGACGAGGACGATATGATCTAACCGTTTATAGGATCCTGACTCAAACAACAACGCAGCCTCCTTGATCACATAGTCATGGTGCGCATGCTCTGCAACCCAATCCTCGTAGTCGGCTGCAACGCGCGGGTGAACAAGTCGGTTCAGTTTCTCCAGTTGATCCGGATTGCGGAAAACCACGTCACTCAGGTAGGACCGGTTCAATGATCCATCCGGATTGAACGACAATTCTCCGAATTCTTTGCGTATGTTGGACATCAGAATTCCATCGGTGGTCATTACATATTTCGCCCGGCTGTCAGCATCATAGATAGGAACGCCCAGCAGGGCGAATATTCGCCCGATGATGCTTTTTCCAGCGCCAATTCCCCCCGTGAGCCCAACTTGAAAAGTCCCCATAATTCCCTTAATACGTAATGTGGACGCTGTCTATATCCACCACTTTAGCGCCTCCGGGCAGTCCGTCCACTTGCGGTTCAGCGCTGATCCTCCCGCCCGTGAAACCCTTCAGGTTCACAACGGCCCGCATCGAATCCCACACCAAATCATCCGCCAGGCTTCGACGCACGCTCAGCGTTACCGGAAGCTTATCGATCTGCAACTCGGGCTTTGCCGACTCCGGAAGGTTCACAAGGACCAGCCGTACGGAATCCGTCACCTCGACGTATTCTTCAACCTGGAAGCTAACGTGCACGCTGGGCGGCTGAAAGGTGATCAGCGGCCTGTCGGGTACGGTCACTTCAACTTCCTCGTCGTAGTCCTCATCGATGTTTGAATGCTCCAGCTCAAGTGCCAGCCAACTCCGGAGTTCGGAGATATGAGAGAGTGGACCATCCGCCAGCACGGAATCGGGATGTATGCGGATATCACTTACGACACCGTATCCGGGCCGAAGGAAACGTTCAAGGGAGTCGATCCGAAGGGACAACCATTTTCGGTCGCGAGGTTCGATGTTGAGATAAATTGTGTCGTTGACGACAAAGTTTATCTCCAGCCCTTCAATCTGCTCTGAAAACAAGGCCGGGAGTGTGCTGCCCACGATCTTGCGAACGGATGCCGGTCGATCAAGCGGGATCACGAGCGGCGTGACGCGTATCTTCGCACTCCTTCGAAACAGGTCCCATCCCATACCAGATACGTTGATTGTAAGATGATCCGGCAGTGGCTCTACGGGAATGTATTCTTCCTCGTTGTAATCGAACTTCAACGGGAAGTTGACGTTCGCGGTATAGTTATCGTTCAGTGAATCAAGGAACCAGAAAATGGTCGCGGCGAGTATGCAGAGAACGATTGCCCTCCAATTCTTCTTGTTAACGTGAAGCAAACGGAATATGGAGTTGACAAACCGCATAATCGGGAAGGACGCCTAAGCTTTTATGGCATGCCGGGCTGTAGCGGACCTCTGCCCAGCGTTTATATCCTCATTTCTTGGCGGCACGCGTTGCTTCCATGGAAATAGCCGCCTTGTTGAGCCGTATACGCCCACCCTTTTCCACTTCCAGAATGACAGTATCGCCGTCAATCTCGACAATGTTGCCGTGCATTCCTCCAATGGTCACCACATAGTCGCCCTTCTTCACTTCCTCGATAAACTTCCTCTGCTCTTTGGCCTTCTTTTGCTGGGGCCGGATCATGAAAAAGTAGAATACGAGAATAATACCGCCGAAGAACAGCAATTGCGTCCACTGACTTCCGGGCTGCGCCTGCAATAGTATGGTGTGCATATGTTGAATTTTAACGAAACGCTAAGTTACACATTTGGTGTAAATGGGATTGTTTTGGGGCTACTTCGTGCAAAAAAACCGGGCACAAAAAAAGTCCCGGGGCAGACCCGGGACTTCTCCAAAATTCTCGAAACGCTGTTGTCAACGCGAGGCCGTGGCAGGCACCACCATGGCTTTAAATCGAAGCACGGTTTGCTTCGGCCAGGTGTTCGCGGTGACAGTTACCGTCTTATTCTGAATGTTCGGTTTACCCTTCGAATCGAATTTTGCCGTCACGAAGCCCTCGCCACCAACAGGAACGGGATCCTTGCTCCAATCCGACACCGTACAGCCACAAGAACCTTGCGCACTCTGGATGACCAGGGGTGCATCACCGGTGTTCTTGAACTTGTAGGTATACTCGACCACCTCGCCTTCGTTAATGGTCCCGAAATCATGTTCGAGCGTGGCAAATTCCATAGCAGGAAGCGGTCCTTCCGGTTTGGTTTCCGGTGTCGCCGCAGTGGTTTGCGGGCCGGTAGGGACGCCCGAACCTTTCCCCTCCAGTTCAGCGATCCGGCTTTCCAGTTGCGCGATTCGTTTTTCAGCCTCTTTGTCCCGGCACGATACCATCACCAGAAGCGAAAGGGACAATAATGCAAGTCCGACCAGATTTCTCATTGTTCAGTTCGTATTGTTATACTTTGTTAACTCTCCTTTAATTCTTTTTTCCCCGAATTTGTTCCAGCAGTTCGTCGACATCTTCGAGCAATCGCTCCGCCTTATTCTTCGCCTCGTCCACAACTTTCTGGCCTTGCGACTTAGCCTCCGAAGTCAGCGGCGTCTCACGTCCGGATACAAAATCATCGATCAGCTCCTCCAGCATTTTCCGGTACTTGTCCAGCTGATACGATAGCTTTTCCCGTGTACTGGATCCCTTATCGGGTGCAAACAACACACCGATAACAGCTCCGGCCGCAACCCCTGCCAGGAAAGCAAAGAACGAGTTTCCACTTCTTTTGCTCATAATTTTCAAATTTAACACGCGTCAAAATGCAAAATCAAGAATTTGGGATATTTTAACAACCCACGTGCCAAAGGGCGTCGTTTTGCCGGGTTGAACGACCGTTACTTGTTGTCGATGAGGCCCCGCCCGCTCTTCCGCACTGCCCCTGACTCACTGAGTTCCCGGGCAATAACGTCCAGAATGCCATTCACAAACTGACGGCTTTTGGGGGTGCTGTAACTCTTCGCGAGCTCGATGTACTCGTTGATGGAAACTTTAACGGGGATGTTCGGGAAGTTGAGGATTTCCGCTATGGCCATCTCCAGGATGATCTTGTCAGTAAGCGGCAGCCGGTCTACCTCCCAGTTGCGTGTATTGTTGGCAATCAGGTCTGCATACGGTTTCGCCAGGTCAGCAGCTTCGTTATACAGCCGTTCTATAAAGTCTTTGTCTTCGTCCCAGTTCACAGACAATGTATGTAGGGAAATCTGATCCTGTCGGGATGGATCGAACGCCTTGATGGTTTTCTCCACCATACCCTGCACGATTTCGCGGTCTTCTGCCCACCCGATCACGGCTTCACCGAAATAGTCGCTGATCGCGTTCTGGCCCAATAGAATTTTGCGGACGAAGTAGTTGGCGAACTTCCTTTGGTCACTTAGCGAGACTTCCTTCCGGTCAAGGTTGGCCTGGTATTCCGGGTCCACCCGCACCACATCGCGAAACCACGTCTTTACCTGGGGCATTCTCCCGTCCCAACCCTGGTTCAGCTTGCGCACCTGCTCTTTTAGTTCCGTGCTGTTCTCCAGCGCGCGAATCCATGCATTGCCAAGGAAATTTGTGTGAGATACTTTGCGGTCCGACCGCGCCACACCGGCCATGGCGGCGGCCAGGCTCAATACAGCTATATAGTGGTGATAAATGCGCTCTGCTTCACGGACCATTTGCAAGCGATACGAGCGCTTGTCGCGTGCGCACTGATCATCGTAGTATGAAAGGGCCTCCCGCACGGCGGCGGAGACCGCGTTATCGTCCGAGTCGAAGCGGCGATCCTCATCTTCAAAAGCCCGGGTCAGCGCCTCTGTGGCGCTCCGGCTCCTCGCTGCCAGCATCTCCCGATCCTGCACCTCCATTGAGTTCAAGTCAGGAGTGAACCTGTCCCGTACATAGTCAAATGCGAGCTGATAATTTGCTTCGCGCGACTGATGCAAGGCGAAAAGGCTCTGCATTACCTTGATTCGAAGATTCCTCCTGTTCAGCATGAAGATCAAAGAACGAATTCGCGCAAAAATACACCTTCCATAGAATGAACTCAAGGAATCTGCGGAATGTATTAGGAGTGGGTAACAGGTGAAGGGTCACTCCGTCACCCGTTCATTGACTCATTCTCCACACACACTCACACTAATTTCCCATATTTGACGTGGAACCCTACCTTGCAGACTCCGTATTATTACTGATCGTACGGGCATTTGAATGAAGGCGTTACGTTATCTCAATAAATACCTGGTCAAATACAAGTGGCACCTCATCCTGGGGACCATTTTCACGATCATTTCAAACATCTTCCAGGTGATACCCGGTCCCCTGGTACGGCATTCCATCGACCTGGTTGTAGATAACATCAATCTCCACAGATCGTTCGCTTCGATGGACCTGCAGGAGAAATTTTTTGGCGCGTTTGCGTTTTCGATACTCGTATACGCCGGACTGATCCTGCTCATGGCCCTTCTTCGTGGTGTATTCCTGTACTTCGTACGGCAGACACTCATCGTGATGTCGCGCCACATTGAGTACGACCTGAAGAACGAAATCTTCAGCCACTACCAGACCCTCCCCCTGAGCTTTTACCGGCGCCACAATACGGGAGATCTCATGAATCGCATTTCCGAAGACGTAAGCCGCGTGAGGATGTACCTGGGTCCCGCCATCATGTATGGTATCAACCTGCTTACCCTCTTCCTGATACTCATTCCGCTAATGATTCACATTAGCCCTAAACTAACCCTCTATGCGCTTGCGCCCTTGCCGCTTCTTTCTTTCAGCATATACTTTGTGAATAACATCATCGAGCGCCGTTCGGATGAGATACAGCGAAGCCAGTCGAAGTTGTCCACATTTGTCCAGGAAGCGTTCAGTGGTATTCGGGTATTGAAGTCGTTTAACCGCGAGGCCGA
>Ga0079224_100015566_pt1 | contig 10652 bp, 7 predicted proteins | sample Stecom2015_FD_80414 | JGI IMG/M metagenome (GOLD analysis project Ga0079224, IMG submission 80414) | Agricultural soil microbial communities from Utah to study Nitrogen management - Steer compost 2015 | ecosystem: Environmental > Terrestrial > Soil > Agricultural land | place: USA: Utah...
ATCATAAGATTTGTGGGCTCCTCCTTTACCTGTTCCGGCAAACGGATCTTTTATATAATTACTGAAAGTAGTTTCGCGGATAATATTACGCCCTTCGTACGAGTGATGCGTCTGAGTCTGTGCCAGTTCATAGCTTCCGCCTGCTTTGCTGATAGAAGCAGCAGTCAGGGTCTGGAAGGTGCCGTTGGCAAACTTAATGAGCGGATAAGCATTTTTACCAACTCCATTTCCAGCTTTTCCAGCCTTTTCACGTCCATATCCCACCGCAATAGAAATGGTTCCCATTGCTTGTCCCGGCTGATACAATGCCGGAACAGTAATTGATACATTTCCTGATTTTACTTCAACCAGGTCAAATTCACTGATGCCTAACTTTTGCGCCTGCTTAGGGTTTATTGCCGCATAATTATCCCAGGTTACTTTCGAAACCGGATCAGGCATTTCCTGAAGCCACGCATTATTGGCGAAGCGTCCGTCACGTATTGCAACAGACTGGTACAGCTGAAGTTCGATGCCATTATCACCGCCTTGAGCAATTGCACTGCAATTTGCTAAAGCAGCCTGAGCAGCAGTATTCAAATCAGATGCGACTGAGTAACTGCCTGCCGCTTTTGCGGGTAAATTAACAGAACCGGTTTGCAGCAATTCCTGCCAGGTTTTTCCGGCGGCAGGAAGTATATCTCTTTCCCATTTACTTTTTACATAAGTATAGTAATCGGAAACACTATTATCAGACCAAAGTAAAAGGCCTTCTTCTGCAGCACGGCCATTATTTACCGGGCTGATTACTGGCTGCACGATAGTGTAATACCCTTCAACCGGATTGGCATCAGCCCAAGACTCAAGATAGTGCAGATTGGGAGCAATTACATTACATAAAGACGCTGTTTCGTCGGCACGTTCAGCGAATGAAACACGTAATCCTACTTTTGCCAGCGCATCAGTAAATTCTTTTGCCTGAATATACTCGTATGCAGGGTTGGTGTTTAAGAAGAAAACAGCGCCAACTTCGCCGCGGCTCATTTCTTTTACAAACTCCGCGAAATCCGTATCATTCCCAGCATACTGGTAGGATGGATTATCCAGATCGATAGCTGTACCGTAGTTTCCAAGCAATGAGTTAATAGCATTTACCAGGGTTTGAACAGCAGGATCATTAGAACCAGAAACCACTAATGAACGGCCTTTGGCCGCCGCCAGGTCTTTCGCTGCTGCGGCAATTCCTTTTTCAGCCTTTGGACTTGAAAGTTTTTTTGCTCCTGCGATGTTTCCGCCTAATGCATTATATAAACTGATTAAAGCAGCCGCCTCTTCAGAAGGCTTTAAAGCGACACGTGTGTCGGCATTTAAGCCTGTCATGCTCATCCCAGCCTCAAATTGATAATGGCGGGACATCTTGTTTTCTTTAAGAGATTTTATATTCCGGTTAGAAACCCACTGACGGTGAAATTCAAGTGGAGAAATCCATGTACCCAGAAAATCAGCACCAAAGCTGACAATAATGTCGGCTCTGTCAAAATGATAATGAGGAACTACCGCTTTACCAAAACTGCTTTCGTTGGCTTTGATAATTCCTGCGTATGAGACTGCATCGAACTGAATATGAGCAGTGTTTGGATATTGTGCAGTAAAATCAGCAATAACAGCCTTAGTTGAAGGACTGTTGATTGTGGAAGAAATAATCCTTATTTTCTTTCCTGAAGCCTGTACCTTATTCAGCTCGCCTTTTACAAAGCTGTCAACATTGTCCCAGGAAACATTTTTATTATTTACTACAGGCGATTTCAGTTTTGATACATCGTATAAATCTAAAACAGAAGCTTGTCCTGTAGCAGTCAAACGGCCTTTGCCTAAAAGACAGTTTGGATTTCCTTCAATTTTAATCGGACGGCCTTCGTGTGTTTTAACGAGTACACTGTAACCGTCGAAGCTTGAAACATAAAAATTAGGAACGCCGGGAGTGATTTCTTCCGGTTTTACAACATAAGGAATAGATTTATGTACCGGAGTACGCTGACAGGCTGCAAGGGTAACTGCCCCTAAACCAAAGCCCAAAGCTTTTAAAAAGTCCCTGCGGGGAGTAACAGAGCTCAGGCCTGAACCGCTGAGCACCTCGTCAATCGGAATAGGTTCAGCGAACTCGTTTTTTGAATGTTCGGTAAATTCAGGAGCCTGCTGCAGCTCTTCTAAACCTTTCCAGTATTTTTTATTGCTCTCCATTTAAGCTATATATAACTGTATGAATAAGTTTCTCTTTTAATATTAATAATGACATTTAACACACTCGGTTCCGCCTAAAACAGCAGCTGTGATTTTCTCGCCCTTTTTGATCTGTTCGTGTGCAGCAATGATCTTGTCATAGTATTCATTGCCTTTAAAATTCACTTCTGTTTCGCGGTGGCAGTTGATACACCACTTCATGGTAAGCGGAGAGTATTGATATACTTCCTCCATCGTTTCTACAGGGCCGTGACATTTCTGACACTCAATTCCTGCAACTGTAACGTGCTGTGAGTGGTTAAAATATGACAGGTCCGGCAGATTGTGTATCCGTATCCACTCAATCGGTTTTTGATTCGGGCCATACTGCTTAGTCTCCGGATCATAATCCAATGCCTTGTAGATCTTCATGATCTCTGGAGAAGTTTCTCCATTATATTTTTCGCTGGCAGTAACGTAATTATGACAGTTCATACATACGTTTGCAGAAGGAATTGAAGCGTTTTTAGATTTGGCAGCACCGCTGTGGCAGTACTGACAGTCGATCTTGTTTACACCGGCATGAACATCATGGGGGAATTTAATAGGCTGAACGGGTTGATATCCGGTATGAACGCCGGTATTCCACATAATGTTCCATCCCCAGGAACCTAGAAAAATTACCAGCAGCAGCACCACAAAGAACATGAATTTTTTGTTCTTTGCTAATGCCTTATATTTCTGAAACCGGTCAGCCTTAGGCTTTCCCTCTTCGTCTTCCTCCTCAATCAGTAACCCCTGCTTCTGCAGTAAAAGCTTTTCTAAAGTTTTGATTACACGATTTAATACCAGAATGATCAACAGTGCGGCTATTACTACAACAATCAACCCGCCGAGCATGAAATTACTTACTTCATTACCCTGTGCGGTTCCGGCTGCGGCACCGCCTTCAGCCCCTGCCGCTGCGCCAGCTGCTGGCGCAGCGGCCTTATTGCTTTCTTCATTGATGTATGCCAGGATGCCCTTAACGTCATCATCTGTCAACTCGGGGAAAGACGGCATCGCGATCTTATTGAACTGCTCGTATACTTCGACTGCAAGCGGATCGCCAGCCGCTACCATCGCCTGCGAGTTTTTGATCCATTTGATCAGCCACTCTTCTTCGCGGGTTTCAGTAATCCCTTTCAATGCCGGCCCCACGACAGTCCTGTCCATAGCATGGCAGGCTGTACACTTTTGCTTAAATATAGCTGCACCATCAGATGCACTCTGCGCCGATACAGAAGAACTCAAGCTCAGGAAAGAGACAAAGAGGATGAGCGTTGCGGCACTTTTAAAAATTAATGAGATGCTCCTCATATTAAGTTTTAACTATAAGATGTGATATAAATAAACCTTGAAAACCTGCTCCCGTACAATTACCTTGTTTTTCGGAGCACAAAAGTAAAACTTATTCAGCGATAGCTGACACTTTAATGACGTATATTCCTAATTTATATTCATTCTAAACAATGCAAAAATCGGCTTAAATAATCAATAGAGGGGCTTTTGCATTTCAGTTTATTTGTCCGAGACTTCTTTGGTTTTGTTTTTAACTTATTTTTTTCTACTGTTTTAACACCCACGCAAATACAAGGGGAGCAACAATTGTTGCATCAGACTCGATAATAAATTTAGGAGTATGAATATCGAGCTTTCCCCAGGTAATTTTTTCATTTGGAACAGCTCCTGAGTAGGATCCATAGGAAGTTGTCGAATCAGAGATCTGGCAGAAATAGCTCCAGAAAGGAATATCGTGCATTTCAAGGTCTTGGTAAAGCATCGGTACAACGCAGATAGGAAAATCACCTGCGATGCCCCCTCCGATCTGGAAAAAACCTACACCTTTTCCGCTGCAATTCGCCCGATACCAATCTGCCAGCCAGCCCATATACTCGATACCGCTTTTCATGGTAGAAGCTTTAAGCTCACCTTTGATCACATATGAAGCGAAAATATTACCCATCGTGCTGTCTTCCCAGCCAGGTACAATAATTGGCAGGTTCTTTTCGGCAGCAGCGATCATCCAGCTGTTCTCTACCGGAATTTCATAATCTGCTTCCATCACACGGCTGAGCAGAAGCTTGTACATATACTCATGAGGGAAATAACGCTCACCTTTATCTTCAGCATCTTTCCAGATTTTAAAAATGTGCCGCTGGATACGACGGAAAGCTTCTTCTTCAGGGATACAAGTATCGGTTACCCGGTTATAGCCCTTTTCGAGAAGCGCATATTCCTCCTGTGGACTTAAATCACGATAATTGGGCACACGCTTATAGTGAGTATGGGCAACAAGATTCATAATATCCTCTTCAAGGTTGGCGCCTGTGCAGGAAATTATAGCGACTTTATCCTGACGGATCATTTCTGCCAGTGAAATTCCCAGCTCGGCCGTACTCATCGCTCCCGCGAGCGTGATCATCATCTTTCCCCCTTCGTTCAAATGGGCTTCATATCCTTTGGCTGCATCCATCAATGCCGCTGCATTAAAGTGCCGGTAATGATGTTCGATAAATTGCGAAATTGGTCCTCTTTGCGTATCCATAATTCTATTTTTAAAAATCACAAAGCTACAATTAATAACGGGAAAGCATATATTCCATAAAAACTCAAAAATGAAGACCTAGATGCTTTCGCTATATAGATTTTCTCTATACTTTATAAGTAAAACCAATGTCAAAACCTATTAAAAAACTTGCTAAAAGGCTTAAATGAGCGTACTTTTGCAGCACAAAAAAAGTATTATATTAAAGACATGATAACAATAGGACAAAAATTCCCATCATTCGAGAAAAAAGCAGTAGTAAGTTTAGAAAAAGGAAAAGAGTTTGAAACTCTTACTTCCGAGTATTTTGAAAACGAAGACAACGTATGGACAGTAATGTTCTGGTGGCCAAAAGACTTTACCTTTGTGTGCCCGACAGAAATTGCTGAATTTAACAAAGCTTATGGCGAATTCCGTGACCGTGATGCACGTTTGATCGGTGCTTCTACCGATTCTGAATTCGTTCACCTGGCCTGGAGAAAAAATCACGAAGACCTGCGTGACCTAAGATTTCCAATGCTTGCCGACACTTCTAAATCACTAGCTGAAGACTTAGGCATTTTGGAACCAACTGAAAAAATTGCATACCGTGCCACTTTCATTATTGATCCTCAGGGAATTGTACGCTGGGTTTCAGTAAACGACCTGAACGTAGGACGTAATGTAAAAGAAGTGCTGCGTGTATTAGACGGCTTACAAACCGATGAACTTTGCCCATGTAACTGGGAAAAAGGCCAGGCAACACTGGAAGCATAATTTCCCCAAAAAATCCCTTCGTACAATACAAACGAGGGGATTTTTCTTTTCTAAACAGTGGGAAGCTTAATTTTAAGAACCCTTTGTTTTGCACTTTTTTTAACTTTATTTATTTAACATGAACGAGAGTACAGAAATAATCAATGAAATATTGACTGCAGTTCAGGTTGATCCGGCATATAGAACAGCCGGTCTTGATCTGCTTGAAAAAGGTCAGTCGCGTTATCTGCGTGACCTTAAATTAAATTTAACCAGCACATTATCTTCAGAACACCTGTCGGGTAAAGAAATCGGTCTGCTAGGTGTAAGCGTTGCCGTAAATAACAACAACAAGCCTTTAACAGATTTTTATACTTCTTTTGCGAAATCAAATGAAGCTTCTGATGAAGAGATAGCCGAAGCCGCTGCCTGCGCATCCCTTCTGGCATCGAATAACATTTTCTATCGTTTCAGACATTTTACACAAAAGGAAAAGTATGGACAAATACCGGCACGTATCCGTATGCAGATCATGATGAAACCGGTTACAGGAAAAGAATTTTTCGAATTACTAAGCCTTGCAATTTCTGCCGTAAATGGATGTGAAATGTGTGTAAACGCTCATGAAGATTCGCTGATTAAAATGGGGACTACGGAAGAGCGGATATTTGATGCTGTACGTTTGGCTTCACTGGTCACTTCCGCAGGAAAAATTATTTTTTAACTAAAGATTTCAAATTAGTTTCTTAACCATAGGCTTTTTCCTATGGTTTTTTTATGAAATTTTATCCCATGTAATTCCTTTTCCCTGTCGGAAAAAGCTGTACAGCCGCTTGTTCTTTTCCAATGTCAGTTCAGGGTCTTCTTCAAATATCCCGATAACAGTCTGCCTGGCTTCCTGAAGCAGCTGCTGATCAGATGCCAGGTCAGCTAGTTTTAAATTGAGGACACCGCTTTGCTGCGTTCCTTCAATATCTCCCGGACCGCGGAGCTGCAGGTCAATCTCAGAAATCTCAAACCCATCGCTGCTGCGGACCATTGTTTCCAAACGGATACGAGCTTCACGGCTTAGTTTATTACCCGACATCAAAATACAGTACGACTGTTCAGCACCTCGGCCAACCCGCCCCCGCAGCTGATGCAGCTGTGATAATCCAAAACGCTCCGCATTTTCTATCACCATCACACTTGCATTCGGCACGTTTACACCGACTTCGATAACCGTAGTTGCAACCATAATCTGCGTTTCGCCTTTTACAAAACGCTGCATTTCAAATTCCTTGTCTGCAGGCTTCAATTTTCCATGAACGATACTGATACGGTAATCGGGCAGTGGAAATTCCCTGGATATAGCTTCAATACCGGCTTCCAAGTGAAGCAGATCTAATTTTTCGCTTTCCTTTATCAATGGATAAACGATATAAACCTGCCGGCCTTTGGCGATCTCCTGCCTCATCAAACCGAACATACGCAGGCGCTGGTTTTCATAAAAATGGATGGTATTGATAGGTTTTCTTCCTGCCGGAAGTTCATTGATGACCGAAACATCAAGATCGCCGTATAAAGTCATGGCTAATGTCCGCGGGATAGGCGTAGCAGTCATTACCAGAACATGCGGCGGGATATGGTTTTTCTTCCAGAGTTTTGCACGTTGTTCTACCCCAAAACGATGCTGCTCATCAATTACGGCCAATCCCAGGTTTTTAAATTTAACAGTATCTTCGATCAAAGCATGTGTTCCTACCAAAATATCCAGTTGTCCATTTTCTAATTCAGCAAGCAGCTGATTGCGCTTTTTTCTTGATGTAGAACCGGTTAGCAGACCGATACGTACATAATCCTTCCCAAGTAAATTTAACAGCGACTGATAATGCTGCTGCGCAAGAATTTCTGTTGGCGCCATCATGCAGGCCTGAAAGCCGTTATCAAGAGCCAAAAGCATACTCATTAAGGCCACAACAGTTTTGCCGCTGCCTACATCGCCCTGCAGCAAACGGTTCATCTGCGTTCCCCGCTGTGTATCCTGGCGGATCTCTTTGACAACCCGCTTCTGTGCATTGGTCAGTGCAAAAGGAAGTTTTTCAGAATAAAAAGTGTTGAACTTATCGCCCACTTTTTCAAAGATCAATCCTTTGAATTTCTGGGTTCGCAGCAGTTTGTTTTTCAGCAACTTCAGCTGGATAGCGAAAAGCTCTTCAAACTTTAAGCGCCGTCGTGCAGCTTCCAGCTCGGCTGTACCGGCCGGAAAATGGATATTGATAAGGGCATTTGTTCGGCCTGTAAGTTTATGTTTCACCAAGATATAATCTGGCAGCGTTTCTTCCGTTTCGGAAGTTACCAGCGGCATTAGTTCAGCAGTCAGGCGCTGAATTCCTTTGCTGTCTAAGGAATATTGTTTCAGTTTTTCCGTGGAAGAATAAACCGGCTGCAGCATTAAATTTCCTGTCTTCTTTGTTTTAGGATTGTAAAGCTCAAGTTCAGGATGAACAATAGAAATGTTGTTGTTAAATGAATTAGGTTTTCCAAAGGCAATAAAAACAAGTCCTGGCTGTACGATCTTGTCTATCCAACGTATTCCCTGAAACCATACCAGTTCGATGCTGCCAGTTTCATCCTTAAAACGTGCGACAAGCCGTTTACTCCTTTTCTCTCCGATAATTTCTTTGGCCGTAATTCTGCCGATAACCTGCACTGCCGGAAGTTCTTCATGCAGTTCCCGGATTTTATAAAAGCGTGTCCGGTCTATATATCTGAAAGGATAATAATGCAGCAGGTCGTTAAAAATAAAAATACCTAATTCTTTTTTTAAGAGTTCGGCACGCTGAGGGCCAACGCCTTTTAGATATTCGATCGGGGTTTGTAGAGTATGCAGCGCCAAATTTTAGTTTAATCAGCGTAATAGCTTGAGACCGGAAGCTAAAATACAGGGAATTGTTTGAAATAAAAAGCCTGAACCTTAAGGCAGATTTAATAAATCCGAACACATTCTTCTGAGGCAGACATCAAGCCGCCCAAAACCTGAACTATCTGTAAAAAAATACTCTTTTCTTTTTAATTGCTAAAAATATTAGCAATTTTGAATATGCCATACGAAGAAAACAACGAGTATTTTAAAGGCCGGGGCGCCCAAGTAAATACGCATAATAAATTTTTAAAGAACAAATACATCACAGAACATATAGAAGGATTAGATGAAGAACTGCTTGAGAATTCAGCTACGCAGCTGATCGACGAGCATCCTAAAACTATTGTAAGCATTTCCAGCAGTCCCGACCTTCCGTTTATGTATTCTATAAACCCTTACCAGGGATGCGAGCACGGCTGCATTTATTGCTATGCCCGTAATGCGCACGAATACTGGGGTTTCAGTGCCGGCCTGGACTTTGAACGGAAAATCATTGTTAAACGAAATGCGGCATCGCTGCTTGAACAGTTCTTTAATAAAAAAGGATATAAACCGCATCCCATTATGCTTTCTGGAAATACCGACTGCTATCAGCCTATTGAGCGGAAGTTGAAAATTACACGTTCATTGCTGGAAGTTTTTTTAAAGTATAAGCATCCTGTAAGTATTATCAGTAAAAACAATCTTGTAGTGCGGGACATAGATATTCTGAAAGAACTGGCTAAACTCGGCCTGGTGCATGTAACAGTTACCATCAATTCTTTGAATGAAAGTCTGCGTCAAAAGATGGAGCCGCGAACAGTTACAGCCCGAAGCCGGCTGATGGTGATCAATAAACTGGCAAGCGAAAATATTCCCGTCAGGCTGATGATGGCCCCTATTATCCCGGGTTTGAACAGCAGTGAAATTCCTTCTTTAATAAAAGCAGCAGCGGATGAAGGAATCTCTGCAGCCATTTTCACTGTCGTCAGGCTGAATGGCGCCATTTCAGAACTATTCACAGACTGGATCCATAAAGCTTATCCGGAAAGGGCAGAAAAAGTTCTGAACCGGATTGCAGACTGCCATGGCGGCCGGCTGAACGACAGCCGCTGGGAGAAACGGATGCGTGGCGATGGAAAAGTGGCAGAAAGCATTCATCAGCTTTTCCGCATATCCGTAAACCGCTTTCTGAAAGGAAGGTGGCTTCCGCCTTTACGGCTGGATCATTTTACACCAGCAGCAGGAAAGCAGCTCGACATGTTTTAGGCGTTCAACGAGCGGCGGGGCAAATTTATACCGTACACGCCCTTTAAAACCCAGAAGCAAAATTCAGCTGTTCTGAATGTATTTCGAATCTATTTCTTAATTTGCAGCATGCAGTTTAGTGAAATTGTAGGGCAGCAGGAGGTAAAAGCCAGGCTGATACAAAGCGTAAAAGAAGGACGAATTAGTCATGCACAGCTATTTTTAGGACCGGAAGGAAACGGAAGCCTTGCACTTGCGCTGGCTTATGCCCAATACATTTCGTGTGAAAACCGCCTGGAAGAAGACAGCTGCGGAGAATGTACATCCTGCCGCAAATAGTCGAAACTAATTCATCCGGACCTGCATTTTTCATACCCATTTTTTGCGAAACACAAAGAGGATACCGCCGCAACTTACATTGAAGAATGGCGGAAAGCCTTTCTGTCTAATCCCTATTTGAGTCTGGATGAATGGCGAAGCCATCTTAATGCCGAAAACAAACAAGCAAATATTAACATTGCAGAATGCCATAATATTATAAAAAAACTCAGCCTGAAGTCGTTTGAAGGCGGTTATAAAATTCTGATTATGTGGCTTCCCGAATATCTTGACAAAGAAGGGAATACACTGTTGAAGATGATAGAGGAGCCGCCTGATAAGACGCTTTTTCTCCTCGCAGCCGAAAATCAGGATCAAATTCTGAACACGATTTTATCACGTACACAGCTGATAAAAACCAGCCGCCTGCAGGATAGTGACATCGAATCTTTTTTATGTGATAAGTTCGATCTGGATACAGAAAAAGCAAGACAAACAGCCTATTTATCTGAAGGCAATCTCTGCACCGCATTAAATCTGGTAAAAGATGAAATCAATGATAATTTCGGCTTATTTACTGGCTGGCTGCGTATAGCCTTTACAAATCGCGGCGTGCAGTTGATTGATTTCGTTGATGAAATTTCAAAAATGGGGCGGGAAAACCAGAAAAACTTTTTGAAG
>Ga0079224_100015567_pt1 | contig 10652 bp, 9 predicted proteins | sample Stecom2015_FD_80414 | JGI IMG/M metagenome (GOLD analysis project Ga0079224, IMG submission 80414) | Agricultural soil microbial communities from Utah to study Nitrogen management - Steer compost 2015 | ecosystem: Environmental > Terrestrial > Soil > Agricultural land | place: USA: Utah...
CCCGCTGAACAGCGGCAACACCACCCCGCCGATCTTGATGACCGCCAGAAACGCGATGACGAGCTCCGGCGTCATCGGCATGAACAGCCCCACCACGTCGCCGCGCCCGATTCCAAGGCTTTTCAAAGCATTGGCGCAGCGGCAAACCTCACGGTTCAGCACGCCATACGAGAGGATTCGGACGTCCCCTTCTTCGCCTTCCCAGCGTAGCGCGGCCAGGTCCTTGACAGGTCCTTCCTGCCATTTGTCGAGCAGGTTGTGGACGATGTTCATCTCCCCGCCCACACACCACTTCGGAAACATAGGACCGCCACTCAGGTCGACGACCTCAGTGTAAGGTTTATAAAACCGGACGTCGAGGTCCTGTATCACCGCGTCCCAGAACCAGGCGATGTCGTTCGTGGAACGGGCGAGCAGCTCGTCGTACGAACCGATCCCGTGCTTGCTCATGAACCGGGAGAGGTTGCTGTTTGCTATCCACTCCTGACGTGGCTCCCAGACAACCTCCTGGCCGAAGGGAAACGTCTGCTTCATGAAAGTACCGCCGTTCTGATCGTTCACACCACAATCGTGGAGTGTAGCGGCTTCGTGCGGACCTCGAAAGACGTGAACTGTAATGAACCCGTGAAGACCTGCCTCTTACAGCACCAGATCGAGCGCTTCGTGGAGCGAGCGGACACCCGTCACCTCCAGCTTTTTGGGCACCACGACCCCTTTGAGGCTGTTGGCCGGAACGATCGCTCGCTCGAATCCGAGTTTCGCGGCCTCCTTCAATCGGGCTTCGATGCGGCTGACCGATCGCACCTCACCGCCCAACCCGACCTCCCCGATCAGCACCGTCCCGGTGTCCGTCGGGATGTCGCGGAATGACGACGCTACGGCTACGATTACACCCAGATCGACGGCCGGCTCGTCGAGCCGCACGCCGCCTACCACATTCAGAAAAACGTCGTGTGTCGACAGCCGCAAGCCCTCCCGCTTTTCGAGCACGGCGAGCAGCATTTGCAACCGGCGGTAGTCAAAGCCGGTAGCCGTCCGTTGCGGCGTGCCGTAGGACGTCGGCGTCACGAGGCTTTGCAGCTCTACCAGCACCGGCCGCGTCCCTTCCACCGAACACACCACGGCCGACCCGCTCGAACCGTAGCTCCGCTCCGAAAGGAAGATCTCGCTCGGATTGCTCACCTCCCGCAGACCCGAGTCGTGCATCTCGAAGACACCAATCTCGTTCGTCGAACCAAACCGGTTTTTGACCGCCCGCAGGAGCCGGAACGAATGATGCCGATCACCCTCGAAGTAGAGAACGGTGTCGACCATGTGCTCGAGCACGCGCGGCCCGGCAACGCTCCCTTCCTTCGTCACGTGCCCCACCAGGAAAGTCGGGAAGTTCATCGACTTTGTGACCTCGAGCAGCGCCGCCGCACTCTCGCGCACCTGGCTCACGGTCCCCGGTGCGCTCTGGATGTCCGGCCGAAAAAGTGTCTGGATCGAATCGACGATGAGCAGCTCGGGCTCTGTTTCCTGCACGGCTGCGACGATCTCCTCTACATTCGTCTCGGCAAGCAACAGGAATTGCTTCGACGTCACACCCAGCCGTTCGGCGCGCACCTTGACCTGCCGCACCGACTCCTCCCCCGTCACGTACAGGATCCGATGGTCAGGCATGTACCGGCCCATCTCCGTCATCAGGGTGCTCTTGCCGATTCCCGGATCACCGGCGAGCAAAATGAGCGAACCGAGCATGATCCCGTCGCCCATCACCCGGTCGAACTCACCCACGCCCGTTTGCATCCGGATTTCGCCGGCCGCCTCCACGTCCGAAAGCGATAGAGCTCTTGCCCCGGCGCCCCGCGCGCCTACCTGTTTCGGCACGCGGGCCCGAACGGGCGCAGGAGCCACCTCCTCAACGAACGAATCCCACGACTCACAGCCCGGGCACCTGCCCATCCATTGTGCGGTTTCGTATCCGCAGACATGACAGACGTATTTCGACCGGCTCTTAGCCATTTTCTTCTGGTTCGTTTGAATACAAACGGTCCGTTTTTCGTATTAACCGTTACTATCACCGGCCGAAAAGCGGCTTTGGTGACGAAATATCGGTATAGATTTGGTCGTAATGTACGTCGGTCTGGTGACACCGTTACGTCGTTCGCCGTTCTCGACCTTCTCTTCCGGCACTTACCCTCTCCTGAGTCGTTATTTCGCAGCCGAAATCTCCGAACAGGTTTGGGAGCGTTACTGTATGGCAGCCACGTTGATGCGTTTACTCGATCCCGCCCGGACGCTGGGCAGATACGTGCTCTTGCACGTCGGCGCGCTCAGCATGCTTGGCGACGTCAAGCTGTACCGGAAGAACCTCTTTTCCCAGATGGTTCAGATCGGGACGGAGTCGATCCCAATCATCGCCCTTGCCGCAGCCTTTTCGGGCGCCGTGACCACGGTCCAGACTGCCTACCAGCTCGTTTCCCCGTTCATCCCGCGTAGCATCATCGGGTCAATCGTCGCACCGTCGATGATCCTCGAGCTGGGCGCCGTCGTGACCGGTTTCATTCTTGCCGGGCGTGTAGGCGCGCGCATCGCCGCCGAGCTCGGCACCATGCGCGTCACCGAGCAGATCGACGCGCTCGAAGCAATGGGCCTCAACTCGGTCGGGTATTTGATCCTCCCGCGGATCATCGCGGGGATCGTCATGTTTCCCGTCCTGTACGTGCTTGCGTGTCTGGTCGGTATCGGCGCCGGCGTCATTATTGCCGACCTCGGCGGTTTCGTGTCGTCGGGTGAGTTCGTCCAGGGTGCACGCGAGTTCTTCAAGCCTTTTGACGCCTGGTTCGGCCTGATCAAGTCCATCACGTTCGGCTTTATCATCACCTCCGTCTCTTGCTTCAAAGGGTATCACACCACCGGGGGGGCCGAGGGTGTCGGCCGGAGCACGACCCAGGCCGCCGTGACGTCCTGCGTCTTCATCCTGATTGCCGACCTTTTCCTTGCAGTTTTCCTCCTGTAACCATGATCCGTATCGAACACCTGTCCAAACAGTTCGACGGGAAGCCGGTCCTTCAGGATATATCCCTCGACATCCACGAAGGCGAGACGATGGCCATCATCGGACGCTCAGGCTCCGGGAAGAGCGTCTTGATGAAGCACATCATCGGCCTCCTCCAGCCCGAAGAAGGCCGGGTGCTCGTGGACGGCGTGGACATCAACCGCATATCCTACAAGCAGCTACGCCAGGTCAGAACCCAGTTTGGCGTACTTTTCCAGGGGGGCGCGCTGTTCGATTCGATGAGCGCTTTTGAAAACGTGGCCTTTCCCCTGCGTACCTTTACCGACAAAACCGAAGCCGAAATCGAACGGGAAGCGCGGAAGTGCCTCGAGCTCGTCCAGCTCCCGGACATTGGTGACAAAAATCCGTCCGAGCTATCGGGCGGCATGCGCAAACGTGTGGCGTTGGCCCGGGCCATCGCCCTGAGGCCACGGGACATCATCGACGACAAGCCGACGAGCGGGCTTGACCCCGAAACGTCCAACACGATTGACGAGCTGATCAGCAACCTTGCCGACCAGCTGAACGTGACCAGCATCGTCATCTCACACGACATGCACTCCGTCCTGGCCATTGCCGACCGCGCCGCCTTCATCCATCAGGGTAGGCTGCACTGGACCGGTACGATCGATGAGCTGCACCGGAGCACCGACGCCACGCTCCTCGGCTTCGTCCGGGCTAATGAGTACCAGATCGGCTATCCTGAATTGATTGCGGAAAAACGCTCCTGAACCATACCATGCGATTAGCGAACGAACTGAAAGTAGGAATCGCCATCATCGTCGCGGCGGTCGTTTTTTTTATCGGCATCCGCTTTTTTTCGAGCCTCCCCCTCTTTCGCGGCACGTACGAGCTGGCTACCGCGTTTGAAGACGCAGGCGGCTTGATGCGCGGCAACGCCGTCCGCATCAACGGCATCGCAGCCGGGAGCATCACGAGGGTTCGTCTCGACCCCACAACCCAGATGGTGCAGGTAGGCTTTAAGGTCGACCGGGACATCGTAATTCCGGAGGGTTCGTTCGCGCGGGTCGGCGGATTTGCTGCGCTCGGATCGGTCGACATGGAGGTCGTGCTCGGTCCGCCGGGCAATCCACCGCTACGTCCCGGATCCGTCATTCCCGGAGAATCCACACCTGACCTGATGAGCCTTGTCTCGGAGCGTGCACCGATGCTTACAAGCCGGCTCGACAGCGTCCTCGTCGCCGCCGGCGCAACCTTCGAGCAGACGCAATACCTGCTCGGCAATACGAACAGTCGGCTGAACAGGGCACTCATCGAGCTCGAAAACGTCGCCACCTCGCTCAACAAGCTCCTGTCCGCCGAGCAAGCTCGTATCTCCACCGTCTTGACTAACTTCGAGTCCCTCTCATCCGACCTAGACCGGTTTACGTCCGAAAACAGCGATTCGCTCGCCCTCGCCGTTCAGAACCTGAATCACCTCCTCCGGCGTGTAGACGGCGACCTCGACACGCTGGAAAGCACCGCCGCAAGCCTCGATACCCTGCTCGTACAGCTCCGGCACGGCGACGGCACCGCGGCAAAACTGCTAAACGATCCCGCCCTCTACACCCGGCTGGATTCGATGACCACCACGTTGAATCGGATCCTGACCGACTTCGAATCCAACCCGGGCCGCTACCTCCGTGAAATGAAACTCATCGAGATTTTCTAACGGTTTCGAGTTTAGAACACTTTTACGTATTGACATGCCGACTTACGAAGACGCGCTCGCACTTTTCCACGAATGGACGACCAGTGAAAGTCTGCGCCGTCACGCTTACGCCGTTGAGGCCGCCATGGAATACTACGCCAAACTCCTGGGAGAGGACGAAGAGCTGTGGCGCATGACCGGCCTCCTGCACGACATGGACTATGAAAAGCATCCGACCGCCGAAGAACACCCGTTTGTCGGCGTACGCACGCTGAAGGAGCTCGGGTACCCCGAGGTCATGCTCGAAGCCATCCTCGGCCACGCCCTCTACTCTGGCACACCACGCACGACGCGGCTGGCGAAAACGCTGTTTGCCGTCGATGAGCTATGCGGCTTCATTTTGGCCGTGGCCTACGTCAGGCCGACCGGACTCGAAGGAATGGAACCGAAATCCGTCCGAAAGAAATTAAAGGATAAAGCCTTTGCGGCTGCCGTCAGCCGTGAAGACATTCAATTAGGCGTGGAAGAGCTCGGTATCGACCTGAACACCAACATAACGCACGTGATTGCGGGGCTCCAGGCGCACGCCAAAAGGCTCGGATTTGAATGATACACGTCCCGTTTTCCCTTTCCATTTGCCGTTTGTTGGGGTTCTAGATGCAAGAGGAAAACCCGAATTTCGTGGATGGCACCGACGGGACGGGCGCGGAAACTCCTCCTGTATCGTCGATCCCCCAAGCAAAAGCCCTGACGAAGGAAAAGGCCCGGGACCTCCGAGTGCTCCTAGCCCGGTACGTCCGGCGCCACCTGCCCCCGCCCTCTCCCCCTGTCGCCCATTCGTTCGAGCCTCCAAAGGTGCAAGGCACCTACGCCTCCGTTCTCAAATTCCTCCGGATCATCCCGCTGTTCCTCGGACTCGTTTTTGCCCTCTCATTCTTCTGGGACTTCGACGGGATGCGGATCTCCGTCCTGGGCTATGTAGCTTCCATCGAAGGGCTCCTTCGCATCCTCTCGGTCAGCGGCCTGATCGGCTTCTTTACGAATTGGCTGGCCATCACGATGCTCTTCAATCCTCGCCAGAAGCGTCCGATTTTCGGCCAGGGCCTCATTCCGGCCCAGCGTGAGCGGGTCATTTTCCGATTGGCGCAGGCGGTCTCGAAAGAGCTCATCAACGAACACATCATCAAGCAGAAGATCGAAGAGAGCGGCGTCATCGCACGGTACCGCGAGACCGCGCTCGGCGTGACCCGGGCAGTCCTCGAAGACCCCGATTTCCGGCGCGACATCAAGGAGCTCACTGCCGACTACGCCCAGAAAGTGCTCGGCTCGGAAGAGACGCGGAAAATGCTGACCCAGCTGATCGTCGAAAAGGTCGAGCAAAATGCCGGGCAGGGCTTCGGAGGACTTGCCCTCAAAACCTACCGATTCCTCAACGAGGCCGACTTCCAGCGGCGCATCGACAAAGCCGTGCGGGACCTCCCGACGTCCCTCGACGGCGCCCTCAGTAAAATGGACGCCCTGCTCGACCGGCTCCCGCAGAAAATCGAAGCCCGCTCCGAAGAGATCGAGCAGTGGGTTACCCGAATCATTCTCGGATTCGTCGAAAATCTCGACGTCTACGACATGATCATCACGAACATGAAGCAGTACGACGAGCAACAGCTCGAAAACCTGCTCAAGAACACGTCGAACGAGCAGCTGAACTACATCAAGTACCTCGGAGGAGTGTTGGGTGTGATTGGCGGCCTCGTGATCTGGAAGCCCACCGTCTCGCTGATCCTGTTCGGTGTCCTCGGGGTCACCCTGTACGTTGTCGACGAGCTGATATTCCGCGCACGCAACCGTCAGGTGACCGGAAGCTGAGCCGGCCTCGCAACGGCTGCCGGAACGAAGACCTGTGTTTCCGGCTCGTCCTCCCTGAAGTTCAGCAAGATTTCCAGTACGCCGTCGCGTGTGGGTTCTTTGATGATGAGCTGTCGAAGCCTGCTCGCATTCCGGAAGCCTTTGAAGTAGCCCCCGTACATACGGCGCATTTCAAGCGTTCCCCGGTGCTCCCCGAGCCACTCACACTTGAGGGTGAGGTGCTCCGCAACAACGCTGACACGTTCCTCCCACGTGGGCGGCGGCGGAACCTCGCCCGTCTCCATGTAGGCCTTCGTGTCACGGAAGATCCAGGGGTTCCCAATAGCTCCGCGACCGATCATCACGGCATCCACACCGGTTTCCTCAAACATCTGCCGAACCTTCTCCGGTGTGGTCGCATCGCCGTTTCCGATGAGTGGAATGCTGAGTCCGGCCTCGTCCTTGATTCGCCGTAGCCAGTCCCATCGCGCCTCACCACGGTACATCTGCGAACGCGTCCGGGCGTGCACCGTAAGCGCCTGTACGCCGACGTCCTCCAGCATCCGAGCCACGTCGAGGATCTGGATCGTCTCGTCGCTCCAGCCGAGCCGGGTCTTAACCGTCACTGGCCGCGTTGCAGACGCCACCACCGCCTCGGTGATGGCCTTCATCTTGGGCAGGTTCCGCAGGATCCCGGCGCCCCCATCCTTACAGACCACCTTTTTTACCGGGCAGCCGAAGTTGATGTCGATAATGTCCGGGTTGGCTGCATCCACAATTCGGGTGGCCTCGCGAACCTGTTCGACGTCCCCTCCAAAGATCTGGATGCCGACCGGCCGCTCCTCGTCGTAAATGTCCAGCTTCTTATGCGAACCATCGGATTCGTACAGAAGGCCGCCCGACGAGATGAACTCCGTAAACACCAGGTCCGCGCCGTATCGCTTGCAGATCAGGCGAAACGGCGGATCGGTCACGTCCTCCATGGGCGCTAGGAGAAGAGGCCGGTAACCGAGATCTATGGGACCTATCTGCATCGAAACGAAAAACCCGGAAGGATACTGGAGCCTTCCGAAGTCATTATTAAATAATAGTCAGGCTGTTTTTCGGCCCTTCGAACGTGAACCACTCGGACCGGTTCCGCCTCCCTCATTTGTAACCCCTGCGAAAAACCTACGTAGAGGCGGATACAAAGCTTTCCGGAACGGTTCACCTCACCGACCGGACCAGACCTCGCCCGTTTCCACCGTGTGTTCTAGTTGAACCGCCATCCCCGAAACGACATGGAACAACGAAAAAATACACTGCTCACCGTCGGCCTTGCCCTCGTGTCCACCCTGCTACTGGCGGGATGTGGCCCGAACCTGTTCGAACGGATCTCCAACTTCTGGTCGCTAAGTTGCTGCGGCGTCGTAATCGTCATCCTGGACGTCATCGCCCTGATCGAGCTAGCCGGCAGCTCCCGCAGCACAGGCGACAAGGTCCTCTGGGCTCTCCTCATCATCTTCTTCCCGATCCTCGGCGTCATCCTCTACTACTTCTTCGCCCGAAGATAACGGGTTTCAGGTTGCATACCTCCCTGCTGAATATATAGCTGGTCTCCAATACAAACGCTTTCCCCTTTGCCTCCTTTGGCGGACGCACCGTAAGACCGTCGCCTAAGGGGGCTTTTTGTTGCCTTCGCAGCCTTTCCGTGTAACCTTCTTGTATACTTACACATACTGCACATCCCAACGGCAAATCACTTGTTCCATCAGGGGTAGTTGATGTAGTAATAATTACTGGTAGGCGTCTGCGCTCTTGGAAAAGGCGCTGGAAGCGCTACCAATTGATGAATAAACGTGACGAGGGTCGAAGCCATGCGTGAACAAATCCTTACAGCCCCACAGGATTCGGGTGACGCCGTCCTCGGCAAGACGCTGCCTTCCCTGCTTTACGAAGTGAGCGTACGTTACCCCAATCCCTGCGCCTTCAACCACCCGGACCCCCTGGAGTGGCGGTCCTGGTCAACCGACGCCTTCCGCGAACAGTCGGAAGAAATTGCGGCCGGATTGATGAGCCTCGGCCTGCAAAAAGGCGACCGCGTCGTGATGCTCATGGAGAGCGACGTCCACTTCGCCCTCGTCGACATGGGCTGCCTGCTCATTGGACTGGTCGACGTGCCCATCTACCTCACCCACGCCCCGGAGTCGATTTTCTACATCGTAAAACATTCGGAGGCGAAGTGCATCGTCCTGTCTGATGCGTCACAGATCGACACGCTGGGGTCGTTCCTGCCCGTCCTGCCCTCGGTCCAGACCATCATCTATGCCCGGAACAAGGATCATCTGAAGGTCGAGTTCGCTAACTCCAACGTTCGTTTTCATTCCTTGAATGAGGTTCGGCAGTTCGGAAGGCCCACGCTCGATGCTGATCCTTTTTTCATCCACATGAAGAGCGAGCAAATCGAGCCCCAGGACCTGGCGACAATTATCTATACCAGCGGAACGACCGGCGACCCCAAGGGCGTCATGTTGAGCCATGAAAACCTGACGTTCAACGCCCTCACCGCTTTCTCGGAGCTTGGGGATTACCGGCCGGGGCCCGACGGAGAGGTTGCCCTGTCCTTCCTGCCCCTCTCCCACGTGTTTGCCAGGGCGCTCAACTATGGATACCTGGCGTACGGTACGAGCGTCTACTTCACCCGCCCGGACGACCTCAGCCGTGAGCTTCAGCGCGTCCAGCCCACAGTGTTCGCCTCCGTACCCCGCGTCATCGAAAAGGTGTACAATCGTATCCTCGAAAAAGCCTCTTCGATGACCGGACCGAAAAAACACCTCCTCGAGTGGGCGCTCGACCTCGCCCGTAAGTACGAGCTCGGTAAGGAGCCGGAGGGATTCTATCGCGTTCAGCTCAAGCTGGCGGACAAGCTGGTCTACGCGAAGTGGCGCGAAGCACTCGGCGGGCGGGTGCGATACATCATCGCTGGTGGCGCCGCACTCAACCCTGAACTCGCCAATATTTTTGCCGCGGCTGGAATCACGATCCTCCAGGGCTACGGCCTCACCGAGACAAGCCCCGTCATCACGTTCAATCGCCCCAGGCGGAATCGGGCAGGCACCGTTGGTCAGCCCCTCCCCCACGTCGAAGTGAAGCTTGCGGACGACGGTGAAATCCTCACCCGGGGGCCACACGTCATGATGGGCTACTACAAGGAGCCCGTCAAAACGGGACAGGTCATCGACGACGAGGGCTGGTTCCATACGGGCGACATTGGCGAAATCACACCGGAGGGATTCCTTCGGATTACCGACCGGAAGAAGGACCTCTTCAAGCTCTCGACCGGGAAGTACGTGATCCCTCAGGTGCTGGAAACCCGCCTGACGCGCGATCCTCTCATCGAGCAGGCCCTCGTCGTCGGCTCGGGGTACAAGTTCTGTGCAGCCCTGATCTTTCCCAACCTTGAAAAAGTCCGGGAGCTCGCAAACTCCGAGGGACTCGACCCGAAACTACCCGTCGAAGCCCTGCTCGATCGGCCTGAGATCAAGGCGAAGTTTCAGGCGCTAGTGGACGAAGCCAACGAGGGCATCGACCAGTGGTCGCAAATCAAACACTTCGTCCTGATCCCCGAAGACTTGAACGTCGAAAGTGGAGCGCTCACCCCAACCTTCAAAGTGCGGCGGTCGAAGGTGATCGAGCAGTACGACGAGCAGATCAAGGCGCTTTACGAGTCGACCGAACGCGACCAGAAGATGCAGCCAGCCTGACCCTTCCCTATCCTCTCATCAGACAAACGGAGCGTACGAACCATGGCGATGGATTTTGAACAGATGGGCAGGCTGATGCAGCTCGCCCAGAAGATGGACGTTGATAAAGTGATGAAGCTCGCCGAAAAGGTCGATCTCGGCGAGCTGATCGGGCTCGTGTCACAGATGGACGAAGCGACGCTCGCCAAGATGACGCAGATGCTGAAAAACCGTGGAAACGGCAAAAAACACGAAGCCCCGCCGATCGACAGCGACTTCTACGGCCTCTTCGGCTTGCTGACCGAACACCAGGACGCCGTCCGGAGAAAAGTTCGCGCCTTCATGGAGGAGGAGATCCGGCCGCTCGTCGACGGGTATTGGGCGCGTGAGGAGTTCC
>Ga0079224_100015569_pt1 | contig 10652 bp, 9 predicted proteins | sample Stecom2015_FD_80414 | JGI IMG/M metagenome (GOLD analysis project Ga0079224, IMG submission 80414) | Agricultural soil microbial communities from Utah to study Nitrogen management - Steer compost 2015 | ecosystem: Environmental > Terrestrial > Soil > Agricultural land | place: USA: Utah...
CGCCGGGCTCGTCCGGCTCGCGCCGCGCCACCGGGTCACCCGGCTCCTCACCGACGGCGGCGCCGTCACCGGCGTCGCCGGCGACGTGCTCGTGCCCGACGACGCCGAGCGGGGCGTCGCGACCGGCCGCGACGTCGTCGGTGACTTCGAGCTGCGGGCGGGCGCCGTCGTCGTTGCCTCCGGGGGGATCGGCGGGAACGGCGAGCTGGTCCGCCGCTGGTGGCCCGAGTCGCTCGGGACGCCGCCGGGGCGGATGCTCACCGGGGTGCCGGCGTACGTCGACGGCTCGATGCTCGAGGTGGCGGCCGAGGCCGGGGTGAGCGTGGTGAACCGCGACCGGATGTGGCACTACACCGAGGGCGTGGAGAACCACGCGCCCGTGTGGCCAGGCCACGGCATCCGGATCCTGCCCGGGCCGTCGTCGCTCTGGCTCGACGCCCTGGGGCGGCGCCTGCCGCCGCCGCTGTTCCCCGGCTTCGACACCCTCGCCACGCTGCGCCACCTGCGCTCCACCGGCCACGACCACAGCTGGTTCGTCCTCACCGAGCGGATCATCGAGAAGGAGTTCGCGCTCTCCGGCAGCGAGCAGAACCCCGACCTCACCGGCAAGGACGTGCGCAAGCTGCTCGAACGGCTGCGGCCGGGGCCGCCCGGGCCCGTGACGGCCTTCATGGAGCGCGGCCCGGACTTCGTCGTCGCGGACTCGCTCGAGGAGCTCGTCGCCGGGATGAACCGGCTCGCGCCCGAGGCGCCGCTCGACCTCGACGTCGTCGCCGCGGAGGTCCGCGCGCGGGACCGGGCGCTGGACAACGAGTTCACCAAGGACGCCCAGGTCACGGCGCTGCGTCAGGCGCGTGCCTACCGCGGGGACCGGCTCATCCGGGTGGCTGCGCCGCACCGGCTGCTCGACCCGGAGGCCGGGCCGCTCGTCGCGGTCAAGCTCCACGTCCTCACCCGCAAGACCCTCGGCGGCATCGAGACCGACCTCGAGGGCCGCGCGCTCGACGGCGCCGGCACACCGGTGCCCGGCCTGTTCGCGACGGGGGAGGCCGCGGGGTTCGGCGGTGGCGGGATGCACGGCTACCGGTCGCTCGAGGGCACCTTCCTCGGCGGCTGCCTCTTCTCCGGCCGCCAGGCCGGCCGCGGAGCCATCGCCGCGACGTGAGGGGCCGCTGCGAGCCCTCGCGGGCGGGCGGTGGGGGCTTGGGTGTGAACTTCCAGTCCTCTGAGGGCGAAGAGTCTTCACCTAGGGCCGCCGCGATCTTCCCCGCCCGCCCCGCGTGAGCCACCCGACCTCGCCGTGTGCGCGACCACCGCCCGTCCCGTGGGAAACTGGTCCCCATGGCTATGCGAGACATCCGCGTCGTGGGAGACCCGGTCCTGCGCACCCCGTGCGAACCCGTCACGGAGATCGACGACCGTGTCAAGGCGCTCGTCGAGGACCTGCTCGAGACCGTCGACCACGAGGGCCGCGCCGGCCTGGCCGCGAACCAGATCGGTGTCAGCCTCCGGGCGTTCTCCTGGAACATCGAGGACGAGATCGGCTACGTCCTCAACCCCCGGCTCGTCGAGGTCTCCGAGGAGGAGTACCAGGACGGTGACGAGGGCTGCCTGTCCGTGCCGGGCCTGTGGTTCCCCACGGAGCGCGCCTGGTACGCCCGCGTCGAGGGCATCGACCTCGACGGCAAGCCCGTCGTCGTCGAGGGCGAGGAGCTCATGGCCCGCTGCCTCCAGCACGAGGTCGACCACCTCGACGGCATGCTCTACATCGACCGTCTGGAGAAGACGCAGCGGAAGAAGGCCATGCGCGCCATCCGCGAGATGATGTAGGACACACTTCCCACCGGACCGGGCCATCGACTAGTGTCGGCGTCGGTCCGACCCTCGGACCCTCACCTCGGGGAGGGTGTGTGCTCAGCACCTGGTATCTCACCGCGCGCTTCGACTGCGACCTGCGTCGGCAGGCCAGCGCGCTGTGTTGTTGTCGCTGAGCACTCGCGGGACCGCTCAGATCTGACCTGAGCCCGGACGCCGGCATCGCCGCCGGCCCCTGCGCCTCGCCGTGATCCGGCGTACCCAGGCGTCCGCACATCCGCGACCGACGCGCCGCTGCGCGCGCGTCCCCCTCGTCGTCCCTGCACACCCGGAAGGCAGTCATGTCCACCACCACGTCCACGTCACGACGGCGGCTGCGCGCCCCGTCGTTCACCGTCCAGATCATCCTCGGCCTCGTCTTCGGCGTGCTCCTCGGCTGGTGGGCGCTGTCCATCGGCCAGACGCCGGAGGGGGAGCCGAACGGCCTCACCGTCGCGCTCGACACCGTCGGCAGCACGTTCGTCAGCCTGCTCCGCGCCACCGTCCCGCCGCTCGTCTTCACCGCGATCGTCGCCTCGATCGCCAACCTCCGCGGGGTGGCCAACGCCGCCCGGCTCGCCGGCCAGACCCTCGTGTGGTTCGCCATCACGGCCGCGGCGTCCGTCGCCATCGGCATCGGGCTCGGCCTCGTGATGCAGCCCGGCATCAACACGTCGGTCGGCGCCGACGCCGCCGGCGACCCGGGCCGCACCGGCAGCTGGCTCGATTTCCTCAGCGGCCTCGTCCCCGCGAACTTCCTCGGGCTGCAGACCAACGTGTCCCTGCAGCGCGACGCCGGGGAGATCACCGGGGTGGGCGGCTCACTGAGCTTCAACGTGCTCCAGATCCTCGTCATGGCCCTGGTCGTGGGCATCGCCGCGCTCAAGGTCGGGCAGAAGGCCGAGCCGTTCCTCTCGGTCAACCGCTCCCTGCTCGCGATCATCCAGAAGGTGCTGTGGTGGATCATCCGCCTCGCGCCGCTCGGCACCCTCGGCCTCATCGGCCGCGCCGTCGCCACCTACGGGTGGGACTCCCTCACCCCGCTCGGCACCTTCGCGGGCGCCGTGTACATCGGCCTGGCGCTCGTCCTCGTCGTCGTCTACCCGGTGGTGCTCAAGGCCAACGGGCTGTCGATCAGCCGCTTCTTCCGCGGGGCGTGGCCGGCGATCCAGCTCGGCTTCGTCTCCCGCTCCTCGATCGGCACCCTCCCGGTGACCGAGCGGGTCGTCGAGCGCAACCTCGGCGTGCCGCCGGCCTACGCCTCCTTCGCCGTGCCGCTCGGCGCGACGACGAAGATGGACGGCTGCGCCTCGATCTACCCGGCGCTCGCGGCGATCTTCGTCGCCCAGTTCTTCGGGCTCGAGCTCGGGGTCACCGACTACCTGCTCATCGCCTTCGTCTCCGTCGTCGGCTCCGCGGCGACGGCGGGCCTCACCGGCGCCGTCGTCATGCTCACGCTGACGCTGTCGACCCTCGGCCTGCCGCTCGAGGGCGTCGGACTGCTGCTCGCCATCGACCCGATCCTCGACATGGGCCGCACCGCGACGAACGTCGCCGGGCAGGCGCTCGTCCCGACGATCGTCGCCAAGCGCGAGGGCATCCTCGACGTCGAGAAGTACAACTCGGCGAACGCCACGGACCTCTTCACCGAGGACGACGCCGAGGCGGCCGCGGACGCTCCCGAGGTGGTGAGCGGTCGTCAGGAGGCGGCGGCCGTCCCCGCCCGGTCCTGATCCTCACCGCCGGTGGGGCCGAGCCCGGTCTGGGCGGCCCCACCGGCGGTGTGGCATGATGTCGCTTGTCACGCCGTGATCGTGTGACGCTGCTGGGACTCCAGCTGAGGTCGTAGGGGAAGACGCACCTCAACCGGAACCAGGAGGGTCGACATGAGTGGTGCCATTACCCGCGGCGTCATTTTCGTGCACTCTGCACCGAGGGCCCTGTGCCCCCACGTCGAGTGGGCGGCAGGCACGGTCCTCGACGGCCGGGTCTCCCTGGAGTGGACGCCGCAGCCCGCGGCGCCCGGCATGTTCCGGGCCGAGTACTCGTGGGTCGGTCCGGTCGGCACCGGTGCCCGGCTCGCCTCGGCGCTGCGCGGGTGGAACCACCTGCGCTACGAGGTCACCGAGGACCCCACCCCCGGCGTCGACGGCGGCCGCTGGTCCCACACGCCGGAGCTGGGGATCTTCCACGCCCAGACGGACGCGCACGGCAACGTCGTCGTGCCGGAGGACCGAATCCGCGCCGCGCTCGAGTTCGCCGCGGACCCCGCTCGCATGCTCCACGAGATGAACCTCGCCATCGGTCAGGCGTGGGACGACGAGCTCGAGCCGTTCCGCTACGCCGGCGCGGGTGCGCCGGTCCGCTGGCTCCACCGCGTCGGCTGACCGTCCCGTTCGGCGCCGGGGCAGCGCCGTAGCGCGGCGTTCGCATCACCACCCGCACACCACACCGCCGAGGTAGCACATACGGTCACCCAGCACGGCAGGAAAGCGCGTGCAGGTGACCGTTTGTGCTACCTCGGCAAGGCGTCAGCGGGCACGAGGGCCAGGTCCCGGGCCCCGGGCCGGGACGCGGCGGGCCTAGGCGTTGCGGATGGCCAGGGCGACGTTGTGGCCGCCGAAGCCGAACGCGTTGTTGATGCCGACGACGTCGCCCGAGCGGAGCTCGCGCGGGGTGTCGCGCACGAGGTCGATGTCGAGGTCCTCGTCCATCTCGGTGACGTTGATCGTCGGGGGAGCGGTGCGCTCCTTGATCGCGAGCACGGTGAAGATCGTCTCGAGCGCGCCGGCGCCACCGAGCAGGTGGCCGGTCATCGACTTCGTCGCGGAGATCGTCACGTGGTCCGCCTCGGCGCCCAGGCCCCGGCGGATCGCCGCGGCCTCGATGCCGTCGCCCACCGGCGTCGACGTCGCGTGCGCGTTGACGTGGACGACGTCGCGTCCGGTGACACCGGCGTCCTCGAGGGCGAGGCGCATGGCCCGCTCCTGGCCGGCGCCGCTCGGGTCCGGCGGGGCGATCGCGTAGGCGTCCGAGGTCATGCCGACGCCGCAGATCTCGGCGTAGACCTTGGCGCCGCGGGCGGCGGCGTGCTCGGCGCTCTCGAGCACGACGATCCCGGCGCCCTCACCCATGACGAAGCCGTCGCGGCTCCGGTCGTAGGGGCGCGAGGCCCCGGCCGGGTCGTCGGTGCGGGTGGACAGTGCCTGCATCTTGGCGAACGCGGCCATGGGCAGGGGGTGGATCGCGGCCTCGGTCCCACCGGCGACGACGACGTCGGCGCGGCCGGACCGGATCATGGCGACGCCGGTGGCGATGGCCTCGGCCCCGGAGGCGCAGGCCGACACGGGGGCGTGTGCCCCGGCGCGGGCGCCGATCTCGAGGGAGACGTACCCGGCGGGGGAGTTGGGCATGAGCATGGGGACGGTGAGCGGCATGACGCGCCGGGCGCCGCGCTCCTTGACCGTGTCCCAGGCGTCGAGCAGCGTCCACACGCCGCCGATGCCGGAGGAGACGACGGCACCGAGACGCTCGGGGTCGACCTCCGGGGCGCCGGCGTCGGCCCATGCCTCCCGGGTCGCGATGACCGCGTACTGGGCGCTCGGGTCCATCCGGCGGGTCTCGGTGCGGGCGAGGACGTCCGCGGCGCAGACGGCGAGCTGCCCGGCGAAGTCGACGGGGATCTCGTACCGCTCGGCCCAGTCGTTGTCCAGGGTGCGCACGCCGGACTTGCCGGCCAGGGCGGCGCTCCAGGTCGAGGGCACGTCCCCGCCGAGCGGCGTGGTGGCTCCGAGTCCGGTGACGACGACGGTGGGGCTCATGGCTGCTCCTCGAATGATGTCAGGGGGCCGGCCGGGACGACGGTGTGCGCCGTCCCGGCCGACGGGGTCAGGCCTGCTGTGCGCCGTGGATGAAGGAGACGGCGTCCTGGACGGTCGCGAGGTTGGCGACCTCCTCGTCGGGGATGCGGACCTCGAACTTCTCCTCGGCCAGCGTGACGATCGTCATCATCGACAGGGAGTCGATGTCGAGGTCGTCGGTGAAGGACTTCTCCAGCTGGACGGAGTCGGCCGGCAGGCCGGTCTCCTCGTTGACGATCTCCGCCAGTCCGGCCAGGATCTCCTGCTCGCTGTGTGCCATGCGCGTTACTCCAATTTCGTGTGGATGGGTCGGGGACAGTGTGGTCTACGACGTGCGGGCCGCTCGGGGCGACTCGCCCGTCAGGGCAGGGCCACCACCTGGGCGGCGTAGGCGAGGCCGGCGCCGAACCCGATCTGCAGCGCCAGCGCCCCGGACTCGACCGCCCCCTCGCGCTGGAGCCGTTCGGCGGCCAGCGGGATGGAGGCGGCGGAGGTGTTGCCGGTCTCGGCGATGTCCCGCGCGACGACCACGGACTCCGACAGCCCGATCTGCTTGGCGAGCTGGTCGATGATCCGCATGTTGGCCTGGTGGGGGAGGAACACCTCGATGTCCTCCGGCTGCAGGCCGGCGGCCTCGATCGCGGCCTTGGCGACCTTGGCCATCTCGAAGCTCGCCCACTTGAACACCGTGGGGCCCTTCTGACGCAGCGTCGGCCACGAGGTGTCGGTGCCGTCGCGGAAGGTGAGCCACGAGTGGGTCTGGTAGATGGTGTCCGCCTGTCCGCCGTCCGAGCCCCACACGGTGGGGCCGATCCCGGGGGTGTCGGACGGGCCGACGACGGCGGCCCCGGCGCCGTCGCCGAGGAGGAAGGAGATCGTCCGGTCGGTGGGGTCGATGAAGTCCGACATCCGCTCGGCGCCGACGACGAGTACGTAGTCCGCGGTGCCGGCCCGCACGAGCGCGTCGGCCTGCGCGATCCCGTAGCAGTAGCCGGCGCACGCGGCGGAGATGTCGTAGGCGGCTGCCGGGGTGGCCCCGATCCGGTCGGCGATGATCGTCGCCAGCGCCGGCGTCTGCTCCATGTGGGTGACCGTGGCGACGATGACCGCGCCGAGCTGGGACCCGTCGATGTCGGCGACCTCGAGCGCCTTGCGGGCGGCCTCCTCGGTCATCGCCGCGATGGTCTGCTCCTCGGTGGCCCGGCGGCGCTCGACGATGCCGGTGCGCTGGCGGATCCACTCGTCCGAGCTGTCGATCGGGCCGACGATGTCGTCGTTCGGGACGACCCGGTCACCCCGGACCCCGGAGATGCCGAGGATGCGGGAGTGGGCGTGGCGCTGCGGGGAGCGCAGGGCAGGACGGCTCATCGGGCGGCTCCGTGCGCGCGCACCAGCTCACGGGCGGCGTCGATCTGGTCGGGGGACGTCAGGGCGAGGGTCTGCACGCCGGGCAGCGTACGTCGGGCGAGGCCGGTGAGGACACCGGCGGGTGCCAGCTCGACGGCGGCGGTGACACCGAGGTCGAGCATGGTCGCGCAGCACAGGTCCCACCGGACGGGGCGGGCGACCTGGGCGACGATCCGCTCGAGTGCGTCGTCGCCGGAGGTGACGGCCGTGCCGTCGGCGTTGGACAGGAGCGTGGCGCGCGGGGCCGAGGGGGCGAGCGACGTAGCGGCGGAGGCGACGTCGGCGACGGCGGGGGCCATGTGCTCGGTGTGGAACGCACCGGCCACCTGGAGCGGGATGACGCGGGCCTTCGCGGGCGGTGCCTCGGAGAGGGCGGCGAGCTGCTCGAGCGTGCCGGCGGCGACGACCTGGCCGCCTCCGTTGACGTTGGCGGCGGTGAGTCCGTGGGCCTCGATCGCCGCGGCCACCTCGTCCGGGTCGCCGCCGACGACGGCGCTCATCCCGGTGGGGGTGACGGCGGCGGCCTCGGCCATGGCCCGGCCCCGGACGCCGACGAGCGTCATGGCGTCGCCCGGCGTCAGGGCCCCGGCGACGGCGGCGGCGGCGAGCTCGCCGACGGAGTGGCCGGCGGTGACGCCGACCGCGGTGGTGTCCTCACCGAGGAGCGCCTGCAGGGCGAGCAGGGAGGCCGCGACGATGAGCGGCTGGGCGTTGCGGGTGTCGCGGATCTCCTCGGCGTCGGCCTCGGTGCCGAGGCGGCGCAGGTCGAGCCCGGCCGCCTCGCTGTAGGCGTCGAGGGAGGTCGCGAGCTCCGGCACCTCGAGCCAGGGGCTGAGCATGCCGGGGGTCTGGGCGCCCTGACCAGGGCAGAGGATGGCGAGCACGGATTCCACTCTGCCAACAACTCCGGCGGGGCCCACGCCTACGACGCCTACCAACTCGTTTCCGGACCCTTGTGGGAGGTCGACAAACGGGGCGGGTCGGGGTGAGTGGGGTCACACGCCGGAGTGGTCCCCCGCGGCCGCCGAGAGCCGCCCGACGACGAGCGCCACCTGGAGGACGAAGGCCTCCCGCGGCGTCGTCGCGTCCCACCCGACCACCTGGGCGATGCGCCGGAGGCGGTAGCGGACGGTGTTCGGGTGGACGTACAGGGCACGGGCCGCCGCCTCGAGCGAGCGGCCCTGGGCGAGGTACTCGCCGAGGGTCTCGAGGAGCGGCCCGCCGGCCGTGGCGAGCGGCCGGTAGATCTCGGCGAGCAGCGTGCGCCGCGCGAGCGGGTCGCCGTTGACGAGCCGTTCGGGGAGCAGCTCGTCCGCCTCGACGAGGTCGGGGGCGTCCGGCCAGGCCGGGGCGGCGAGGAGGCCGGCGAGGGCGGCGCGCGCCGAGCGGCCGGCGTCGGAGATGTCGGCCACCTCGGGTCCGAGCACCATGGTGCCCGGCCGCAGCCGGGCCATGAGGGACTCGGCCGCCGCGCGCAGGTTCGTCCCGCCGAGGACGACGACGAGCCGGTCGCCCTGGATCCCGACGAGCGCGTCGTGCGCGGCGCGCCGGCACGCCCGGCGCAGGTCGGCGGTGCTCCGCTCGTCCAGCGGGGTGTGCGTCGTCCCGACGAGCACCACGGTCTGCCCCGTGCCCGACCACCCGAGCGCCGACGCGCGCGAGCGGAGCGAGCCGTCGGTGTCGCCGCGGACGAGGGAGTCGACGACGAGCGCCTCGAGCCGCGCGTCCCACGCCCCACGGGCCTCGGCGGCGCGGGCGTAGACCTCGGCGGCGGAGAAGGCGACCTCGCGGGAGTAGCGGAGGACGGCGTCGCGCAGGTCGCGCTGCTGACCCGGGGCGGCGAGCTGGACGGCGTTCTCCTCGACGACCTCGACGACGAGGCGGACGAGCTGCAGCGTGTGCTGCAGGGAGATGGAGCGGGTGAGCTCGGGCGGGGCCGCCCGGAAGATCTCGGCGGCGTTGTAGGTAGCCTCAGCCGAGCTCTCGTACCAGGCGATGAAGGCGGCGATGCCGGACTGGGCGACGAGGCCGATCCACGAGCGGTCCTCGGCGGCGAGCTCCCGGTACCACGGGATCTCCGCGTCCAGGCGCTTGAGCGCGGCGGAGGTCAGCAGGTCGGTGCCGCCGCGCAGGCGCCGGACGACGTCCGAGCTGTCCTGCCTGTCGGCCGGGGTACGGGCGGGTGACATGGCCAGAGCATAGGGGAGCCGTTGTGGGAAGCCGACAACCCCGCCCGCCAGATGAGAACCGGACCCCACCATCCCCTCTCGTCCCCCTTCTCCCGGCCCGCTCCTCCTCGCCCTTGTCTCCTCCTCGCCGAGAGCGCACTTGTTGCCGAGAGCGCACTTGTTGCCGACGGCGCACGTCTCGGCGCGAGCGCACCCCTCGCACCGGACCCGGGAGACCGCAACTGCGGCGTCAGCGTGAGGCCCCGCACATGAGCCGATAAGGTCAACCGCATGGCTCTACTCCAGCGACTCAAGGCGCTGCTGACCCGGCGCCGCCCCGAGCGGCGCCCGGGAACCCGGCAGGCCACCACCGCCGCCCGGAGCACCGACCTGCCGCGCGAGAACGCCCTGCGGGCGAAGCTCGTCGAGGACCCCAACGACATGCAGGCCTTCCGTGAGCTCGCCGAGCTGGTGCGCCGGCGCGCGGACTCCGTCGAGCCGGTCGACCCACTGATCGCGGAGCACGAGCCCGCGGACCTCCACATCTCGGCGGACGTCGCGATCTGGGCGCTCGCCGAGGAGCTGGCCGGGAACCCCAAGGCGTGGTTCCCGCTCATCGAGCTCGCCCGGCTGTCGCTGCACGACGACCACGACGGCGCGATGCGGCGGCTCAACGCCGCGTGCGAGCGCGAGCACACCGGTCTGGCCCTTGCCGAGGGCGTCCGCACCCTCCGCGATGCGGACCTCCCGGGCGACGGTCTGGGCCTCGGGGTCGGGCAGTGGTCCCCGCGTGGCCACATCCCGGAGGCCGGCCGCCAGATCGTTCTCGCCGCCCTCGACGCGGAGCGCCCGCTGGACGCGCGCCGCCACCTCGACGAGCTCAAGGAGGCACGGGACGACGCCGAGACCCACGCCGTCGTCGCCGAGCTCGAGCCCCGCGTTGCCGCGGCGGAGCGCGGCTGAGGCCGCCCGGGACCTAAGCCCGGGGGACATCGGTCCCCCGTCCCACGGCCCCGCAGTTGCTTGACTTGGTGGTGCCACCACACCAGGTGGTGCAGCCCGGGGGCCGTCCACCCTTGGCCCTCGGTACGAGCCAAGGAGAAGCACCATGCCTGAGACCATGCGCGCCGCCGTCGTGCCGGAGCTGGGCCGCCCGCTCGAGGTCAGGGACCTCCCCGTCCCGGCGCCCGGGCCCTACGAGGCGCTGGTGAAGGTCGCGTACAGCGGCGTGTGCCACACCGACCTCCACGCCGCCCACGGGGACTGGCCGGTCAAGCCCGCCCCGCCGTTCATCCCGGGCCACGAGGGTGTCGGCACCGTCGTCGCCGTCGGCGACCGCGTCGAGCGGGTCAAGGTCGGGGAC
>Ga0079224_100015570_pt1 | contig 10652 bp, 8 predicted proteins | sample Stecom2015_FD_80414 | JGI IMG/M metagenome (GOLD analysis project Ga0079224, IMG submission 80414) | Agricultural soil microbial communities from Utah to study Nitrogen management - Steer compost 2015 | ecosystem: Environmental > Terrestrial > Soil > Agricultural land | place: USA: Utah...
CCTTCGTCCAGGGCCATCTGGATTTCGGTGGGGGTGGCCACGCCGGGGAAGACCGGCACCCCGATCTCCCGGCAGCGGCGCACCACCTTGGCGCTGAAGCCCGGGGTGACGATATAGGCGGCCCCGGCGGCGACGGCCCGGTCCACCTGGTCGGGGCTGAGCACGGTTCCCGCGCCGAGCGCGATGTCTTTGTCTTCGGCTATGGCGCGGATAGCCCCTTCGGCGGCATCGGTGCGGAAGGTGACCTCGGCCACCGGCAGGCCTCCGGCTTTGAGGGCCTGGGCCATGGGCCAGGCGTCTTCGGCGCGATCGATCACGGCCACGGGCATGATGCGGTACCGCGCGAGTTGATCCACTATCGACATGTCAGGGCTCCTGGTTTCGTTTCCGGATATCGGCCGCGTTTACAACCGCGGCAAGGTCAGGCCGCCGTCCACCATCAGCACCTGGCCGGTGGAGTAGGGGAGGTCGCCCCGCGCCAGCATGGACACGGCCTTGCCTACATCGTCGGGAAAGCCCCAGCGGTTCTGGGGAACCAGGCCTCCGGCGATAAGGGCGTCGTATTTGCCTTCCACCCCCGCCGTCATATCGGTCTTGATCACGCCGGGCCGCACCTCGTAAACGGGAATCCCGAACTCGGCCAGGCGCACGGCCCAGAGCCGGCTCGACATGCCCAGGGCGGCCTTGGCCAGGCAATAGTCGCCGCGGTTGGTCGAGGCCACCGTGGCCGATATGGAGGTGATATTGATGATGCAGCCCTTGAAATCCGCATCGGCCCGCTTCTGATCGATCATCCAGCGGGCGGCCTTCTGGGTGAGGAAATAAGGGCCGCGCAGGTTCACGCTGATCAGTTCGTCGAAGCTTTCTTCGCCGGCTTCCAGTATATCGGCGCGCACCTTGGGCGCGATGCCGGCATTGTTGACCAGCGCGTCCAAGCGTCCGAAACGCTCGCGGATCGCCGCCAGAAAAGCCTCCCGGTCTTCGGCCTTGGATATGTCGGCCCGTTGATAAAGCACCTGGACGCCCAGCTTGCGCAGGCCTTCCAGCGATTCGACGTCCCGCTCTTCGCGCTGGCCGCAAATGGCCAGGTCGAATCCCTCGCGCGCCAGCTTCTCCGAAATGCCGAGGCCGATTCCGCGGCCCCCGCCCGTAATCGCGGCGACTCTTGGCGCCGAGGTTGCCGCCAAATTTGCCGCCGCCTTCGCCGCCGCCCTATCCGGCATCAGGGTAACCTCCGAGTTGCGACCGCCGGGATGCGGCTCCGAATGCCCCGCCGCGTTGCCGGGCCGCCCGTCCCCGCGTGTTTTTATTCCGCGCCGTAGAAGGCATAATACTTTCCCTTGTCGATGATGCGCTGCAGGTACAGGGCGGTTTCGCGGGCATGATAGTCTCCCCATTGGCTGGACTCGCCCCGGGGGATTTTCGATCCGGCGGGGATATGGTCCCAGCCGTTGGGCCGGTGGTACACCGAATGCAGGAGCAGGCCCTGGTGCGCCGGATCCTCGCTGAGGTAGGGATCCTGGAACAAGCTGTCGGCCACGGTGAGGCCCGCCAGCCAATAGCGTTCGCCGCCGGTATCGTTGCGGGATTGCAGGTACCGGCCCAGGCGCAGCAGGCCTTGGCAGGCGATGGCGGCCGCGGAACTGTCCACGGGTTCGTGATCGTTGCGGGGAGCGGCCGCGCGGTCGAGATAATCCCCGAGCTTGTGCAGGCCGGGCGCGCCCGTGTCCCAGTAGGGAATGCCGTCCGTGGGCGTTTGGGCGATGTAGAAATCGCAGCAGGCCCTGGCGGCCTTGAGCATCATGGCTTCCACGGCCTCGCGGCCTCCGCAGGGTTCCAGGTCCGCATCGGCAAGCGTGCCCAGGAATTCCAGCTCTTCGGCGTAGCCGAGCATGACCCAGGCCAGGCCTCGCGTCCAGGTGGTGAAAGGGGAATAGCCCTGCTGGGAATTGGGGCAGCGGTAGCTGCCGTCGGCGGTGTTGAAAATGATTTCGTGGGCCGCGCGTCCGCGCAGGTCGGGCGTATCGTAGCTGTCGCGTCCCTCGCCGTAGAACACGGTGAACTCGGCGGTTACGGAGGCGTGATCGACCAGGCGGCGCAAGAGGCCGATGCGGGCGTCTTTTTCGCCGAGCAGCACATGGCCCAGCTTATGGCCAAGGGCCAGGGAGCGCAGGGACCGGATGGTGTCGGCGAAGAGGGAGTGGGGGCCGTTGAAGGAGTGGATATAGCCGCGGCCGTCGTGGATCGGGGTCCAGCGGCGGGCCTGCACGGCGCCGGAGGATTTGAGCGCCAGTTCGTAGAAATCCTTTTCGCGGCCTTCGGCGGCGATGCGGCCTTCGTTGATCAGGCGCCAGAGATTGCCGTAGGTGCTGACATTGTTGAAGCCGTGGTCGTGCACGCCCATGTGGGTGATATGGCCGGCCATGTCTTTGAAGGTGTGGCCGCGGCCTATTTCCAGAAACGTCTCGTCGCCCGTGGCGTCGAATTGCAGGATGGCCGATCCGTACACGAAACCCTGGGTCCATTCGGTCCAGCCCTTGGACGCGTATTTCCCGGCGATCGTGAACACCGGGGAGCCTTGCGCGGGGTCCCAGGTTTTTTCGATGGAATGGATCTTCGCGGCCGAGGCCGCCCACAAGCGGTCGAGTTTAGGAGATAGGTCCCGGGGTTTCAGGGAGGTCTTGATATCGATCATGTGTCTGGGTTCCGATGCTGCGGGGGATGGTCGGCGCGCAACCGCCGATCAGATCTGCTTGCCTTTGCGGATGTGCAGGGTGAGGATGCGGCAATCCGAAAGGGCGCGGTAGGTGTGGGAGAGCACCGCATCGAACTGGATGGCGTCGCCCTCTTTGAGAACGTGGCGCTCTTCGTTGAGGATCATCTCGATGCTGCCCTGCAATACCCAGCAGATTTCATGATCGTTGTGGTGCACCTCGGGCCGGCTTACGGTGGCGCCGGCCAGGGCCGACCCCATGAAGCATTGGATGTTCATGAAGTTGATGTGCTGGAACTGGAAGCCGCCGGAAACGTAATGCTGGGAGGCCGTAATCTGGGCCGTGCGGAACTCGGCCAGCCCCAGCAAATCGGTGGCCGTGATGCCGAAGGCCTTGCCGAGGCGCGAAAGGGTGTCGAGTTCGGGGACGGCCTGGTTGCGCTCGATGCGCGATATCACGGCCGTGGAAATGTCCGAGATCCCGGCGATGTCGGCGATGGTGAAACCCTGGGCCTTGCGCAGATTGCGAAGGATGGAGAAATCGTAGGGATGGGATTTGCCGGAACGGCGCGTGCTGCCCTTGGGCGCTTCGGCGGCGGATGCTTCCGCGGCGGTGTCTTCGCCGGCTTCGGCCGCGTTTTCAGTGTGTTCCGTCATGGGGCGCTCCTCTTCCTGTATGTCTCGGTACGGCGGGCCGGGCCCGCCTACACTGTCCCGGTCCCGTCCCCGGTTCCTTGATCTTCGATAAGGTCGTCCGGGACTTCCGGAAGCCGCACGGGCTCCAATTCGTCCCAATCCGGTTCGGAAGCGGCGCCGAACCCGATGCGGTTGATTTCCTTCAGCGAGAAGTACCCGTCCTCGATGCGCGCCACCGGGGAACCATGCTCCCTTTCGCGGTAGAGGGAAGGGAACTCGCGCAGGGCGTCTTCGCGCTCGCGCGGGGACAGGAAATCGAACCCGACTATGTAATGGTGGCCGTTGCGCTCGCTATGGGTAATGCCCAGGGCGGCCGCCACGCACAAATCCTGGTGCAGGGGAACCACGGGCGCGTTGGTCAAATCCTCGCTCGAAAGGATGGGCGCGGGAAGTCCGCGGCTTTCCAGATCCTTGATGATGCGGAAGCTGTGGAGGGTGCGGAACACGCCTTTGCAGTTCTTGGCCGATATGCCGCCATAGCCCAGGGAGAGGGCGCGCCCGAACGAGGCGTCGTCGCCGTCGGATTCGTCGATGATGACGGGCTTGAAGGCGGCGATTTCCTTGAGGGGTCCGGCCACGGAATCGATCAGCGAATGTCCGCGTCCCACGGGTTGCTCGATCAACAGGGTGCGGTCCCACAGATTGCGCAGGGCGGGATCGGCGGAGGCCCCGCGCAGAAAGGCGGCGAACTCGTGCATGTCCGGGAACTGTTCGTTGCCGTCGAGGGTGGCGCGGTAATCCCCGGCCTTTCCGTCGAGCACGGACGCGATGCGGCGCAGGCGCTCGGTGGAGGCTCCGGCGTCGCCGGAGATCTTGATCTTGAAGTACTTGGCGCCGTAATGGGAAATGACCTGTTCCAGGGATTCCGGCAACCCGTCGTTGACGGCTTCGGTAATGTCGCCGTCCAGGATGGGATCGGCCAGGCCGATGGTATGGCGCAGCGCCATGCGCTCCACGGGCGCTTCGGGAAGGAGAGCTCCCAAATCCCCGCCGTATCCGAACAGATCGGCCTTGAGGGCCGCGTGGAAGGCCGTACCGGTGAGGCGGCAAACCGAGTCGATGAGCGCCGAATCCACCAGGGCCACTCCGTAACCGGCGGTGAGATCGCTCAGGCCCTTGGCCGCCGCCGAGCGGCGGATTTCCGGCTCGGCCGCTTTGTGCAGGTACCATACCGGCGAAGCGTCCAATTGCATATAACCGTCCAGGGCCAAGCGCAGCGACAGGGACAAATCCTGGATATTGTCCGCATGGGTTTTGCCGGCGCCCTTGTCGAACCAAAGCGGCGGAATACCGGCGGCGCTGATGCCGGTGAGGGTTTGGCCGTCGTGGGTTTCGACCTTGAGGCGGAGATGCAGGATAGGCATTTGCGTCATGGTGGCGCGCCCGAAGCGGAAGGGCATGCGGGTCTGCACCTGTCGGGAAAAGACGGATGCTTCTTTGAGGCAGAATCGCGGCGCTGTTACCATGACGCTATTAAATATTCCTTTGCCGACTAAAAGCACCGATGAATCCGCGGCCAGCGGCTCTTATGGCGAAAATTAATCTACCCCCGGAAAGTGCTTTTGTCAAAATAAAATACGCGCATATTTTTTCGCCAGGGTTATATTATAGCCCATATTGTGCTTTGGAGAATATATGGATCTGGACATCAAAAGGCTCACTTCTATCAAATCTCCGGCGGCCTTCAGGGAAAGAATGGCGGCTTTATCGCTGGAACTTCCCATCGAGGATTCCATTCTCAAAGCGCCCGAATCCCCTCTGGCCCAATCCATGGATATAGGCGGGTTCAAGGTGGGCAACCGCTATTGCATCCATCCCATGGAAGGCTGGGACGCCACCGAAGATGGCCATCCCACCCCGGATTTGATCCGCCGCTGGCGCCGCTTCGGCGAATCGGGGGCCAAATTCCTATGGGGCATGGAGGCCGTGGCGGTGCGCCCCGACGGCCGCGCCAATCCCAATCAATTGATGGCCGATCCCGGCACCATGGACGCGCTGCGCCGCGGCGTGGACGAATGCCTGGAAGCCCATGCGGCCTCCTTCGGCGACACGGCGGACTTGCTCTGGGGTTTCCAGCTCACCCATTCGGGCCGCTTTTGCCGCCCCAACGACAAGCAAAAGCTCGAACCCAAGATCGCGTACTCGCATCCCATTCTGAACCGCAAGTTCAAGCTGCCCGCCGACTATCCCGTGATGACCGACGACGACATACGCGACCTGATCGAGCATTATGTGAACGCGGCCATCCTGTGCGACAAGGCCGGGGCCCCTTTCGTGGACATCAAGCAATGTCACGGCTACCTGGGGCATGAGTTCCTTTCGGCCTATACGCGCAAGGGACCCTATGGCGGCGAGACCCTGGAAGAGCGTTCCACCTTCGCGCGCGAAATCATCCAGGCCATACGCCAGGCCGCTCCCAAGCTCATCATAGGCGTGCGCCTATCGGCCTTCGACTTCGTCCCCTTTAGGCCCGATCCCCTGCGCGCCGGCGGCGGCAACCTCGGGCCCGGCATTCCGGAGGATTTTTCCGAATGCCTGCCTTACCGATACGGCTTCGGCATCGATAAGGACAACCCCCTGCAATACGACCTGGCCGAGACGGCGGAATATCTGAAGCGGCTCAAGTCGTGGGGGGTGGCCGTGGTGGACGTGACCGGGGGTTCGCCCTATTACAATCCCCATATCCAACGCCCGGCCCTGTTCCCGCCTTCGGACGGCTATCAGCCCGCCGAGGATCCCATCATCAATGTGGAACGCCAGGTGCAGGTGGTGCGCAAGCTGAAGCAGGCCGCGCCGGAAATGCCGCTGGTGAGTACGGGGTTGACCTATTTGCAGGAGTATCTGCCGCATGTGTCCCAGGCCCTGGTGCGCCAAGGCTGGACGGATTTCGCGGGCATAGGCCGCATGGTGCTGAGCTATCCCCGCATCGTGGCCGATTCGCTGGAGAAGGGCGAGCTGGAAACCAAGTACATTTGCCGCACTTTTTCGGATTGCACCACGGCCCCGCGCAACGGGGTAAAATCGGGATGTTACCCCCTGGACGATCATTACCGGAAAAGCCCGGAGGGGGATCAGGTGCGCAAGCTGAAGAAGGATCAGAAGGAAAGCCTCAAGGCCGTGCAGGCCACCGGGGCGGGGTTGGCATCGGGGAAGGAACAGGCGGCGGGGAAGACCGCGTAGGGCGGCGGGTAAGACACAATTCCGGCGGGATGGGAGGCGGCGGCTCGGAAGTCGGCATAGGCCGATTGGCCGGCGGCCTGGGAAGCCAGAGGGGGCCTCTCAATCCCGCGACAGGATATTCCTAGCGAAATGATGGCCGGTGATGTCCATCCGCTTTTTAAGATACAGCCGGTGGGCATTGAACCGCTGGACGCCGGAGTCGAGGTGGATTTGGGCGCATCCTAGCGATCGGGCCTGATCCGCCAGCCAATCCATCAGGATGCCGGCGCATCCTTTTTCTCTTTCTGATTCCAGAGTAATCAAATCGTCCACGTATAGGATTTTTCCCCAGGCGAGGAATTCCGCGATGCGGTAGCCTGCTGCGGCTAAGACAATGCCGTCTTGGGATATATAGGCGAGTTGATATCCATGGTTTTGCATTTGGCGGGTGGCTTGGGCGAGGAAGGTTTCTTCGTTGAGGTGGGGGCGTAGTTGGTGGATGACGGGGAAGCAGTCGCGGATTTGGGAAGGGGATTGGGCGAGGGTTACTTGCATGTTTCGGGGTTTTCCTTGTTACTATGGGCGGGAATTGGAAGTCCAATTGCTCGTGTGTTTTTACAAAATTCAGATTTACTCAATATAAGGCTTGATTGGGCGGTAAGATAAGGGTAAAATGGAGCGCCGAATCAATTAATTCCGGAGTCTTCCATGCTTGGAATGGAAAAGGTGTACGACGTACACCGTTGTCTCTCCCTCAATCGCCATGGGGCGACCAAGGAGCGCCTGAAGCAGGCCGCCGGCTCCTGCTCCGATTCCACCTTGTTCAGGATTCTCCGGTTTATGCGGACCGAACTGGGAGCACCCATTGGCATGAAGCCGCGGGATGGAATCTTCAGGTACCAGGAGGGGGTAGCCTACGAGCTTCCCGGAATCTGGTTGAAAGGAGATGAACTCGCCTCCCTGGCCGAATTATTGCATCGCCTGGAGGAGCTGCAAGCGGAGTTCCTATCCGGCGCGGCCCTGCGACCTTTCATTGAAAAGCTGGAATCCCTTCTAAAGTCCAGAAAAGTCTCTCCGGAGCGTATGGGACGCAAGATCCGATTCCTCCAGACCCGCGCAGGGAAGGTCGATGGAAATGTTTTCCGTACCGTTATGGAAGCCTTGTTCAACGGCGAACGGCTTTTCGTAAGGCACGAAGACCGGACATCCGGGGCCCTGACCGATAGAATGGTGAGCCCCCAGAAAATGGTGCGCTACCGGGATAATTGGTATCTGGACGGCTACTGCCATTTGCGCGAGAACCTTCGATCCTTCGCGCTGAGCGGTATTCGTGAGGTGCGGAAAAGCCAGGATAAATCGAAGGAGATTCCGGAAGAGGAGTTGCAGGATCATTTCGCCTCGGCTTACGGCATTTTCGGAGGCCGGGCGGACAAAACAGCGGAAATACTTTTGACCGGAATAGCGGCCAGGATATCCGCACGGGAGCCCTGGCATCCCAGCGAGGAGCGGAGTTCGCATCCCGATGGAGGATTGCTACTCCGGATCCCCTATCGGGATTCAAGGGAGCTGATCGGTGATATTCTGCGTCATGCCGAGGATGTGGAGGTATTGGGCCCGCCGGAATTGCGGACGGAGATCATCAAAAAGCTGAAAAAAGTGTCGGAAAAATACGCGCCCAATAATTCCACTCTCAATCCATGACAGTTCGCGGGTCTAATTTGGTCTTCCATGTGCTTGGATGGAGGCGGGGAGGATGGAGATGGGACGGGTAGTGAATTTAGGGGCGGATGGAGAGTGTATGGCGAGGGCGTATATGCGGGTGGCGGAGGTGGTAGGGAATATGCGAGGTACAAAAATTGATTAAGGCGGATTTCAATTCTACAGGGAGTCACATCTTCCGATATTGGGGAAAGGCGAAGCCTGGTTCCGAGCAAAGTGCGTCCTATCACCCGCTGCCATTTCATTGCCTAGATGTTACAGCGGTTTGTAAGGCTTATCTTCAAGTCAAAAAAACGAATATGAGCCGGTGGGCTCAAAGCTTTGGCCTAGAGCAAGAGCAGCTTCTTTCCTGGTTTCTGTTTTTTTCTTTTTTGCATGACTTGGGGAAAACCGGCGAAGGTTTCCAAGCTCTAAATCGAATGCTGCGAATTGCGTTGGTTGGAGAAGAGCCGAAGCGGACGTATCGTATTCGCCATGATAGTCTAGGATTCTTGGTTTGGGACAACTATCTCTGGCAGCCTTTTGCGGAAAAATACTTTCCGGATTCTTCGCCACAAGCCCGTCGTGAATTGAAAAGCTGGTTTTCCATTTGGATGCAAATGGCGAATGGCCATCATGGTAAACCCCCTCAAGGGGAAGACCGGGCCAGATTCATTTTGGATGACCATTTTTCCGCCCTGGATCTGCAGGCGGGATGTGACTTCTTTCAACACGCGATCAAGTTATTTCAACCCGATTTAGCCGGACTGGCGGTGCTAGCCGAAAATGACGGTATGGAGGAAGTTGTCGATGCCGTTAAAAAATCTTCCTGGGAGATAGCCGGGTTTTTCGTCCTTTGTGATTGGCTTGGATCGAACCAGGATGTGTTCGGGTACCAACAAAGGCGCGATTTTCCCGATGATCCTTTCCTCGAACTCGATGCCTATTGGAAGAAAGCTCAGGATCTTGGAGGGGAAGCCCTTAAGAAAAGCGGTACGCTACCCTCGCAAAAGTCGGATAAGGGCGGCATGAAGATGCTCTTCCCGGAGTTTTCGGCCTCGCCAAGTCCGCTTCAGAGCATGGTTGACACGCTTGATATCCCTCGCGGGCCAAATTTATGGATTCTGGAAGATGCGACCGGTTCGGGCAAGACCGAGGCCGCCATGATTCTCTGCTCCCGGATTTTCCAGATGGAATCGGCTCAGGGACTTTTTGTAGGGATGCCTACAATGGCTACGGCCAATGCAATGTATGAGCGAATGGCGAAATGCTATGGCAAGCTCTATGAAGCGGGTGCGACCCCCTCTCTGGTATTAACGCATGGCGCCAGACATCTATCCAAGGCTTTTCGGGATTCCATTCAGGTTACGCATATCGACAAGGAAATGCTCTACAGTAAGGAGGATCCCACGGTTATGGCGCAATGCGCCCCATGGCTTGCCGATGGTACCAAAAAATCTTTGCTTGCCGATGTAGGAGTGGGAACCTTGGACCAAGTTTTGCTCTCAGTGTTTCCCGTTCGGCATCAATCCCTGCGTGCATTCGGCATGTCGGATAAAGTGCTCATCATCGATGAGGTTCATGCCTGCGATACGTATATGGCTTGTGTTTTGGAGCGGGTATTGGAATTGCATGCCCGATCCGGTGGCAGTGCCATCCTGCTTTCGGCGACACTGCCGCTTCGGATGAAAAAATCCTTCGCAAAATCCTTTCGAAAAGGTTTGGACCTTGATGAGCCATTGGAGATGGGTTCTAAAGACTACCCATTGATTACCCAGGTGAATTCCGGAAAAAAGGCCAGAGAAATTCCCGTTGACCGAATGGATCGGCTGCGGCGGGCGTTCAAGGTGGTTTTCGTCCATACCGAAGCTGATGCGCAGGAGTACCTACTCAAAGTCATACGCATGGGACACTGTGCCTGCTGGATTCGCAATACCGTGTCCGATGCCATCCAAGCCTATTCAGCCATGAAGGTCCTTTTGGGAGAAGAGGGCCATGTGTTGCTCTTTCATAGCCGGGTGGCGTTGAAGGATAGGTTGGAGAGGGAAAAAGAAGTGCTGGGCAGTTTCGGTAAGTCTTCCAAGCAGGACATACGTGCCGGGAAGCTGCTTATAGCTACCCAGGTGGTGGAGCAATCTTTGGATCTGGACTTCGATTATCTGGTGAGCGATTTGTCCCCCATGGACTCGCTATTGCAAAGGGCTGGACGTTCGCGACGGCATTTCCGCGATGCGTTCGGCAACCCGATGCAGGAAAACGCAGGCGTGTCCGATGGGCGGGGGGCGATGGAGTTGGTGGTTCTCGCGCCGTCTTGGGATGAAAACCCGGATAAGCAATGGTACAAACGCCTTTTTTCGCGAGGCGCCTATGTTTATCCGAATATACC
>Ga0079224_100015571_pt1 | contig 10651 bp, 12 predicted proteins | sample Stecom2015_FD_80414 | JGI IMG/M metagenome (GOLD analysis project Ga0079224, IMG submission 80414) | Agricultural soil microbial communities from Utah to study Nitrogen management - Steer compost 2015 | ecosystem: Environmental > Terrestrial > Soil > Agricultural land | place: USA: Utah...
CGGCAGGCTCAGCACGAATACCACGAGCACCCACAACGCGACGTAGATCATCGTGTTGAGCCACGGTCGATGGCTGATCCGCCGCGCGAAGTCGCGCATGCGCTGCGAGATGCGCCCGCACAGCAGGATCGCCGCGACCACGATGCCGTACAGGAATCCCCACAGGGTCAGCCAGTAGCCGCCCTCGAAGTAGGCATCGGACGATGCGCGCTGTTCGGGCGAGAGCAATGCGACGTAGGCATCGGTCGCGCGCTCGGCATCGAAACCGGGTCCGGGCCGCGCGGCATCGGGAATCTGCAAGCCCGGCGGGAACTCGCGCGTGGCGGTTTCGGCGGCGAGGGACGTTGCGGCCCAGCCGAGGCCGATCAGCGCGAAGGCAAGGACTTGCAGCAATCGACCCATGACGATCTCCCCTGGCGGCGGCTCGATGTGGACCGCGCCTCGCAGGGTCGATCAACGCGGCTCACGCGTCAAGCATGACCAAAGGCACTCCGGGAAGGATCCCCCTGCGGCGATTGGTCGATGCCGGGCGCCTCAGTAGCGCGGCACGGATGGATCGATTTCGAGTGACCACTGGTCGATGCCGCCTTCGACATTGGCGACGTCGCGGAAGCCGAGCCGGACGAAATGCTCGGCCGCATTGCGGCTCGCATTGCCGTGGTGGCACAGGAACGCGAGTGGCGTGTCCTTCGGCAGGCCGGTCAGGCGCTCGTGCGATTCGGGCTCGAAGATCTCGGCTCCGGCGAACGGCGCGATCGTGCGATCGGCGACCGGGCGCACGTCGATGACGGTAATCGCCCCGGCATCCATCGCCTGCCGGAGCTGGTGCACGTCGATCGCGCGTACCGCGGGCGGCGCCTCCGGCAGCCGGATCGACAGGCCGCTGCCGTGCGGCGTCTCGACCCAGTCGATGGCCGCACCGCGTGCGCGCGGCGCGCTGGCGGGGTCGAAGTGGATGTCGAGCCCGTTCGCGTGGCTCACGATCGCGCTCGGTTGCGCATCGCGCAGTTCGAAGCGCGGCTGGTAGCGTGCATCGACGACGAGATACAGGCACTGGTCGCCCGCATCGGCGAGCGCGGGGCCGATCGCAGCGACCGCCGCGTCGCTGATCGTGATCGCGGGCGGCGTACGGTCCGGCTCGGCCACGCCGAGCAGACGATGGAGTTCGCCCGAGGCGTGCATCTGCTGCACGATGTCCGCACCGCCGATGAGTTCACGGTCCACGTACAGCTGCGGGATCGTCGGCCAGTTGCCGTAATCCTTGATGCCCTGGCGGATGTCCGGATCGGCGAGCACGTCGACGCTCGCATAGCCTTCGAGCAGATCGTCGAGGCAAGCCGCGGTGGCGGCGGAAAATCCGCAGCTCGGCGCCTCCGGCGTGCCCTTCATGAACAACACGACGCGATTCGCGGCAAGCAGGGATTCGATGCGGGAGCGGGTGGCGGCAGGATCGGACATGATGCATTCGGAGGAAACGGGACCCGGGATTGTACCAGCGTGACCGCTGGCGCCGTCCTGCCCGAGCGCTCGGGGCAGGCGTGTTACGGCGGCCGCCGCTCGCCCTGCGTCAGCGTGCGATCGCCTTGCACGCGGCGGGCAGGATCAGCTCGGTCCAGCGTGCGTACTGGGCGGCCGAGGGATGCAGGCCGTCCGCCACAAGTTGGCCATCCGCATCGCCCGCTTCGCGTGACGCCGGGGTGATGTCGACGAAGGCGGCCCCGTGGCGCAACGCGATCTCCCGGGCGGCGGCATTGAACGCATCGATTTCGTGGCCGATCCGTTGTACATCGCGGCCCTGTTCGCGCGCGAACGTGGTCACACCCCAATCCGGGATGGACACGACGACGACCCGATCCGCATCGCCTCCCGCGAGGCGGATCGCGCGTTCGAGCAGGTCGGTGAACTCGTCGCGGTAGTTGGCGAGGTCACGCCCGCGATACTGGTTGTTGACCCCGATCAGCAGGGTCACGAGCGCATACGGTGGCGCGAAACCCGCGGCGTCCATGGCAGCGGCGAGTTCGTCCGTGGTCCAGCCAGTCTGCGCGACGATCTTGATGGACGGGCCGGCAGGCACAGTTCCCTCCCTGAGCAGGCGCACGGCAAGCTGTGCCGGCCAGCTCTCGGCAACCCGCACGCCCTCACCGATCGTGTAGGAATCGCCGAGTGCCAGGTAGCTGGGTGAATCATCGGCAGGTACGCCGGCACCGCCAGCAGCGAAGGCGAGGATCGGCAGGGCAGTCAGGAAGGCGTGCATGGCGGGCATTCCGGGACGATCCGCGCAGTGTACCGGTTGCGCCGTTACGATTCGCCGGTCCGCTTGGCCCGAAATGCGCCAGCCCGATCGCATTCCGCGCCACCGGCTGCACTACAATCGCGCCGATGCAGCTCACGCCCGAAGAACAATCCCGCCTCGTCCCCATCGGCTGGAAGAATCAGGCGCTGCCCGATGACGCCCCGGCCGATGCGCGTCTGGTGCGCGTCGTCGCCCAGCACCGGGCCGGTTACCGGATCCACGATGGCATCGAGGAAGTCACCGCGCAGCCGGCTGCACGCTTCCTCAAGGCGGGTCTCGAACCGGCCGACCGGCCCGCGGTCGGCGACTTCGTGCTGGTCACCCCGGGCGCGCCGCCGCATATCGAACGCATCCTGCCGCGGCGCACCGAGCTTCGCCGCGCCGCATCCGGCGAGCGCTACCAGCACCAGGTCATCGCGACCAACGTGGACACGGTGTTCGTGCTCGCCGGCCTCGACGGCGACTTCAACCCCGCACGCATCGAACGCTATCTGCTGCTCATCGACGGCAGCGGCGCGCGCGCCGTGATCGTGCTGACCAAGGCCGATACGGACGTCGATGCGCAGGCGAGCGTCGACCGGGTCCGCGAACGCATCGCGGCGCCGGTCGAAATCCACGCGATCAACGCGAAATCCGCCGACAGCGTGGCGCCGCTGCTGGCCCATCTCGGGCCGGGCGAAACCGCGGTGCTGGTCGGCTCGTCCGGAGTCGGCAAGTCGACCCTGACCAATACCCTGCTCGGCGAGTCGCGCCAGGCAACCGCAGCCGTGCGCGACCACGACAGTCGCGGCCGGCATACGACGACGCATCGCGCGCTGATCCCGTTGCCGAGCGGCGCCTGCCTCATCGATACGCCGGGCATGCGCGAACTGAAGCTGACCGGCAACGAGGAATTCGGCGAGGGCGGCCAGTTCGCCGACATCGAAGGCCTGGCCGAGGCGTGCCGCTTCGCCGATTGCGGCCATTCGAACGAGCCGGGTTGCGCGGTGCGCGAGGCGCTCGAAGACGGTCGCCTCGACGCCGCGCGCTGGGAGAACTACTGCAAGCTGGTCGCGGAGAAAGCCGCGGCGGCCGATTCGCTGGAGGAACAGCTGCGACGCCGCGGCGAAGCGCGCAGGCACCCGGAAAAGCACCACCCCCGCGACCGGTACGAATAGCCGCGTCCCTCGCGAGCACAGCCGCTGCGCGCCGGCACGACGCGCAATACGGTCACCTTTTCGTCACTTCTTCGCCGCGTGTTCCTTCTCGACCAGCCAGCGGGTCAGTTCCATGAGCTGCGGATAGCCGCCCGCGGACTGGCCGGTGATGCGGTACTTGCCGTTGACGATGATGCTCGGCGTGCCGTCGACACCGTACTTCGGCACCATGTCGCGCGACCGCGCGAGCTTGCTTTCGACCTCGAACGAACCCGAAGCGTCGATGAACTTCTTCGGGTCGACGCCGTACTTTGCGTAGAACGTGGACAGATCCTCGATCGAACGCATCGGCTGGCGCTGCTTGTGCAACGCATCGAACAGCGCCTGGTGGGTCTTGTCGAGCACGCCGAGCGACTGCGCGGTGTAGAACGCGCGTGCAAACGGCTCCCAGGAGGCATTGAAGATCGCCGGCATGTACACGTACTCGGCGTAATCGGGCAGGCTTGCGGCGATCTGGTCCGCATGCGGCTGGAAGTGCGCGCAATGGATTCACGCGTAGGAGAACACCTCGAGCACCTCGATGCGGTCGCCGGTCGCAACCGGTTGCGGCGGATCGATGACGAAGTAGTTCTTGCCCGCCTCCCACTTCATTTCGGGCTTGGCGGCAGGTTCGGCCGCGTTCACCGAAAAGGCGAACAGCCCGGCCAGCACGAGAGTCAGGGATTTCAGCATTGCGGAGTCCTCTTTGCGGGTCGATCCGGCAGGCACCGATCGGGTGCCGGCAGGTGGGTCACGGCTCGTTGGGACCGCGATCGGGCCGCGAAAGTTGCGCGACCGATCAATCCTTCGCGGACGGTTCGGCCGCAGCCTGCGTCTCACCGGCGGCGGTGCCGGCAGCGGCTTCCTTCGCGACCAGGAACAGCACCAGTTCCTGGAGCTTGTCCCAGCTTCCGGCGGACTGGCCAGTGAGCCGGTACTTGCCGTTGATCACCAGGGTCGGCGTGGAATCGACGCCGTAGGCCTTGATGCGTGCGTCGGCGCGTTTCATCTGCGTGTTGATCGCGAACGAATTGGCGGTCGCGACGAACTCCTTGGCGTCAACGCCGTACGTCGCATAGAACGTGGCGACGTCCTCGATGGTCGGCATCGGATCCTTGGGGCGGCGCGTATTCATGTCGAGGATTGCGAGCGGACCGCCCGCCCAGATCGCATCGAACACATCGCTGTGGGTCTTGTCGACGAGGCCGAGTGCACGCGCGGTCAGGAAGGCGCGCTGGAACACCGGCCAGTCCTCGTCGGTACGGAACGCGGCCGGCAGATAGCTCATGGTCGCGCCGTCGGGCAAGGCTTCCTTGATCTTGTCCGCGATCGGGCGGAACGTGTTGCATGCCGGACAGGCATACGAAAACACCTCGATGACCTCGATCGCATCGCCATCGGTCGGCTGCGGCGGCTCGATCAGGAAATAATGTTCACCGGCCTTCCATTCGGTTTCGGCCGCGTGGGCGACGCCCGCGAAAAGACAGGCAAGCAGCAGGACGAGAATGCGTGCGGACATCGATATCTCCGGATTCGGGCGGACAGGGCAAGGATCAGACTACCGGCCGGCGGTAGTGGTTCCGGCTTCCGCCGTATGCAGGCCGCCGACATACGAGGACAGCGCGGCGATATCCGCCTCGCTCAGCGGCTTCACGATGGCCGGCATGATCTGCGCATGCGCATCGCTGCCCCACGTCGTCCCGTCCTTCCACGCCTTGAGGGTCACGGAAACGTATTCCGACCACTGGCCCGCGAGTTGCGGATAGCCGGCGCCGGCCATGCCGCGGCCGTCCGGCCCGTGGCAGGCCATGCAGGCCGGCACGCCGAGATCCGCATCGCCACCGCGATACAGCGCTTCGCCGCGTTCGACGAACTGCTCGTCGGCGACGCCCGGCAGCGCAGACTGGGTCGCGAAGTACGCGCCGATGTCGTGCATGTCCTGCGGGCTCAGCGGGCTCGCAAAGCCCATCATGATCGGATTCATGCGCTCACCGCTCTTGAACAGCGCAAGCTGGCGCGCGATGTAGGCCTCGTTCTGGCCCGCGATCTTGGGATACTGCTTGTCCGTGGAATTGCCGTCCGCGCCATGGCACGCCGCGCATACCGCGGCCTTCGCCGCGCCGGCCTCGGCATCGCCGTACACGATCGGCTCGGCGTTGGCTGCCGCGGTCGCGGACGACGCCGGCGCGGTCGTTTCCGCCGCAGGCGCTGCGGTATCCGCGGAAGTCGGCGCCGAAGCGGCGGGCGTCGATGGCTCGCCCGCCTCGGCCGGAGCCGGCGTGGCGGCGGCCTCGGTCGATTCCGGAGCGGGTGGCGCATCGGGCGTCTGCGCCTGCGCACTGCCGAGCGCAACCAGCCCGATCAAGGCGGGCACGATCCAGGCAGGCGCGGTCAAAGCAAACACTCGCCGAAAGCTCATACACTTGACTCCGGAAAACCTGGGGGCTGACAACGGACGCCTCGCGACACGTCGGTCGAGGCGTGGAACCGACGAATTATCCCTGCGCGTCCCGGCAGGGTCAAACCAGCCGGCCGGTCCGACCACCAAAGCATACTTTTAACGATACCCCGACCGATGGCCGCCAACCCGTTCCGCAGCGCGCATTACCTCATCAGCGCGCATCGCCTCGACCAATTGCCGCCCGACGCCGGCGCCGAAATCGCGTTCGCGGGACGATCCAACGCGGGCAAGTCGAGCGCGATCAACGTGATCTGCGACCAGCAGGGCCTCGCGCGCACGTCCAAGACCCCCGGCCGCACCCAGCAGATGGTCGTGTTTCCGCTCGAGAATGACGCCCGGCGCCTCGTCGACCTGCCCGGCTACGGTTACGCGAAGGTGCCCGAAGCGCTGCGTGCCCACTGGCGCGCGGAGATCGACGCCTACCTGCACACGCGCGCCTCGCTCGTCGGCGTGGTCGTGATCATGGATTCACGCCACCCGCTCAAGGAGTTCGACCGCCGCATGGTCGAGTTCGCGATCGCGACCGGGCGGCATTGCCATTGCCTGTTGACCAAGGCGGACAAGCTCTCGCGCGGCGAGGCCGTCAGGATCCTCGCCGCGGTGCGCCGCGAACTCGCCACCGCGGCACCCGGCGCGAGCGCGCAGTTGTTCTCCTCGTTGAAGAAGAGCGGCCTAGACGAAGCGCGCGCGTTGCTCACGGATTGGCTCGCCGCGCCGAATCGTGCGCCGCACCCTTTCAAGAGCGACGCGCCGCCCGCATAGTGCAAGCTTCCCGCCAGGAGCTGCCGCGTGTCCGGACCTTCCACCACCGCTGATACACCGATTACCGGCCGCGACGAACTGGTCGCCTACCTTGCCGCGGGCGCGAAGCCGGCCGACGCCTGGCGCATCGGCACCGAACACGAGAAGTTCGGTTTTCGGCTCGACCAGCCCGGATCGAGTCCGGGCCAGGCCTTTCGCCCACCGGCGTGGGAAGGCGAGCGCGGCATCGGCGCCTTGCTCCAGGGCATGACCCGCTTCGGCTGGCAGCCGGTGACCGAGGGCGGCAAGCTCATCGCACTCGGCCGCGACGGCGCGTCGATCACCCTGGAACCCGCCGGGCAACTGGAACTTTCCGGCGCCACGCTCGAGACGATCCACCAGACCTGCTGCGAAGTCACCTGCCATCTCAAGGAGTTGAAGACGGTCGCCGACGAGATCGGCCTCGGTTTCCTCGGCATGGGTTTCCAGCCCAAGTGGCGCCGCGAGGACATGCCGTGGATGCCGAAGGCACGCTACGCGATCATGCGCCGCTACATGCCGACGGTCGGCTCGCTCGGCCTCGACATGATGACGCGCACCTGCACCGTCCAGGTCAACCTCGACTTCGCCGACGAGGCGGACATGGCGAAGAAGTTCCGCGTCGCGCTCGCGCTGCAACCGGTCGCGACCGCGCTGTTCGCGGATTCGCCGTTCACCGAAGGCCGGCCGAACGGCTATCTCAGTTACCGCTCGCACATCTGGACCGACACCGACCCGGATCGCACCGGCATGCTCGACTTCGTGTTCGAGGACGGTTTCGGTTTCGAGCGCTACGTGGATTACCTGCTCGACGTGCCGATGTACTTCAGCTACCGCGACGGCGAGTACATCGACCTCGCCGGGCAGAGCTTCCGCGATTTCCTCGCCGGCAAGCTGGCCACGCTGCCCGGCGTACTGCCGACCCTGCGCGACTGGGCCGACCACATGACCACCGCGTTCCCCGAAGTGCGGCTCAAGAGGTACCTGGAAATGCGTGGCGCGGATGGCGGTCCATGGAACCGGTTGTGCGCGCTGCCGGCGTTCTGGGTCGGCTTGCTGTACGACCCGACCGCGCTCGACGCGGCCTGGGACCTGGTCCGGGATTTCACTCGTGAGGAACGCCATGCCTTGCGCGATGGCGTGCCGAAACACGCGCTGCACCTGCCATTCCGCGGCGGCACGCTGCGCGATCTCGCCGTGGAGGCCCTGAAGATCGCGGGCCACGGCCTGCGTCGTCGCGCGAAGTGCAACGCCAACGGCGCGGACGAGACGATGTTCCTCGAACCATTGATCGAAATCGTCGAGGCCGGCCAGACGCCGGCCGAACGCAAGCTCGATCTGTTCCGCGGCGAGTGGAACGGCGACATCGACCGGGTGTTCCGCGAATTCGCGTATTGAGTGTCAGCGCGACAGCAGCCGCACCTGTCCCAGTCGTGCCGCGCGGCGATCGAAACTCACCGTGTACTCACAACCCGCCTGTTCGCCCACCAACCCGATGAGTGCATCGGAAAAATCGACGCCGTCGCGGTACGCGTCGAGCGCACGCCAGGCGAGGGCCGGTGCCTGGAGGCGCAGTCGGTCAACCTCGAATACCCGCTGCAATGTCTCACCGACCTGTTCGCGCGAGTAGCCGTACGCGCTTTCCAGAACCCAGACCAGTTCGCACAGGACGATCGCGCTGACAAAACCGGGTAGCTTCGTGCTCAGCGTACGTTCGAGCAAACCGGTCGCAAGTGCTGACTGCCGCGAATCGTCCTGCACGATATAGCGAACGAGCACGTTCGTATCGATGCCGATCATCGACGCGGGTCAACGGCTTGCGCGGCGGCGCACGGCGGTATCCATCTTGTCCAGCGACACCGGCTTGGCCGGCTTGGGCAGGAACCCCCTCAAATCGGTGATCTTGCGCGTGGCCGGGCGCAGGATCACGGCGTCGCCAGCGAGGATGAACTCCATCCGATCGCCCGCTTCCAGACCCAGATGGGTCCGGACGTCCTTCGGGATCGTGGTTTGTCCCTTGCTGGTCAGCGTCGCCGTGCTCATGGTTCCTTTCCTTCCTGCCATTTCCTTACCTTAGCACAAGGAAGCCTGACCGGATGCCAATCGTCCTCACAGGATATACCGCGACAGATCCTCGTCCTTGACCAGCGTCGCGAGGCGCTCGTCCACGTAGGCCGGATCGACGACGTGGTGCTGGCCGGACTCGTCCGATGCGCGATAGGAAATCTCGTCGAGCAGGCGCTCGAGCACCGTGTGCAGGCGACGTGCGCCGATGTTCTCGGTGCGTTCGTTGACCTGAAACGCGATCTCGGCGAGCCGCGCGATGCCGGCTTCGGTGAACTCCAGGGTCACACCCTCGGTTTCGAGCAGAGCGACGTACTGCTTGGTCAGCGCGTTGTTCGGTTCGGTCAGGATGCGCCGGAAATCGTCCGCGGTCAGCGCGGACAATTCGACCCGGATCGGGAAGCGGCCCTGCAATTCGGGGATCAGGTCGGACGGTTTCGCGACCGAGAACGCGCCGGACGCAATGAACAGGATGTGGTCGGTCTTGACGATGCCGTACTTCGTCGACACCGCCGAACCCTCGACCAGCGGCAGCAGGTCGCGCTGCACTCCCTCGCGGCTTACACCGGCACCGCTCCATTCGCCGCGCTGCGCGACCTTGTCGATCTCGTCGATGAACACGATGCCGTTCTGTTCGCAATTGGCCAGCGCGTCCGCCTTGATTTCCTCTTCGTTGATGAGCTTGCCGGCTTCCTCCTCGATGAGCAGTGGGCGCGCCTGCGCGATGGTGACCTTGCGCGTCTGGCTGCGCTGGCCGGCCAGCGACTGGAACATGCCGCGCAACTGCTGGGTCATGTCTTCCATGCCCGGCGGCGCCATGATCTCGACGCCGATGTTCATCGCGACGTCGATCTCGATCTCGCGCTCGTCGAGCTTGCCTTCGCGCAACTGCTTGCGCAGCTTCTGGCGCGTGTCGCTGTCGTGCGGCTCGACGGCCTGCGGTTCGTTCTCGAAACCGACCCCGCCGCTGCGCCGCGGCAGCAGCGCATCGAGGATGCGGTCCTCGGCGCGGTCTTCGGCGCGGCTGCGCACATGCGACTTGGCCTGTTCGCGGGCCATCTTGAATGCCGAATCGGCGAGGTCGCGGATGATCTGCTCGACGTCCTTGCCGACGTAGCCGACCTCGGTGTACTTGGTCGCCTCGATCTTGATGAACGGCGCGTTGGCGAGGTGCGCGAGGCGCCGCGCGATCTCGGTCTTGCCGACGCCGGTCGGCCCGATCATCAGGATGTTCTTCGGCGTGACCTCCTCGCGCAGGCCCGGGTCGAGCTGCATGCGGCGCCAGCGGTTGCGCAACGCGATCGCAACCGCGCGCTTGGCGTCCTGCTGGCCGACGATGTAGCGGTCGAGTTCGTTGACGATTTCGCGGGGAGTGAGGGAGGACATTGAAAGGTCGGGATTTGGGAATGGGGAATCGGGAATCGGAAGGCGGTTTTCGGGATGTCGCACAAGACGGAGTCAAGGGGCTGTTCTGATTCCCTATTCCCCATTCCCCATTCCCAGATCTTCGATCGTGACGTTGCCGTTCGTGTAGATGCAGATGTCGCCCGCGATCTTCAAGGCGCGCTCGACGATGCTGCGCGGATCGAGTTCGGTGTTCTCGAGCAGGGCCTTGGCCGCGGCCTGCGCGTACGGACCACCGGAGCCGATCGCGATCAGACCGTGCTCGGGTTCGAGCACGTCGCCGTTGCCGGAGATGACCAGGGACGTGGTCCGGTCGGCGACCGCGAGCAGGGCTTCGAGGCGGCCGAGGCGTCGCTCGGTACGCCAGTCCTTGGCCAGTTCGACCGCTGCACGGGTCAGGTTGCCGCCATGCTTTTCGAGCTTCTGCTCGAACAGCTCGAACAGGGTGAACGCATCCGCGGTCGCGCCCGCGAA
>Ga0079224_100015572_pt1 | contig 10651 bp, 6 predicted proteins | sample Stecom2015_FD_80414 | JGI IMG/M metagenome (GOLD analysis project Ga0079224, IMG submission 80414) | Agricultural soil microbial communities from Utah to study Nitrogen management - Steer compost 2015 | ecosystem: Environmental > Terrestrial > Soil > Agricultural land | place: USA: Utah...
CCAGTGTAAAAGAATTTAGAAAAGCAGACTCTAGTAAAAAAGCAACGATTATTGGTGGAACAATAGCCGTGTCTACGAGTGTCGAAAAAGAGCTAAAAAGTCTAGGTGTAACTTCCCCTCAAAGGGTTAGAGGTGACGACCGTTATAAAACAAGTGTAGCAATCGCCAAAAAGTTCTCATTTGACAAAAGCAATCTATTTTTTGCACAAGGACAAGTATTTATCGATGCATTACCTGGAGCTGTATTAGCTGCTGGAAAGAATGCTCCTGTTATATTAACAAAAAAAGATTCACTACCTGCTGAGTCTCAAAAATGGGTATCTTCAATCGGTGTTCCTTTTGTCTATTATTTAGGTGGAGATGGAGCGATTGGTCAAGGGGCCAAAAAGGATATAAACAAAGCGATTGCTGGTGACACTTCAAATCACTATGTTACATTAACATGGAAGAACGCCAACAACGTTAACCAGAGTAGATCCTATTTCAACGACATGAAGTTTACAATTGAAAATGGGTATGTACGACCATATAATACACTACCTTTAGAGACATACCTAAAAGGTGTTGTACCTGAAGAAATGCCAGCTTCATGGAACAAAGAAGCCTTAAAGGCGTTAGCAGTGGCAGCAAGAACATTTGCAGTTAGAGCCACAAGCTTAGATGATACGACTGGTTCTCACGTATATGGAGGCTATGTGTGGAAGGACCTTCCTTCTTTATATGTGAATTCAAACAATGCGGTTGATGAAACAGCAGGTCAAGTCTTACGACACAATGGAAAGCTTATTGATGCTTTATACTCTTCAAGTAACGGAGGAAAAATCCTTTCCAATACAAATGTATATGGGTCAGATAATAACGCATTTCCATATTTAAAACTAAAGAATGACCCGTACGATTTAAAAAACACAAGAAATCCATATAGAAAATGGTCTTTCTCTCTAAATAAAGTTCAGTTTAATATGGATGGAAAAGATTTAACAAAACCTGAAGATTGGTGGAATTCCGTTTCCGAAAAAGACCAAGCCATTATGGAAAATATCAAAAACTGGATGTATACCAATCGACACGATAAAGATAAATATGAGATTAAAATTTCTGAAGTCACCGATGTTTCAATTGACACATCATACAAAGAAAACGAAAGAATTAACGGAAAAGTGGTTGTTAAATATTTCCTTAAGGACAAATCTGGTACTAACACTTTCGTGATGGAAAATGGGGAAATTAAAGAACATACCCTCATTTTCTCCCAAAGGGCTTATAATATTAGGTCTATTATTGGTTCTACCCATATGAGAAGTGTGAATGTGGAGAAAATCGAAATTACGAAAGACAAGTTTGTTGTTCACGGTGGTGGATGGGGCCATGGCATAGGAATGAGTCAATATGGCGCTGACCAAATGGGCAGAGATGGAATTAAATATAATAAAATTCTAGAATTCTACTATCCTGGGACAACTCTTGGTAAATAAGAGTAAAAAAGAGTAGAAAAGGCATCAACCTTTTCTACTCTTTTCACATTATTCAACCGTTTCTAAGCTTGCTTCGCCTTTGTATCCACCTTCACCAGTTAACTCAAACCCATCTTTTACTAGTCCCACTGACGGTGCAAAATACCTCGTATAGATTGTATCAGCCCCTTCAACTTCATCGGTTACCTTTTGCAGTACATATACTTCCTGAAAAGAACCATAAGGGACTTGAATGTCTACGCCTGATTCAAGAACCTTCCAATCAGCATTTCCGTTCGATGAAAGTAATACATCTGGCTCTTCCATTGGAGTGAAAGAGTTCAACTGATTTACTAGTGGATCTAATCCTTCACGTTCTTCTAATACAAGTGCAATTTCATCTTCTGTCCAACGATATATTTGAATCGTCTTATTACCACCTAGGTCAATTGCAATTTGAACATATTCATCATTTGCTGCAATTACTTCTTCAGAGAACATTACTTCGCCATCATCAGTAAATGTTTTCTTAGCCCCAACTTCAGGACGATAGACCAAAAATCCTTTAGCTGCTTTTTCTTCTTCCGAATCTACCTCTCCTTCTTCTTCTTGGACAGGAGTTTCCGGTTGTTCTGGTGTTTCTTCAATAACTTGATTCTCAGTCGTACCTTGGTTTGATTTTTCTTGAGCTTCCTGACTTGTTCCACATGCCGTAATGACAAATGCAATAGTCAAAACAAATAGTAAAGTAACAATCTTTTTCATTTTAACACTCCTCTTAAAAAAGACTCGATAATAGGGCTATCGAGTCTTTTCTTTTCATTAACGTACCACGTTCTTAATGGATTCAATAACGGTGGTTTCTACTGCCCCAGTTCCGCCAATAACGTTGATTTGATCAATCTGATTGATTGACTTGTATTCCAATAGGAATGATTCAATACTCTTTGGTATGTCTCCATTAATTAGAATAAGCGGTGCATTCGTTCCAATTGATAGTGGAGATGCCGTTAATGCATCTGGATAATTAACACCTGTTGCAAGATTAATTGTAGTTGATGCAAGACTATCTTTAAAATACCACAATACACTTGCTAGTGTATCATAACGTGTCTCACCTGATAATCGAATGAACTTCGTAACTCCTTGAGCTTTAACTTGTTTCTCAAGCTCAGTTGAGAGAACGGCCGTACCACCTACAAGCGCAACATCTTTTCCATTAAGTAGCTGCGCTGTCTGTTTCGTCAGGTCATCCCGCTTACTTAAAGCAATTGCCCAACCTTCTTTTGCAGCAATTGGAGCTACCGAAAGCGCATCTGCAAAGCTTGTACCTGATGCTACAAATACACCATTGACATTACCTAATTGTTTGATAATCGCTTGGTTTGTGTCGTATCTCGTTTTTCCTTCAATACGTGTTGTTTCAAGGTTTAGTTTTTTAAGCGTGTCCTGAACCTGTACAGAAACAGCTTCTTTTCCTCCTAGAATAACAACCTTTTTTGCTCCAAGACGAATAAGTTCTTCTTTGACATCTGTATCCAATTTATCTTTTCGCGTAAGCAAAATTGGAGCTTTATCATATACTTTCGCCAAAGGACCAGCCGAGAGTGCATCTGCAAAATCATGTGCTGTTGCAAGGATGACTGTTTTATTTTCTTTATTTGCTGGAAAACCATTCGGATATAGTTGTTTTGATATAGCAACGGCTGTTAACACCCTGTCTTTTCCAGAGATTCGATTCGTTGTAATCGTTCTAGTGACCTTTTGATTTGGTTGGTTACTCCAAAGAACATCTCCAGTTGACTTTTTAACAATTCTTGCATTTGTTTTGTTTGAAGCTTGAGCTAATGCATAGGAATAATCGAAATAACGATCCTGTAAATTATTTCCTACATAAAGTTCATAATCAGCAGTAACATAATTTGACCAAATGGTCCAATCGTTCTCTACTGACGTTACTCTTGTGTTTTTCCATTTTTTCGCATAACTAATTGCACTTTCTGCGGTTGCAAACTTACCTAACAGTCCAGTACTTTTGTGATAAACTTCAAAATTATTTGTTATGTAAATATCCGTTTGCTTATCTTTATCAAAGACTCGTACCACTTGAGTCTGTTTATTGGCAAACGCAAGTGCAGCATCTTTCGATTCAAAAGTTCCTAGTTTTTTATCAGTTTCGACTGAGTACACCTCAAAAACTTTAAAATACTGCTTAACACCTTCTGCAATTGCTTCAGCGGCTTTTTGCTGATAGGATGCAGATTTTATTAATGACTCTTCCTGCTTATTTGTCATAAAGCCTAACTCTACCAGAATAGCTGGCATTTGTGCATTTCGAAGCACATAAAAACTCATATGATTATGTATTTTTCGGTCTGGGCGTTTTAGGTTTGATACTAGACGTGGATGAACCTCTTCTGCAAAACGTTTACTTTCATTTAAATACTGAAGTTGCATAGGATCGGGAGGATATTGCTTACTGTAATGATTTTTCCCATCATAATAGTAGGTTTCTAAACCCGTTACATAAGGACTTGCTGCAGCATTGTGATGAATCGACACAAACAGACTATTGTCATTATTCCCTCTGACAAATCCATTTGCATTTTTCATTCTTAGATCCATATCTCCACCTGCATTTTGTAGATAAGGTGAAAAATGAACATCCTTTGTGCGTGTCAAGTGAACTGTAATATCGCTATTTTTCAATACTTCTCGAAGTTTAAGCGCTACTTGCAGATTCACATCCTTCTCACAAATACCTGTTGTATTTCCAGAAAATCCACATGTTCCTCCATATCTTCCACCATGTCCAGGGTCAACGACTAAAACCTTTTCTGCAAAACTATTATTTGGAGCAGTGAATAAAAACACCCCAAACAACAAAAAGATGAATCCCAAATACTTAATCTTCATCGTCTACCCCCATATTTATTCTTATTTCGTCAACATTCTACATTATAACACCTATTATTTAGTATCTCTATAAGACTATAAAAATTTCAATAAATGAATAACGAAGATTACAATTAGCAATATATACCTACGCCTTAGGAACTACCATTCAGAAATTACGTATTTTACATTTATGTTGCTTTGTGTCAATTTCTGGTGAGAAAACCCTACTTTTGTGGTAAACTATACCCACTCTAACAAATAGAGATGAGGTTTGAAAATTGAAAAAGAAATTAGCGATAGCAAGTCTATTATTAGTGGTAGCCTCCTTGTTTTTAAAGGCTTCGGGGCTTTTACGTGATATGATTTTAGCGAATTATTTTGGTGATTCACCTGAGGCTGCAGCATACTTAGTAGCATTCATAATCCCAAATATGTTTATACTGTTTTTTACAACTGGCATGAAAAATGCCTTTGTTCCTAGCTATATCCAATCAAGTGAACGTGGTGAGAGTCATCACCATTTCTCACAGGTATTACGGGGTACCATATCCATCGGATTTGTGATATCTGTCATTGGGATAGTGGCGACTCCTTTTTTTATGCCACTTATCTTTCCTGACTTTACTTCTGAAACACTGGAAATTGCAAAGACATCATCCATTATTTTCTTTATAGCCGTTTTATTTGTCTCAGCAAATGCCGTCTATGAAGCTTATTTAGATGCAGAAAACCGTTTTGCATTATCCGTTGTTTCTCAAATTCTTGTCATGGGCTCGTCCATTATTGCAGCCCTTTTATTTGCAGAAAAGATAGGTGTATATTCCTTTGCGTACGGATATACCTTCGGAACGATTCTGTCGTTTATCGTGAAAAAATTATTCTTTGTACCAAAGAAATCACACACATTAATAGGACCGATTGATTGGAAGGAAAATAAAGCTTTCTTCATGATCTTTATACCAGTTGCGATTACTGTAATGGTTGGACAAGTTAACCTATTTATTGATAATATTTTTGCTGGGAGCCTCTCACCCGAGGCTGTTACCTATATTAACTATGCAAAGAATATTACACACTTCCCACAGGCAATTATCGGGGTCACGATTGGGACTATCATTTTCCCAATTTTAGCGAAGGCTGTGGCTCAAAATAAGGTCGATGACTTTAGGTCTGCGATTGAAAAAGGACTGATTCTTACACTCTCTATCCTTCTACCTGCTATTGTGGGAATGATGTGGTTGATGACAGAAATTATTACATTAGCCTATCAAAGAGGACAATTTACACAAAATGCGACAGAAGCAACAGTATTAGTCGCGTACCTCTATGTAGGATCTGTTTTATTTTTTAGTTTACAGAATACAATTAACAAGGCTTTTTATTCAAGAAACAAAGGGCATGTGATCTTACGAATCAGTTTATTTTCAATCTTATTAAATATTGGGTTAAACTTTCTGTTCATCACTTGGCTTGATTCACATATAGGTATTCCACTTGCTTCATCCGTTATGGCATTTGTATATTTTGTCTTAAATCTCATTGTTTTTCAACGAATTGAAGCACGCTTTAATTGGAAGGTTCTCACCATCGAAGCTTTAAAAGTAATCGGTGCAGTAATGGGGATGATCGGAATTCTATGGATTGTTGAACCATTTACAACTAATCTTCCAATCATCGTGTACCTCGTTGTGACAGCAACTGTCGGTGCCATTGTGTATGGAATGTTACTATTATTATTCAAAGGGCAATCTGTAAGTCTATTTTTATCAAGGGTAAACAAAGGATGAGAGTATGAAACAGTTATTAATGAAACTGGCATCACCAGTTGGAGTCTCCATAACCAAAAAGGTCTTAGCTAAACACTATCAAGGAAGCATGTCACTCACAAGTATCGATCAAGGTAAGACGATTGTTGTGTTTGCACCTCATATTGATGATGAGACCATTGGGTTAGGTGGCACAATGATGCGTTTAAAAAGATCTGAGGCAACGATTCACATTGTATTTGTAACAAACGGAGCTAAAAGCAATGGCCCTATTGATCAGTCTGCTATCATTGCACAGCGTAAAACGGAAATTGAGTCAATTCGGGATCTGTTGGGCATTACCTCGATTAGATACCTTGATTATGAGGACGGAGAAGTGTATAAGCAAGCATCTCCTGAGAAGTTCTCAGCTATCATCGATGAGTTAAAACCAGATCTCATTTTTACAACGGCTTTTATTGATGCACATACGGACCATGTACACACTGCACACGCCGTTGCAGACGGGCTAAAAGTAAGCGAACACCAACCAGAGGCTGTCATTGAATATGAAATAAACTGTCCGTTTCCACCTCAGGAAATTAATATGTTAATTGATATTAGTGAACAATATAAGGATAAAGTTGAAGCGACAAAGGCCTTTAAATCACAGGTGATTGCTTTTGATGGGTTTCATCTACTAGCAAAGCTTAAATCGAATCTTACCAACCATCCAACAGATGCCGTTGAAGGATTCATTCGTTCAACACCTGCTTCTTTTATTAATAAATCAACAAATTTAAAAGAAGCCCAGCTCACTCGTTTTGATCATATTTTTAAACAAGCCAATCGTTCAATTACGTTATTATGGGCGATTTATCAGAATTACAAGGAAAAGAAAGAGTTCTACTTAATAAAAAACAAATAAGTCTTTAGGTGGGGTTTCATGAATTTTATACAAAAGCATTCAGATAAATTTAGTTGGCTAGCCATACTTTTATTATTTTTCATTATTACTGCTTTGCAGGTAAATATATTAGGGTATGTGCTTGGTCTTGTTTTATTTATTTATGCCTTTTTCAGGCCAAAAAATGCCATATTATTGTTATTCCTCTATATGCCGATACGACCATTCATCATTGAATACGTCGGAAGTTTACGATATATAGGAGATTTTCTTATCTTTGGTGCCCTATTCAAGACCATTTGGGACGCACGCTCAAATTTAAAAAGCTTATTCCAATTTAAATTGTTTGAATATGGATTATTTGCATTTTTAATTATTGGTAGCATTTCCTCACTTTTTGTTACGGGAATGCCTATTATAACCGTAATCCTACAAATTCGTGCTTTTTTACTGATGTATCTTGTATACTACATTGTTAAACGCATGAACATTACGAAAGAAGACGTAAAGAATGTTCTATGGATTACGATTTGGACCGTTATCGCGATTATCATTCAAGCAGTTGCCGAAAAATTATTTATCCGTACATTCTTATTACCAGAAGCTTGGCAACAGATGGCACTATCTGCAAAGAACCGAGTTCGAATCTATGGCATGCTAGGAAATCCAAATGTTTTGTCCATTTACTTATCATTTGTATTCCTATTCTTCGTCTATATCAAACGTCATGTTCCAGCTTTTAGTTCTAAGCTTATTACCGTATTGAATTGGTTTGTGTTTGCGATTATTATCTTAACCTATTCTCGTGGTACATGGATTGGTTTTGCTGTCATGTTTATCACCTATCTCGTTATTTCAAAGAGATATTTTATTTTAAAGGACTTTCTCAAAACAGCGGTTCTCTCCACCATTCTTGTTGTACTACCTTTAACAGGGTTAACAGCATTAATTGAAAAAAGTGATATTGGTGCTGAAAAAGTAAAACAAATTCAGCAATACGATCAAGAAGGTAAATCAGGTTTTATCGACCGAATTGGAAGTACGTTCAGTGATGATACAATTACTTCAAGTCAAGGGTCTGGAAGATTGTTTATTGTCAAAAAAGGATTTGAAGTATTTCTAGATAACCCAATCATCGGAACTGGATTTGGGACATTCGGGGACTCTGCATCCTTAAGACAGATTTCACCTATTTATGAGGAATATGAAATTGGCTATCAATTTTATTCCGATAATCAATACATCCAAATTATTGTCCAAACAGGAACACTTGGTGTAATTGCCTTTGCCGTATTCTTACTAAGTATGTTAGTTACGTTTTGGAAGAGACGTGAAGAAAGACTTTCGATGGTGATGATCGGTGTTATCCTTGCCGCTTATTTTATGGGGCTTGTCTACAACCTTTGGGAAGCTGATATCTTCGGATTATGTTTCTTTACCTTATTAGCCGTAACGATCCGTTCTCGTGAGGAATTACGCTCCCTACACCACTCATTGGAGAATGAAAAATGATTAGATTGTATCAACCACATGATGAAATTGGAATTAACCATTTATTTAAAGCTGTATTTAAGAAAGAGCGTAGTTTAGATGAATGGGAATGGAAGTTCAAAGTCTTAGGTAACGGTGATCCGATAATTGTTGTTTATGAAGAAAATGGTGAAATTGTGGGCCATGCTGCATGTATCGTCTTTGATCAAAACATCGCAGAACGTGTCGATATCATGGTCCACCCTGCCCATCAGGGAAAAGGAATCTATAAACAAATTGTACTTCGCATGGTCGAAGAACTTGAAAAACGAAACATTCAAAATGTGTATGGATTTCCTGCAGAAATTGCAAAAGCAGCATTCCTCAAATATGGGAAAGCAATCGACTTAGGCAATATTGCACTCATGTTATCACCTAAACTATTTCCTAGTCGAAAGCACAACTGGCTTCCTATTAAAGAAGCAAACCTTGAAAAATTAGCAACGTACGATACACCATTAGAAGAGATTCACGTAAAGAGAAGTTCTGAATTCCTTAAACAGCGGTTTGCCCTTCATCCGACTCGTAACTATTATGTCTATGAGTCGGAAGGCAATGGTTATGCAATTGTTCGTTTCGAAGGAAATAAAACTCATTTACTCGATGTCGTAGGACCAAATAGGAAATCTGTAATAAAAGAAGTAAAAAAACGAGTTCACACGAGATTTCTTATCAGTTGGGCGGTAAAAGATAGTGAGTACTATCAGATTCTAAAAGGATCATTCTTTTTCCATGTTAAAAGCCCAATGCCACTAGTTGTAAAACAAGAACACAACGATGTACGCTGGCACTTAACCCAAGCAGATGTTGACTCCTTTTAACGGAACAAAGGTTATTACTCGACAGGTAGCCAGTGTACCTGACAAAAGCTCTATCAACTATGATTGGTAGAGCTTCTTTTTTGTACAAGCACTTCTATTTAAGTATCTTCCAACATAATTATGAATTTAGAACCATCATTAAACTAGGAAGGAAGTTATTAAATGCAGCGACTTCTCAAATCAGTTGCCGTTATTTCACTTGTTGTATCCTCTCTTTTAATTGCTCCTATTCTATCATCTGCAGAAACAAAACAAGAAGAAACTAAGAATAAGAGAGTCGTAGTGAAATACAAAAACCATGAATTTTCCACTCAATCTACTCAAAACAGTAACAACGTCGAGATTATACAGGTACAGCAAGAGGATTTACACAAAACAATGAAGCACTACGAGAACAAACCAAATGTAGAGTATGTAGAGGAGGAAATCGATTATTCTTTCTTTGGGACCGTAAATGATCCATATTTCAGGGACTATCAAAAGTTCGACTTTGATTATGTGAATGTTCCACTCACTTGGGATTTGTATTCACCGAAGAAAAAAATAACGATTGCTGTAATTGATTCAGGAATTGATATGAATCATCCCGATTTAAAAAATCAAATTGTCAAACCCTACAATGCCCTTAACCCTGGCTCTAAGCCAACTGATCGAAATGGACATGGAACGCATGTAGCTGGCTTAGCTGGAGCACAAACCAATAATAAAATTGGGGTTGCTTCAATTGCCAAAAATGTATCCATTATGCCGATCAAGGTGGGAGATGAAGCACCAAGTACGATTGATGTTGCAGAAGGAATTTATTATGCTGTTGACAATGGAGCACATATTATTAATTTAAGCCTAGGCGGTCGTTATAGTCAGTACGTTGACGATGCCATTCAATATGCTTACAAAAAAGGCGTGGTCGTTGTTGCGGCGTCAGGCAATAATGGATCAAATGTGCAACAATATCCCGCTGCCTTAACAAGTGTGTTGAGTGTTGCGGCAATTGATACTATAGCGAATTCACTGGCCGATTATTCAAACTATGGCAATTGGGTAACGATTGCAGCACCTGGAACAGACTTATTCAGCACGATACCAACGAGTATGAACTCCACAATGCCATATGCATATCTAAGTGGGACGAGCATGGCTTCACCCATGGTTGCCTCCTTTGCTGGTCTTATGAAAAGCCAATATCCAAATTTGACACATGACCAAATAAGATGGCTAATGGAATTTACAAGTGCAGATTATAATGGAGCACAATACCATCAAAATGGTGCCATCGATGCCTGGAGCGCCATGCAA
>Ga0079224_100015573_pt1 | contig 10651 bp, 7 predicted proteins | sample Stecom2015_FD_80414 | JGI IMG/M metagenome (GOLD analysis project Ga0079224, IMG submission 80414) | Agricultural soil microbial communities from Utah to study Nitrogen management - Steer compost 2015 | ecosystem: Environmental > Terrestrial > Soil > Agricultural land | place: USA: Utah...
ATCATTTTTCATAATCGGTCATTACTCTTCTCCTGACCTTTGGTTCTTAAGGCTTATCGTAAGTCAAAAAAATGAGGCTGTATCAGAAATACAAACATCAGCGTCATTGCGAGGAACGAAGCAATCTGATGATGTCAAAAACGCAGATTGCTTCGTCATTCTTCCTCGCGATGACGCGGTTTTGACGTTGCAATTGAATTATGATACAGCCCCATCTTGCATAAAGATTAGCTTATCTTTAGGGGAATGTTATTTTAATCTATAGAGCATCGGGGTGTCACCATCTGCTCCGTCTACACGTGCACCACGGGTCAATTTGTCTGTGCTAGAGTCATATTCCCAGATATACACGCCATCTGCATTGGGATCGTTAACGGCGATATAAGCTTTGCCATTGTGTACCACGCCTGATCTGGAATTACCCACCGATGGGAAATCAAGTTTCTTCACAACTTGCTGGGTGTTTACATCGATGATAAGATATTCCCACATGGCAGCATACCACCAATCGTTGAATTCTTTGATGTTGGTGTCAGTATCATGTGCACTGATCAGCATGGCTTTTCCATTGCCGATATAGGTCACTCCCAGTTGATTGTCACCGCCGCGCTGTGCACTGATATTGAAGAAGTAATTGGGGTCAAGCTTGTATTCGCCATCTTTCACACGGTAGATTGCTGTAGGCAACTCCGCTTTCCCTCCTCCCAGTACAGGCATAGGTATGGTAAGGATGTAAGTGTAACCGTTGTCTTTGAAGTTACTGAAGTAGGAGTTTCTTACCGTGCCCAACGGCGCAGAGCGATCGTCCTCGCCGGTAACCTGTAAATTGGTCATGCTTGGATAATCCAATGTTGCGGTATAGGATTTGTCGTAATGTACTTTTGTTGATTCATTGTACAGACCATAACCCAAGAAAATCTTGTTTCCCTGTGGAATTACGGAGAATACTCTTCTGGAATGATCGTCCGGAATACCCGTTTTGTCAAATTCACCACTTTTGGTCACTGACATTTTCTCTACGTCGACAATAGCATAGTAATTGCTTGATCGCGGGCCAAAGATCAACTCGGTATCACTAAGCCAGGCATGCCAACCAAGATAAAGGCTAGGGATATGGGAGAAAGGAATTTCCTGAATAATTTTGAGGACTCCATCCTCAAAACGATATTTGCCGAATTTGTTGGAATTGGGATCTACATGGTAAATGTCTCTCCCTTTTTGCATCAGATTCTCTTCCCAGGTCAAAATGTCGGATACGTTTGTCCCTTTGCCGACAGGCGAAATGATCCCGGTCATCAAGTCTTCGATGGGTAGCATATAACGGCCATTGTCCGTACCGACAATGACGGCAAACTCAGGGTCGACAACCTCTTCTACGGTCGGCCCGTCGTTATCGCTGCAGGACATGGTAAGCCCTACGGCTAATAGGCCCATCATTAAAGAGGATACGCGCTTTTTCATGTGTTGTAAATTGTTCATAGTATACATTTTGATTTAATAAATATTTAAGTTGTAACGGAATTTGAAAGAAATGAACCTTCCGGGTTTTTGCAGCTTGGAATTGTCATAGGCTATCCTATCCGTTAGGTTTTTGCTTTCCAAGGTAAAGTTGTAAAGCCCCTGCTTGATGGAGTAGGTTATGCCTGCATTGTGTATCCACTGTCGTGGAATATAATAGTTGGTCGAGCGGTCTCCGAGTTTGGACCAGGTCGTCGAATACTCATTGACAAACTGCATAAACCAGTTGAACTCTAAGCGGGTGCCTGCACCCAATAAATTGTCCTTGCCGATGATAAAGTCTGTATTGCCATATAGCCAGGGTTTGTCCGGCAATCGGCTGCCGTAAGTCACCTTCACACGATTGGTGCCCCTAACGTATTGCTCGCGGTCAACAGCGCTTTCATAGCTCATGTTGGCCGTGAAGCGCAGCAGATTGCTATACGAGTAGGTTAGTTCCGCCTCAGCCCCCTCAACCTTAATGCCTCCATAGTTGTAGTATTGGCTGAAACTGTCTGAAGAGCCCGACATGACGCCCGGAGGTGTGCGATGTATGTAATTCTTGGCGTTGCGGTAGAATACTGCTCCACTGGCATAAAGCCGATGCTGGTCGTAAAGGGAGGTGTTATAGAATACGCCCAGGTTATAATTGTCGCTGTTTTCCGGCGTTAATCCAGGGTTCGCTATGACATCGGTTCCATTTCCGTACAGCTCAGTAAGGGTAGGCAAACGATAAGCATGCTCATAAGATGCTTTTATGCCCAATCCTTCTGTCAGAAAATAACTGGATGCTATACCATAGCCTACATAGCTCTTGGATTGCCGGTTCTCGGTATCATCGGCATTATCTACTTTACCACTGAAATGGTAATACTTCCCAAAAATGTGGTTACGCCACTTTTTGTCAAAGAAATCATGCATGTAATTTAACCCTGCAACGTGGCGGTCAACCCTGTTGTTCTGGCGGAAACTATGGTTATAGGGATCGATCTCATTATAGCTCTTGCGGTAGTTGCTGCTGAAAGAGTGCGTCAGGTTGATGGTCTGGTCTCTGTTGATCTCATAGTTAAGCGTGCTCTGCACAAGACTGTTATAGCCGGAATAATGTTGTATGGACTTGGTCAAACTCATTTCCCCCGCTTCGGGAAAGTAAATGTCAGGCTGTTGGTCCCAACGGTATACCCGAGAAGAACTCGTGTCGGTGACAATGGATTTATCATTGGCAAAATTCGCAAAAAGCGTAGCAGAAAGACCTTCTAAAAATAGATCTTCTTTCCTATAACGAAGGTTAGGGGAGAAACTTTTGGTCGTTTCGTGGACATGGCCAAATATTTTCTGTTGTGTAGCCCCTGTCTGCACCTCGTTGTACGTATCGTTATAGGTCAATCCTACAACGAAAACATCGGCCCAGCGTTTGTTGGATAAACCGGCTTCAATCTGCGTCATACTCGAACGGTAGGCATCGTGGAACCTACGGGCTGAACTTAACGTGTCGAATTTGTTGCTGTTCTCTTTGTTCAGTACTTCTAAATATACCCGCGCATCAGGATTGGTTCGCATGAGGTAATCATTGTCCGAATAGTTGAAGAAGGAATTCACGTTGATATGGAAACCTTTCTTGGGTTCAGTGAAACTTCCGCTCACAGCGGCTCGATGGGTATTGAATGAACCGATGCTGTAGCTTAGGTCAATTGCTTTGCGGCGGTCGCGCTTGGTGATGATATTCACAGCGCCACCTAATGCATCGGAAGTCAGGTGGGCTGGGGTAACCCCTTTGTATACCTCTATCCGTTCGACTATATTCACAGGAATATTGTTGAAAGACATACCGCTCCCATAAGCCTCTATAGGTACCCCATCAATGAAAAATTTGATATGATTGCCCGACATGCCATTGATGGAAAACGAAAAGTTAGAACCCAGACCGCCTTGTTCACGGATTTTGACCCCAGTGCTCCGGTTCAGGATCTGGTTGATGTCAGTATTACTGTTGGCATATTGCTTGGTTTCGATTACATTGACATTAAAACCCGTTTCCTGTAATTTTTTAGCTTGGCTTTTCCCTGCGACGTTGACCTGTTCGATAGCGCGCTGTCCTTCTTTCAGGATGAAATCCAAGCGGTGCTGGCCGGTACCTGTAATGCGTACTTCTTTGTCCTGCTTGTTAAAGCCTATAGCTGTTGTTTCTATAGTATAGTTGCCGGGCTTCAGTTGTTCGATGCGGTAGTCTCCATTTTCGTCGGTCATTGCTGCCTTGTTCTGTCCTACCACTTTCACCGTTGCATGCGCAAGGGGATTATTATTGTTGTCTCTTACCTTCCCGAAGAGTCCTCCTTCTTGGGCTTCCACATGGCTCATCGTTACAATAGCAACCAAAAGAACCATCACCCATTTTAAAATATGCATCTTTATTTAGAATGATTATACACAAGACAGTAGCCTATCGCCTTATTATCCGAAGGTCGGGAGTGAAAAAATGTGAATTTATTTTTCTGGGCAAGATATCGACGATATCTGATAAATATTTTTGCTTTGTGTATCTTGTTGAAAATAAGTTGTATATAAATTATTTTGGTTTATGGGTGGAAATATTCTCTTGATGGACTTCGGTATGGGGATTGGATAGGCAACTTACCTTTATATATTTTGAATCATTCTAATTAAGCATTTTTATCATGAAGAAAACAGTATTAGGATCTGCTCTTGTTGCCCTGGCCTGCATGGCATCAGCACAAACGACAGAAGAAACCCGCTTTGATATCCGCAACACGCAACACCTAAATTGCGAAGTCTATCAATTGGTGTATAACCCCACGGACCATATGGTATATGTGGCAGGGCCAAAAAAAGGTTTCAACCGCGAAGTAGAGAATTTTGTTTACGTCCTCAGTGCGGAAGATTTAGCCGTTCGGGATTCCATTTCGGTGGGCAAATACCTGCCATTCGGCATCGCGCTGAACAATCGTACCCAAACTCTATATGTAGGTCATTCCGTACAGAATCACGTGAGTGCAATTGACCTCAAGTCCAAGAAACAAACACTGATTTCCAATGGTAAGGAGAAATCAAAGATCAGGGAACTTGTTGTCGATGAACAAAGAAACAAAGTATACGTATCTGACCATGGTAACCCATCCATTTGGGAAATCGACGGGAATACTAATACATATAGCAGAACCCTTGATAAGGAAGGAGCTTATCTATTGGGGTTACAGGTAGATCCTGAAAGAGGGAAGGTATATGGTACGGATGGGAAGGATATGAAAGGGAATGTGCTGGTCTATAATAGTGAAAGCGGCAAGTTGGAGGCGGAGTACAAAACCTGGTCGTATTGCCCACTGAATATCGCCATCGACAAGGTGCAGAACCGGATATTTGTATCGCAATCAAACGATAACAATGTCACTATCCTCGATGGTAATACCGGGGAGATTATAGATAAAGTCTATGTGGGCCACGATACTTCACCGATTGGCCTGGTATACGACCAGAAAAATAACCTGATCTACACAGCCAACAGAGCCAAACAAGAGGTGGCTGTTATCAATGCACAGGATTATTCCGTAATTGAACGTATTCCGACTGAGGGTTTGCCGAACACCATTACGCTGGATCAAGAGTCGGGCACCATCTACGTGACCAATAAAAGAGCCGGGCCCGGTGACGAGGAAGTCGAAAATGCAAATACGGTCATGAAAATTAACAGGCAGTAAACCATCTTTTATTGACACTTTAAACGTTGTAAAATACTTATTGAAATATACATGAACATTTTATCCCTGTCGCTTTTGCTCTTTTTTATAGGCTCATCCACTATACTGTTTGGACAGATTACTTTATCGGGCAAGGTGCTTACCGAAGATGGAGGGTTTCTTCCGGAAGCCAATATTGCACTGATGACTTTGCCCGACTCTTCGGTATACGCCCGCCAAAAGAGCGATGCGCAGGGTAATTTTGCTTTTCGGGTGGAAACCCCCGGCCAGTATGCGCTGCAATATTCTTCCTTGGGGTTTACGCCTTATTACGGATCTACCTTGGAACTACGTCCTGGAATGCATACCACCGTAGACCCGGTGCGATTATATCCTGCGGAACAGGAGATTGCAACAGTGATGGTGGAAGGGAAGATGCCCGGTATCCGGCAATATGCGGACAAGATGGTGGTAGATGTGGAGGGCTCGGTGCTCAGCGAGGGAAATAACCTGTTGGAGCTCTTGGAAAAAACGCCGGGTATATTATCGGATGGCAAAGGTAACTTTACCATACAGGGAAGGGCTGGTGCGAATGTGCGCATTGATGGGCGAGATACTTATGTGTCGGGCGCGCAACTGGCCAGTTTATTGCGGGGCATGCAAGCGAAAGATGTCGCCAAATTAGAGTTGATGAGCAGTCCTTCCGCAAGGGAGGATGCGTCGGGTACGGCTGGAATTATCAATATTGTCACCAAACGCAACAAGCGAATAGGCTTTGGTGGCGATGTATTTGTTCGAGGTGCACAATCGCGCAAGACACAGGGAGCCCTAGGAGGGGGCTTGCATTACAGGATCAACCGCTTGAACATGTATGTCAATGGAAGTGCAGGACGTGAAGAATCAACCGATAGCACCCGGATAGAACGCTTGTTTTATAGCAATGGGGTGCTGCGCTCTACACAGAGGCAGATCGAAAGACAAGCTTTGGATCCTGGTAAGTACCATAGTTTGAGGACTGGCGCAAGTTACGAGTTCGAAGATGGCGGTATTCTGGATGCGAGCTTTAGTTGGCTGCGCGGCCGATTTATCACAAGATCGGATGTGGATATGGATTTTGCACAGGGGGCGGGGGTAATAAGCAGCTTGGCACATACCGATAACCAATTTGATGAAACGTACAACAACCTGACATTCAATGTAAACTATGTCAATAAATACGAGGGTGAGGATCACTTTCTAAAAATAAACCTGGATTATGCGCCGCATGGCAACGATTATGACAATATGTTCGAGACACAGCTTATGAACCCGGCAGGGCAATCTCTTGGGACAACGGCACGTACCAACATACAGGATCTTAGTAATACGACCTATGCAGGGCGCTTGGACTACAGTCGTCCGCTGGGAGAAAATAACAAAATAGAATTGGGATGGAAAGGTACTTATTTCTTTATCGACAATGACGTGCGTAACGACACTTTGCAGGGCAATAATTGGATATACGACCAGGGGACATCCAATCGTTTTCAATACGGACAGCATATCGAAGCGCTTTATCTTGTTTATACAGGAAAAAGGAATAAGCTAGAATACCAAGCTGGTGTACGGGGAGAGTATACCTTTATTAAGAGTAAGCAGGTCACACTGGACCAAAATGCCCGGCAGGAATACTTTGAGCTGTTCCCTAGTGCGTTTATCAACTATCAGGTGCATGACAACCATAGCTTAAGGGCATCGTTCAGCAGTCGGATCGAGCGTCCTGGCGATCACGATATCAATGCATTCCGTATTTATCAGGATGCTTACAGCTATTCGGAAGGAAATCCGCATTTAAAACCAGAAAAAAGTTTTATAGGCGAGATAGGGCATGGCTTTAAAAACAAGTTGTTCACGACCCTGAGCATGGGCTATGGCCGAGATGTCATTAATTGGATAAGCCGGGTGGGTAATCTGCCGGGAGAAAATATGACCCGTCCCGAGAATATCGGAAATTATTGGAACTACAGCGTTAGTACCATGTATAATCACCGCTTTTATGCATGGTGGACAGCAAGCCATTACCTTAATGGCTTTCATAACCGCTACTCGGGAGAGATAGATGAAACCTCCTTGGATAGTAAAGGGAGCAGCTGGTCAGCGAATAGTAAACACACGCTGCATTTAGCTTGGGGTCTGCGGGCAGAGGTAGCGGGCTATTACAACTCAGGTATCACAACAGGCGCCAGACGTTCGGATCATACCTACGGAGTTGATTTGGCAGCAGAAAAAAAACTATGGAACGAAAGAGGGATGGTCAAGCTGGCAGCCAATGGTATCGTGCGTAACGCAAACCCACGTTATACCAGTACCTATGGTGATTTGGTATTGCACCATTCGGCATTCCCGGATAATAGAAAGGTTACCCTTTCCTTAAGCTATAGATTTGGAGAATAATTTATAGGAGGATAGATTGTGCAACTTACAAAGACACAGCAAGCTGTCATCAGACTGCTATTGCAGGCCGATGATTTTTTGGATGCGGAAAGTATCTACCTGCAACTCAATGCCACAGCGAAGACTTATAGTTATGCGTCGGTTTATAATGCTGTGCGTCTATTACACCACATGGAGGTGTTGATTAGTAAGCGAATGGAAACGGATCGCAAACGGTTTTTCTTTCTGGACAAGGCTTGGGTAGCAAGCCATATTTTTTTGATTCAGGCTATTGAGCTCACTTGATGGTTGTTATGGTCATGGTTTTGACATCAGGTGAAAAGTACTGTTTTATTATTTATAACTATTCTAAATAAATGTATATTTGCATTGATTTGGAAACCATTGACTATAAAGAGGCACTTAGTATCGACCGTTCTTCATTTGAAGAATTGTTTGCTACATTCTGGAAGCGGATGTTTGCCTTTGCGGTCAAGATGACGGAAGATGAGGAAGATGCCAAGGAAATTGTACAAGAGGTTTTCAAATCGCTTTGGGAACGCAGAACCGACTTATCCATCAAGGATGCGGAACGATACCTGCTTCGCTCTGTAAAGCTGAAATCACTGGAACATATCCGTAACAAGGCCACACGGCAGAAACATCATGACTTGATCATGCACTCGACTAAGGTGGATTATGAAGAACATCATCTCCAGGAAAAGGAGTTGAAGGACAAACTTGACTATGTGGTGGACTCATTGCCTAAGCAATGTCGCAATGTATTCAAGATGAGTAGGGAGGATGGGTTGACGAACAAAGAGATTGCTCAGGTACTTTTGATCTCCGAGCGGGCAGTAGAATACCACATCAGTAAGGCTCTATCAATCTTACGGTTGGCTCTGGAGCGACAGGAGTAGGTAAAGAAAGGTATATAAAATCAAACGACTATATCTTATATTTGTATTGATAAAGATGAAGATTACCAAAGAACTGTTACAGCAATATGAGCTCGGACAATGCTCGCCCGAAGAGGAGCGTGCTGTCCGTCTATGGCTGGATAGTGATAGCTGGGAGGATGAGGTGTTTGATGAGTCTTTGGTGAAGGACAGCCTGGGTAGAGAGATATGGAGCAAGATTTCACCTCCGGATGTCGTTTCTACGAAGATTCTGCTTCCACAAGTATCGGAAGGCGGATTCTGGGTATGTATACGTCCATGGTTCTCTGTGGCGGCTTTACTTATCCTTTCCATAGGATTGAGCTGGTTTTTCTACGCAAATAAACAAGATTATCATTTTGAGTCCAAAAATACCGATGCAGGGCTGAAATGGATGCGCAAGAACTGTTTTGATTTGGCGCTTAGCGAGAACAGTTCCGCAAACATCAATCTGCGTTCAGGCAACCTGCTGCTTTCGGGAGGGATGATACTGAAACCGAAGTGCGATATGGTCTTACATGATAGACAGAATAATATTGCTTTGGATTTTAGGGAAGGCGAAATATATTTTATATCGCGCGATCCGGATACGAGCAGGCTGATTGTTCTGCGTAGGAGCGAATTGTCGTTTCTACCGCCGATCATTCAAAGACAGCTTAAAAAGCAATTCCATATTACCTAAATTATGCAATTTTTTGTAACCTTTTCTGTACGTTTCTTTGCTGCTGTTCTTGGCTTGGTATGCCTGTATTTCCTAAGCGCTTGCCAGCCCCCAAAGGACTCCAAAACATATTTCCCTGCGGATTTTAATCCAGCGTACTCACTGTATCTGATTTATGAAGATGGGGAAATGGGCTTCCTTGTGGCCGACAGCCTGTGGCAGAAGTCATATACTGTGCCTGTTCCTTATCCGCAGTTTACTCGGGAATTTATACATCGCAAGGGGTTCTTTTACCACGTGAATCCACAGAACAACTATCTTATACAGTCGAAGCTTTCTCCTGAGGGTTTGCGTTCACTGGATTCTATCCCTTTGGTGAATAATAATATAGAGTCTTTCGCCTGGAAAAATGATACGGATACCTTGCTGCTTCTGAATGTGCAGAAGGGTGGTCCGGACAGTTGTTGGTTCTACGAAATTGATACAAAGCCTTTTGCGCTTGTCCGCAAGCAGCACGTCCCGATACCGAGTGCTGTGGAAGATTATAACTTACTCAGTATCGGACTTTCGCGTTTTCAGCACAACGAGCTCTGGATAGCTTATACCTACAGCAAATTTGTGGGGATGCATGACTATACGACCGTGGATACCATGTATTATGCTACATTTGACTTCCAGACCTTAACGCAGAAGAAAATCCAGAAAGATAGCCGATCGGCTTATCCGGGCGGAATCAATACGGTGCAGTCCTACGATATGGAACTAAAGAACGGGGATTATTATTTTATGAGCTGTCCCGGCATTGCTTTAGGAAATGCACCTGATATGCCTACTGCCGTGTTTCGGAGAGAGAACGGACAGGATATGGTCGATACACAATATATGCTGAATATCTCTGAACATATCGGCAACCATGCGTATGGGCTTTGGCAGGTCGCGGATAATCAGGTGGTTATTCGAAGTGAACGTAAAGATAAATACGATGACTTTGCCAATCACCATGCAGTTTATCAGTTTGATTATTATCTGGTTGATCTGATAAAAGAGTCTCTTGAGCATCTGGATTTGCCTTTGGATAAAGGTACGCGTAAGGAGAATGTGCTTGTACGGGATGGGAAGATGTATATAGGCATTGATGACGAACAAAACCGCCACTTGGTGTGGCAGTATGAGATTTCTACAGGAAAAATAAGCCCTGTTTTTGAGTCTGTGAAGAATACCAGTTATATCCTCCGTATCGATTGGTTGGGTATGGATTGATTTAATGAAAGTTATTGATGGCCTTTGAAGCTGAGTGTAGCGAGCTTTATGTGTTAAAAACACTCTCAAAAAAAAGTCCCGCTCATAGAGCAGGACTTCTTACGTATTTTTAAATACTGTTGTTCGGATTACTGAACGTTTTTCAAAGAATCAGCGATAGAATCACCTTCAGCTTTGATTGAATCAGCTAC
>Ga0079224_100015574_pt1 | contig 10650 bp, 8 predicted proteins | sample Stecom2015_FD_80414 | JGI IMG/M metagenome (GOLD analysis project Ga0079224, IMG submission 80414) | Agricultural soil microbial communities from Utah to study Nitrogen management - Steer compost 2015 | ecosystem: Environmental > Terrestrial > Soil > Agricultural land | place: USA: Utah...
GGCCCAGACGTTGTCCTCCGCGCCCTCGGGCAGCTCGTAGCCCTCCTCCACCCCCTTGAGCCCGGCCGCGATGAGGACGGCATAGGCGAGGTAGGGGTTCGCGGCGGAGTCGATGGCCCGGTACTCCGCCCGCGTGGACTGTCCCTTGTCCGGCTTGTGCATCGGGACCCGGACGAGCGCCGAGCGGTTGTTGTGTCCCCAGCACACGTAGCTCGGTGCCTCGAGCCCGCCCCACAGCCGCTTGTAGGAGTTGACGTACTGGTTGGTGACGGCGGTGATCTCCGCGGCGTGGTGGAGCAGGCCGGCGATGAAGGACCGCCCGGTCCCCGAGAGCTGGTAGTCCCCCGCCGGGTCGTAGAAGGCGTTGTGGTCCCCCTCGAAGAGGGAGAAGTGCGTGTGCATGCCGGAGCCGGGCGCCCCGATGAGCGGCTTGGGCATGAAGGTGGCCATGATCCCCTGCTGGAGCGCCACCTCCTTGACGACGGTGCGGAACGTCATGATGTTGTCCGCGGTGGACAGGGCGTCCGCGTAGCGCAGGTCGATCTCGTTCTGGCCCGGCCCGGCCTCGTGGTGGGAGTACTCCACGGAGATGCCCATGGACTCGAGCAGCGTGATCGTGTCGCGCCGGAAGTCGTGGGCGGTGCCGCGGGCGACGTGGTCGAAGTACCCGGCGGTGTCGATGGGGACGAGCGGGTCCTCCGGCCGCTGCTGCTGCTCGAAGAGGTAGAACTCGATCTCCGGGTGGGTGTAGCAGGTGAAGCCCGCGTCGGCGGCCTTCTCCAGGGTGCGCTTGAGGACGTTGCGCGGGTCGGAGCGGGCGGGCTCACCGGCCGGGGTGAGGATGTCGCAGAACATGCGGGCGACGCCGTTCTCCTCGCCGCGCCAGGGCAGCAGCTGGAAGGTCGCCGGGTCCGGCTTGGCGAGCATGTCCGCCTCGTACACGCGGGTGAGGCCCTCGATGGCGCTGCCGTCGAAGCCGATCCCCTCGGTGAACGCCGCCTCGATCTCGGCGGGGGCGATGGCCACCGACTTGAGCACGCCGAGCACGTCGGTGAACCACAGCCGGATGAAGCGGATGTCGCGCTCCTCGATCGCCCGGAGGACGTACTCCTGCTGCCTGTCCATCGCGCTCCTTCCCTTGCGGTCCCGCACGTGCGGGCTCGCCCGCGCCGGTGCTCACTCACTCTCTCGCGCCGAGAGTACAGTTCCTCGCCCCTCCGGCCGTGCACCGGACCGGGCCGCGAGCACCGTGCGCTCACCGTGGGCCGGGCGGCACGAGGGCGGCGCCCGCTCGGACGCCGCCCTCCCGCACCTCAGTGGTGGATCTTCGGGAGCCACCGCGGGCCGGTGTGGGCGCGGTCGCCGAGCAGTCCGAGCAGTGCCGGGAGCATGATCCCGCGGACCACGGTGGCGTCGAGGAGCACCGCGACGGCCATCCCGACGCCGAGCTGCTTCATCTCGAGCATCGACAGCGTCGCGAAGATCGAGAACACCCCGACCATGACGGCGGCCGCACTCGTGACGACGCCGGCCGAGCGGGCCAGCCCGGCGCGGATCGCCGTCCGCGGGTCCATGCCGTGGTCCCGGGCCTCACGCACGCGGCTGGTGACGAAGATGTGGTAGTCCATCGACAGCCCGAAGAGGACGACGAAGAGCATGAGCGGCAGCCAGGCCGCGATCGAGCCCGTCGAGGTGAAGTCGAGGAGGCCCTCGGCCCAGGTCCCGCCGAAGACGAGCGTCATGATCCCGTAGGCGGCCGCCACCGACAGCGCGTTGAGCGCGACGGTGGCCAGCGCGAGCGCCGGCGACCCGAACGAGACGGCCATGACGACGAGGGTGAGGACGAGGACGAAGCCGACGACCCAGGGCAGCTTCCCGTCCATCCACGACGTGAGGTCCGAGACCGCCGCCTCCCCACCGAGGTGGACGGCGACGTCGCGCACGTCGGCGAGGGACCCGCTGACGGCGGGGAGGACCTCGGCGCGGACCTCCTCGACGACGTCGGCGAGCCGCTCGTCGCTCGAGTCGATGTCGAGGCCGATGCTCCACCGGCTCACGGTGCCGTCGAGCGACCGCTCGACGCCCTCGCCCGTCGCGCTCACGAGCTCGAGCGCGGTCGCCTCGTCGGCGGCGCCGAGAAGCGCGGCGGTGACCTCGTCCTGTGCGGAGGCGGGTGCCCGGACGACGACCTCGAGGCCGGACTGGGTGGGGACCGCGCTGCGGAACTGGTCGTAGGCGCGGACCACCGGGAGGTCCTGGGGCAGGGTCTCGATCCCGCCGAGCGCGGTCCTCATCCCGAGGGCCGGCGCGGCGAGCGCGAGGAGCAGGACGGCGACCCCGGCCACCCAGGCGGCCGGCCGCCGCGTGACGAGCCCGGCCAGCCGGCCCCACGCGTTGTCGAGGGAGCCGCGGCGGGCCTCGCGGCGCCGGGTGAACGGCAGGCGCAGCGCGTCGACCTTGTCGCCGAGCACCGCGAGGAGGGCGGGGAGCGTCACGGTCGCGCCGACGACGGCCATGCCGACGGCGAGCATCGCACCGAGCCCGAGGGACGTGAACAGCCCGCCGGCGACGAGCATGCCGGACATCGCGACGACGACGGTCGCGCCCGAGATCGCGACGGCGCGGCCGGCGACGGCGCCGGCGAGCGCGATCGAGTCGGTGACCGTGGCTCCGGCGGCGCGCTCCTCCCGGACCCGGCGGAGGACGAACAGGGCGTAGTCGACGCCGACCGCCAGCCCGATGAGCAGGACGAGGCTCTGGCTGTTCGGGTCGACGGGGAACACGCCCGTGGAGATCACCGCGGTGAGCCCGAGGGCGACGGCGACGGAGCCCAGGCCGAGGAGCAGCGGCACGCCGGCGGCGACGACGGCGCCGAAGGCGAGGAGCAGGATGAGCAGGGTCACCGGGATCGAGATGATCTCGGCACGGCGGAAGTCCTCACTGATGGCGGTGTCGACGGCTGCGTCGACGGACGCGCTGCCGAACTGGCCGACCTCGAGGTCGGGGTGGGTCTGCGCGAGCCGTTCCGTGACGGCGAGGCTGGGCCCGACGTCGGCGGCGGTGCCGTCGTCTCCGGCGGCCATCTCGACGGGGAGGACCAGGCTGCCGTCGGCACCGGGGACCGGTTCGCCGACCCGGGTGACGCCGTCGGCCTCCTCGAACGCGGCGGCGGCCTCGGCGGCGAGCGCCGTCCCGCGCTCGGGGTCGATCGGGCCGGCGGGGTCGGTGAGGACGACGTACTCGGTGGGGACGTCTCCGAAGTCCGCGGAGTCGACGATGTCCTGTGCGAGCGCCGAGTCACCGACGAGCTGGGCGTTCTGGTCCTGGAGGCGGATGCCGACGCCGGCGACGAGGGCGGCGCCGGCGACGGCGGCGAGCAGCGAGCCGAGGAGGACGAGCCAGCGGTGGCGCACCGACCACAGGGCGAGGCGGCTGCGCGGCGCCTCCGGCCGGTAGGGGACGTCGGGTCGGGGGGTGGGGACGGAGGGCGCGGGCGCCGTCCGGACTGGTGTCTGTGCCATGGCGACGAGCCTGGCGGCGCGGCCGTGCCGGGTCACTGGCGCTGCCGCCCCGGTCCGACGGGGGTTGTCCCCCCGGTGGCTCGGGGGACAACCGGCTCAACCCGGTCGCCGGGCCTCCCTAGGGTGGGTGCCGTGACAACAGCCCTCTCTCCTCGGCCCACCGCGTGGCGGCGGTGGTGCGACGGGTGGCACCACGTCGTCTTCCTGGTGCTCAACCTCCTCACCGCCGTCGTCGCCCTCGTCGTCGCGCTGCTCGCCCTCACCGGTCTGCTCACCCTGCCCGCCTTCGGTGTGGGCCTGCTCCTCCTCGTCCCCGCCCTCGCGCTCGCCCGCGTCGTCGCGAGCGCGGAGCGCGCCCGGGTCGAGGCGTTCCTCGGGCAGCGGATCCTCCCGCCGGGGCCGACGGACGAGCCGAGGTGGCTCGGTGCCCTCCTGCTCACCCGCCCCTACCGGCGTGCCGCCGGGTACGCCGCCATCCACGCGCTGTGGGGGCTGCTGTCCGGGAGCATCGTCCTCGCGGTCCTCGGCACGCTGCTCGCCGGCACCGCGCTGCCGCTCTACGCCGGGCGCCTCGCCGAGGACGCCGTCGTCCTCACCCTCCTCCCGGTCGGGACGTGGGGGTCCGGGGCCGTCGTGTGGGTGGCCTCGCTCGCCCTGCTCCTCCTCACCCCGGTGCTCGCCCGCGGGGTCACCGCCGTCGACCGCGGCCTGGCCCGCGCCCTGCTCGGCTCGGACCCGGAGGAGGAGATCGCCCACCTCGCCGAGCGGGTCGACTCCCTCACCGAGACCCGGGTGGCGACCGTCGACTCCGTCGAGGCCGAGCGGCGGCGCATCGAGCGCGACCTGCACGACGGCCCGCAGCAGCGCCTCGTCGCGATCGCGATGGACCTCGGCATGGCCCGCGACCGCTTCGCCACCGACCCCGCCGCCGCGCAGGAGCTGCTCGACAAGGCGCACGCCGCCTCGAAGGACGCGATCGTCGAGATGCGGCAGGTCGCCCGGGGCATCGTGCCGCCGATCCTCGCCGACCGGGGGCTGGACGCCGCCGTCTCGGCGCTCGCCGCCCGCTCCCCGGTGCCGGTCACCGTCGACGTCGGTGCCGACGTCGGGAGGGTGGAGCCGAGCCGCGAGGCGATCGCCTACTTCTGCGTGTCCGAGCTGCTCACCAACGTCGCCAAGCACGCCCGGGCAAGCCGGGCGACCGTGCGGATCTTCCGTGAGGGCGCCGACCGGCTCGTCGTCCTCGTCGACGACGACGGCGTCGGGGGCGCCGACGCGACCCGCGGCACCGGGCTCATCGGGCTGCGACAGCGCGTCTCCGCCGTCGACGGCACGCTCGACGTCACCTCCCCCGTGGGCGGTCCCACCCGCGCCGCCGTCGTCCTCCCCCTCCGTCCCGTCCCCGCACCCCGCTGAGGAGCACCCTGATGACCACCCGCGTCGTACTCGCCGAGGACTCCGTCCTCCTGCGGGACGGCCTCGTCCGCCTCATCGGCGAGGGCGGCTTCGCCGTCGTCGCCGCGTGCCCGGACGCCGAGACGTTCCTCGCCGCCGTCGAGGAGCACCGGCCCGAGCTCGTCGTCGTCGACGTCCGGATGCCGCCGACCTTCACCTCCGAGGGCATCCGGGCGGCGCTCGACGTCCGGGCCCGGCACCCGGAGATCGCCGTCATGGTGCTCAGCCAGTACGTCGAGGAGGACTACGCCACCGAGCTGCTCGGCGGCCGCAGCAGCGGGGTCGGCTACCTCCTCAAGGACCGGGTCGCCGACACCGGCGACTTCCTCGCCTCGCTGCGTGAGGTGGCCGGCGGCGGCACGGTGCTCGACCCGGAGGTCGTCTCCCAGCTGCTCACCCGCGCCCGCAACGTCGACCCGCTCTCCCGGCTCACGCCGCGGGAGCGGGAGGTCCTCGGGCTCATGGCCGAGGGCCGCACGAATGCCGCGATCGCCGCGCGTCTGTACATCGGTGAGGGCGCCGTCGAGAAGAACGTCTCCTCGATCTTCACCAAGCTCGACCTGCCGCCCGCCGAGCAGGACCACCGCCGTGTGCTCGCCGTGCTCCGCCGGATCGAGCGCGACACGACGGAGGGCCGGCGATGAGTGCCACCACCCGCCGCACGGTCCGGGTCCTCGGCTCGGTGATCGCCCTGCTCATGGTCCTCACCGCGGCCTACTCGGCGACGGCGCAGGCGTCCCGGCACACGGGGACGACGACCCACGAGCTCTCCGCCGGGCTCACGTCCGTCGAGCTCGTCAACGACGTCGGGTCGGTCCTCGTCGTCCCCGTCGCCGCCGGCGAGCGGCCGCGAGCCGTCGTCACCGCGACCGGCGGCTTCCGCGAGCCGGGCGTCGACGTCGTCGGGTCCGGGGAGTCCGTGACGCTCGCCGGGAGCTGCCCGAGCAGCGTCTGGTTCCGTCCGTGCGACGTCCAGTGGCAGCTCCACCTGCCGGCGGACGCGGCGGTCTCGGTCCGGACGTCGGTCGGGGACGTCACGGTCGCCGGCGTGGGGACGACGGTGCACGCCGAGACGAGCGTGGGAGTGGTGACCGTCGACGACGTCTCCGCGCAGACCGTGACGGCGCTGAGCTCGGTGGGGGACGTCGTCGTCGACGTCGACGTGCCGCCGAGCGACCTCACCGCGACGACGTCCACCGGGAACGTCGTCGTCACCGTGCCCGACGGCGGCACCACCTACCGGGTGCGGTCCGGCACCTCGATCGGCACCGTGACGAACTCCGTGCCCGTCGACGCGGCGTCCCCGCACCACCTCGAGGCGCTCACCTCGATCGGCGACGTCACCCTCCGCCTCGGCGGCTGACCCGTCGGGTGCGCCGCTGCCCCAGCTCCACTCCCACCCCCACTCCCACTCCTGACCTTCCCGCCGAGGTAGCACATACGGTCACCAGCAAGCGCTTCCCTGCCGCCTGGGCGCGTCCGTATGTGCTACCTCGGCGGGGTGGGGTGAAGGGACGGGGATGTGGACGGGGACGAGGCGGACGCACCGGTGCCCTCACGTCCGCCTCCTGACCTTCCCGCCGAGGTAGCACGTACGGTCACCAGCAAGCGCTTCCCTGCCGCCTGGGCGCGTCCGTATGTGCTACTTCGGCGAAGTGGGGTGAGCGGGGGTGGCGGCAGGGACGCGGCTGGGCGGGGGACGGTCAGCCGTCGGCGGCGGCGCAGGCGTCGACGAGGCGCTTGAGCGGGGACTCCAGGCCCCACCGCTCGGCGAGCTCGAGGAGGGCCTCCGGGTCGGCCGGCTCGGCCGGGAGCTCCCCGCGCTCTGCGGGGACCGGCGCGTCCCGGGCGACGTTGACCACCGTCGGCGCGACGGCGAGGTAGTCACGGGCGGCCCGGATCCGCTTGCGCTGGGTCGGCGTCATCGGCGAGTGGAGGTCGTCCGCGGCGGCGAGGACCCCGGCGAGGTCGCCGTACTGCCGGAGCAGCCCGGCCGCCGTCTTCTCCCCGATGCCGGCGACGCCCGGCAGGCCGTCGCTCGGGTCGCCCCGGAGGGTGGCCATGTCGGCATAGGCCTGACCACCCGAGACGCCGTACTTCTCCTCCAGCCACGCCTCGTCGATGCGGACCGGTTCCTTGGCCCCGCGCATCGGGTAGAGCACGGTCACGCCCGCGGCGTCGTCGACGAGCTGGAACAGGTCGCGGTCCCCCGTCATGACGAGGACCTCCTCCGCGCGGTCCGCGGACGCCACCTCGCGCGCGACCAGGGTGCCGATGACGTCGTCGGCCTCGTAGCCGGGCGCCCCGAGCCGGGTGATCCCGAGGGCGGCGAGCACGTCGACGATGACCGGCACCTGCGGGGTGAGCCCGGCGGGGACCTCCTCACCGCCGTCGGCGGCGAGCCGGTGCTCCTTGTACGAGGGGATCGCCTCGACGCGGAAGGCGGGCCGCCAGTCGTCGTCCCAGCAGGCGATCACGCGGGCGGGCCGGTGGGCGACGACGAGCCGGGAGACCGCGTCGAGGAAGCCGCGGACGGCGTTGACGGGCGTCCCGTCGGGCGCGGTCATCGACTCGGGCAGCGCGAAGAACGCCCGGAAGTACATGGCGGCGGAGTCGAGCAGGAGCAGCGGGCCGGACGACATGGGCCCGAGTATGGCAGCAGGTGCTCACGGGCACGCGGCCCTACGCTGGACGCCATGCACTCCGACGACGACATCAACTTCCACACCCGCAAGTGGATCCGCCCGGAGGACCTCAACGCCAACGGCACGCTGTTCGGCGGCAGCCTCCTGCGGTGGATCGACGAGGAGGCGGCGATCTACGCGATGATCCAGCTCGGCAACGAGCGCGTCGTCACCAAGTACATGTCGGAGATCAACTTCGTGAGCTCCGCCGAGCAGGGCGACATCGTCGAGATGGGGCTGCGGGCCACGAAGTTCGGCCGGACGTCCCTCACCATGCGGGCCGAGGTGCGCAACCTCTTCACCCGCCGGCGCATCCTCACCGTCGACTCGATCGTCTTCGTCAACCTCTCCGAGGACGGCGTCCCCACGCCCCACGGGCAGACGCACATCACCTACGAGCGCGACCGCATCCCCGAGCGGCTGCGTCCCGCGGCGCACGAGCCCCACTCCCGCTGAGGCGGGAGGTCAGTAGGTCGCGTCGGCGACGGCGGCAGCGAAGGCCCGCTCGTCCCGCTCGACCTTCGTCGTCACCGCCTCCTGGGACCCCTGCGCCTCGGCGAGCGTCCGCTCGTCCATCGTCTCCGCGAGCCGGCGCCGCTGGGTCTCGACCTTCCACCTCGGCGTCGGCCACCCCAGCTCGAGGTCGATGAGCGCGCGGGTGAGGAGCTCGGTGACCGCGAGCCGCGCGTACCACTTCCGGTCAGCGGGAACGGCGTACCACGGTGCCGCCTCGGTGCTCGTCCGCGCGAAGACGTCGGCGTAGGCCTGCTGGTAGTCGTCCCACTTCTTCCGGGCGTCGACGTCCGACGGGTCGAACTTCCAGTACTTGTCGGGGCGCTGGAGCCGCTCCATGAGCCGCAGGCCCTGCTCCTCGCGGGAGATGACGAGCGCAACCTTGACGATCGTCGTCCCGGCGTCGGTGACCTCCTGCTCGAAGCGGTTGATCTCCTCGTACCGCTTCTCCCAGACGTCCGGCCCGACGAGCCCGTCGACACGGGCGACGAGGACGTCCTCGTAGTGGGAGCGGTCGAACACGCCGATCTGGCCGCCCTCGGGCAGGGCCTTGCGGATGCGCCACAGGTAGTGGTGGCGCAGCTCCTCGGGCGTGGGGCGGCCGAAGGCACGGAGCGCGACGCCCTGGGGGTCGACCATGCCGAGGACGTGGCGGACCACCCCGCCCTTCCCGGAGGTGTCCATGCCCTGGACGATGAGCAGCACCGCCCGCGACCCGCCGGCCCGGCCGTGGGCGTACAGGCGCTCCTGGAGCTCGGAGAGCAGCGGACCGCGCGCCTTCGCGAACTCCTTGCCCTGCCGCTTGGTGCCCCGCCAGCCGGGCGACGCGTGCGGGACGACGTCCTCCAGCGAGAAGCTCTCGTCCACCCGGAGCAGGTCGCCAGGGTGCTCGTTCCACCGGTTCTTCGGGGCCATGGTGCTCCTTCGGTCGGGTGAGGAGTCACGCTAACGGCTCGGCGTGGCGACCGCTGCCGGACGGCAGCAGAACAGGACCACGTCGCGTCCTGCGGTGGCATGCTCCTGTCATGCCGCTCCCCGAGCCGACCTCGAGTGCCAGCGACGGCCCGATCCGGGTCATGAAGGACGGCACGGTCAAGCAGGTCAACCCGCTGTCCGGGACGCAGGTGTGGACGGTGCCGGGCCGGGGCAACCGACCGCTCGGCGCCGCCCCGCTCCCCCTGCAGCCGATCGATCCGGCGCAGCACGACGCCCACTGCGCGTTCTGCCCGCGCCGCTACCGGGAGACGCCGCCGGAGAAGGCCCGGCTGGTGCGTACCGACGACGGGAGCTGGCAGCTCCTTGCGGACGTCCCCGCGGACGGGCTCGAGGACACCGTCGCCGAGTTCCGTCGCGTGCCCAACCTCTTCGAGATCCTCTCCCTCGAGTACTGGCAGGAGAACCACGGCTACCGGATCCCGCAGGACCTCGCTGCACGAAGGGACGCCTACCTCGCCGACCCCGCGGGCTCGGCCCACGCCGGCGCCGTCGCCCGTGCCAAGGCCCGTGCCTCCGGGCTCGACGACGCAACCTGGGAGGCGATGACCGACCGGGACCGGCGCGCGTGGACGGACAACTTCTTCGCGGGCGGGCACGACGTCGTCATCGCCAGGCGGCACTACGTCGACGGCGCCGTCCGGCAGAACGAGCTCGCCTCGTCGGGCACGCTGAGTCCGGAGGAGCACGCGGCGTACGTCGCGTTCACGATCGAGGCGATGGCCGACCTGTACGACCGGTTCCCCGCCGCCCGCTACGTCGCGACGTTCCAGAACTGGCTGCGGCCGGCGGGCGCCTCGTTCGACCACCTCCACAAGCAGCTCGTCGCGATCGACGAGGTGGGCCCCGCGGCGCGTCGCGCCGCCGCCGCGCTGCGCGAGAACCCGGAGGCGTTCAACGAGCAGGTGCTCGACGTCGCGATCGACCACGGGCTGCTGCTCGCGGAGAACGAGCACGCCGTCGCCTTCGTCGGGTTCGGGCACCGGTACCCCACGGTCGAGGTGTGCTCGACGGCGGCCGCCGAGGCCCCGTGGGACCACACGACGGCCGAGGTCCGAGGCATGTCCGACCTCGTCCACGCGTGCCACGCGGCGGTCGGCACGTCCGTCGCCTGCAACGAGGAGTGGTACCACCGCCCCCGCGGGCTGGACGTCGCGATGCCGTGGCACGTGAGCATCAAGCTGCGGGTGTCCACGCTCGCCGGGTTCGAGGGCAGCACGAAGATCAACGTCAACACCGTCTCGCCCTACCAGCTGCGCGACCGGCTGCTCCCCCGCCTGCACGAGCTCCGCACGGCCGGGCTCGTCGCAGTTCCCCGGCTCGGCGAGGAGTGCTCGACGGCGCGCGGACGCCTCCGCTACCTGGCGGCTCGCGCCGACTGACCCGCGGCCCGCGGCGTGCCGCCCGGGCACGGGGTCGGCCGCTCGCCGGCACCGGGCCGCGCCGTCACCACCCGCCTCAGTCGGCGGCGCGGACCTGCTGCA
>Ga0079224_100015575_pt1 | contig 10650 bp, 8 predicted proteins | sample Stecom2015_FD_80414 | JGI IMG/M metagenome (GOLD analysis project Ga0079224, IMG submission 80414) | Agricultural soil microbial communities from Utah to study Nitrogen management - Steer compost 2015 | ecosystem: Environmental > Terrestrial > Soil > Agricultural land | place: USA: Utah...
CTTTTTGGTCTGGTATTTGACCAAACCTTTGTTCCAGCATCATTCATCTTTGACCTGTATCTGTTGCTGGTCCTCATACGAGTGCTATTTCCACGTCCAATTCTGATCGCCTATCGGAATTTCCAGCCTCTGCTATGGATATCAGTGGGAGAACTATTTCTCAATCTCATTCTGAGTTATTTATTATTTTGGGTTTGGGGAATTGCAGGCCTCATCATGGCAAGTCTCATAGCCCATGCTTTTGAATTGGGGGCATCCATCGTGGTGGTATACAGAAAAACCGGAATCTCTCCATTCGAATACATTCCTATCCCCCAGTATGCGATTCTCACTCTCGCACTTTTCAGCTTATTGTGGATAAAATATGGCTGGTTCCAGCCTGACTGGCTCCCCTCCATATGGCAGCCGTAGCATAGTACCTTGAAATGCAGCCGAATATTTGTATTTTTACCAGATCAGGGTATCCACCAAGTCACGGAGGTCAAAATTCAAAAAGACAAACATGATAAACACCTGTATTATCGTGCACTAATTGTTCAAGTCCATAGTGTCTGTGACGGGAAACGATGAAATTTGTTGCGCTTCCGGGTGTTTCATAACCGGGAATATGATGCGAACCAGTGTACCCATAGGCTGGTCCTCATGGTATTTATCAATAATATCTATGTCTATTTTCACTCCACGGGTTACCTGCAGAACTTCAATCTTTTCGTCAATGATCTTAAGCGCCCTCGATTCGGGTTTTAGGATATTCTGGGCATTGATCCGGGCTGCCTCCACCCGACCGATTCCATCGTCCTCCACCTCACAAAGCAATTCTTCGTCGCTCAACAATATAAATCGCAGAAAAATTTTTCCTTGCCCTTCCTTGTTGAACAAGCCATGTTGAATGGCATTCTCCACAAAGGGCTGTATCGTCATGGTCGGTATCAGCGTGTTGTCCAGATCCAGGTCCGGATCCACCTCATAATGCGCCTGAAATTTGCCATCCGATACCATAATTTCCAGATCCAGATAGTTGGTCAATAAGTCAATTTCAGATTGCAAGGAAATAAAACTACTTTTGGATGTATCCAGGTACATTCTCATCAATCGACTAAATGAAGTCAGATAATGGTCAGCCCGGTCCACATCATGGTCCTGGATATAGTATTGAATCGCACTGATGGTATTGAAAATAAAATGAGGATTGAGCTGGGCTTGCAACACCTGCAGCTCCAACTCAGATAGACGGGTAGCCTGTTCATGTGCCAGCCGACGCTATAGATTTCGCACACGAAACAAGCAGAACCCCATATAGGCTACGACTGCGTTGAGTAGTAATACGATCAGAACCTTAAACCAGGTTGCCTGGTAGAGGTGTTGATTTATGGTCACCGAATAAGATTTCTCTCCAGGGATCATATTACCATATCGATCGTAGGTCTTAAGTTTAAAATGGTATGTGCCTGCGTTCAATTTAGAAATGATGGCTCCCTTGGAAGCAGAAAATGCCAGCGTATCGTTGAGGGTTGTATTGATGAGTTTAAAATAATAGTAATCAACAAAATACGCCCCATACGATGAGGGAAACAGCATAATATAGCTTACATTGGGTGGAATATCCACGTGATTATCCGTGGACAATAAAATTTCAGGCTTTTCTTTGCCCCGGTAATACAATTGAACATGGTCCAGACTAAAATCATTAAAATATGAGACCATAGAATCCCTTAAATTCAGCTGAAGAACCCCGTTGTGGTACCCAAGATAAAAACCCGAGTCATCCTGGAAATGAGAATGAACATTAAATTGGTTGTCAGATAATCCATCACGGACAGAGTAATTCAATACCAGGTTTTGATCCATATTGAGCATCACCACACCATACAAGGTGGAAAGCCAGTATTTGTTCTTTCTTTCCCGAAATACGGAAGTCACTATGTTGTTGCGCAATCCATTGCTATTATTATATCGGACAATATTCTGGTCATGAGGATCATAGACAAAAAGCCCATCACGACTTGCCAGGAAAAATTTATCATCGAAATAAAAAATGGAAAATATGATGGTTCGCAAGAGTGGGTTGGTCATTAGGGGAATTCGTGCCAGCTCACTGGTAGAAAGGATAAATTGGTAAAATCCGTAATCCGTTCCCAGATACATGGTGTCATTGCCCCAAATATAAATATCGTTGATACGCCCAATGTCAAGGGGTAAATTCCATTGCCGGGTTCTGTGTTGATCAACTACATCAAAATGGTGTATAGTTTGGGTTTTGTCGGTCGGTTGTGTGGATACCCACAAATCATTTGCCCGGGAAGCTGTATGGCTAGTAATGGGGGAAGAAAACCGGACCATGCTTTTCTTTCTGTACCGTGGATCATAGCTGATCAAGTACTTTGATTCATCGGTGCCCATCCACTCACCAGATGTGAACCACAACCGTCCTGAGGTATCTACTTCGATTTTGCCGGGGTTTTCAAATGCCATGGACTCTCTGGTGACAGGATGTTGAAACTTTATCAACTCCTCCTTTCCTGAGATCATATCCCGGACCCACAAACCCTGATGCGTGACCAATGTAAAGAAGGTTGAATCAGTTTTATAAATTCCTTTGGCATTGAACTCCCATGTCAAATCAGATCCATTGCGACGAAATATATCTTTGCTTATAGGGTGGTCGGTAAACCGCAATGTGGATAAGCTGTTTTGAGCACCAATAAAAAGCTCTTTCTGAAAATCATTACCGGTAAAAAAATGGAGATCAGGTAATTCATGGATCAGGGGTTGCAAATCGATCCATCTTCCTCCCTCCCGAATATATAGATAGCTTTGATTGATACGTCGGGGGAAGGATGTGGAACCAAAAATTAAATTTCCAAGATCATCTTCAAATATCATTTCCATATGGGGTAAAGCGGCCACTTTGGTCAGCTCACTTCCGTTGGAAAAATTTCGAATCTGATATATGCCATCCCATGTGCTCAACCACAGGTTCCCTAACCGATCACTATGAAATATCCGGATATTGTCATGGGCCTGAATGTGAACCGGCGATATCAGCTCTCCCTTGTGAGACAGCGTGTAACAGACGATCTTCTTATTATCCAGGACAAACCATACATTCTCCCTGGTGACACAAAAATGGGTCAAACTACCTTCAAACCTTGGCAATTTTACCTGATAAGATACTCGTCCTTCCGGAGTTACAACCCTGAGTGTGAGTTCCTGAAGGGAATCGGACCTGACTTCATATACATTTTCGTTCCAGATTACATCATAAAACAACAAATTACTCGGGTAATTCTGAAGATCGTCCAATCTTTGTGTCCTCACCGGATGATTAAAATGTAAAGCCAGGGATCTTAGAGATTGGTTTTCTTTTTGCTCGACCAGGTAGTTAATAGAATCGTTCCAGGGATGACCGTGACTTATATGATCAATGTTGTGTGTAACCCCCTGCGCAATCTCCGGAAGACTAAAAAAGTGATATCCATTCGTCCGCTTGAAATCGTGAGCAGTCGATATCCACAATTTTTTATTCCGGTCCTGGAACATATATCGAATCGTGTTAAACGAATACAATTCTTTTTCAACACGATAGGTCTGATAATCCGGAGTATATAGATTGTAGGAGGGCATAGGTTCCACCTGGGCTGACAAATGTGGCTTCCCCAACATGATGAGCACAGCGGGGAAAAATACACAACTAAAGATTTTATTCAGTTTCCCGGGCATAACCTTTCTTGTCCAATTCAAGGACTCCCATTATTGTGAATAGGGTAGGAATTTATCAATAATCTGCAATTTATCTTAAAAATGTCCCATCATGAGCGACCTAAAACAGAAGCTATCGTACTCCGGCAGATCCATTAATCTGTACTGGTCGTGATGAATATACCACAATTCCTTCAAATCTGTCAATCTCGTACCATGTTTTTAGAAGATAAAATCTGCAACTTTTGTTTAATTTCCTGCCAACAACCAACCAATCCCTGTCAGAATAACAAACATAAGTGTACTGATCGCCAATTGCTTAAGAAGCGGATCAATCATCTGTCCGGGATTTTTCCACAATGCCGTCACATTTCGGACAAACAAAGGTAAAGTAAGCAGCATGATCCATTGTGTCCAGTTATGATAGTTGATGACTGTATAAATAATAGCTAGTAACCAACCGGCACCGATCAACCCAACATGATACTTCCGGGCAGCATCATACCCTATGAATACGGGCAGGGTATTTTTACCGTGGCGTTTATCTGCCTCCAAATCCCGGATATTGTTGAGATTAAGGACACCCACAGAAAATAAACCACAGGTTGCTGCCAGTAGAATGTTGCGTGGATGGAAAGTTCCGTGAATCAGATAATGAGTTCCAAGGACTCCCACCAAACCGAAAAAAATAAACACGGACACATCCCCCAGACCTACATACCCATAAGGCCGTTTACCCACCGTGTATGTGATCGCCGCAGCAATAGACAATAACCCAAGGACAAGAAAGCCGATCCAGTCACCTTGTGACAAATCAGCGACATAAAGCAGCACAATGCCCGATAAAAGAGCCAACAGGGAAGTAACCACCAATGCACCACGCATCTGAGCGGGTTGGATAAAACCAGCTTGCAGGGCACGCTGTGGACCTACCCGGCCAGCGATATCCACCCCAGAAGTAAAATCACCGTAGTCGTTTGCAAAATTGGAAAGGATCTGTAATAGCAAGGTAGTCAGAATAGCCAGAATAAGAGCTGCACCATTCACGTAACCATCGGCATAGGCCAGGATTCCACCCATACAAACGACCGCCAATGCCAAAGGTAGGGTGCGCAATCTGGCGGCATGGATCCAGGCTTTCCAGGTAGTCACTACGGGAATTTGGGAAATTTATCGAAATCGGGATCCCTTTTCTCAAGAAATGCCTGACGACCTTCCTGGGCTTCATCCATCAGATAATACATCAAGGTAGCATCTCCTGCGAATTCCATGAGACCACGCTGCCCGTCAAGTTCTGCATTGAGCCCACGTTTGATCATCCTCACCGCCATGGGGCTTCGTTGCTGAATTATCCGGCACCAGTCCATCACCGTGTCTTCCAGTTTCTCCAACGGAACCACTTTATTAACCATCCCCATCTGTTCGGCTTCCCTGGCTGTATATTGCTCGCACAAAAACCAAATTTCCCGGGCTTTCTTCTGACCTACGTGGCGGGCCAGATACGATGAACCAAATCCGGCATCAAAGCTACCCACTTTGGGTCCGGTCTGACCGAAAATGGCATTTTCGGAAGCGATGGTCAGGTCGCAAACTACATGCAGCACGTGACCGCCCCCTATGGCGTACCCATTGACCATGGCTATAACTGGTTTGGGCAGGGAACGGATTTGTTTGTGCACATCCAGTATATTGAGGCGTGGCACTCCATCCTCCCCTACATATCCCCCTTTACCTTTCACATTCTGATCTCCCCCCGAACAAAAGGCTTTATCCCCGATTCCTGTAAGTACTACAACCCGTATATCGGTGCGATCCGCACAGATCCGAAACGCGGAGATCAATTCGTGTACCGTCTCTGGCCGAAACGCATTGTACACTTCGGGCCGATTGAAAGTGATTTTTGCTACTTTGTCACACTCCTCAAAAAGAATGTCGTTGTACTCCTGTATGGTTTTCCAAACTCTCTGACTCATTTTGATAATTTTAATCGCTCAAAATATTGTTTCAATACCTGGTCGTTCTGATCAGTGGGTGTTCTCACTTCCAGCACAGCCGGACCTTTCACCGACACAAATGTCGGAAAAATATTCTGCAGATCATCGAACTCAGATACCGAAAACGTGGTAATCAACGGATTTCCAATCCCTGTGATGACGCTATCCTGATGGGGTGTTTCCAAAAACGGATCTGCTATCATGGATTTATCCGGACCTTCGATAAAACGAAAAATTCCTCCACCCCCATTATTGATGACAATTATTTTGAAATTGGGGGGTTCTGGGGTCTGCCAGAATGCATTTCGGTCGTAGAGAAAGGAAATATCTCCGCAAATCAACCATACAGGTCGATCGACCTGCTGGGTCGCAAACCCCAGTGCGGTACTGGTACAACCATCGATTCCGCTCACCCCACGATTGCTGTAGCAATCGATCCCTTCAGGAAGTTCAAATAACAAACTATATCTTATTGAGGCACTGTTGCCCAAATGCAGGACCAAATCCTGTGGTAAATTTTTCATAATAAAGTTCCAGGCTTTGAGATCAGACCAGGGAGCTGATTCGAGGAAGAAATGGTGCGTGTCTCTGGCTGAGGCGGCTCTGTTTTCCCAAAGTTGGCGATAATCTGATTTTTTCTTCTTAAAATCATTGATCGACATCAAAAACTGATGGGGTGGCAATCGGAGAATTTCAGTCAGACTGCCAAAGGTATCCCTGTAATCAGCGTTCTTACCCACATGCCAATGTTTTACACCGGAGGTTTCCAACAGCAATTTTTTGATCTTCTTGGATACAATCTCCTTTCCAAATGTTATCAACAAATCCGGTTTGTATTTTTCCCAATCATCCCGATCCATTGGAAAAATACATCGGTCTATATTTTCGATGCGGAAATAATTTCCATTAACATTGGAGGTATGTTCTGTTAGCACCACGACTTTTTTGCGTGTGGCCATTTGCTCTAGCCATGTGTTGAGCATATTCCGTGGTGGATGCTGGCCAACGAGGATCATCACCCGCTCGGAGCGGTCCCACACTTTCATCAATCGGCTGGTGGTTTCCGGATCCGGAAATTTTTGCAATACCGGATAATGGATGGTACGAACTTCAATGGGCCCGGGTTCCTCAAACTCATACAATGGTTCATCGAGCTGAATATTGATATGTACCGGACCTTCGTCTTCTCCCAAGGTATTCTGGAGCGTCTCATTGATCTTGAGGTCAAAATACCACGGTTGATGGACCGACCCTTCGTCTATATTATAACTGGCTTTGATGTAATTAGCATATACGTTCTCTTGTCGAATAGACTGTCCGTGCCCCTGATCAATCAAATGCGCAGGTCGATCTGCGGAAAGAACCACAAGGGGAATATTTTGATAATAGGCTTCGACAATTGCAGGACCATAATGGAGCAATGCAGAGCCAGATGTACAGTTGAGAATGACGGGTTTGCGGAGTTTCATAGCGATACCCAATGCAAAAAATCCTGCGGTTCGTTCATCAGGAATTGAATACATCTGAAAATCACCCCGCCCCGCAAAGGTTTGAATAAGGGGAGCATTACGCGATCCGGGGCTCACCACCACCTGATTGAGGCCCTTCTGAGCAAATAATTCCACCAAACGTTGGATAACTGCTTTATTTGAAATCATACTGTTTCCTGGTCATACCTAAATTTCGATCGCAAAGTACTTAATTTATCCTGAATCTCCTTCCATTCGCTATCGACATTGGAATCGGAAGTCAGTCCTCCACCAGCGTAATAGACATTACCAGATTGCAGGATTTCCACACAACGCAGGTTAATATACAATGCACTTTGGCCAGTTTCTGTAACCGGCCCAAGAAAACCAGTATAATAGCGTCGTGGCTCGTGTTCTTTTTGTATTATCCACCGCACTGCAGAGGGCACGGGATATCCACTCAGAGCAGGGCCCGGGTGAAAATCAACAGGATTGATATCTGATTCCTGCAGAGCGATCTCATACTCGGTTTTCAAATGGTAAATCGGTCCGGCTTTGACTGGACGCGGACCCGATTTTGTGTACGATCTGTCCCCCAATTGTTCTTCCACGAACCACTCTACGTATCGATGTTCCAGTCGTTCTTTTCCCCCCCATACTTCCAATTGATCTCCGTGCTGCATGGTACCGGCCAACGCTACGGTACGATGGACATCGGGTGTCGTTTCCCATAGTAATTCCGGTGTGGCACCGATCCAGAATTCTTTATCCGGAAGATAAAAAGCATAAACAAAGGCGGTGGGATATGCTTCACGCAGTTCCGTTAGTATGCCTGGTATGGACGGGATCAAGGAATCACCGATCGCTCTGGCTGACAGTACGATTTTTTCCGATTCATGCGTTCCGATAAAATCGAGGGCTTGTTCAAAAAGTTCCTGGTACAAAGATCTATCGGTTGCCTTTATCTTTCTTTCACGAATATGCCAGGTTTCAGGTTCCTGAAAATCATCAATGTCGATTTCACGGGGCTTACCCCGTACAAAATACGTTGGTTCCGCACCCGGGTCAAAAGGCGCAAAGACGAATCCCTCCTCCCTGGGAATATCACTGACGGATAAGGCAACAGCTGGACCCGAAACCTGTAAAAATTGCCATGTTTCTGGTCTGGAAAAAATAGCAATAGCCTCGGTCGTAGGGTGATATGGTTGTTTGGTATCCTTCAAATCCGGTAGTATTGACAAGTTGCTTTTCTGTTGATTTTACCTGTTTCCGTATAGATCATAGTATCAACCCATACCGTGGATTTTGGTTTTTCATATCGATCCAAAATGTCGTCCAAACCCTCTAAAAGTCGGAGATCTTCTGATCCATCCTTTCCCTTTTCGATCACGATAACCACGCGTTGACCATACTTTCGATCCTTTTGACCTGTGATAAAAAAGGGCCGGTGAATGAAAGTTGCGAGTTTTTTCTCCACCAACTCAGGATGTATTTTAATACCGCCAGAATTGATCACATTATCTGCCCTTCCAAGCCATTCCATCCGGGTATCGCCGTTTAGTTTCACCACATCCCTGGTTTCAAGGGCATCAATCCCCAGGTGCGGGGCATGTATGATGAGACGTCCATTGATCTGAGAAAAAGTGACCGGACCTACCGCTTCAAAATAAGGTTGATCTACCGGATATCGTTCACGCATTGCCACATGAGAATACGTTTCGGTCATTCCAAATGTTTCGAATATTCTTCCCCGAAATAATTCTACCTGCTTTATCAGTTCAATCGAAACGGGGGCTCCTCCCAGAAGGATATTTCGAACATTCAAATTACTTAGGTTCTCAGTGGACCCCACGATATGATGAAACTGATGGGGTGTAAAAGCTGCCAATTCGATTGGAAGATCGGGAATCGAGGGTCGTGAAGAAGGTTGGACAGGGATCAGGTTAAAATCACCTGCCAGTGCACGAACGATCATCATACGACCAGCAATATAGACGGCAGGCATGGAAAGGAGGATATTGGTACCAGGAGAAAGACCCAGATACCCGATGGTCGCCCGGGCACTGGTCCACGCATAGTCTTTTCTCAATAAAATTGGGATGGGGTGGCCCGTAGAACCAGAAGTCAAAGCAGGGAATGCAGGGTTATCATCGGTCCAATGTTGAAGAAAATCCGGTATCCCAGGATCCCCTTTCCAATGAGCAGCCCAGGCCGGGATATCTTCCAGATATATTTTCTGGTGATGTATGCAGATCGATTCAAAATGTTCCATCGTCCGGAATTTGCCCCCATGCTCCCTGTGGATCGACATACACTTTCCCTCTGGACTCCTGAAGCGGTGAGGTAATGTTGTTGGAAAATAATTTACCCGTGCCCAGCCCTTGTACTCGATCCACTTCCAGGAAATCACAAAACTGGGCCAGAATGTTTAGTCCGACGTTGGATTCGAGTGCCGAGGTAATCCACCACTCGATTCCCAGGCGATGGCACCACTGGATATATTCCCGGGTTTCCTCCAGACCTCCGATCAGAGAGGGTTTGAAAATCAGATAGTGGGGGCGGATTGAATTGAGTAATTTTTCTTTCTGCTCCGATGATTTCACACCGATCAACTCTTCATCCAGAGCGATGGGTATAATATTCAAATCACAGAGACGAGCCATCAATTCAGGCTGACCGGCTTTTACGGGTTGTTCGATGGAGTGGATGGAAAATTCGGAAAGCCGTAGCAATCTTTCTTCAGCCTCGTCAGGTAAAAAAGACCCATTGGCATCGAGTCTCAATTCCAGATCATCGGGAGAAAACTCAGTTCGGATATACTTCAGCAAAGTAACTTCATCTTCAAAATCTATCCCACCAATTTTGAGCTTGAGGCAGGGATATCCGTCCTGGAGTTTGGTCCGAATCTGATCGAGCATGAATTGCCGATCCCCCATCCATATGAGACTATTGATGGCGATGGCGCTATGCCCGTCCGCAAAATCACCGTCAAACCATCTCCTTCGCCCCCCATTGCTGAGATCCAGGCTGGCTGATTCCAGTCCAAAACGAAATGCAGGAAAGCGAACCAGGTGACGAACATTCGCCACTTCCTGCCATTTCCCGGGCAGTGAATTCATTTCATTGTGAAACTCAGGACTTTCGGGACTCAAACCATTCAATGGGGCACATTCACCCCAGCCCGTCATTTCCTGATCTTCCTGCCTCCGGACTTCGACCAGGTAAGTAAGCCTGTGCTGCATTACCGATCGTGAGGTTCGGGCAGGTTGTAAAAAACGTAAAACATAAGGAATGATCCTTACCTGATCAATCTGTTGTATGGTCTCAATCATGGTGCAATTTACCGATTGGAGCGGACATGATCCAACTAGTGTGCGGAAATCTAAATAGCTATCAATGTTTTTCAATATATTTTTTCGACAGGTCAAGGCGCAGTGATGGTGACATAGTGGGGGTTATGTGACATCGGTGCAACGAAGAGCTGGCAA
>Ga0079224_100015576_pt1 | contig 10650 bp, 11 predicted proteins | sample Stecom2015_FD_80414 | JGI IMG/M metagenome (GOLD analysis project Ga0079224, IMG submission 80414) | Agricultural soil microbial communities from Utah to study Nitrogen management - Steer compost 2015 | ecosystem: Environmental > Terrestrial > Soil > Agricultural land | place: USA: Utah...
ATACGGTCTCCACGCCAAAAAAACATTTGACAGTATATTTATTTTTCCTATACAATGCTCCTGATATTGGAATTGATCTAATTGGAGGTTCAATGAATAAATCACAGTTAATTGAGCACATTGCTCAGAAGTCAAATCTCTCCCGTAGCAGCGCTACCAAGGTTATCGAATTGTTTATCGATACCGTTAAGGACAATCTTGCTAATGGTAAGAAAGTCACTATGACCGGTTTTGGAACTTTTTCTGTAAGTTCTAGAGCTGCTCGTAATGGTGTTAACCCTCAAACCGGTGAGCCTATTCGCATCCCTGCAAGCAAGGTTCCTCGCTTCAAGGCCGGTAAAGAGTTGAGCTCTATCATTAAGTAACAATCCCTCCAATTAGGTGATTCAAACTGCCAAACTCTTGCCCTCCGGCAAGAGTTTTGGTTTAGTGGAGATACCAATTATTTATGCGGGTGTGGTATAACGGCTATTATGTCACCCTTCCAAGGTGAAGACGGCGGTTCGACTCCGCTCACCCGCTCCATCAAACTACCGTGTAACGGTAGTTTTTTACTACTCCCCCACTCTTGACGAAGAGGTAAATTTATGCTATAATTCTATAATATACAAAAACCAAAAATGTCTAAAAAGCTCTTTAACCTCCTGCAATCTACACTCATTGAGTCAGGCTACGACGTAGTCCTGATGAAGGCCAATAAATGGCCTAAACGCGATGTCTATCATAGACGCCGCGGTATTAAGGGATATATCGTCCCTGATGAGATGAAGATTTACATTAACCAGAGTATTGGCATTAACGATCGCGTAATAACCCTTATCCACGAGCTTTATCATGAGATTAACCCTGATTGGAACGAGGATAAGGTAGAATCAGAGGCTAAAAAGACCTTCAAGCAGCTCAGCGTAGACCAGTTAGGATTCCTTCAGTTCTTTGTTGTTACCCCTCAAGAAACTAAAAAGATGCTCAAACAGCATCAATTATCCTCTCCTATCTGTTAATCTGTAGCTAGCTGAGCTTATAGAAATATCTGGTTCCATCCAGATTTTTTTATTGTCTATGCTAAATTAGTAATGTAGATTAACTACGCATGCGCCCGTAGCTCAGTTGGATAGAGCAGTGGACTTCTAAGCCAACGGTCGGGGGTTCGAATCCCTCCGGGCGCGCCAACTAAAATTTGTCTATACTAGGGTGGACGTAGCTCAGTGGTTAGAGCTCCCGGTTGTGGTCCGGGCGGTCGTGGGTTCAAATCCCATCGTCCACCCCAGTGCAGATAAATCCAAAACCATGGAATTTAAAGACGCCGTCTACAAACTGGTTCAAGCTATACCCGAAGGTCGTGTTATGACCTACGGCCAGATAGGTGGACTCTTGGGTAGACCACGAGCTGCACAGTATGTAGGTTGGACCCTACATTGGTCAGATCAAACCAAAGTGCCATATCAGCGCGTTGTTAACCGTCATGGTGAAATGGCTGCTGGATATACCTCAGGCGGTAGATTGGCCCACAAAGCCGACCTTGAAGCTGAAGGAATTGAGGTCTCAGAGCAAATGACTCTCGACCTAGACAAATATTTATGGCATCCTAGTCCAGAGCAGATTCCTGTTGTAGATAAGCGGGATGTATCTGCCTCACTTCCCTTTTCAACTCGTCACCGTTAAGCCCTCGTAGTTTAATGGATAGAACACAGGCTTCCGGTGCCTGCGATAGGGGTTCGATTCCTCTCGAGGGTACCAATACTCCCAGTAATGGGCGCATAGCTCAGCGGTAGAGCAGTCGCCTCTTAAGCGATTGGTCGAAGGTTCGAATCCTTCTGCGCCCACCACGGCCCGTTCGTCTAATGGTCAGGACGCCAGGTTTTCATCCTGGTAACAGGGGTTCGATTCCCCTACGGGCTACCAAGTATAAAAAACTGCTCAATTGAGTAGTTTTTTATTACTTAAATTACCCATACCCAGAGCCAATAAAATAGATTTTTGAAAAACTATATTGACACTCTTTTATTCACCAATTAAAATTCCGCTAGCGGGTTAGAAAGTATCTCGCATATACCGAAAAAAGAATTGGGGTCGGATTTATAATCTATATTTTTAATAGAAAGAATAACTTACATGAGCGACGAAATGGATTTGACCATGGACGATCAGGATGAAAAAGTAACTGAGGAAACCACTGAGGAAGAAACAGATGCTATGGATTCTGACGACTCCGATGACGACTCCGATGCTGGATTCGACGGTGAGACCGAAGAAGAAGCTGAAGATGAGGAAGAATTTGATGGTGACGATGACGACGATGACGACGATTCTGACGAAGAATTTGATATGGATGAAGGTGATGACGACGATAACTACTAATCTTCTCTCAAAACAGAAAAACAAAGCCCCGCTCTAAGTGGGGCTTTGCATTTGGGCTTGCCACGTTTACTATAATGAAGCTATGGATAAATACGACGTAATTATTATTGGGGCTGGTGCCGCTGGCCTCGCAGCTGCTCTGTACACTACCCGTAGAACCCTTAAGACCTTAGTGGTTAGTGGAGACATGGGTGGACAGACAGCAACTACCAACGACATCGAGAACTACCCCGGTGTTGATTTTGCTACTGGTCCAGACTTAATGGATCGTTTTGCCAAACAGGCCAAGAAGTTTGGTGCCGATATTAAACTTGCTTGGGTTAAATCGATTGCTAAATCAAACGGCGATTTTGACCTAACCCTCCATGACGATTCAGTGGTATCTGGTCGCAGTGTTATTATCTGTGCTGGTAAGAAGCACCGTCACTTAGATGTTCCTGGTGAGGAAGAATTTGCCAACAAGGGTGTGGTCTACTGTGCAACCTGTGACGCTCCCCTCTTTCAAGATAAGTCGGTAGTTGTCGTGGGCGGTGGCAGTGCTGCATTTGATGCTGCGTTATTACTTTCAAAAATCGCCAAAGACATCACTCTTATTCATCGTCGCGATTCATTTAAGGCAGAATCTATTTTGGTTGAGAAAGCCAAACAAGAAACCAACATTAAGTACCTACTCAATTCTTCAATTAAAGAAATTAAGGGTGATGCATTTGTAAACTCTGTAATCGTCAACACTACAGACGGTGAACAAGAGCTTGCAACCGAAGGAGTGTTCGTTGAAATCGGACAATATGTCGATGCCGACTTCATTGGTGACCTAGTAGACCTAAATGAATCAGGTGAAATCATTATCGATACCTTTGGTCAAACCTCAACCCCTGGAGTCTTTGCTGCCGGAGATATAACTACCGTCCCATTCAAACAAACTGTTATTTCTGCCGGAGAGGGTGCTAAAGCTGCTCTCGCCGTATACAACTACCTATTGGGCCGTGATCCAGGTACCAACTTCGCAGACCAGGGTTACGTCAAATAGGTATTGTCAGCTTTGATACGATAAATATATATAACTCTTAACCAAACTAATTATGGAATTAGTCAGCTACACCATCTACTCAACTCCTACCTGCCACTACTGTGGTTTACTTAAAAACTGGTTAGGAGAAAACAATATTGCATTCGAAAACAAGGACGTTGCTACCGATATGGCAGCTCGTACTGAGATGGTAGAAAAAAGCCAACAACTTGGAGTCCCTGTGAGTATCATCAAGTTTAAGGAAGGAGATGATTTTGTAGAGAAGGTGGTCATCGGATTCGACCAGCCTCAAATTGGATCACTACTCAACATCTCTGCCTAACTCAGCAGTTGCTAGTTTAATAGCCCTATAGCTAAAACCTTTACGAGCCAGATACTGGCTCGTTTTGGTAATAGCATCAGCTGTGGCTTGTTTGTGTCTCAGCTTAACCTCAACCAATCTCCTAACGGTTTCTTCTTCCCAGTCCTGGTCTAGGATCGAGCAGGCTTGCTTAGCAATTGCTCCATCGATTCCCTTAGCCATGATGTGGGCAGTGGCTTCTATCCTGCTTTTTAATTGTTCTCGTTTGTGACGCTCAGCAAGCTGATGAGCTAGCCTCACATCGTCTAACAGCCCGTCACTAATCAATCTATCGACTGTCTCCCCTATCTCTTGGTCCGGAAATCTTTGGGTTAGTTTCTGTTTCATTTGATAAATGCTTTTTGGAGTTTTGGATAGCAAATTTAATGAATACTCCCAAATATCATTAGATTCATTTTCACTATTAAGTTGTGCTATAAGTTCCGGAGTTAGTTGCTGGCCAGTCTTTAATCCTAGTCTAAAGACTACCAGCTTGTTTGCCCCCATATAGAACTTTTCGTCTACAAAAATAGAGGCTCGGCTAATATTCTTGGCTTGTTGGGTAATCTTCGTTATTATCATCTCTATGATGTTATTGTAGCTAACGAGCTATAATAAGACAGTATTATGGACAAGCAAAAGTTTTATATCACCACCTCTATCGCCTATGCCAACGCAGCGCCCCATATCGGGTTTGCGCTTGAGCTTTTAATTGCAGATAGTATTGCACGCTATCAAAGACTTCAGGGCAAGGACGTATACTTTTTAACCGGGACCGATGAACACGGAATTAAAATCTACAATACCGCCCAGTCAAAAGGCGTATCCCCTCAACAGTTCGTTGACAAAGTAAGTACCGAGTTTAAAGAGCTTGCTACCCGCTTAAACATTTCACATACCGATTTCATTAGAACCACAGATCGCGGCCGACACTGGCACGCAGCTCAGAAGGTTTGGACTCAGCTTGCAAACAAAGGTGATATTTATCTCGGTCACTACCAAGGCTATTACTGTGTAAACGATGAAGCATACATTACCGAGACTGACTACAAGTCCGGGGCCTATGATCATAAAACAGTCATTGAACTCTCAGAAGACAACTACATGTTTAAGTTGTCTAACTACACTACAGAACTACAACACGCGATTGGCAACAACCTCCAAGTTGTCCCTGCTCATCGTGGTAAAGAAATCCTCAACTTTATCAAAGACGGAGCCGAAGATGTTAGCTTCTCCAGACAAAAGGACAAACTACCATGGGGTATTCCAGTTCCCGGTGATGAAAACCATGTCATGTATGTGTGGTCAGATGCGCTCACCAACTACATCAGTGCAATTGGTTATGCAGATGATGAATCCAAATTCAACCACTACTGGCCAGCCGACGTTCAAGTAATTGGTAAAGACATTCTCAGGTTCCACGCCATGATTTGGCCAGCCATGTTAACCGGACTGGGACTGCAGCTTCCCCGCACACTACTAGTTCACGGGTTTATCACCAGTAGTGGACAGAAGATGAGTAAATCAATTGGGAATGTGGTTAGTCCTAACGATTTAATCGATACCTATGGAGTCGATGCTACACGTTACTATCTACTCGCAGCTATCCCTACCTTCGATGACGGCGACTACTCCCCTACTAGAATGCAGGAGGTATATACCTCCAATCTTGCTAACGATTTAGGAAACTTAGTAAGTCGCGTTTTAACTCTAGCCACTAAAAACTTTGATGGCATTATCCCGCTTTCTCCGGATCATCATATTCTCACCGACGAGACTATCGATATTTGGCACAAGCACTTTTCTGAATATTCAATCGATAAGGCAATTGCTACTACCTGGGAAGTGGTTAGAGCCTGTAATGCATATGTAGACGCTACTAAGCCATGGGAGCAAGCCAAGACAAACCAAAACGCAGCCAATCAGGCGATTGTGAATCTACTACATGCAATCAAACAGATCTCAGTGATGTTGTATCCAATCATTCCGGATACATCTTCTCAAATTCGTCATCAAATTGGATTGCATCCAATCAATACTGATACAATCTCATTAGACTCAGAACTTCAGGCTCCCCTTCCAGTGGGACATCAACTGAGTGGTAGTAAGATTCTATTTCCACGTATTGAAACTTAATGTTTGTTCTCGCCCTCCCACTCTTAGCTGCCATCACTGATGCTGGCAGTTTAATTTTATCCAAACTTTTCCTACGTCGATTCGGTCGACTTACCTTTAAGGAATTTAACTGGTTGGCGTTTTTGGGGATTGTCACCGTACTCGTGGTGATATCAATTTTGTTTGACCAGTTCCCTACCCGCCAAATGATTATTTCAAATTGGCCACAGTTGCTAGGCCTTGCGGGTTTGGGAACATTTGCCAGCGTCTTATTCTTCCGGGGACTTGAAGGTGAAAGTGTTTCCAACGTTGAACCCTTCATTATCTTCAAGCCATTGGCAGCAATTCTAATTGCTTCACTTGCCTTCCCTTCTGAACGTAGCCTGGTTATCTATCTAACCATTATTGCTTCAGCCTTAATACTGGCTTGGGCACACTTCAGTAATAAGAAAATTAAGCTTAGCTCAGAACTACTATCTATCATCGGATTTTGGGGAGTGTATGGAGTTGAATTAATCTTTGTTAACAACCTACTGGATGTCTTCACTCCAATCGAATTATATTTGATTCGCTGTGCCTTTGTGTTTGTGGCACTTACCATTGTCTCTCGTCCTAACTTCTCCATTATGAGATGGAACCACATTCCATATTCAATTATGTTGGGGGCTCTGGCAGTATTAGCAGTGGTTGCGATCTACACTTCTTTCCAGCAAATCGGACTAGCATCATCGATGTTGGTGATGGTTATCTCACCTATTCTGGTGTATTGGTTCTCGGCTCATTTATTAAAAGAAAAATGGAGTAACAAAAATATCATCTCTAGCGTTTTAATAGTATTATTAGTAGTTATTGCTAGTTGGATAAACGCTCAATGAAATTAATTGATACTCACATTCATCTCAACTTCCCTCAATTCCATGCCGATCTAGAGCAAGTAATTGAGCGAATGAAACAGGCCTCGGTAACGGGTGCTATTAATATCGGCGTTGATGCTAAATCCTCTCAGGAATCAGTAAAGCTAGCTGAACGCCTGGATTGGCTATTTGCGAGTGTGGGGGTTCACCCTCACTCCGCAGACGAAATCAATCAGCAGATTGAAATGATTGAGGAGCTAGCATCTCATCCCAAAGTTGTGGCAATCGGTGAAATTGGACTCGACTACTATCGCAACCTAGTTTCAGCCGGCGAACAAGTTGAAGCTTTCAAACAACAACTTCAAATTGCTCTTAAGCATCAAAAACCGGTAATCCTTCATTGTCGGGATTCGTACGCCCAAGTCATTTCAGTATTGGAAGATTTCTATCTCCCCCACCTCAATGGTCGTCATCCCGGTGTAGTACATTCATTTACTGGCACCCCAAGCTACGCACAAAAGTTTTTAAAGTTAGGTTTTAATTTAGGCATCAATAATATAGTTACCTATCCCAGCAGCAAGACCCTACAGGAAGCCGTAAAAATTATTCCACTAGACAGAATCTTGTTGGAAACAGATTCCCCCTACTTGCCTCCGCAGCATCTTCGCGGAGAAAGATGTGAGCCATCATATGTAGTTGAAGCTGCCCGCAAGGTAGCAGAACTTAAAGGTGTTTCTGTCAAAGAAGTCGTGGATGCAACTACTCGAAACGCAAATACTCTATTTGGGCTTAATCATGACTAACCTCTCTACTATTTTCACTCCCGCTCTCTGGCTTCAAGATGCTGGCTTTGGTGCCTATATCGTTGGCAACCAAGTAAGAGACCTTCTGCTCGGTACCGAATCGGATCGTAATGATGTTGATATCGCTACCTCTGCCCTTCCCCAGGAAGTTGTTTCCGTGTTGCGTCGCAACAATATTATTCCATCAATCGTTGATGAAAAGTTTGGGACCGTCGCATTTATATATGAAGGCAAGCACTATGAAGTGACCACCTTCCGCCAGGATATTTATCATGGTGACTTTAGCGTTATCAAACGTTATCCTGACGAAATTAAGTTTGTTAAATTGGTTGCCCAAGATGCAGAGCGTAGAGATTTTACGATCAATGCCATCTACTACAATCCTAAAACCAAAAGATATCTAGACTATCTTGGTGGTCAGAAGGATTTAAAATCCAAAACCCTTCGGGCTATTGGCGATCCCGAGATCCGCTTCCAGGAAGATCCTATCCGTATCTTACGAGCTATTAGAATGCATCATGCACTCGGTTTTAAGTATGAAACTAAAACTGCTAAACAAATCGAACAACTAGCCGGTGCAGTAAAAAAGGTATCACCCGGGGTAGTTAAAAAAGAACTTCAGAAGCTCCAACAACTTCCCCAATACCCTGCCATGAGAGAGGAGCTAAAATCTCTCGGGCTAATCCAGGTTGTATAGCCCTGGTATAATATGTTCATGATTTCAAAACCAAAACTACTTATTCCTCTATTAGGAATTGCTCTTGTTGCAACCGGTTGCACAACCAAACCAGCCCTCGAACCAGAAGACGTCATTGCCCGTTCGGGCAAAGAGCTGATTGATCTAGTCAGTGCTGATTTTGAATTAGACCTCAACTTAAACGGAGGGCTTTCTAGTAATATCATCGGAAATATCGATACTGCTGATATTAATCTGCAAGGCACTCTCGATACTACTGTTGGAGAGTACCCTGCCTATCGGATTCACTCGACCATTACTGGTGGAAATAGCCGTGGAAAAATCAGATTATCTGGCCAGGTAGTTGGTTTGCCAGAGAATACATACTTCCAGTTATCAGATGTTAGTATTCCAACTCTTGTACCCATCTCCCTTGGAGGCGATAACAGTTGGTATCGTATTAACACAGAATCCACCAAGTCTCCACTTCCCCAGGTTGCCGGTGATCAAGTCTCAAATCTTGAAGACACCCTTTCTGCGACCACCCCATTTACCATTCTTGAGAACTTACCCATCAGCTTTGTGAATGGAGAACGAGTTTACCACTACAAAGTTCAATTTAATCCAGAAAGCTTAAAGCAGCTTACCAATTCCCTACCTAGCTTGCCGGCAGAAATTCCTGACTTAGAATTCTTAAACGATTACCAATCAGATATCTACATCAGCTACTCTGACTATCAGATTGTAAGAATAGCTAGTGCAGGAGTTTATGTTCACGGAAACTCACCTACTGCTTTTGACCTCGTGTTAAATCTCAAAAACCACAATTCAACCACCCCAGTAATGGCCCCTGAATCAAGCAAACAGATTGATTCCCCTCATCAATCCCCGTTCTCTAGTTTTAAATTCTAAAAAATCGCCCTCTGGCGACTTGATGGTGGGTCTAGAAGGAATCGAACCTTCATCCACTGCTTAAAAGGCAGCTGCTTTACCACTAAGCTATAGACCCCTGCTCTCTATTTACTATATCTATATTATCCTTAACAGCAACCAAATTAGAGGTATATCTGGGTTTTGTCAAACCCAAAAAGGCTTTCCTGTGCTAAAATTACTCTATGCGGTCAATATCTAAAATATTCTTGGCCCTGTACTTACTGACCACAGTTATTGGTCAGGTCCAGGCCAGTCCAAATACCTCTGACTTTCAGGTTTCCGGTACTATAAATAGAAACCAATCAGACTTCCAAGTCGCTCAAATTGCTACCGATCCATACTTTGGTCAGCAATGGTATTTAAATACCATGCAGATTCCTCAAGCATGGGACTACACCACTGGTACTAACATCATAATTGCTGTCATCGATACAGGTGTTGAACTGACACACCCTGAATTCGCAGGTAAGATTTGGACTAATACAGATGAGATTCCAAACAATAACAAAGACGATGATGGAAATGGATATGTTGATGATATCCATGGATATAACTTTGCTGAAAAAAATGCCCAAGTCACCGACTTCCACGGACATGGAACTGGAATTGCAAGTTTAATTACAGCTAACACTAATAATGGACAAGGTATTGCTGGTGTTAACCACCATGCAACCATCATGCCCGTCAAAGGGCTCAACAATGCCGGGGGTGGTGAGTACGGTGATGTTGTTAAAGCCATCTACTACGCAGTAGATAATGGTGCTCGTATTATCAACATGAGTTTTGGCGCTGCATATCCTGATGCAAATCTCCAAGACGCAGTTAACTATGCCATTAAGAATAATGTAGCCATCGTGGCAGCTGCTGGTAACGCAGGCACCGACAAGGTCCTCTACCCCGCAGCATATCGTTCTGTTATTAGCGTTGGTTCTCTTAGTCGAACTCTTAAAAAATCATACTTCACCAACTACGGAGTTGGTCTTGATCTTACCGCACCTGGTGAAGAGATCGCCATTGCTGATTTGGACGGTGGTTATTCTCAGGCAGCGGGCTCATCCTTTGCAGCCGCCATTGTTACCGGAATCGCTTCACTTGCTATCGCTACACAACCTTCCATCTCTCCAACTCAACTTGAATCCAAACTTACCAGCACTGCCACTCCACTATCCCAACCTTCTCCATCATCTGATTTTGGATATGGAGTACCCAATGCCTTGGCTCTCGTTCAGCTTCCGAAGCTCACCCAATCGGCTACTATTTCTGCTTCTAAAAACCCAATCATCGCCAATGGTATTGATGAATCTGTGGTCACCATCAAGGTCACTGACAGCACCGGAGCTCCTCAATCAAATATTCCTGTAACTGTCAGACTCAACGGCGAAGGTAATCTTATAAACCACCAGCTCACTAACAATCTGGGCGTTGGTAATACCGACAGTAGCGGAAGAGTTACAGTCCAAGTTGGTTCAGTGGTCAGTGGAGTAAAGAACTTAGTGGTAGAAAGTAGCACTGGAGCATTTTCAAATAACCCAACATTTGCC
>Ga0079224_100015577_pt1 | contig 10650 bp, 7 predicted proteins | sample Stecom2015_FD_80414 | JGI IMG/M metagenome (GOLD analysis project Ga0079224, IMG submission 80414) | Agricultural soil microbial communities from Utah to study Nitrogen management - Steer compost 2015 | ecosystem: Environmental > Terrestrial > Soil > Agricultural land | place: USA: Utah...
CCCGAGACCTCGGATCCGGCGGCGCTGCAGCGCGCCGCCGTGACCGCGCGCTTCGAAGCCGATGCCGACGGCGGCCGCTTCCGCGACATCGATCTCACGCTCGACGACACACGCATCACGGGCGAGTACGCGATCGACGGCCTTGCGAATCCCGCCCATCGGTTCACGCTCACGATCGACCGCGTGAACGCCGACCGCTACCTGCCGCCCCGCTCCGGCGATCTCGACGACGCGGACGACGACACGCGCACGGCGGGCGACATCGAGCTGCCGGCCGACGCACTCGCGAACCTCAGGATCGACGGCGAGGTCGCCGTCGGCGATTTGCGGCTCGCCGGGCTCGACTTCCGCGACGTCGCGACGCGCATCGCGGTCGGAGACGGACGCGCTGTCCTCGACTCCGCGCGCGCAAGCCTCTATGGCGGAGAGTTCGTCGGCCGCTTCGAGGTCGACACGACCGCGGAGCCCGGCCTCTCGCTCGCCGGCCGGGCGACGTCGCTCGCGCTCGAGCCGTTGATCACCGCACTGACCGGCGACGCGAACGTCAGCGGCACCGGCGATTTCGATCTCGATCTCGCGGGCACCGGCAGGACCGTGCTCGACAACGTCGCGAGCGCGAACGGGCGCGTCACGTTCTCGATGCGCGACGGCGCGATCGAAGGCTTCAACCTCGGGCGCGGCCTCTGCGTCGTCTACAACACCGCGCGGCGTCTGCCGGCGCCCGCGCAGCAGCCCGCGCGCACGGAGTACGTGTCGATCGGCGGCACGGCAACGGTTCAGGACGGCGTCGCAACGAGCCGCGACCTCCTCGCACGGGCGTCCTTCATGGATCTCACGGGCAACGGACACCTCGCGCTCGCCGAGCAGCGTCTCGATTACACGCTCGAGGCGAAGCTCACGGGCTCGACCGGCATTGCGGGCTGCGAGGAGATGGGCCAGCTCGTCGGCGAGTCCCTGCCGCTGACGCTGCGCGGCACCGTGACCGATCCGGACATCAGGCCGGACTTCAGCGAGATCATCCAGCGGCGGCTGCGCGACGCGGTGCGCGACCGCCTCGAGGATCGGCTCCGCGATTTACTTCGCTGACGCCTCTGCACCACAACAAGCACTTCGCCGCGATGATCGGTATGCTTGTCGCCGCGAGCGACCCGGAGGCCGACGAGAGCCGAAAATCCGCACAGGAAAAATGCTGTCGGACACGTTTTTCCAGCGAGCAGGAATTAATGTCCGACACCGTTTCCCGCAATGGCTGAGTCCGAGTGACGACGAGACGCAAGCGCCCCGCCGCGAAAAAGAAGACAACGCGTAAGAAAGCGCCGGCGCGCAAGAAACGCGCGTCGCGCCGCACGCGCCGCGGCGGCATCTTCCGCAGCCTCGTCGGCCTCGCTCTGCTCGCGGGCCTCGCGGCGACCGTCGGCTTCGCGACATACGCGGCGCTGCTCGGCGTCGAGATCAGCCGCGAGTTCGAAGCGCGGCGCTGGGACGTTCCCGCGCAGGTCTTCGCGACGCCGCTCGAGCTCTACCCGGGCCGTTCGATCGCACTCGACGAGCTCGTCGCCGAATTGCGACGCCTCGGCTACCGCGAAGCCGCGAGCGCGGATCGCCCCGGCCGCTATCGTATAAGCGGCGCCGCGCTCGACGTCATGACCCGCGCCTACCGCTACGGCGCCGAGGAAGAACCGTCGCGGCGCGTGTCGATCGAGTTCGCCGGAAGGCAGGTCGCGCGTGTCGTCGACGCGGTCGGCAGCGATCTGCCGCTCCTCCGATTCGACCCGCTGCAGATCGGCAGCGTCTTCCCGGTCCACGGCGAGGACCGTCTGATCCTCGAGCCGGCCGACGTGCCGCCGCTTTTGATCGACGCGCTAAAGGCGATCGAGGATCGGCGCTTCGACCAGCATCACGGCATCGATATCAAAGGCGTGCTGCGCGCCGCGTTCGTGAACCTGCGCGCCGGAGAGATCCGCCAAGGGGCGAGCACGCTGACGCAGCAGCTCGTGCGCAGCTATTTCCTGAGCAACGAGCGCACGTGGTCGAGGAAGCTGCGCGAAGCGGTCATGGCCTTCGCGCTCGAGCTGCACTACGAGAAGGACGAGCTGCTGCACGCCTACATCAACGAGGTGTACCTCGCACAGGACGGCGCGCGCGCGATTCACGGCTTCGGTCTCGGCAGCCGGTTCTACTTCGGCAAGCCGCTCGATGAGCTCGAGCTGCACGAGCTCGCGCTGCTCGTCGCGCAGGTGCGCGGGCCGACGTACTACAACCCGAAGCGGCATCCGGAGCGCGCGCTCGCCCGCCGCAACCTCGTGCTCGAGCAGCTCGCGTCGCAGGGCATCGTCGCGCCCGACGACGCGCAGCAGGCCGCCGCGCGCGAGCTCGACGTGCTCGGCGAGGCCGGGCGCAGCGCGAGCTATTACGCCGCGTTCCTCAGCCTCGTCCGCCGCCAGCTCTTCGAGGAGTATCCGCGCGACGAGCTCGAGCGGCGGGGGCTGCAGGTGCTGACGACGCTCGATCCCGCGATTCAGGCCGCGGCCGAGAGCGCGCTGATCCGCGAGCTCGATTCGATCCAGGCGAACCGCGAGAGCGCGCCGCCGCTGGAGGGCGCCGTCGTCGTCACGAGCCCGCACAACGCCGAGGTGCTCGCGCTCGTCGGCAGCCGCAAGAGCGGTTACGACGGTTTCAATCGAGCGCTCGATGCGCGGCGGCCGATCGGCTCGTTGATCAAGCCGGTCGTGTATCTCGCCGCGCTCGAGAGCAAGCGCTACACGCTTGCGTCGACGATCGACGACGCGCCGATCGAGATCAGGCTCGAGAACGGCCAGACATGGCTGCCGAAGAATTTCGACGACCGAGCGCGCGGCGTCGTGCCCGTCGTGCGCGCCCTCGCCGAGTCGCTGAACATGGCGACCGTCCGGCTCGGCATGGACGTCGGGCTCGAGCGGATCGCGGACCTCTTGATGCGCCTCGGTCTCGAGCAGCGGCCGAGGCCCTATCCTTCTCTGCTGCTCGGCGCGCTCAGCGCGACGCCGTACGAGGTCGCGCAAATCTACAACAGCCTCGCGAACGGCGGATTCCGCACGCCGCTGAAGGCGGTGCGCGCCGTCGTCAGCGAGGACGGCGAGCGCGTGCAGCGCTATCCGCTCGAGATCATGTCCGCCGCGGCTGCCGACGACGTGTATGCGCTGAACAGCGCGCTCGTGCAGGTCATGGAGCGCGGCACCGGCGGGTCGGCGAGGCGCGCGCTTGGCGCGGACATGACCGTCGCCGGGAAAACCGGCACGTCGGACGATCTGCGCGACAGCTGGTTCGCCGGCTTCACCGGCGACCGGCTCGTCGTCGCGTGGATCGGCAACGACGACAACCAGCCGACGGGCCTGACCGGCGCGACCGGCGCGGGACGCGTCTGGGCGAGCGTGCTGCGCACGATCGGCACCGTGCCTTACACTGCGCCGCCTCCGGCCGAGACGAACCTCACGTGGATCGACCTCGATACCGGCCTTGCGACGGAGCCGACTTGCCCCCGCGCCGTGCAGATCGCGGTGCCGCGCGGCGAGGAGCCGCCGCTCGCGCGAAGCTGCGGAGACATCCGGCCGCGGCCGGGCGCGCAGATCCGCCGCTTTTTCAGGCGCACATTCGAATGAGCCGAACGCGCAGAACGCGCATTCGAGAGTTACACATGAACCGACACGCGTTGATCTTCTCGCTCCTGCTCGCGACCGCCGGGTGCTCGACCGCGCAACCGCTGATCGTCACGGCACCGCGCCCGGCCCCCGCGCCGCGCGCGCCGGCCCCCGCTCCGGAGGCCGAGCCGGACCGATTCCCGCCATCGAGAGACGCAGGCTTTCCGGCGCCGTCGGCGGAAGCGCGTCGTATACCGGAGCCGGTGATCCCGGCAGAGCCGCCGCCGGCGGCCCCGCCCGCGTCCGCGGCACTGCTCGAGCAGAGCCGCAGCCAGCGCGCGGCGGGCAGCCTTGCGGCGGCGGCGGCGTCGATCGAGCGCGCGCTCCGGATCGATCCGAACAACGCGGAGCTCTGGCTCGAGCTCGGCGAGATCAAGCTCGCGGACGGCGACCCGCTGCAGGCCGAGCAGATGGCACGCAAGGCCACGACGCTGGCCGGCGGGGACTTTCGCCTCGCGGCGCGCGCCGAGCGTCTGCTCGCGGTCGCCGCAAGCTGCGTGCGGGGCGACTGCTGACGAAGGCGCACCGCCGGCATGCGCCGCGCGCGATATGCCAAGGATCCGGTCGTCGACCGGGCGCTGCGTCATTCCGTCCGGGACGGCATGGCGTTCTCGGTCGCCGCCGGCGGCGGCGAGACCTACTTCTCGGCGTTCGCGCTCTTTCTCGGCGCCACCGCGCCGCAGGTCGCGCTGCTGACGACCCTGCCGCCGCTGATCGGCTCGCTGGCTCAGCTCGCGTCCGCTTGGGCGGGACGCTTCGCGAGCCGCAAGCACATCGTGCTGGCCGGCGCGGGGCTGCAGGCGCTGACGTGGCTGCCGATCCTCGCGCTGCCTCGGCTCCTCGCGGAGCACGCGGTGCCGGTGCTGCTCGCGTTGTTCGTGCTCTACCACGCGGCCGGCAACTTCTCCGCGCCGCAATGGACGAGCATCATGCGCGACCTCGTCTCGGACCGCCGCCGCGGACGCTACTTCGGCTACCGGACGCGGCGCACGACGATCATGTCGTTCGCCGCGCTCGTCGTCTGCGGGGTGCTGCTGCATCTCTTCGATGCGAACGGCGCGACGTACACCGGGTACGTCGTCGTCTTCGCGATCGCGTTTCTCGCCCGCAGCCTTTCCGTCTATCACCTCACGTGGCTGCACGGGCCGCCGGTGCAGCACACCGCCGCGATCGACGTGCACCTCCGCCACTGGTGGCAGACCGTGAAGGAAAGCGGCGCCGCCGGCTTCACTGCGTACTTCGTGCTGATGAACTTCGCGGTCGGCATCGCGTCGCCGTTCTTCGCGGTCTACATGCTGCGCGATCTCGAGCTCTCGTATCTCGAGTTCACCGCATTGACCGGCGCGAGCGTGTTCCTTCAGTTTCTCACGTTGAACGGCTGGGGCCGCATCGCGGACGTCTACGGCAACCGCGCGATCATGATCGTGACGAGCATGAGCCTGCCGCTCGTGCCGCTGCTCTGGCTCGCGTCCGGAAACTTCTACTACCTGCTGGCCGTCCAGTGCGTCTCGGGGCTGACGTGGGCCGGCTTCACGCTGAGCGCGGGAAATCTGCTCTATGACCTCGTCCCGCGCAGCCGGCGCGCCGCTTACGTCGCGTTCCATAACGTCGGCAATGCGGGTTTCGTCTTCATCGGCGCGATGCTCGGCGCGGCGCTCGCGCCGACGCTTCCGCGCGTCGACCCGTGGCTCGGCGGCGCTACGAACCCGAGCAACCTGCTGTACCTCTTCGCGCTGTCCGGCGTCGTGCGCGGCGCGCTCGCACTCGGCTTCGTCCGCGACATCCGCGAGCTGCGCAAGCCGCGCCGCGCGATCTCGGCGCCGGCGCTCGTGCTGCGGATCACCGGTTTCAACGCGATGCTCGGGCTGATCTACGATTTCATAGGACGCGCGCCGTCCGCCGCCGACCCGGCGCCGAAGCCGACTTCGACGGCTTTGGCGCCTGCCTCGCACGAGACCGTGCCGCGGCCGACCCGATCGAGCCCTTCGACGAATTCAGCCCACAAGCAACACCTGTAGCCGAATTGCGACTACGTTTTTTCGAAACGCGTCGCATTCCACGACCGTTCGCTGGCTTAGGGTGCATACCTGGGCTAAGGTTCGCCCGCTCTGGTCGTTCCTGTGGGAGAGGAAAAACAATGCGACGCCGACGTTTCGGTCCCTCGGTTCTCATGCTGTGCGCGCTGCTCGTCGCGCCGCTGCAAACGACGTCCTACGCCGCGGTCATCGGCACTGAGCATTATCTCGGCGCGTTGGAGCGCGATCAGGCGCTCGAGCGCATCGACGCCGCGCTCGCACGCGAGGAGGTCCGGGAGCGGCTCGAGCAGCTCGGCGTCGATCCGGCCGAGGCGCTTGCGCGCGCGAGCGCGCTGAGCGACGCGGAGCTCGTCGCGCTCGCCGAGAACCTCGAAGAGCTGCCGGCGGGCGGCATCCTCGGTGTCATCGGCGTCGTGTTCATCGTGCTCCTGATCCTCGAGCTCGTCGGCGTCACGAACGTCTTCAACAAGATCTGAGCGGCATCCCGGAATGCAGGCGCTCGCCGCTTTCCGGGACGCTTGCCGTCCGGCGGCTCTTCGTCTTGCGATAGCGGTCGCCGCGCTCGCGCTCGCCGGGTGCGCGAGCGCGCCGCGCCTCGACGGCGCATCGTTGCCCGCGATCGAGCTCGCCGACGTGCCATTCTTCCCGCAGACGGAATACCAGTGCGGCCCGGCCGCGCTCGCGACGATCCTCGCGCACGAGGGGCTTGCGGTCGATGCCGACATGCTGGCGCCGGCCGTCTACATCGAGGAGCTGCGCGGAAGCTTGCAGGCGGAGCTGCTCGCGGCGACGCGCCGTCACGGCCTCGTGCCGTATCGGCTCGAGCCCGAGCCGGGCGCGCTCTTCGCAGAGGTCAGCTCGGGCAAGCCCGTGCTCGTCCTGCAGAACCTCGGCGTCGATCGCCTTCCGATCTGGCACTACGCGGTCGTGGTCGGCTTCGACCCGGAACGAGGCGACGTGCTGCTTCGGTCCGGCACGGAGCGCCGCCGCCGCGAGCGCGTGAATCGGTTTCTGCGCAGCTGGGCGCGCGCCGACAACTGGGCATTCGTCGCCGCGCCGCCCGACGAGCCGCCGGCGACCGCCGACGCGGACGGCTGGATTCGCGCGACGGTCGACGCACGGCGCGTGCTGCCGCCGCAGTCGACCGAGGCGGCGCTCGAGACGGCAAGATCCCGCTGGCCGGCCGAGCCGCTCGTGCTCTACGCGAGCGCGGTGCATGCCGGCGACGCGGGCCGCTGGCACGAAGCGGCGCGCGACTACGCGGCGCTGCTCGCGATCGATCCGGGCAACGCCGCGGCCCGCAACAACCTCGCGAACATGCTCGCCGAAGGACAGTGCTTCGCGGCCGCGGAGCGCGAGGCGCGTGCAGCGCTCGCGGCAATCGCTCCGCAGAGCCCGCTCCGGCCCGCGATTCTCGACAGCGTCGAAACGATCGCGCGGAGCACGGGCGGCGCAGACGCGGAGCCTGATTACTGCGCCGAGTTCGACTGATCTAGCCGCCGGCAGGAGCGATTCTTCGGGGGATCGTCAGTGCGTCGTAACGATGATCGGCGCGCCGCGCGTGACGATGATCGTGTGCTCGTATTGCGCCGACAGATTGCCCGGCTGCCCGACGAGGGTCCAGCCGTCCGGACCTTCGGTCACGCTCGTGCTCCGCGTCGACAGGAACGGCTCGACCGCGATCACCATGCCTTCGCGCAGCGTGCGCGAATCGCGGGGATCGTGATAGCCGACGATGCCTTCCGGCGCCTCGTGCAAGCCGCGGCCGACGCCGTGACCGGCTAGGTTGCGGATGATCTTGAAGCGGTGCGCCTTCGCGACCCGCTGCGCGGCCCTGCCGATCTCGTTGATGCGCCGGCCGTGGCGCGCCTCGGCCACGGCATCGCGCAACGCCGTCTTGGCCGCATGGCACAGCCGGTCCTTCAGCGGATCCGAAGGCGGCACGACGCGGGTGCCGCCGGTATCGGCGAAATAGCCGTCGAGCACGGCCGAGACGTCGACGTTCACGACGTCGCCGGGCCGGATCACGCGGTCGCCGGGCACCCCGTGCGCCGCTTCCTCGTTGACGCTGATGCACGTCGCGCCGGGAAAGTCGTAGACGGCCTGCGGCGCCGAGCGCGCGCCGTGCTGTTCGAGCAGGCGACCGCCGATCTCGTCGAGCTCGCGGGTCGTCATGCCGGGCTCGAGCGCATCGAGCATCGTCTGGAGCACGACGGACACAACGCGGCCGACGGCCCTGAGGCCCTCGACGTCACGCTCCGATTCGATCGTCATCCTCGGCCTCCGTGACCCTTTCCGTGAACCTGCATTGCATCTCTTCCTTCACGTTCTGCCGGCACGACGAACAGCGTCATGCCCTCTCTTCCGACGACCCGCACGCGCTCGCCTTTCCGGATCGGTGCGGCGGCTTCGGCCGCCGACGCGTTCCACCGCTCGCCGCCGATCCGCACCGCGCCGTCCGGATCGAGCTCCCGCAGCACGACGCCCTCTGCGCCCGCGAGCGGATACGCAGACGGCTCCGCATCGCGCCCATCATAAGACCGCCAGACGAGAGGATAGAGCAAAGCGTCTTTCAGCGCCCAAACCGCAACGACGATCCACACGACCTTTCTCGGCCAGCCGAAGAGCTCCGCCGCGAGCAGCGCGGCGACGAGCACGACGAACCATCCGGCAAGCTGAAGCGACCAGTACTTGACGAGGACGTGCGGCGACCACATGCCTTTTGCGAAAAACGGCGTCGGACCCCCATTCTTCGGGAAAACGACGTCCGACACCATTTTGTTCGGCTACGGAGCGCCGGCAGGAGTTCCCGCTGCCGGACTCCGCTCGCCCATCAACCGGTCGACGATCCGGCTCACGTGCTGCGGCGACTTCGTGCGGCGGGCGAGAAGCGCGTAGACGGTCGGCACGGCGAGAAGGGTCAGGAACACGGCGACCAGCATGCCGAAGAAGACGACGATGCCGATCGGGCGGCGCTGCTCAGCGCCCGCGCCGTGCGCGAGCAGAAGCGGCAGCGCGCCGAACGACGTGCAGAAGCTCGTCATCAGGACCGGCCGCAGCCGGATCGACGCGGCCTGCACGATCGCGTCGACGAACTCGACGCCGCGATCGCGCAGCTGATTCGCGAACTCGACGATCAGCACGCCGTTCTTCGCGGCAATGCCGACGAGCATGATCACGGCGATCTGGCTGAAGATGTTGATCGTGAGACCGTGGAGCTTGAGGCCGAACACGGCGCCGAGCAGCGCGAGCGGCACCGTGACCATGATGATCAGCGGGTGCACGAAGCTCTCGAACTGCGCGGCGAGCACGAGATAGACGACCGCGAGCGCGAGCAGGAACGTCCAATACATCTGCCGGCCGGTCCGCGTGAACTCGCCGGTCTCGCCGTCCCACATCAGCGTTGCCTCGGCCGGCAGCTCGCGCTCGACGGTCTCGGTGAACCAGTCGACGGCCTCGCCCATCGTGTAGCCCGGCGCGAGATCCGCCGAGATCTCGATCGAGCGCAGCCGATTGAAGCGCGCGAGCTCCATCGTGCCGGACGTCTCCTCGAGCCGGATCACGCTCGCGAGCGGAATCAGCTCGCCGGTGCGCGACGAGCGCACCTGGATGTTCGAGAGATCGGTGCTCGTGTCGCGATACTCGTCGCGCCCCTGCAGAATCACGTCGTACTCGCGTCCGCGCTCGACGTATGTCGTCACGACCCGCGAGCCGAGCATGGTCTCGAGCGTCCGGCCGACGGTCTGCAGCGACACGCCGAGATCGGCAGCGCGGTCGCGGTCGATCGAGACGCGGATCTGCGGCTTGCGCGACTTGAAGCTCGTCTCGACGTTCGTGAGCCCGGGGTTCTGCCGCGCGAGCTCGAACATCCGATCCGACCACTCGGCGAGCCGCTCGTAGTCCGGACCGCCGATGACGGCCTGCACGGCCTGCCCAACCCCGCGGCGCCCGAGCGCGGCCGGCTGGCCGGTCGATGCGCGCACGCCCGGCATCCGCCGATCGACCTCGGCGCGCAGCGCGTCGACGACCTCGCGCGGCGTGCGCTCGCGCTCGCTCCAGTCACGCATCACGACGAATGCGCGCGCGCTGTTGACGTCGCCCGTGCGGATGTTCGAGCCGCCCTGCCCCGGCACGCGCACGAGCACGCGTTGCACGTCGCCTCGCCCAAGCTCGGCGAGCGCGAGCGCCTCGAGCTCCGACGCGTACCGGTCGATGTACTCGAAGCTCGAGCCTTCCGGGCCCTCGATCGAGATGATCGCGCGGCCGACGTCCGCCGGCGGCGTGAACTCGGCCGGCACCGAGCGGAACGTGACGATGCCGAGCGCGACGAGCACGGCGACACTCGCGAGCACGGCCCACGGATGAACGACGATCCGGCGCAACATCCGCTCGTAAAGGCGCGCGAAGCGCCGGAAGAACGCGTCGATCGCACGCGCGAGCCGGCCGCGATGCACGTCGGCCGGCAGCCGCGACGCCATCATCGGGGTCAAGGTCAACGCGATGAGCGCCGAGAACAGCACGGCCGCCGCGAGCGTGAAGCCGAACTCGCGGAACAGCCGGCCGAGGTCGCCCGGCAGGAACGAGATCGGCACGAAGACGGACGCGAGCGTCAGCGTCGTCGCGATGACGGCGAAGCCGATCTCCCGCGTCCCCGTGATCGCGGCGACGAGCGGCGGCTCGCCGAGCTCGGTGCGCCGGTGCACGTTCTCGAGGACGACGACCGCGTCGTCGACGACGAGGCCGATCGCGAGGACGAGGCCGAGCAGCGTCAGCACGTTGACCGTGTAGCCGAGCGCATACATCACGATCAGCGATGCGATCACCGAGACCGGGATCGTGACGGCGGGAATCAGGGTCGCGCGCAGATTGCCGAGGAAGAGATAGATCACGGCGAGCACGGAGACCAGCGCGAACGCGACGGCGATCAGCACCTCGCG
>Ga0079224_100015578_pt1 | contig 10649 bp, 6 predicted proteins | sample Stecom2015_FD_80414 | JGI IMG/M metagenome (GOLD analysis project Ga0079224, IMG submission 80414) | Agricultural soil microbial communities from Utah to study Nitrogen management - Steer compost 2015 | ecosystem: Environmental > Terrestrial > Soil > Agricultural land | place: USA: Utah...
TTCCTTAAGCCGTTTTAGCTCACTAGTTTCCATTCCGCCATATTTCTTGCGCCAATAATAGATAGTGCTTTTATCAATACCCAGTTCTCGAGCGATATCGCCAACAGCTCGGCCTTGTTCGTTTTCTTTCAAGATCTTGATGATCTGACTTTCGGTAAATCTACTTTTTTTCATCGGACAGTTTAATAGTTTAAAGTTAATAATTTTGAATTTTAAACTGTCTTATTTTTAGGGAAGGCTACAAAGTTAAGTCTTTTAGGTTCAACTGATATGCTTCTTAAAAATACAGGTAATAATTTTGAAGTATTAATTGGTAATTGATTTGGTTACAGCTACCCATAACTTTTTTATTGCATCCAGCTAAAATTGATAAACATAAAATTTGCTTAATACTACCGCATATCCGTGCTTTTGCATATTACTCAAAAACTTCAAATTAAATTTGGCTATAAGAATTTCACAAAAAAAAACCACACATACCTTCTAATAATCATAACCGAAATTCCCAACTGCTATAATCACATCATTTTCAATTTTACCTGCTCTTTTTAAAATGATTTTTAGATAATCATCACCAAGTCTTCGGCGTAACTGTTTTATATTTTCAATAAGTTCGCTATAAGCATCTTTTTTCTCTGATAGTTTTAATTGACGTAAGGTGTATTTTGGTAGTGTCTTATATTTATTAATATCAATCAATAGGGTGTCTATAAAGGAAACTAACTCTTGGTCTAAATCATCACTTTTTTGCTTCAATAATGATTTTAGTGCGATTTTCGCCTTGTTTTCCAAAGCTACTTCTGTACGACCTGCTTTATGTCTGGGTCTAAACGTTTTTATTTCTTCATAAGAATCCCAAAAGGCACTATTTAAAGGTAATCGTTTTTCATCCAAATTACATTTAACAACCTCTACCAATTCTTCAAATGTTTTTTCTTCGGGTTTATCATTTGGTTTCTCATTTTCATATTGATGGACAATAGAAAACAATGCCATACCTTTTTTTCTTAAAACCACTACATTATTTTCAGAATAGGCTTTAGCTGTTTTAACACGATTAGGCAAATCTTTAATTTTCTTAATAATGTCTGGATGGTTATTTAAAATCTCATTATAATCGTTACGGATGATGGTACTTGTGCTTAACTCGTCTCCATCCTCTGGATTGGTAGAAATTTTACTAAATAAACCACTTGGTGTTGGTTCTTCGTCTGCATCAAATATTTTAGCATCTTCACCTAATGCACTATGGATCAAAAACATTTTTTGTTGTGCTATTTCTCTACTTTTCACAATATCCGATCCTTGGTCTGTTGGAAAGAAATTATAAATATAGAGTTCATCAAACACTTTAGCACTCATTCTGTTAATACGCCCAACACGCTGTATAACACGAGTAGGATTCCAAGGAATATCGTAATTAATGATTAGACCTGCTCTATTAAGGTTAAACCCTTCTGATAGTTTGTCACTGGTTACCAAAACATCATAATCGTCTTCAGGATTTTTATCTTTTGCATTAAAATTGGCGTTTAATGTTTTTGTGAATTTTTTAGTTACACCACCATCACAAAATAATGCTCTACCCAATAATTCCTTTTCAAAATAACTTTTAAGATGCCTAACTGTGTCTGTGTATTCAGTAAATAAAATAACCTTGCGTTTAGTAGGTGCTTTTTGATTTAGCACCTCTTTTATTGTTTCAAGGACAGAAACCCTTTTAGGGTCATTTTTAACGATGTTCAGGTCTTTAATTTCTTGCTCTATGGCTTCAAATAATTTGATGTCGCTTTTGATGTCTTCTAAAAACTTATCCTTTAAATGAAATTTATCAATCTCATATATCTTGGTATGCTTTGGTGCCGTTTTGTTTACCGCATTTCTCTCAAACTCTTCCAAAGCTTCTTTCATAGCTTCATAAGTGAAATCATCTGCGCCATCAGTATCATCATAAATATTCTCAATTACTTTACGGTCTAATACGTATTTACCAGAATGCTCAACAAAAGACAATACCATTCTATTGGTCTTTAAAAAGCGTTGAATACTTTTATGGAATGCACCAAACGAACTTTCAAAACGCTTTACCAATAACCGCCTCATAAAGTCGTATAAGTTACGTTGTTGTTGGAACGCTCTGTTATCGTCTTCGTTTAGTTTGTCTTCGTCTTTAGGTGGATTCTCATATTCAAATGGTTTGTAAATAGCACCGTAGAAGTTACCGTTCTCACTAAAATAATCTTGAATAATTCTATTGTAAAACTCTGATTGCTCGTGAGAGAGTTCATAAAATTGTTCTTCTGGGTCTTTGACTTCCGATAAGTTGGCTATTTCTTTACTATACTCAAAATCGGTTTTAAGGTCTAAACGGTTTCTACGGATTACTACAGGTGTAATTACATTTTTTATCTCGTTGGCCATCGCATTAACATTGCCTCTTACAATTTGAATATCTATTGGTAAAGGCAAGCCAAACATTTTTTCGTAATCCCTTTCGGCTTTTCTTCGCTTATCTGGATTATTTGAGCTGTGGTTTTTTATAATGTTAGATAAACGTTTGAATCTATAATTGTAGGCGTTAAAACGTCCTTCCAAGTCCATTTCAATAGTAATACCCGATTGACCAGGAACAATAAATAATTTTAATAGCGAGAAAATATCAGCTGGCGAATTGTTAAACGGTGTCGCACTTAATAGAATAACTTGTTTACCTCTACAAACATCCATTAAACCTTGGTATGCAGCAGTATCTTGATTTCTAAACTTATGCGCTTCGTCAATGATAACTACTTCATAACCTTGATGATTCTCGGAAAGATGTTCTGCCAAAGTTTCCATATCACCAGAACTATACACATCCCAGCTATACAGCTTAAATCTGTTAATATATTCATACCAACCCGAACTTTCTTTTTTACTACCCACTAATCCTGGTGGGCATAAAATCAATCCTCTTTTGTTGAGTTGATTGGCTATTAACGATGCAATAACCGATTTACCTAATCCTACAACGTCTGCTATAATCACACCGTTATAGGTGTCAATCACGTTTAGAGCTTGGTTTACTGCATCTAATTGGTATTGGTATTTCTCGAAACCATTATCTTCCAACAATCTATCAATAGCATCGTTAATTCGTTTGGCTTCTTGTAATTCTATATACGTTTTTAAGATTAAAGCATAGGCTTCAAAAGGTGTAATTAAAGAAGCTTGACTCTTATTTTTTAGAAAATCGATAATAATTTTTGTGCCATTTTCAGCTTCAGTAATGGGTACAGCCACTTCCCAAAGGTCATCAAAATAGGCTTCGGCACTTTCAAAACCATAGTCTTTTATTTCAACATTAAATTCTTCTTGACCGTGCAACCCAGCTTTTGTTAAATTGCTACTGCCTGTAATAAATTCGCCTTTTACATTAAATAAATCTTGATACTGATTGTCTAATTGAAATAGGTAAACTTTAGCGTGATTGGGATTGAGTGTTTTCCTGATGATTAATCGGCCTTCTTCCAACAACTGAATAAAAAATGTTATTTGATTATAAAAAGCTTCGTTATCCATTTCGGCATTATTTATTGCGAAACCCATAGATTTCATAAAATGCGCAAAATGTTCTTCTTACTTAAACTATCGTCTTGTAAGCCTACCTCTACAATAGTGCTTAAATATTTATCTACTTGTAAGCCAACCAATATTTTTAAGGTTACTTGATTATTATCCTGTAGATTTTTATAAATTTCTTGCCAACCCGAGAAATAAAAAAAGCCGACCAAAAATTTTAATTCTTGACTTGCCGAAATTAGTTTCTCTAATCGCTTTTTTAGTGTAGCGTTATCTTGACTGTTGGTTATAAAGTTTTTGCTCATTTATTCAAATTTCAATGCGTTGTATTCTTGGGTTGATTTTTTAACGGTTTCCAAAAGGGCGGTGAATTTTGGACTGTCTTCTGGAATCATATTAGTTTGCATCGTTTTATAATCGTCTTCCCAAGCTTTTATAAAATCGTCTGGTGGAATAGGGTTTAAGTTTGGTGGATATAATGTGCTATAATCTACACCACGCATACCATTAAAACGTTCTCTATGTTCAATTATAGAAACTATTAGTTCTTGGTCGTAGGCTTTGTGTTTGTGTTCGCTATTGTAGATTTTTGTAATGTCGTACAAATGCCTACTTAAACGTTCTACACGTATTTTGTCGTTAGGTTTTTTAAACTCCTCGTGTAACAAAAACAATTTTTCCAAATAGGTACGTTCTGGGTTTACACAGGCTACAGTTATAGGTGAATCAGCAAATGGTTGTTTAGGAAATTGTTCACCAACAAAAGATATGATGTCGCAATTTGTAAAAGGGTCTTTTAATGAGCGACTGCCCAATTCTACTTTTACTCTTGGTAATACATACTCTGAATGCTCTGTAACCGCAGGATAATAAATTAAAATAGATACTGGGTCTTGGTCGCCATCGCCTAAATTTTCAAAATCGAAGGTAACATTTGTATAGCCCTTTTCTGCAAATGCTTTTTTTAAAGCTTCATAAAATGTAGTGGTAACAAACTCAAAAGATTTCTCTCTTAATTTTTTTACTTGCGATTTGCTAATCAAACCACCATCAAAACCTAAATACTCTCTGTTTAGGGCTAAATCTATATCTTCAGAAAAACGACTGATTAACTGCCACGCTTTGCTTAATGATGTACCACCTTTAAATAATAAATGTTCGGCAACCTCTAATTGCGAAAAGATAATATCAAGGGTTTGTACTACCCACCAATCCTTTTCTACAGCATAGACAGGCAAGCCTTTTTGTTGCGCTACCGCAGTAAAAACTTCTACCTTTTCTGTTTCTTTTAATTTATAAAACTCTTGTGCTGCCATTTACAATGCTTTTGCCATTATTTCTGCTATCCATTGTGGTGCTAACCCAATGTCGTGTTTTAAATCTTGCTTATCTTCTTTTAATAACAGACTATGTATTTTTTCTAATTCTTGAGGTGTGGCTTTGTCCTTGCCAATATCTTTTAAGGCTTGAACCACCAATTTGCTAACCTCACCTTTTAGTGCCAAATTTTTAGGTGTTGTTTTTTTAAACTGTATGGTGCGTTTACCAATTTTTATGGTTCTGGGTGAACCATCTGTTAAGTACACAATGCGTAATGGTACTTGGGTAGATAAGCCCAAGGCGTTTTGCGCTTGTGCTCCTGTGGGTAATAAACGTGCTTTATCTCTTTTAGCTATAGCAATAGCTACTTCTTCAGCATCTGGCAATACGTCTTGATTAAGCAATTTACTAAAGGTTGGTTTAGCATAAATACCTCTTGCCAAACGACTTATTTTTTTTGCTTTTACCAAACGATGCAATGCGGTATGCACTGCGCCATTGCTACCGAGGTTTAAAAAATCTTCTATAAACAGAATTGTACCAGGTTTGGTACGATTTATTTGTTCTGTAACTTTATCATCTACACTTTGCATAACACAAATATAGTATTTTGTAAGTTATTTAAAAATATTTGTGAGTTATTTATGCTATGAAACTTACAAGTCTATACTCTATAAATGCAAATAGCACCTTGTTTTTATAACCTATTTTACAACTATTTGTAACTAAACTATGCTAAAAACGTTACAAGGTGTTACACTTGGTAATTGTTATATGCTTCTTCTGTTAAACTAAACGCTGGGTCTATAAGCAATACTTCTTGGTGGGTGAGGTTATAGAGCTTGTAGATTATTATATTCAACAACTCATAGTTTTCTTTAAAATCATTAGTGCCGTATGTGTTTTCTAATTCTTGATGTAAATCATTAATTCTTGAAAGCACGTTATTTGTTGGCAATTGTATAGGAAGTGTTTCTAAAAATGTTTTTGAAATGTTTACAGTAAGGTTCGAGTTGTTAGAAAAATTGTTAGCGTAATACCAATTGATTAGCCTTGAATTAAGTAAGCTGTTGAAGAACTCATAGAGTTCTTTATATTCTTCAACGAGAATTATATTATTGGTAGAGGCGAAAGCTTTTCTTTTTTCTAAATCTATTGCAGAAACTAAAGGCATTGTACCACCACTTATTCTTTGCATAACAATTTTTTTAGGTTGATTCCATAAATAATCTGGTCTCGTTCTATGAATCTCTGCTTTATTCCAAATAATGAAATTTGAACATTCTTGAATAAAAAATCTCTTTACGTCTTTACCTTCAATTAAATCAAATGTATTATCCTCCTTTTTATCAAGAATAAGGTGTTTGTGAGCAACAATACCTTCAATAATATCAACACAACACTCACCAAGACTCTTTTTACTCTTTTTAATTTTAGCCGAAAGTGTCATCTGCTCTTTATTAAGCATAATATTAAACGTGTAACTTGTATTCTCTAAAAATACATTTTGATTGATGTATTTAGTTTTATACTTGTTTTCTTGAAGTGATTCTACATCGGTTAAAATTTCAGTTTCAAAATCTGGACTTGTTTTGTTACTTAACTGAAATAGAATTGTTGAAGCAGTTACTTTATTAAAGATGCCTTCTCCTAAATCTACAATTGAGTTAATATCGTTATTTTTCAATAATTCATACCTTATCACATCATAAACAGTACCTCTTAAAATATTATTTGGAATAATATAAATAAGGTTACCATTCTTTTTAATAAGCTTTTTACCCTTTAATAAGAAAATAGCAAAGAGGTTTATTTTTCCTGCTTGTCTTGATTTTGACTTACTTGGCAATGCTATATCTTTAAAATATTCGTCATTAACATAGTCTTTAAAACCTGCACCAAAATCTACATCTCTTGTAAATACATAGGGTGGATTACCTATAACAATATCAAAATTATCTTGTCCAAACATCCATTGTGGGTCAAACCAAGATGAGACTTCGTTGCTAAATGGATTCCAGCTAATAAGCTTGTAGCTTCGGCTGTTAGTATCGGCAAATAAGTTATGCTCCTTTTTAAATGCCTTTTTTTGTACCCTTAAAAAGCGTTCTTTTATCTTTTCTTTTTTCTTACCAGAGCTTTGTAGGTAGTCTGCACGTAGTTGTTCTAAAAGTTGTAGTTCTTCATAATTATCAAACATACTTATTTGTTGCCCTTGTTCTTCGGGCAAACCAATAAGCGTGTTGGCGGTTACAAATTTAAACTCCAAGTTTGGTAAGGGTTCAATACCTCGGTTTACAGCAGTATCATCTATGTTTTCATCTATTACCAAAGAGAGGAAACTACGTAGTTTTGAGATTTCGGATGCAATGGGTTGTATGTCCACCCCATAAATAGAATGTTGTATTACACCCAATTTACGAGCATAATCGCTTGTGGCGGCATCCAACTTTTCTTTAAGTTGGCTACGTATTAGGGCGTTATTTACCTTTTCGAGCTGTTTTTGTTTCCACCATTTTGCGCCTGGGTCTAACTTTTTAAGAGCTAAAATAATTTTGTGTAATGCTCCCATAGGAAATGCTCCAGAGCCACAGGCAGGATCTAAAATCTTAACATCGCTTAATGCTTGTAATATTTGGTCTTTTTCTTTGGTACTAAAGGTATTTTCTTCATTGGTTTCTTGACCTTCCTTGAAAAGTCGCTCTAACGCTTCTTCATCATTAATAGCGGTTTTGGTTTTTAGGTATTGTACCATTGATTGCTCTACCATATAATCTACAATCTCTCTTGGAGTGTAAAAACTACCTGTGGCTTTACGTGCGCTTTTTTCGGTATCAGGGTCTATTTCTGCTAAAAGGTTTTCAAAGATAGTTCCCAACATTTCAGGGTCAATACTTACTTCGGCATCATAAATACTGTTTTCGTCTATGGTAAAGTTGTATTGTTCCAGGACTTTAAACAACTCTAAAAACCACGAATTAGGGATTTTTAGTCCGAATGAAATTTGGTGTATTCCTTGGTTATCGGTTGGGAAGAAATCGTCTGGATGTGCTTCAAATAAGCCACCGTTTAAGAATGGGATAATGTTTGCATCTTGTGGTAAGGTATAATCTTTTCGGTCTTCTTCTCGTTTGTTGAGCACTAAAAAGAATAGTTTTTCCAATACCGAGTGGTAATAGTCGTGTTGCTGATTGTTAACTTCTACTACAGTGTTTGATGATAACCACGTTTCCGGAATTAATGGAATGCCAGCTTCTGACTTTTTATTTTTTAGAAACCAACAGAATATGGTACGACCTATCAATCGCACTGCAAACTCTTGGTAAATTTTGCGGTTGTCTTTTAAAGGTGTTGATGGCAATACTAATTGCGGGTTATCTGCATTAATGGTTTTAGTGCCTTGTTTGTACTTACCGCCTATTAACTCGTAAAATGCTTTGGCTATTTCTTGATAGAATTGTTTGTTTAGTGGTTCTACACTAAAGGCTTCTATAATTTCATCTAAAGAGCCAAAACCACAACTACCAACTTGTTTAATAAAGGTTTTGTTGGTCTGTTTAGGTGATACAAAATAGGTGTAACGCTTATATTCTGTAAATTCTCTTTTAGTGCCTAAATAATTGGCTTTCACAAAACTGAACCTAAAATTACCTTCGCTGTCATAAAACACAAACAGCGCTGCATCTTTTACTTCGTGTTTCAGGATTTTTTTGGCAATTTCGTATTGGTTTTTCTTTCCAGTTCTTTCGGTTAGTGGTTCGGTGGTTTCAGATGCGATAATAATAACATCGTCTTTATTTATGGTTGCTTCACCAACTTTTTCAATAGACTCATACTTGTCGAAAACATCTTCCTGGAAGAGATAATCTAAATTTTCATCGTCTGGCTTGAAGGATGGTAACTTGTCTCTTAAAAAAGCTATTAAATTTTTGTTTGAATATTGATTGATTAGATTGGTTAGCTGACTCATATATAAAACTTAATTCACTCAAAAATATAAATCTTTCAGGTGGAAAGCAGATTTTTTTTAAGTAAATGTTAAAACCCAAAAAACCGAGTGGATTAATTGGGTTATGAAGATACAGCAAATGCTTTTTGTTTTAAGACTTCCAGATATTTTTACCTTATTACTTTTAAAGTAGATCCTAACACATTTCACCTGACTCATTATTTGATTTCAAATATTGGTCTCTCAACCTTTTCATATCATCACTGACCTTTCGCTCTATGACCTTGGCATAGATTTGGGTCGTGGATATTTTAGAGTGACCCAACAGCTTTGAAACCGTTTCAATAGGAATACCATTACTTAGTGTGACCGTGGTAGCAAAAGTATGTCTGGCTATATGAAAGGTTAGATTTTTTTTGATCCCGCATACATCGGCAATTTCCTTTAAATAGGAATTCAGTTTCTGATTCGATATTTTAGGAAATATACTCCCTTGAGTTTTCGATTTAATATTTTTTTTATACATTTCAATGATTTGTAAAGCTTTAGGCAATAATGGAATTCTAATAACCTTAGTTGTTTTTTCCCTTCTATAATGAATCCACAATTCGCCGTCAATACCAATATTGATGTTGTCTTCTTTTAAGTTAATCACATCAATGTAGCTTAAACTAGTATAGCAACTGAATACAAACAAATCCTTTACCAGTTGCAACCGTTCTATCGTAAACTGCTTCTTCTCAATCATATCTAATTCATCTAAACTCAAAAATTCTCTTTCTGTTTTTATTATGTGAGCCTTAAAGTTTATAAATGGATCTCTTTCTATCCACCCCAACTTAAGTCCTAGATTTATAAGTTTCCGAAAACGTTCTATATGTTTCATCACAGTATTATTGCCCATTTTCCTTTGGTGACACGTTGGAACATACCCTCTCAGGTATTTTTCAAACTTGAGTATGAAATTATAATCGAGTTCTCGCAAATACATGTCTATGGTTTTATAACTCTTCAATAGAAACTTTGATATATACTTTTCGGTAGTGTAGTAGTTTTTTTGAGTACCCCCATTTAAGTTTGCCCTCCATGTACTCATAGTGGTAGTGGATGATATCTTTGATGGAATGGTTCTGCTCATCCTCCCCCAGATATCTTGCCTTGATGGCATTTGAGGTTATTAGCTTACGCTCTGTCTTCAAGTCTTGGTAGCACTTAAAAAGGTCACTGTTCACCTCTTCTAGATAGTTGTTTAGTGTTTTCGTTTTTTAGTTCGTTCCGCAGGCCCTACCCCTATGGGCATCCCAATCGGTTATGGCTACTTTACGCTTTAAGCTCAGCGTTACTCGTTTACCGTTTACGGTGATTCTTGCATAAATGGAGGCTTGGTTGTCTTTTGCTCTCGCTAAGTCTACCCAGATTAAAATACCTAAAGTATTTGTTCTTTTAATGATTTCGTCTTTTTGTTAATACATTTTATTACCAGACGAAAGTCAAATCACTTTAAAGATACATTTATTATTCCAACCAACCGATGGATTTTAACGATTCGGTCAACACGATTCCAAAATTATTTTTGTTATCCGATTTGTTGACTTTTTTAACGCGGTTGTTTGTATTCTTTTAATATCACAAAAAAATCAAAAACCTGAAAATCATACGATTAACAGGTTTTTGATTTAGATTGATATGCTTATTGGTCGGGATGACTGGATTCGAACCAGCGACCACACGCACCCCATGCGTGTACGCTACCAGACTGCGCCACATCCCGTGAAATGTGTTTGCAAAAATATAAAGTTTAATGGATTAATGAAGCAAA
>Ga0079224_100015579_pt1 | contig 10649 bp, 11 predicted proteins | sample Stecom2015_FD_80414 | JGI IMG/M metagenome (GOLD analysis project Ga0079224, IMG submission 80414) | Agricultural soil microbial communities from Utah to study Nitrogen management - Steer compost 2015 | ecosystem: Environmental > Terrestrial > Soil > Agricultural land | place: USA: Utah...
CAGATTCGCGGTGAAGTCCATGAAAATCAGTACGTGGGTGAGGGAGCGCTCTTCCGCGTCACCAACGAGCGCATGTCGATGCGGGTGACACAGCCCAGCCTGATTCTGTTTATCTCACGGCTGCGGTTTCAGGAAGTCCTGCTGGCTCACCCGGAAATTCGCCAGTTTTTAAGCGGGCAGGCCGCGCTCCAGAGTACAGCGCCTGCCTTGCCCGCCTTCCCCGGCCAGCGCGAAGGGGAACATCTGCTGCTGCGGCAGCAGCGCCATAGCTGGGCATTCGTGCGCGGCAGCATCGTCCCCGTGATTATTGGGTTTATGCTGGTAGTCGTGGCCTTCTATCTATCCGCCACCGGACTTACGCTGCCCATCCTGATGCTGGCGGTTGTGATACCGGGGCTGTGGCTTTATTACCTGTTTGTCGAGTGGCAAAACGATTATCTTATCATCACCGACCAGCGCGTGATGCAGTATCAGCGCACCATTCTCTCGCTGACCAACACCGTCCGCGAAATCGTCATCAGCAGCGTACACGAAGTCAGCTACGATATTCCGGCGGCTGACCCGTTCGCGCGGCTGTTCGATTACGGAACCGTGTTTATCAAAACGGCTGGCGAGTCCGGTAATCTGACGCTGACGCTGATGCCGAATCCCGAATATATTCAGCGGGTGCTGTTTTCCGCGCTTCAGGCTTTCCGCCAGTCTGCCGAGCAGCATGACCGGGAAGCGATTGCATCCGTCATCGATCAGGTGCTGAACAAAGACGCTGTACCGAATGTACAGGCACAAACTACAGAAAAGGAACCCGCGCCACCCAGAGAACTACGCGCGCCGGGCATCCTCAGCACACGGTTTGTGGACGGCCAGAATAATATTGTCTATCGCAAGCACATCTCGGTATGGCTGGGGCATGTGCTGCTGCCCGTCCTGTTGATGCTCGCTGGTGGGGTTGTACTGGTGGTCAGCTTCGCGTGGCAAACCGCCTTTGGCCCCATCGCTTATCTGGCTGGCCCCGCCATTTCGCTGATCGGGCTGGTATGGTTTATCTGGGCGGATTGGGACTGGCGGCACGACATGCTGGTTCTGGGCCACAGTACGATCCAGTTTATACACCGCCGTCCGCTGTGGTTGCAGGATATTAGCCAGCAGGTGCTGCTGCAACAGGTGGATGATGCGGGGGTGACGCGCAACGGCCTGCTGAACACCCTGCTCAACCGGGGCGATCTGAGCGTTTCGCTGATTGGTGACAACACGCCCAAGTATTTCAATAAGGTCGCCGCGCCGGAACAGGTCAAAAACGATATTTTCGAGCGGCGCGCCATCCTCCAGAAACAAAAGAAGGAAAGCGAACTGTTGCAGCAGCGGCAGGAAATCGCACGTTATCTGGATGTCTATCACGAACGGGTGCAGTCCCTTTCACCCAATTATCCCGCCGACCAACCGCCCAGCGCCCCGGCGGTTTATCCACCCGTGACGCAGCGCCCACAGCCGCAGCCACCGCCGCAGACTCCACAGACACCGCCGCCACCCATCGGCGGGCCGGGTACAAGGCCGCCCCGTGTCCCGCGCACACGCGATGGCGGAACGTCTTGACTCTGCCCGCGACGGTCACTATGATCGTGCCATAAACACATACAGAGGACTAAACAAGCATGGCAGTTTTGCCCATCATCCAACCGGATAATCCGGTGCTGCGCAAGAAGGCACACCGTGTACAGGAATTCGACAACAAATTTCAGAAGCTGGTCGATGACATGATCGAAACCATGACCGAAGCACCGGGCGTGGGACTGGCCGCGCCGCAGGTGGCCGTCAGCCAGCGTTTGATCGTCGTGCGCCTGCTGGACGACGAGGAAAGCCGCGAAGAACACGGCAAAGACGCGGGCGTGCTGTATGTGGTCGCCAACCCGGAAATCGTCAAGGCCAGCAAGGAAATGGTCGAAGGGGTGGAAGCCTGCCTGTCGATTCCCGGTTACTTCGGCAAGGTAGACCGGCACGAACAAATCACTATTAAAGGGCTGGATCGTCATGGCAAGCCGATTCGCATCAAGGCGAAGGACTGGCTGGCGCGGGTGTTCCAGCACGAAATCGACCACCTCGATGGACGGTTGTACATCGACATCGCCAAAGAGGTGTGGAAAGCAGAACCCGAAGAATCCGAATAGTTGGGAGGTCACAGACTGCTGAAACGGACTGCTGGAATTGCTGCACTGCTGCTGAGCTGGACGCTGCTGTTTTTCTGGCTGATGATTGAAACCGAACTGCTGTTCGCGCCCTGGGATACAGCGGTGACGCGACCGGAGATCGGCACATGGCAGCGCACGCTCAACGACTTCTTTGAAACCTCACCCGGCAATCTCACCTTTGTGGTACTGGGTGTCGGCGCAAGCATAGCGCTGACTCTCGCAGCAATCAGACGCGGTTCCAGCAATCTGCTTCGGCTGGCAGGCATCAATCTGCTGTGCTTCGGGGTTTTACTGCTCGTTTTCACCCCGGTCGCATTGCTGAATAATGCGATCTTCCCGTACCCGCCCGTACTGTATGACCCGACCTATTATGGCTATCATCGCTCGGTGCTGCCCGGCGGCGTCATGCTGGCGATCTGCGCGGGTTGGCTGCTGTGGCAGCGGCGGGTCGCGTTAAGCCGTTAATCAATCCCCGGCACTTTCTGCGCGGGCTGCCGGTCGCTCTTCCGTCTCGGCAGACGGAGCAGTCGCCATCAGGTAGCCCGCGAAGATCAGTATCGCCCCGGCCATCTCGCCAAAATACTTGAACGACGGATCACCAAGCCGGATCAGCGCGCCACCTAACGCCGGAAATAACCCTCCGGCGGCGATGAGCCAGTTGCCAATCATGCGGCTGCGCAAAATCTGCTTGCGCCGGAACAGAATAGCCGAATAGATCGCACCGCCTACCAGCGCGATTGTGCCCCACACGTTCATCACAGGCGAAAAGCTGCGCACCGTGCCAGAGCCGCGCGGCATAATTTGCTGATAAATCGCGGTCATATCCGCGCCGGGATACCATGCGCTGCTGTCGAACGGAGTCAGAAACAGCGTCCAGGGCAGCGTCATCACGCCCACCAGAATCAGCGCCATCATGATATTGCGGGCGATGTTGCCCTTGCGCCACAGCAGAAACACCGTCCCCTGACCAAGCCACGCCGCGACCATCAACGCGCCCGACCAGTACCACAGGCCGAAGAAGATCGGACTCCACATCGTCGCCAGCACAACCTGACTGCATGTGCCAAGGCAGTACAGACTCATACCGATGCCCCAAGCGCGATGGTGCGGCTTGCGCTTCTGCCACCAGCGCCGCAGGATCATGAACGCAAACGTGCCGCTCACCAGTGTGGCGACCACCGAAACGATAAAAGCAAAACTGAGGGGTTGCATGGGATTAGCCGTTCACTCGGAGAAAAGAAGTGCCCATTAACCGTGAATTATATCACAAACAAGATGAGGTTTCGAGGATATTCAGGTACGTCATCGTCGTGCTGTCTCAAGCGTGCGCTTAAGACCTTCCACATCGGGTACAAGCCATGCCATTGCGTCGATCTGCCCATTGTGGGTGCGAAAAGTGACTTTCAGCAGTGGTTGAAAATTGGTTTTGCCCAGAAACGAATGGGCCGTTTCAACCGCCTCAATTGCCGCCAGCGGAATGCGATATTCGCGGCGCGGCCACAGCCGTTCAAAGTACAATTCCGTATCGGTCAGCACCAGCATACCATTCCCGCGCAGTTGGGTGACCCCCGCCGATTCCTGCCCAAAAAAATTCGCTGGCACAAGCGTGGCATTGGGGAAACGCTGCTGAAGAGCCTCTGCCTGCACCCGCGCAGCAGCACGCACACGCCACAATACGATGGCGATTGGCACAAGAGTCACCAGCAGGATGAGGATTACGAGAATAACGGGCGTCATACGCACCTCCTGTTTTTATTCTACGCGCAGGAGGCGGATACGCTATTTATGTCCAGCGGTTGAGGGTTTCGAGAATTTCGGCGGGCAGAGAGGGTTTGAACAGCACGCCATCCGCGCCAATCTGCTGAAGGTACTGGGGGTTGCGCACTTTGGCCCCGGCGCTGTGCATCACCACCGGGATATGGCTCACCTGTGGGTCTTTCTTAACACGCATACACACATCACCGCCCGTTAAGCCGGGCATCATATCGTCCAGGATGACAATATCCGGGCGGTGCGAGTAAATCATGTTCAGACCATCAATCCCATTCGCGGCGACCAGTGTGTTATAGCCAGCTCGCTTCAAAATGATCTGGATGATCTGAAGGAATCCGTCTTCATCATCAACGATCAGTACAGTACGCATCATCAATCATGCCTGGATGACAGCGGATAGCAATGAACACAACAGTCTTCCGCTTTAGACCTGTCCTTATTGTAGGCTCGATCCGGCGGATAACCCTTAATGTTCCGAATGACTCAGATTTTTTACGATTTTTAGAGAATAGTTACGGGAGGAGGCGCTTGAGCAGAGCCAGCACGTCATCAGCGCGGAAGGGTTTGCGCAGCACGGCATCGGCCCCGGCGCTGTGGGCATGAGCCAGCGGGTCTTGAACAAGGGAGGCGGTAGACAGAATGACGGGAATATGGCGAGTGTCCGGGTCGCTTTTCAGTTGCAGGCAAACTTCCCGGCCCGGCATCACGGGCAGCATTTCATCCACCACCACGATGCCGGGTTGATTGATCCTCGCCATCTCCAGCCCCTGCTTACCGTTCGGCGCGCTGAACACCTTGTACTGCGCGCGCGACAGCATCATTTCCAGCAGCAGCACCATGCTGGCGTTATTATCAATGATAAGGACGGTGGGCACAGGACGTTCTCGATAGCGCTCAATTCAGATGGGCACACACATGATCGGTAAACTCCTGTGTGGAGAGCGCACCTTCGGTGAAAATATCCGCCGTATGAACGCCCTCTTTCAAGGCGGTATAAACCGCTGTCTCGACGCGCTGGGCATCTTCCAACCGGTGCCAGTGATGGCGCAGCAGCATCGCCACGCTCAGGATAGACGCCGTTGGATTGGCGATGCCTTTGCCCGCGATGTCCGGCGCAGAACCATGCACCGGCTCGGCAATGGCGATGTTATCGCCCACACTGAGGGAAGGCGCGAGGCCCAGCCCACCACCCCACGCTGCTGCCATGTCTGAGAGAATGTCGCCGTACAGATTCGGTGTCAGCACCACATCAAAGCGCGTCGGGTCTTTGACCATCCAGTAAGCGGCGGTATCGACCAGCAGTTCGTCGGTGGTAATTTCCGGGTAATCGCTCGCAATTTCCAAAGCCACACGCCGAAACAACCCGTCGGACTGCGGCAGCACATTGGCTTTATGCACGATAGTGACTTTCTCGCGTCCGCTGCGCACCGCCAAATCATAGGCGATACGAGCCACACGCTCCGTCGCCACGCGGGTAATCACCTTCTGCGCAACACCTGTGCTGCCTTCATCAGTCGTGGTTTCGTGACCAATATACAGGTCTTCGGTGTTCTCGCGCACGATCACCAGATCGACACCATCCCGCGCCGTTGGCACAGGCAGATAGCGGGTGGGGCGCAGATTGGCGTATGCCTGAAGCTCGCGCCGCAGACGCACCACTGGTGAGTAATAATTTTCAATCGGGTAGGAGGGCGAAGAAACCGCCCCAAACAGCACCGCGCGACAGCGGGCCGCCATTTCCAGCGTTTCATCAGGCAGTGGCGTTCCATGCTTCTGAAAATAGACCCACCCTGCGGGGGCAGCATGGATGACAATCTCCGGCACGACCTGGCGCAGCACCTGTACAGCCGCCGGGATTACCTCATAACCAATGCCATCACCTTCGATCACGCAGAGTTCCATCATGCTCTCCTTCAATTACGCGCCGGCTTTATGGAAAGCTCGACACATCTATATCTTACAATAGATTGCGCTGAAACAAACGGGTGTCAGTGTGCGAAGATGTCGCGCTGCGATGATTACAGCTTGCCAGAAGTGTATTTGTCTCGCGCCACTTAAATTAGAACTATGCGCATGAAGGTATTCTGCGAAAAAATTATTATGATGCCCAGTCCGGCAGCACTTCGACACCGAAGCTGTTTTCCATAAAAAGATCATGGCTGTTTACAGGCGGGGTCTCCCCGGCCAGCCGCTCATAAAAACCATTCGGCTGTAGTACCCACGCATTCTGATTATCCATCAAACTCGTCACCAGAATGCGCATGACAAGCTTTTGAACGCGCGGCTCCAGCACCGGAAACACCACCTCAACCCGGTTATATAAATTGCGGCGCATGAGGTCGGCACTGCCCAGATAAATGCGCTGGTCGGCTGGCGCGTTCTGGAAATAATAGATACGGCTGTGTTCCAGAAAGCGCCCGACGATGCTGCGCACCCGAATATGATCGCTGATGCCGGGCAAACCGGGATTCAGGCAGCACAAGCCGCGCACGATGAGATCAATTTCCACGCCCGCCTGTGATGCCTGATAGAGCTTTTGAATAAGTACATCCTCTTCAAGCTGATTCATCTTGAAGATCAGGCGCGCGGGTTTGCCTGCCTTAGACGCCGCAATCTCGTTGTCGATCAGATCGAGCAGGCGCTTCTGCAAATATTCCGGCGCGACCAGCAGGCGACGATAGGCAACCGCCGGGGAATAACCCGTCAGGCGGTTGAACAGGTTGAGCGCGTCCGTCCCAATATCGGGGTTGCAGGTGAACAGCGCCAGATCGGTATAGACACGCGCCGTCGCCGGATTGTAATTGCCTGTACCCAGATGCACATAGCGGCGCACGCCGCCTTCCTCGCGGCGCACCACCAGCGCGACTTTCGCGTGAGTCTTCACCGGCAGTTCTTCGACGCCATAGGTGACATGCACCCCCTGACGTTCCAACAGGCGCGCCCATTCGATGTTGTTTTCTTCATCGAAGCGGGCTTTTAACTCCACCAGCACCGCAACCTGCTTGTCGTTTTCGCGGGCTTCGGCCAATGCCTGAACAATCGGCGAATTCTTGCCGACCCGGTAGAGTGTCGCCTTGATCGCCAGCACATCCGGGTCATGCGCCGCCGCGCGAAAAAATTCCTCGACGGGCAGGAATGAATCAAACGGGTGATGCAGCAGGATGTCCGACTGGCGAATCGCCGCGAAAATATCATGATGTGCCAGTCGTTCCGGCACACGCGGCACATAAGGGGGATATTTATGTTCCGGCAGGCTGAGATTGGCTAACTGGAATAACGCGCTGGCCCCCAGCAGGCCATCCACCCGGTAAACATCATATTCGGGATCAACCTGCAATTCCTGTATGAGCCGGTGCATGGTGCGCTCGTTGATGCTGTTGAGGACGCTGAGGCGCACCACATTGCCAAATTCACGCTCCCGCAGCGATTCCTCAATCAGCGCGCTCATGTCCAGCAGGCGGTCTTCCTGCTCATGTTCAAAGTCAATGTCGGCATTCCGTGTCACCCGAAAGAGGTGATATTCCACCACTTCCATACCGGCGAACAAGGCGTACAGATTGTCTGCAATCACATCTTCCAGCCACAGAAATTTCTCGCCGGAGCGCGGCACACCGCCATAACGCCGCAGCAGGTCATTCAGATCAACCAGACGCGGCAGCACATCCGGGATTTTGAGGCGCACAAATTCCTGCGCGCTGCTGGACGAGCCATTCGCGCGGCGCAGCCAGATGGCGAAATTCAGGCTGAGGTTGGAAATAAAAGGAAAAGGTCGGGCGTGATCGACCGCCAGCGGGGTCAGCACCGGGAACACCTCTTCCTGAAAGAAGGCGGTCACGGCGGCATGTTCTTCTTCGTTCAGATCAGCGATATTAAGCAAACAGACATCATTCTGGCACAGCGCATCCAGCACTTCGCGCAGCGCCTCGCGCTGCTGTTCAATCATTTCCAGCACGCGGTGGCGAATTTCCAGCAGCAGTTGGCGCGGCTGATACCCGTCGGGACGGCTGGTGGTCAGGCCGAGGCGCATTTTGTTGTGCCACGATGCGACACGCACCATATAAAATTCGTCGAGGTTCGTGCTAAAAATCGCCAGAAATCGAATCCGTTCCAGCAACGGCACTTTTTTATCCTGCGCCAGCGTCAGCACCCGGCGGTTGAATTCCAGCCAGCTTAATTCACGGCTGATATAAGTAGCAGGGGTTAATTCCGGCAGTGCGTTCGGGTTGCTCATTTCGGCCATGCTGGTCAGCTTGAGAGTTGTTCATTGTAATATTATCCAGTTCAGACACAAAGCACAAACAACCACAAACATAATAACTTTGTCAAAAATTCGGCCAGCCTATAGACGCAGAAGGCGTATTTGCGGTATCATAGTGAGTGGTTTCACAACCAAACCCAGTCCCAAGACAATTTAAATTGAGGTGTTATCTGTTATGCCCGTGTATACCTATCGTCGAGAAGACGGCACTACATTTGAAATTCGTCAGCGCTTTCTGGACGATCCGCTTGAGGTAGACCCCACGACCGGGCAAAAAGTTGTGCGTGTTGTCCAGCCTGCGGGGGTCATCTTCAAAGGCTCAGGCTTCTATGTGAATGACAGCAAGAAGGCCACCAACGGCAACTTGCACAGCAGCAAGCACAAAGAGTCTGGCGAAAGCACATCTACAGAGAGCAAAGCCGAAACCAAAAGCGAAACAAAGACGGAAACAAAAGCTGAGGTGAAGTCGAGCGCCGCAGACTAAGCGCGCGGCTCGACTGTGAAGGCAGATCGCTCACCTGTTGGTGAGCGTTTTTGTTTAGAGCTGGAAGTTGCCTGTAACGCGAACAATCTTCTGTTCGTAATTGACGATAAAATCCAGCAGGCGGATATGAAGCTGCCGCCATGCATGGCTGTCGAGAATATCCCGCATGGTTTCGAGGTCTTTGGCGATGCCTTCCGTCATGATCTGTGGTGTATCGCCCCGGCTGTAGGTTGTCACCCACGCTCCTGAGTGCTTCAGGCCCAGGCTGGTTGTGCCCGGAATCCATTCTCGCACCAGAAATTCAAAGTATTCTTGATCACGTCCGGGTTTAATATCCCAGTTCATGATCAATTTCACATTCACGATTCAATCTCCCTTTCTATGCTTCCAGGCCCAGTCTGGGGCGCAGCACCACGACCTGAGACTGTTCCGGCAGCATACCAGAAGTCACTCGCAAAACATCTTCTTCCTGCGGGGTACTGACCCCCATCGCGGTCAGGAACCGATCTACCGGATCAAGTTCAAAGTGCAGGCCCGGCAGCGCATAGTGCATGGGCACGATGTAATTCGGCTCGATCATCCCGATCACATCTGCCGCCTGGCTGGCACGCAGGGAATTGCCACCACCCACCGGAATCAGCAGCACGTTCACCTGGCCCATTGCCTCAATCGTCGATTGATCCGGCACGTGGGCCAGATCACCCAGATGCAGCACCGTCAGATTGTCATACTGGAACAGGTAAGACACGTTCCAGCGCGCATAGTCGCCGTCGATTGCGTGCATGGCGATGCCGTAAATAAACACGCCGCCGACTTCATACTCGCCCGGCCCGTTAATGACAACCGGCTCACCTTTGACGCCTTCAACATAGCTGTGGCCCGGTTCATGATGGCTGATCGTGACCAGATCGCCCTTGACCTTAAGCGACGGCAGACCAATCTCCTCGGAATACGGGTCAGTGACAACTGCAACCCGCCCACGCTCGGTTATCCGAAAACAGCTATGACCATACCAGGTAATATCCAAGTGGATAATCCTTGACTATTTGTTCGATACAATGCTTATTATAGCCTATCCGCAGAGGGCAGGAAAGTGCGGTTACGGCATCACAACCTATGCCTTTTGCCAGTTTACACAGGCAAGAAAATGATGATCGCTTTAGCAGATTGGCGCGTTACAGAAATCGGTCATGGGCGGGTGAATGAAACACCGGAAGCGCTGCTGCTGACCACTGATCCTACTCCAGCAGGTGTATACAGCGACGCCCAGATCAGCGATTATCACACGGCTGATTTTCGCTGGCGGCCCCCGCTGCGCATGACCGTGCGCGCCAGCACCTCGGCTGACCTTGTGGGCACGGCGGGCTTCGGCTTCTGGAATCAGCCGTTTATGCCGGGGCAGTACCGGCTGCGTCTGCCCCAAGCGGTCTGGTTCTTTTTCTCATCATCGCCTAACAATATGGCACTGGCGCAGGGTGTTCCGGGATCGGGCTGGAAAGCCGCGACAATTAACACACGGCGCTGGCAGTTTGCCGCGCTACTGCCTGCTGCTCCGCTCGGCTTTTTGCTGATGCGCGTTCCGGCGCTGTACGGGCGGCTGTATCCGCCGATTCAGCGGGCGTTGAAGATCGACGAGGCGGCGCTTGATCCGGCGCTGCTGGCGGCGCGGCACACGTATACGCTGGACTGGCGGCGGGACGGCGCGCGTTTCGCCGTCGTGCTCGAGTCGCAGAGCACCGGCGCCCCGACCGAGATCGTGCTCGGACGCGGGCCGTTCCGCGAGAAGCTCTTCCGCCTCGAGTGGGTGCTCGAGCACCTGCACTCGCTCGGCGAGACCGCCGAGTACGTGCTGCTCGATCTCGCCGACGAGGCCCCGGGCGCGATCGAGATCGGCGGCGCGCGCGTCGTCGTCAAGACCGAGCTCGCCCCCGAGCACCACGAACCGGCCGGC
>Ga0079224_100015580_pt1 | contig 10649 bp, 8 predicted proteins | sample Stecom2015_FD_80414 | JGI IMG/M metagenome (GOLD analysis project Ga0079224, IMG submission 80414) | Agricultural soil microbial communities from Utah to study Nitrogen management - Steer compost 2015 | ecosystem: Environmental > Terrestrial > Soil > Agricultural land | place: USA: Utah...
CGCCCGATAGGAGGCACTTTGACGACGAAGAACAACAAGGGAGACCACATCCGCCGGGTGGGGATCGTCTTTGCAGGAGGTCCTGCTCCGGGCGCCAATGCCGTGATCGCGGCGGCCGCCAGCTCCTTCATCGAAGACCAGCGCGAAGTGCTGGGGTTCTTCCACGGCTACTCGTACCTGCAGGAGTACGGTCCGGGCGAAAAAGGGCTCTTGCCGGACCAGCATTTCCGCATCCTGGAGGAGCGGGACCTGCGGGGGTTGCGCAACAACCGCGGCATCATCATCGGCACGGCGCGCGCCAACCCGTGCCGCGGCCTGCGCAGCCGCGCCGACCTGGACGACCCGGAGAAGACCGTGCGCCTCAAGCGCGTGCACAGCGCGCTGGTCTCGCTCGGCGTCGATGCGCTGATTTCCATCGGGGGCGACGACACGCTCAAGACCGCGAACTTCCTGTACGAGTACCAGCAGCGGCTGCCGCCAGAGACCAAGCGGATCCGCGTCGTGCACCTGCCCAAGACCATCGACAACGACTACCGCGGCATCGACTTCACGTTCGGCTTTTTCACCGCCGTCGACGTCATGGCCAAGGAGTTGATGAACCTGCGCGCCGACGCGATCGCGACCAGCAGCTACTACATCGTCGAGACGATGGGCCGGAAGGCGGGCTGGCTCTCCTACGGCGTGGCCATCGCTGGCGAGGCGCATCTGGTGCTCGCCGTCGAAGACATTCAGGGCACGTTGGCGATTGAGGAGGAAGTCGTCGATCCGGCCACCGGTGAACAACGCCGGGAGCGGCGTCTGCACCTGGACGCCCTGGCCGATCGAATCGTCGACCTGATCCTGACGCGCGAAAAACGCGGCAAGCACTACGGGACCGTGGTGATGGCAGAAGGCTTGGCGGAGCTCCTCCCGCAGTCCTATCTGCGCAACCTGCCGCACGACGAGCACGGGCACATCTCGCTCGGCAAAATCGACCTGGCCAAGCTCGTCGCCGGCTTGGTGGCCGAACGCTACGAGCAACGCACCTCCCGCAAGAAGAAGCTCACGGGCGTCCAGCTCGGCTATGAGTCGCGCTGCGCTCCGCCCCACGCCTTCGACGTCATGCTCGGCAGTCAGCTCGGCATCGGCGCCTACCGGGCGCTGGTCGAAGAAGGTCTCGACGGCCACATGGTCAGTGTGACCGGCCAGCTCGACTTGACCTACGTACCCTTCAGCGAGCTGGTCAACCAGCAGTCGCTCAAGACCGAGGTGCGCTTCATAAAGTCCGGGAGCGATTTCCACCGGCTGGCGCGTTTCCTCGAGACCCGCGTCGACAGCATCGGCGATTGGGACACCGGGCGACGTCCCGAACAGTGATTTAGGCTCGACTTGGGCGGAGCGGCGTCTTGACGACGGCGCTCGTAGGCCGAAGCCTGATGCTAGCTCGGCACCCTGCCGGGGGCTCAGGAGTGAAGCCGTGCCCGATCACGCCGCACATGCTCAACATTGGGTCGCGAGCGCCGGCGCCGACCCGGTCTCTTTTTTCATGCCGCACGGGCACTGCTACCTCTGGCAGCCCGGGCTCTTGCTGCTGCAGGTCTCGACCAACGCGCTGATCGGGGTGGCATACGTGGCGATCGCCGCGACGCTCGCCTACATGGTGTATCGCATCGGCGACCTGCCGTTTCGCGCCATGTACATCGCGTTCGGCTTGTTCATCGTCAGCTGCGGGGTCACCCATTTCATGGATGTCTGGGTCATTTGGCATCCAGACTACTGGTTCGACGGCGGAGTGCGCGCCGTCACGGCGGTCGCGTCGATCGGCACGGCGATCACCCTGCCGCCGCTGGTGCCCAAGGCCTTGGCCATTGCCCGCGGCGCGCAGGCCGCGCACCAACGAGGCGTCGCGCTCGAACACATGGTGTCGGAGCTTGGCACCATGTACGAAAGGTCTCGGGAGCTCGAGCAGCTCAAGACCAACTTCTTCGCCAACGTCAGCCACGAGCTGCGCACCCCGCTCGCGCTCGTCCTCGGTCCGGTCGAGCGCCTGCTGAACGACGAGCACCTCTCCCCAGCGCAGCGCTTCGATCTCGAGGTGGTCCAAAAAAACGCGCGCCTGCTGCTTCGGCACGTGAACGATCTGCTCGACGTGGCGCGCATCGAAGCCGGCAAATCGCGGGTGGAGTACGCCCCGACGGATCTGGCGGGCAAGTTCACCCAGCAGGGTTGGGTGCGGGTGGAGATCGACCACGCCGGCGGCTGCTTTCGGCTCGCGGTCCGCGACACGGGCCCAGGCATCGCGCCGGAACATCGGGCCGAAATCTTCGAGCCCTTCCACCACCTCGAGCCGCTCCAACACAAGCACACCCCCGGCATCGGTCTCGGGTTGGCGCTGGTGCGGGAGCTGGTTTCGGGATTGGGCGGCGAGGTCGAGCTCGAATCGGAGCTCGACCGGGGCACGACCTTCACGGTCGTGCTCCCTGCCACCGGCCTGCGCGAAGCGTGCTGAGCGGAGACCCCCGGGTTCGGCGATCCCGACGCCGGGCCGTTTCGAGCGCGTCTCGACGAGGAGTGACAACGGCCCTCAAAGCTTGGTCTAATCATCGACATGAGCTACGTGCTCGTGGTCGAGGACGACGTCGATCTGCGTGAGAGCGTCGTGGAGACATTGACCCACCGGGGCGTGCGGGTCGTCGAAGCGCAGCATGGCGGTGAGGCGCTCGAGCTGCTCCAGCAAAACCCGGAGGCCAGCCTGGTCCTGCTGGATTTGATGATGCCGGTGGTCGATGGCTGGACGTTTCGCGCTCGCATGCTCGCGGACAAAAGCCTGGCGCGGGTTCCCGTGGTGGTGATGTCCGGCGTCGATCGCCTGAGCCGCGCCGCGCAAGGCTTGCAGGCTGCCGAGTTTCTCCCCAAGCCCTTCGCGCTCGAACAGCTCGTTCAGGTCGTGCAGCGCTACGGTCCGCGCGCTTGAGGACGCGCGCGGGGCCGACGAGACCCGTCCGCGCAAGTCCCCGGGGGTGCTCCGGTCGCTCGTTTTCGTCGTGCGGAGCGCGCCCCGGCTTTTTTGCGAGGGCTTTTCCTCGGGCTGCCTGGCGTCGACAAGTGCCGGCTCGGTACTTAGTTTTTGCTCATCCATGACAGATGCCACCGGCCGACGTTCTTCTCGTGGTCCGCTTCCCCCCGGCGGCGGACCGCCGGCGACCCCGGGCGCGGGCCCGGCCTCCGCGCGCCCCTCCTGGCGTGGCTGGTTGGTGCTGGCCCTGCTTTTGGCGAGCTTTTGGGCATGGACGCGCTTTGCGACGCAAGAAGAGGTCCACCCCGAGATCAGCTACACGACCTTCTACCAGCTGGTGGGGGAAAAGAAGGTCGAGGAGGTGGTCATCAAAGGACAGCAGGTGGTCGGCACCTTCGGCCAGCCGCAGCAGATCGAAGGCAAGACCATCGAGCGGTTCAAGACGATGGTCCCGGGGCAGGACGAGGAGCTCTTGCCGCGCCTGCGGGACAACGGGGTCGAGATCAGCGTGCGCAGCGAAGATCAGCCGGTCGCGCTGCAGCTGCTCATCACGCTCTTGCCTTGGGTCTTGATCATCGGGATCTGGATCTGGTTGAGCCGCCGCGCGCAGCGCATGATGGGCTCGGGCGGGCCGCTGTCGGGCGTGCTCAAGGGGCGCACGCGGCGCTTCGAAAAGGAGAGCCAGGTGCCCGTGCGCTTCGACGACGTGGCGGGCCTGCAAAGCGCGAAGCGCGACCTCGAGGAGATCGTGCAGTTTCTGAAGGAGCCGCAGAAGTTCAGGCGCTTGGGCGCAAAGGTGCCGCGCGGCGTGCTGCTCGTCGGTCCCCCCGGCACCGGCAAGACGCTGCTCGCCAGGGCCGTCGCGGGCGAGAGCGGGGTCCCGTTCTTCTCGATCAACGGATCGGAGTTCATCGAGCTGTTCGTCGGCGTCGGCGCGTCTCGCGTGCGCGAGCTGTTCGAGGAGGCAAAGAAGGTGGCCCCGGCCATCATTTTCATCGACGAGATCGACGCCGTGGGGCGATCTCGGGGGGCCGGTATGGGCGGCGGACACGATGAGCGCGAGCAGACGCTGAACCAGCTGCTCAGCGAGATGGACGGCTTTACTCGCAACGACCTCACGATCGTGCTGGCGGCGACCAACCGCCCGGACGTCCTCGATCAGGCGCTCTTGCGTCCTGGCCGCTTCGACCGTCGGGTCGTGATCGATCGTCCCGAGCTCTTGGCGCGCCAGGCCATCCTGAAGGTGCACGCCAAGAACAAGCCGGTCGGTCCGGACGTCGATTTGAAGGTCATCGCGGGCAACACGCCGGGCTTCTCGGGCGCCGACCTGGCAAACCTCGTCAACGAAGCCGCCTTGAACGCGACGCGCCGCGGCGCCGACAACATCGAGATGTTGGATTTCTCCGCCGCCTACGACAAGATCGTGCTCGGCGATCCGCGGGAGACCAAGCTCGATCCGGAGGAAAAGCGAAGGGTGGCGGTGCATGAGGCGGGGCACGCCGTGGTGGCGCACTTTTCGGCGCACGCCGAGCCGCTGCACCGCGTCACCATCATCCCGCGCGGTATGGCGTTGGGCGTCACGCAGCAGACGCCGGCCGCCGACCGTCACATCATGACTCAAGCCGAGCTCGACGCTCGCCTGCGCGTGTTGATGGGCGGGTACGCCGCTGAGCGCGTGGTGATTGGCGACATCTCGTCGGGTGCGGCCAACGATCTCCAGAAGGCGACCGAAGTGGCGTTCAAGATGGTCGGCCACTTCGGCATGAGCGAGCGGGTGGGGCCCGTTTATCACGAGTACAAGACGGAGCACCCATTCCTCGGGCAGTCGCTGGCGACCGATGGTGGGACCAGCGACGCCACCGTTCACATCATCGAGGAGGAGACCCGCAAGATGCTGAACGAGGCGGTGGAGGTGGCCAAGCAGATCATCATCGAAAAGCGAGAGGAGATGGATCGACTCGTCGCCGCCTTGCTCGACCAGGAGACGATCGAGAAGCCCCAGCTCATCGAATTGCTCGGCCCCCCCGTCACGGCCCCTCACGCGGCGCCGATGCAGCCCCTGCACTTCAGCGCACTGGCGCGTCCCGACCGGCCAGCGACGGCGGGGTCCACGGATTGAGAGGGCGCCGACATCCACTCGGGCTCCGTCCTGTCCGCTGGGTCCCGGGAGTCCGGGCCCTCGCCCAAGAGGGCGCCGCGACGCAGCGGACTTTCCGGGCTGGCAAACGGATCGGTGCGCTAGCTCCGACGACGCCGCTCGTGTGTCGTTTGCGAGGGCCCGATCGCCTCGGTCTGTCACAATAGGCGAGGCGTGATGCTCGACCACCTGCGACCGCCGGTCACCTTGTTCGTCTCGCTGGCGGCGCACGCGCTCGTGCTGCTGCTCGTGACGGAGACGACCGGCGCCGGCGAAGAGCCGGAGCGCGTCGTGCGGGACGTGTGGTCGGGCAGCACCGTCGAGATCGAGGCCGTGGCCGTCGGCGAAACTCCGGCTTCGCAGACGAGCGACGCCATCCAGCCGGCTCCGGCTCCGCCTCCGGCGCCCGCACCCGCGCCCGAGCCGCTGCCGGAGCCCGATCCACGAGCCGCGCCCGAGCCGCAGCCCCGGGCCGAGGCTCCTGACCCGCAACGATCGCCCGCCGCGGCCGCGACCGCAGAGGACGCGCCCGCGGCTCCCGTCGAGCGGTCGCCCTCCCAAGCCTCCTTGGCTCCCGCGCCGGCGGCATCCGCCGCACCCTCGTCCACACCGCCGGTGCCGTCGCAACGACGGCAGGCGCGCGCGCCGTCGCGCGGGGAAGGGGACGACCCCGGCGCGCAACGCTCCGCGCCCTGGCTCGCTCATTTCGAGCGCCGCGCCGATCGATCATCCCCGCCGAGCGCGGGCCCCTTCGGCGCGGACGCCCGCGCCGGGGTGCGCGATTTGGCGAAGGCCTTCACCCGCGCCATCCCTGTCGCCACCGTCGCCGATCGCGCGTGGGCCAGCTTGCCGCTCGGGCCCGCTGGCAGCGTGCGCGTGGCGATCGACGTGGACGCTGAAGGGCAGATCGGCGCGACGGTGTTTTCGGAGGGGCCCCAGCCGCCCCACCTCAAGCGCCTGGTCGAGCGCACGGTCCTGTTGATCCGCGCGGGGCGGTTTTCTCTCAGCCGTGCGCCCGGTGAAGCGGGGAGCGAACGGCTCCGCATCGACGTCACGATCTCCGGGGCTGCCGGGGAAACGGAAGAGGACGACTTCGGGCTCGGGTTTCGCGCGCCGTCGCCAGGCAAGCCGGGCAAGGCCTACTTCAAGGCCTGGGGCCGATATGTGGAGGCGCGGGTCACGATCGAGTAAGGCTCCGGGCCGCATGCGTGAAGGCTCGGTCACGGCCGCGGGAGCGAGGCGCCTGGGGGCGCTGGCGTTGGTGGCGCTCTTGCCGTGGGTGTCGTCCGGGTGCGACGCGGCATCCGCCCGGCAGCCCACGGCCGAGCCGGTCTCGTCGACGGCTCAGCGGTCGGCGTCGCCGCAGGCCAAGAAGACCGCGCCAGCGGCCCTCCCGGGCGCGGCGCTGTTCGCGTCGCGGTCGAGCTGCCTCGATGCGCTCGCGCGGCTCGAGCCGCGCGCTCCTGGAAAAGCTCGGATCGCTTCCTGGAACCTGCGGTGGTTTCCCGACGGGGTGCCGGGCAAAGGCGGGCAGCCGACCGGCATCGATCTCGAGTGGCTGGCGTGTGCGATCGCCGGGCTGCGGCTGGATGTCGTGGCGGTCCAGGAGATCAAGGCCAACCGAAACGCCCAGCGGGCAGCGAAGGCGCTCATCGCCCGCCTGGACGCCCACACCAAGGGGGCGTGGCGGCTCGAGCTGGATCACTGCCCCAATCCGAGCGGGCAGCATGTCGGCCTGCTCTTCGACTCCGCGAGGGTGCGCGCGACGTCCCTTCACACCTATGGCGCGCTCAACCCTCACGGCAGCGCCTGTCGGAAACAACTACGCCCCGCCTTTGGTGCGTACCTGGCGTTGCCAGGTGGGCTCGACCTGCACCTTCTGTCCGTGCACTTGAAGAGCGGTCGGAGCCGGCGAGATCACGAGCTGCGGCGGCGCTCCTGGTCCGGGCTCCAGGCCGTCGTGCAGACCGCAAGACGGCAGCACCCCGACACGGATATCGTCATCGCCGGGGATTTCAACACCATGGGTTGCAGCCGCTGTGCGCCTCCGCTGGCGGCCGAGGACGAGCTGCGGCAACTCGACACGCTGCTCGCGGGAGCAGCCCTCCGCCGGCTCCCGTCGAACCTGCCGTGCTCCCAGTACCACCGCCGCGGCGGCACGCTGCTCGACCACATCGCGGTAGCTTCGGACATGCAGGAAGTCCCGGCGGGGGCGACGACCATCGTCGAGAGCTACTGCGCCGCCGCAAATTGCAGCCGCCTGGGCAGACCGACGCCGCTCGCCTACCAGCGGCTGAGCGATCACTGCCCCGTCGTGCTCGAGCTCTCCGACGCCGACCTCGACTGAAAAAGCTAGCGGCGAAAGGACCCCGAAGATAGGCTCCGCGCCGTCCATCATGAACGTCGAAGCGCCTCGCGAGCTTGGTATTTCGGACATCTCCTGGAAGGAGGCCCCCTACATCGTCGGCAGCGGGATGTGCATGGGAACCGCCGATGTCGTCCCGGGCGTCTCCGGCGGCACCATGGCCGTGGCGCTCGGTATCTACGCCCGGCTGCTCGGGGCGATCGCGTCGATCAACATGCACGCCGTCAGCGCGTTGCTCAAGCTCCAGCTGAAGCGGGTGTTCGAGATCCTGCACTGGCGCTTCTTGGTGTGCCTGGTCGGCGGCATCGGCGCGGCGGTCGTCGTGATGCTCAAGATCGTCAAGCTGCCGCACCTGATCGAAACCCAGCCGACGCTCGTGTATGCGGTGTTTTTTGGCTTGGTCCTGGCATCCGCGATCATCCTGCTCAAAAAGGTCCCGGTTTGGTCTGCGTGGCGAGGAGCGCTGCTCGTGCTCGGCACCGCGATCGGCTTCGCGATCGTGAACCTGGTGCCGGTGCAGACCCCCGAGACGGGATTTTTCCTTTTCCTTTGCGGCGCCCTGTCCATCTGCGCGATGTTGCTGCCCGGCATCAGCGGCTCGTTCGTGCTGCTCATCCTGGGCAAGTACGAGTATGTCCTGGGGGCGCTGACGCAGCTGTTGTCCGGCGAGATCGGCGCGCTGTCCGTGATCCTCCCGTTCTGCTTGGGGCTTTTGGTGGGGGTCGCGGCGTTCGCACGTTTTTTGGGCTGGCTCTTGAACAAGTGGGAGCACTCCGTGCTCGCCTTCCTGACGGGGCTCTTGTTTGGGACTCTTTGGCGCATCTGGCCCTACCAGCACCTCGAAAAGATCGTCGTGCGCGGCAAAGAGCGGGTGATCGCCGCCACCCCGTACTGGCCGGAAGCTTGGGAGCTCTCGGTGGCGGCGCTGATGGTCGTCGGGCTCGGCGTGGTGCTCGCCATCGAGCGGGTCGCGACGCGCCGTGCCGCCGGTGCCGTCTAGAGCGACAAACGGTTTGCGGAGCAGGCCGTTTGTCGCTGAAAATGAGACCCTCTAGAGCACCGAGCCGTGAGCCGACGCGAGGGTTTCCCGAAGCATCGGGCCCTCACCCGGATGGGGGCCCCGATGCTTCGGGATCTCCGCTCTGGCAAACGGATCGGTGCCCTGGCCGATCGGAGCGTGTGAGATGGCGAAGGCCCATTTTCTGATCAAGAGCGAGCCGTACAAGTACCCGTTCTCGCAGTTGGTGACCGACGGTCGGACGACCTGGGATGGCGTTCGAAATTTCGAGGCTCGCAATCACCTGCGGGCCATGAAGGTCGGTGACCTGCTGCTTTACTACCACTCCAACGAGGGCAAGGAGATCGTCGGGGTCGCGCGCGTCGTGCGCACCGCCTATCCCGACCCCACCGCGAAGGAAGGCGACTGGTCCGTCGTGGACATCGTCCCGGTCAAGCCCTTGGTGGAGCCGGTCTCTCTCGCGCGCATCAAGGAGGACCGAGTCCTGTCGCAAATGGCGCTCGTCAAGCGCTCGCGGCTCTCCGTCGTCCCCGTCAGCGCGCCGGAGTTTCGCCGCGTGCTCGAGCTGGGCCGCACGAAGCTGTGAATCGGTAGCAGCCGAAGCGTACCGATCGGCTGGCAGAGCGGCGCCAAGCCCTTGGGCCTGACGGCCAGGCTCGCGACCCGGCTTCGCCAGAGCGTCCGATCCGGCTCACCCGCTCTCGGTGGCCGCCCCGCTCCTCGCCTCCGACAGCTCGATCAGCGTGCTGAGCGCCTCGATTTCTCGCTTGGTCTGGATTTCACGTTGCCGCAGCGCCTTGAGCTCGGCCTCGAGGCGGCGCTGGTCCGCCTCGAGCTCTCGCAGGCTTTCTTTGAGCTTTTCGCGCTCGGACTTGAGGACGTTCGCGTCGATTGCCAAGGGGGCCTCCTTCGAGTGACGCGACGGATCTATCAGGATGGCTGCAGGTTGTCATGGGGTTGACGGCCCGATCAGCCCTCGGCAACCACCCGATCGCGGCCTCCTCTTTTCGCTGCGTACAGCCGCCGATCGGCCACGCCGATCAACGCCTTCGGCACCGGCTCGCTGGCGCAGGTCAGCGAAGCGCACCCGGCGCTGATGGAGAGCGGGATGCAGCGGCCCTCGTAAAGAGCCGGAGACGCGGCGACCACCGCGCGGATCCGCTCGGCGGCGCGGGCCGCCCCGCGGATGTCGATGCCCCGCAAAATAACCGCGAACTCCTCGCCGCCGAAGCGCGCCAGCACGTCCTCGGCGCGCAGCGTGCGGATCACGGCGGCGGTCACCTGCTTGAGCACCGCGTCGCCGCACTGGTGGCCAAACGAGTCATTGACTTGTTTGAAGTGGTCGATATCGAACAGGACGAGTGAGGCGATCGTCTCGTGGCGGCTGGCGTAGGCGAGCTCGCTGCGCAGGCGCTCGTCGAAATGTTGTCGATTGTAGGCCCCGGTCAGGGCGTCGCGCGTGCTCGACTCGTAGAGCTGGCGCAGCACCTTCTCCTGCTGCTCGTCGGAGAGGATGTAGCGAAAGCCGACGCGCGCGCCGAGCTGAATCCAGTCGCCGTCCCGCAAGGGGCTGTATTCAATCCGCTCGCCTTTGAGGTACGTGCCGTTGCGTGACCTGAGATCCTGCAGAAAGTGCACCCCGCCTTCGCGAACGACCCGAGCGTGGCGGCGGCTGACCCCCGCGTCATCGATCACGACGTCGTTCGAGGGGTGGCGTCCAAAGCTGCAGGTCTGGTCCCCGAGAGAGGTCACCTGACCTGCTTGCAGCCCGTCCATGCGCAGCAGCAGAAACCGGTCGCGCTGGTCGATCGGGGATGGAGGGCCGGAAAAATCCGTGCGGCGGGCCGTCGGCGGACCGTTGTCGGACAGCTCGTCCTCCCGCTCGTCCTCGAGGTCGACCGACCCGGGCGGCGCGCTGGCTTGCGCTGGCGAACCTGGCTTGACGATGCGCGGTGCGGTGACGGCCTCGGGACCCCAATCCGAAGCTTCGCCGCGCTCGGACACGGGCGGCCCCAAACTGGAGGCGGGTTTTCGGTCGGCGGAAATGGCGACCTCAAGCGGTGGCAGATGTCCAGTTGACGGCGGGGAAAGGCTTCCCGGGTCGGGCGAACAAAAAGCCCTGCAGCAAATCACA
>Ga0079224_100015581_pt1 | contig 10649 bp, 11 predicted proteins | sample Stecom2015_FD_80414 | JGI IMG/M metagenome (GOLD analysis project Ga0079224, IMG submission 80414) | Agricultural soil microbial communities from Utah to study Nitrogen management - Steer compost 2015 | ecosystem: Environmental > Terrestrial > Soil > Agricultural land | place: USA: Utah...
CCCTTCCCCCCCACGACGTGCTTCCGATCTAACGCATCCATGATCCCCCACACCGTGCCGAACAGGCCGGTGTACGTGCTCACCGGGCCGGCGGTGGCGAGCAGGGCGAGGCCGGATTCGAGCATGTCCATCTCGCGCTGGTAGGACGCGCGCATGGCACGGCGCGAGCCGTCGACGATGCTCTGTGGATCGCCCGGCGTCTGCTGGCGCGACTTCAGGAATTCGCTCATGCCGGCGTCGAAGATTCGCGCCATGGAGCCCGGATCCTTGCGGGAATCGCGGATCTGCTGGTAGAGCTGGCCGAGTTCGCGGTCGCGCCAGAATTCGTCCTCGAAGCGGTTGGCGGCGCGGTTGGCCGCCTGGACGGTGAAGAACTTGCGGAAGATGACGGTCCAGGAAGCGATCGAGATCAGCACCAGCAGCAGCATCACGGCCTGCACCAGCAGGCTCGCATCGGCCACCAGCGAGACGATCGACAGGTCTTGGTTCATCGGGTGGTCCCCGGTTGGATGGATTGGGTAAGCCAGTCGGGCAGGCCGACGGGGCGTGAGTCGCTGCGCCGGATCATGGCGATGCGAACCTCGGCGTCGGCGAGGATTTCATCCCCATCCTGGCGGCGGGCCCACTGGCGCAGGGTGGCCGAGGCGCGGCGCCCGCCGACGATCGCCAGTTCGATGCTCAGCATGTCGTCGAGCCGGGCCGGCTTGAGATATTCGATGCGCATGTCGCGGACCACGAAGAACTCGCCGCGAGCCTGGGCGAGCTCGGAGTGCGACGGGCCGCCGAGCGAGCGCAGCCACTCGGTGCGGGCCCGCTCGAAGAAGCGCAGGTAGTTCGCGTGGTAGACGATGCCGCCCGCATCGGTGTCCTCATAGTAGACACGGACCGGCCAGCTGAAGACCGATCGGGCGGCGGCCTTCGAGGGTTCTGGTGGCACGCCGTGGGAGGAACGAATTCGTCGATCGGTGATTCTATCAATCGCGGCGATCGTGTCACTTCAGCGCAGCATTCCGGCCGGCTGCGGGACCAGTTGCCAGGCCGGGCCGGCGAGCAGGAGCGCGCCCCCGGTGGCGAGGATGGCCCGCCTCGCGCCATGGGCCCGGTATTCCTCCCAGTCGAAACGCTCGGCCATCACGGTGGCGAGCGCGAAGCCCGCCACCAGCCCGCCGATGTGGGCGGCATTGTCGATCATCGTGGCGGTAAATCCCATGAACAGCGAATAGCCGACGAAGATCACCAGCGAGGGCCGCATCGAGGCGACCAGGCCCTTGGGCAGTTTGTGGGACTTGGTGAAGAGCGCGGCGAGGAGTGCGCCGGCGACGCCGAAGATCGCACCGGAGGCGCCGACCGAAACGGCGACCCGCGCCGACGAGAACAGGCTGGCGAGCGATCCGAACAGGCCCGCGGCGAGGTAGATGATCGCGAACTGGGCGTTGCCGTAGAAGCGCTCGGCGATCCGGCCCATGTTGAGCATGGCCCACATGTTGAAGCCGAGATGGATGATGCCGGCGTGCAGCACGGTCGAGGAGAGCAGCCGCCAGGGCTGCTCGAGGGTGATCGGCAGGAAGTTGCCGCCCAGCACCAGCAGGGCCTGCGGGCTGGGCGACATCCAGTCGGCGCCCAACAGCACGGTCAGGACCCAGACGACGACGTTGACCACCACCACTACCGTGGTCACGAATGTCCTGGGGGTCGCCTCGAACAGGCGCTGGATGAAGTCCGGCATCAGGGCGACGCGGTCGGATCGACTTCATCCCAGAGATCGCCGGTCGGCGATTGGCGCGGCGCCGCCAGCCCGAAATGGCGCCAGGCGCTGGGCAGGGCGACGCGCCCGCGCGGGGTTCGCTGCAGGAAACCCTGCTGGATCAGGTAGGGCTCGATCACGTCTTCGATGGTCTCGCGTTCCTCGCTGATCGCGGCGGCGAGATTGTCCAGTCCGACCGGGCCGCCAGCGAACTTCTCGAGAATTGCCGACAACAGTGCCCGGTCCATGAGGTCGAGGCCGGCCGCATCGACGTCGAGCATGCGCAGGGCGGCGTCGGCGACGGCGTCGTCGATGATGCCGCCGGTTCGCACCTGGGCGTAGTCGCGCACCCGTCGCAGCAGCCGGTTGGCGATCCGCGGCGTGCCGCGCGAGCGCCGCGCGATCTCGTGGGCGCCGGCCGCCGAGATGTCGGCTTCGAGCAGGCGCGCCGAGCGGGTCACGATCCGGCCGAGATCCTCGTCACTGTAGAACTCGAGCCTCGCGACGATGCCGAAGCGATCACGTAGCGGATTGGTGAGCATGCCGGCGCGGGTCGTCGCGCCCACCAGGGTGAAGGGAGCGACGTCGAGCTTGATGGAGCGGGCCGCCGGGCCTTCGCCGATCATGATGTCGATCTGGTAGTCCTCGAGCGCCGGATAGAGAATCTCCTCGACGATCGGCGAGAGTCGATGGATCTCGTCGATGAACAGCACGTCGTTGCGCTCGAGATTGGTCAGCAGCGCGGCGAGGTCGCCGGGCTTCTCGAGGACCGGGCCCGAAGTCTGGCGCAGGTTGACGCCCATCTCGACCGCGACGATGTGGGCGAGCGTGGTCTTGCCGAGCCCTGGAGGCCCGAACAGGAGCAGGTGGTCCAGCGGCTCGGCGCGATGGCGCGCCGCCGACATGAAGATGTCGAGCTGTTCGCGGATCCGGGGCTGGCCGATGTAGTCGGCCAGCGCCCGCGGCCGCAGCGCCCGTTCGACGACTTCCTAGTTGGGCGACGCCGGCGCCGGCGCGATCAGGCGGTCGTGCTCGATCATGACTTGACCAGTGACTTGAGTGCCTGCCGTATGCCATCGGATACATCGACATCGGGCGGCAGCTTGCGGCTGGCCGCGTCGGCTTCGCGCTCGGAGTAGCCGAGGGCAACGAGGGCGTGCACCACGTCGGCGAGCGCCGCGGCGGGGGCCGCGACGCCATCGGCGTCCACGGAATGGGCGAAGCGGCCCTTGAGCTCGAGCAGGAGGCGTTCGGCCGTCTTCTTGCCGATGCCCGGCACGCGCGTCAGGCGGGTGGCGTCCTGGGTACTGACCGCCCGGCCGAGATCATCGACCGACATGCCCGAGAGCAGCGAGAGGGCGATACGGGCGCCGACGCCGGAGATGCGGATCAGCTGGCGGAAGGCGTCGCGCTCGGCCTCGGTGCCGAAGCCGAAGAGCAGGTGCGCGTCGTCGCGCACGACGAGATGCGTGAGCAACGTGACGGGGGCGCCGATCGCGGGCAATTCGAAGATGGTGCTCATCGGCGCCTCGACTTCGTAGCCGACACCGCCGACGTCGACCAGCAGGGTCGGCGGCCGCTTGACGAGCAGCTTGCCTGAGAGTCGTCCGATCATGGCCGCGAGCTTACACTACCCGGCCGCCACGGATCCGCGCGCCGCGGCGCCGGATTGCAGCCCCCGTGGCGCCACCCGCGGCGGTCGCTCCGAGCGCGAACCTGGCGGCATGGACGTGGCAGATCGCGCAGGCGAGCGCATCGGCCGCATCGGGGGCGGGCGGGCCCGGCAGCACGAGCAGGCGTTGCACCATGGCCGCGATCTGGTCCTTGGCGGCATGGCCGTGTCCGACCACCGATTGCTTGAGTTGCAGGGCGGTGTACTCGTGCACCGGCAGGCCGGCGACCGCCAGCGCCGCGATCGCGGCGCCGCGCGCCTGGCCCAGCAGCAGGGTCGAGGCCGGGTTGACGTTGACGAACACCTTCTCGATGGCGCTTTCGTCCGGGTGGTATTCGGCGACGATCTCGGCGATGCCCGCGTAGATCACTCCGATCCGGGTGGCGAGGTCGGCATCGGGAGTGCGGATCGTGCCACTGGCAACATAGGTGAGCCGGCCCGCCTGTCGGTGGACGAGGCCGAACCCGGTGCGCCGCAGCCCCGGGTCGACACCAAGGACGATGTCGGAGGCCGGGCGGTCGGCTGCGATGGTCAATGCCGGAAGTGCCGCACGCCGGTGAACACCATTGCCACGCCGCGCTCGTTGGCCGCCGCGATGACCTCGGCATCGCGCACCGAGCCGCCCGGCTGGATCACGCAGCCGGCTCCCGCATCGACGACGACGTCGAGCCCGTCGCGAAACGGGAAGAAGGCATCCGAGGCCACCGCGGAGCCGGCCAGCGACAGTGCCGCGTTGCTCGCCTTGATCGAGGCGATCCGGGCCGAGTCGATCCGGCTCATCTGGCCGGCGCCGACGCCGAGGGTCTGCCCGTTGCCGCAGAAGACGATCGCGTTGGACTTGACGAACTTGGCTACGCGCCAGGCGAACAGCATGTCGGCAAGCTGGGCTTCGGTCGGGGAGATCTCAGTGACTACCCGCAGTTCCTCGGGCGCGAGGTTGCGCGCGTCGAGCGTCTGCACCAGCAGGCCGCCGCCGACCCGCTTGAAGTCGAAGGCATTGCCGCCCGGCGCCAGCGGAATCTCGAGCAGGCGGACGTTCTGCTTGGCGGCGAAGACGGCGCGCGCGCCGTCGGCGAAGCCCGGGGCGATCAGTACCTCGACGAACTGGTGGGCGACCGCCGCCGCGGCCTCGGCATCGAGCGGCCGATTGAAGGCGATGATGCCGCCAAAGGCGGAAGTCGGGTCGGTCGAGAGCGCTTTCGTGTAGGCCTCGCCGCAACTGCCCGCGATCGCCACGCCGCAGGGATTGGCGTGCTTGACGATGACGCAGGCGGGCGCCTCGAAGCTCTTGACGCATTCCCAGGCGGCGTCGGCATCGGCGATGTTGTTGTACGAGAGCTCCTTGCCCTGCAACTGCCGATAGTGCGCCAGAGTGCCGGGGGCGGGCTCGGCATCGCGATAGAAGGCGGCGCCCTGGTGGGGGTTCTCGCCATAGCGCATGTCCTGCACCTTGTGCCACTGCTGGGTGTACACATCGGGAAGTGTCCGCATGGTGCCCGCGGCGTCGTCCTCTCGCGCGGTGAGGTAGTTGGTGATTGCGGCATCGTAGGCGGCGGTATGCGCGAAGACCTTCTTCGCCAGCGCGAGCCGGCGCCCGGCATCGATGCCGCCGGCGCCGCGCACCGCGGCGGCGATTCCGTCGTAGTCGGCCGGGTCGACGACGGTCGCGACGCCGCCGAAGTTCTTCGCGGCCGCGCGCAGCATGGTGGGGCCGCCGATGTCGATGTTCTCGATCGCGTCCTCGAAGCTGCAGCCGGGCCGGGAGACCGTGGCGGAGAACGGATACAGGTTGACTACCAGCAGGTCGATCCGATCGATGCCGTGCTCGCCCAGCGCGGCCATGTGGGCCGGCAGGTCGCGGCGCGCCAGCAGGCCGCCGTGGATCTTCGGGTGCAGGGTCTTGACCCGGCCGTCGAGCATTTCGGGAAAGCCGGTGTAGTCGGAGACCTCGGTCACGGGAACGCCGTTGTCGGCCAGCAGTTTCGCGGTGCCGCCGGTCGAGAGGATCGCCACGCCGGCATCGGCCAGCGCCCGCGCGAGTTCGACGACGCCGGACTTGTCCGAAACGCTGATCAGTGCCCTTTCGATTTTCTGCATGGTCTGCCTGTACAGGTCTGGCCGCGGGCTATTGCCCGAGCAGGCCGTGGTTGATCAGCTTCTTGCGAAGCGTATTGCGGTTGATGCCGAGCATGGCGCTCGCCCGCAGCTGGTTGCCTTGCGCATGGCGCATGACGACTTCGAGCATCGGCCGCTCGACCGCCTGGATCACCATGTCGTAGACGGCCTGCGGCCGCGCGCCTTCGAGATCGCGGAAATAGCGCTCGAGGTTACGTGTGACGGCCTCGTCGATGCTGTTGTTGCTCTTGCTCATGCCGCGAGTCTCCGGTCGCAATGCGGCGGTTGGTCGGATCCGGGGCCGGCCGCATCGGCCAGTTCGCCGATCGCGGCGAGTTGTTCCTCGGCGGATTCGATCCGGAAGAAGCGGGCGAGGAACTCGCCCGCCCCCGGGCGGCCGGCGAGATACCAGCCGACGTGCTTCCGGGCGGTGCGCACGCCGGTGGACTCGCCGTGGAAGGCGTAGTGATCGAGCAGGTGCTCGTGGAGCACCTGCACGAAACCGGCTGGCTCCGGCGGCGGGCGGCGCGTGCCATCGGCAAGCCAGGCTGCAATGTCGGCGAAGATCCAGGGATTGCCCTGGGCGGCGCGGCCGATCATGACGGCATCGGCACCGGTGGCCGCGAGCACCTCGGCAGCCTTGCGCGGGCTGTCGATGTCACCGTTGGCGACCACCGGGATGCGCAGGCGCGACTTGATCTCGGCGATGGTGTCGTATTCGGCCTGGCCGCGATAGGCGCAGGCGCGGGTTCGCCCGTGCACCGCGATCATGGCCGCGCCGGCCGACTCGGCTGCTCGCGCGAGCATCGGGGCGTTGCGTGAATCGGGCGTCGGGCCGGTGCGCATCTTGACGGTGACCGGCACGTCGACGGCACCGACCACTGCTTCGATGATGCGCAACGCAAGCTTCGTGTCGCCCATGAGCGCCGAGCCGGCCGCCAGGTTGCAGACCTTCTTGGCCGGGCAACCCATGTTGATGTCGATGACCTGCGCCCCACGCTGCACATTGAAGCGCGCCGCCTCGGCCATCATGTTCGGGTCACCGCCGGCGATCTGCACCGCGCGCGGTTCGATCTCGCCGGCGTGGTCGATGCGTCGCGACGTCTTGACGCTGTGCCAGAGCCGCGGGTTCGAGGCGGCCATCTCGGAGACCGCATAGCCGGCGCCGAGCCGCCGGCAAAGCTGGCGAAACGGCCGGTCGGTGACGCCGGCCATCGGCGCGACGAATACCGGGTTCGGCAGCGTGTACGGGCCGAGCTGCATCGTGGGGATCGGGCGGACTCAGTGGTTTGCGTATGACGGCGGGCCAGCGCGTCGTCGTGCAGCTCGCGCATTGCCGCCCACGAGCATTCTAGCCGAAACCGGTTGCCCAAGAAATGTGCAGCGCAGCGTGAGGCCCGGTTCAGCCACGCCAGCCGAACATGAAGCCCTTGGCGATGCCGCGCCGCGCCGGCGGCACGAGGTCGAGGGTCGACAGCAGCAACGAAGCGGCGGCGCGGACCGCGGGTTGCCCGAACATCACCGCGAGTCGGTCGGTGGCGCCGATGGTGACGAGGCGGTCGCGCTGGCGCGCGCGGGCATGCCGTGCGCAGGCTTCGCGCAGAGCGGCCGCGCTGTTGCTGGCGTCACCGAGCGCCTGCGCGAGTTCGAAGGCATCGCGCAGCCCCAGGTTGAGCCCCTGGCCCGCCACGGGATGCAGCGCTTGCGCCGCATTGCCGATCATGACCCGCTGCCCGTCGAAGGTTTCCCGGCGCAGGCTGCGAACCAGCGGCGCGACATGGCGTGGCGAGACCAGGCGCAGCTTCCCGAGGCTGCTGCCGAAAGCGCGCCCGAGTTCGGCCTCGAACTCGGCGGCGGGCAGGTCGGCGCGACGATGGCAGGCTTCGGGCCGGTCGCACCATACCAGCGCATGGCGATTCGATTCGGGCAGCGGCAGCAGGGCCAGCGGGCCGTCGGCGCCGAAGCGCTCGAAGGCGATGCCGGGGCGTTCGAGTTCGGCCTCGAGTTCGGCGAGCAGGGCGCATTGCTCGAACTTGCGAACGGCGGCGTCGGCACCGGTGTCGCCGTCGGCGCAGATCTCGATCGCGGGCTTGTCGTCCGGCTCGGCCGCGGCCGGGCCGAAGCCGGCTGCCGTGGTGGCCGCATCGAGCGCGGCGACGAGTTCGCCGTAGCGCACCACCCGCCCGAGCGCCGGCAGGCCATGTTCCCCATGGGCCATGCGCAGGCTGCCCGGATGTTGGTCGACTCGCACGTCGACATCCTGGATCGTGGCTGCGCGCGGCATCGACATCACCCGCTCGAGCAGCTGGACCGAGCCGGCCGACAGCGCGATCGCACGCGCGGCGACCGCCTCGGGCAGTGGCCGGACCTGCCGAAACCAGTCGATCCTGCCCGGCCCGATTCCCTGGCGGCGCAACCAGAGCGCCAGCGCCATCGCAACCGGGCCGGTGCCGGTCAGGCGGATCCGTGGCATGGATTCGGGCGCCATGTTCAGGCCCGCATCAGTGCCTCGATCTCGTCGGGATCGGTGGGCACGTCGGCGGTGATGATCTCGCAGCCCTGCGCATCGACGACGGCATCGTCCTCGATCCGGATGCCGATGTCGTGCATGGCCGGCGGCACGTCGTCGGCGGCCCGCACATAGATGCCCGGCTCGATGGTGAGCACCATGCCGGGGCGCAGGATCCGCCAGGGGCGGTTGCCGTCGGCATCGCGCTCGCCGGGTTCCTGGTACTCCCCGCAGTCGTGCACATCCATGCCGAGCCAGTGGCTGGTGCGATGCATGTAGAAACGGCGATAGGCGCCGGACTCGATGACGCCGTCGCGGCTGCCCGCAAGCAGGCCGGTGTCGATCATGCCCTGGGCCAGCACTGCGACCGCCGCGTCGTGGGGCTCGTCGAAGCGGGCGCCGGGACGGGTCGCCGCCATTGCCGCATGCTGCGCCGCCAGCACGATGTCGTAGAGCGCGCGCTGGGCGCCGCTGAAGCGGCCATTGACCGGAAAGCTGCGGGTGATGTCCGAGGCGTAGCCGTCGAGTTCGCAACCGGCATCGATCAGCAACAGGTCGCCGTCGCGCAGGCAGGCATCGTTGCTCCGGTAGTGCAGCACGCAGCCGTTGCGGCCGGCGGCGACGATCGAGCCATAGGCTGGCGCCTGCGAGCCCTGGCGCCTGAATTCATAGAGCAGTTCGGCTTCGATCTCGTACTCGAAGCGGCCCGGCGAGCTCGCGAGCATGGCGCGACGATGGGCGGCCGCCGATATTCGAGCGGCGCGGCGCATGGTGTCGAGTTCGAGTTCGTCCTTGCGCAGGCGCATTTCGTCGAGGATCGCGAGCAGGTCGATCGCGCGGGTCGGCGAACCGACGCCGGCGCGAGCCTGGGCCCGGACTTCGCCGAGCCAGAGCCTGACCCTGGCATCGAGCATCTCGTCGGCGCCGAGCGCATGGAACAGGGCTCCGCGGTTGGCGAGCAGCCGGGGCACCTCCTCGTCGAGACTGCCGATCGGCAGGGCGCGATCGAAGCCGAAATGTTCGGCGGCGGCCTGCGGCCCGTAGCGAAAGCCGTCCCAGGTCTCGCGTTCCTCGTTCTTCTCGCGGCAGAAGAGGATCGATTCGGCGCTATTGGCGTCGGCGACGATCACCAGCACGGCCTCGGGTTCGGGAAAGCCGGCGAGGTAATGGAAGTAGCTGTCCCAGCGATAGGGATAGTCGCTGTCGCGATTACGCATGCGCTCGGGCGCGGTCGGCAGGATGGCGACCCCGCCCCCGGCCGCGCGCATCGCCTCGATGACCGCCTGGCGGCGGGCCGCCCGCTTGCTTGCGCCCGCTGCCGGCGCCGGTGTTGTGGATGTGTTCGTCATGGCGTCGATCATTGTGCACTGAACCCGGATCGGGTTCCGAACTCCGCATCGAGTTGGGCGAGCCGCGCCGGCGTGCCGACATCGGTCCAGCGTCCGGCATGGAGCTGGGCGCCGGCTCGCCCCTGTTCGGCAGCCGCGCGCAACAGCGGCGCGAGCGGGGCCCGCGTGCCCGGCGCGATGCCGGCAAAGAGCGCCGGCGCGTACATGCCGATGCCGGCGAAGGTGAACTGGTCCGGCGCCCGCGCGAGCAGTCGCTCGCCGTCGATCCCGAAGTCGCCCGCCGCGTTGTGGGCCGGGTTGGCGACCAGCACGCACCAGGCGAGCAGGTCGGACGCCCGCATCCGGGCGGCGATGCCCCACGCGAGCCGGAAGTCGAAGTCGCAGAAGATGTCGCCATTGACGACCAGGAAAGGGGCGTCGCCGAGCAAAGGCAAGGCGGTCGCAATGCCGCCGGCGGTCTCGAGCGCGCTTGCCTCGGGCGAGTAGCGGATCCGCGCCCCGAAGGCGCTGCCGTCGCCTAGCGCCGTTTCGATACGGGCGCCGAGCCAGGCATGGTTGATGACGATGTCTTCGATGCCGGCGCCGACCAGGGCATCGATGTGGCGGGCGATCAGCGAACGCCCGCCGACCTCGAGCAGGGGCTTCGGGATGGTATCGGTGAGTGGGCGCATCCGTTCGCCGCGCCCGGCCGCGAGGATCATTGCCCGCATGGGCGACTCAGAAGATGGGAGCATCCGCCTCGATCCGGTCGATCAGGCGGGCCAGCCCGGCGAGCGCCCCGTAGCGGGCCACCGCGCGACGCAGGTAGCCGAGCACCCGCGGCATGTCGTCGAGGTAGCGATGCTTGCCGTCACGATGCGACAGGCGCGCGAAGATGCCGAGCACCTTCAGCTGGCGCTGCACGCCCATCCATTCGTAGTCGCGGTAGAAGTCGCCGAAGTCGCCGGCCACGGGCAACCCGGCCGCCCGGGCGGCTTCCCAGTAGCGCACCACCCAGTCGATCTCGCGATCCTCGGGCCAGTCGATGTAGGCATCGCGAAACAGCGAAACGAGGTCATAGGTGATGGGGCCTTCGACCGCGTCCTGGAAGTCGAGGATGCCGGGGCCGTCGCGTTCGAGGACCATCAGGTTGCGGCTGTGGTAGTCGCGGTGCACGTGGACGACCGGCTGGGCAAGGATGGCCTCGAGTAGGCGGTCGAAAGCCTCGCGCAGGCAGCGCTGCTCGTCGTCGTCGAGCGCGATGCCGCGGTGGCGCGCCAC
>Ga0079224_100015582_pt1 | contig 10649 bp, 10 predicted proteins | sample Stecom2015_FD_80414 | JGI IMG/M metagenome (GOLD analysis project Ga0079224, IMG submission 80414) | Agricultural soil microbial communities from Utah to study Nitrogen management - Steer compost 2015 | ecosystem: Environmental > Terrestrial > Soil > Agricultural land | place: USA: Utah...
GAGGGCCGCGAAGGGTACTACCTCGGCGAATTCGGCCGGGGCCTCATCGAGGCGGGGAAAGGGCTGTTCACCGAGGCCGATCTGGCGGCCTCGCAGGCCGACTGGGAGGCGCCGCTGAGCGTGGACGCGCTCGGCCACCGGGTATGGACGGCCGCGCCGAACTCCCAGGGCTACCTGCTGCTGCTGACGCTGGCCGTCGCCGACCGTCTCGACCTGCCCGCCGATCCGGCCGATCCGCTGTGGGCGCACTACCTCGTGGAGGCCTCGCGCCTGGCCGGGTACGACCGGCCCGAGCGGCTCCACGAGGGCGCCGACGTCACCGACCTCCTCGCCGCCGCGGGCGACCGCGCCTCGCGCATCGACCCCGCGCGCCGCGCCGACGTGCCCGGGCACCAGCGGGCCGGCGGCACCACGTACATGGCCGTGCTCGACGGCGAAGGCATGGGCGTCTCCTACATCCAGTCGAACGCGGCCGGGTTCGGGACGCGGCTGTTCGAGCCCCGCACGGGGATCGGGCTCCAGAACCGCGGCACCGGCTTCAGCCTCGACCCCGGCCACCCCGCCGAGTTCGCCGCCGGCCGCCGGCCGCCGCACACGCTCGTGCCCGCGCTGGTCACCCGCCCGGACGGCTCGCTGCGGCTCATCGCCGGCACCATGGGCGGCGATTCGCAGCCGCAGATCCTCGCCCAGCTCATCGGGCGCGTCCTCGCCTCGGGCGAGTCCGTGCGAGAGGCGGTGGCGGCGCCGCGCTGGCGGCTGTGCCCGGGCGACACCGGGTTCGGCACGTGGACCGGCGTGCACGAGAGCGACGTCGAGCTCGAATTCGAGGCGCCCGAGTCCTGGAGCGCGGGCCTGATCGAACGAGGGCACGTCGCGGCCCGCCACGCCGCCGGAAGCGGTTTCGGGCACGCGCACCTCATCGAGATCGACCCCGAGGGGCGCGCCTCCGGGGCGGCCGATCCGCGAGCCGAGACCGGCACGGTCGAGACCGTGCCGGCCTGAGACGGCGCGGTGTCGTACCCGCCCTCTACGGTCGTGGCGGCACCCATCGTCGGAAGGACCCCGCCGTGACCGAGTCGCTCAGCCTCGCCGAAGCCCGGCGCATCGCCGTCGCGAGCCAGTTGCCGCGCAAGGCGGTCCGTTACCGGACCCTGCTGGAGCGGTTGGGCTGCATCCAGCTCGACACGATCTCGGCGGTCCGGCGTGCCCACGAGCTGACGCTGCTCGCCCGGGACGTCGAAGTCGCCGAGGCCGCGGCCAGTCTGGCCGCGCGGCGCACCGCCGTGGCCTTCGAGTACTGGGCGCACGCGATGTCGCTCATGCCGGTGTCGGCCTGGCCGTACATGGCCTGGCGGCGGCAGCGCTGGCGCGAGCGCCACGCCGCCGAGCACGCGCTGGCCGACGGCGTCAACGACGAGGTCCGCGCCCTGCTGGCCGACCGCGGCTCCATCACCGTCGCCGATTTCCCCAAGGGCGCGGTGCACCGCGGCGCGGGCGATATGGGCGACAGCTGGACCCTGCGCACCGATCACAAGCGGGCCGTGGAGCGGATGCTCTGGTTCGGGGAGGTCGCCTGCATCGAGAGGATCGGTTTCCGGCGCGTCTACCGGCTCGCCGAGCGGGCCGTGCCCGCCGAGCACTTCTGGGACGCCGGGGAGGAGGAGAGCCTGCGTTTCCTGGTGGGCACGGCGCTGGGCAACCTCGGGGTCGCGACCACCAAGGACATCGCGGACTACTTCCGGCTCGGGAACGCCGCCGTCGAGCGGACCTTGCGGGAGATGGAGATCGAGCAGGTGGAGGTCGAGGGCTGGAAGGGCAGGACGTGGCTCGCGCCGGGCGCGCGGCGGTTGCGGGCCCCCGACCCGGACCGGGCCGTCGCCGTGTCCATGTTCGACCAACTGGTGTGGCTGCGGGAGCGCATGGAGCGGCTGTGGGGCCACGCCTGGAAGATCGAGATCTACGTTCCGGCTCCCAAGCGCACCTTCGGGTACTACTGCCTGCCGGTCTTCGTGGGGGACGATCTACCGGGGCGGGTGGCGCTGCGCCGCTCGGGAGGCGAGCTCGTCGTCGAGGCGGTGCAGTGGGACGAGGCGCGGGCCGACCGCGAGCATTTGCGGGCCGCGGTGCATCGGGCGGCGTCCTGGGTGGACGCCGAACCGCGCTGGGAGGCTCCCGCGGTCTGAGCCTCGGCGGCGGTGCGGGCGATGCCTGGAGCGTGGGGCGAAGGCGCGCCCGCGGGCATCGCCCAAGGGCCTCCCCGGAGGGAAGGCCCTTGGGCGGAGCGCCGTCGCGCGGCAGGCGTTCCGGCACTCGTCTCGATATTTCTGGGAGCGCTCCCGCGATCAGCCGAAGTCGACGTCGCTGCAGGAGTAGAAGGCCTGGTCGATGTGGCTGGCCTGCCACACCACGTAGACCACGTGGTGCCCGGTGCGGCCCGGCGCGCTGACCGGGATGTCGACCGGTTCGCCCGGCGCGATGACGCCGGTCTCGGCGACGCGCTCGAGGCTGCCCCACGTCAGCGGCTGCGTGACCGGGTCATAGCCCTGCTTGGTGACGTAGACCCAGTAGTAGTCGCCGCCGTGCTGGGCGGTGTCCTCGTAGTGGAGGGTGAAGTCGTTGTCCATCGGCGTGGTGTGCCACGGGCCGACCTCGTCGAGCGAGTTGTAGCGCCCGCCCTCGGCCTGGCCGCCGGAGCAGAGCTGGCCGTCGGGGATGCGGGACTCGTGCTGGCCCTGCATCCCTTCGCGCAGCAGGCCGTTCCAGTTCCACATGGTGTTGGGGTTGGCCTGCCAGGCCTGCCAGCACATGGGGTCTTCCTGCGCCATGTCCGGGTTCATGTGGTCATCGCCCCAGCGCTCCCAGCAGCTGTAGTGCCGCGCGGGCGGGCTGGTGGCGGTGCCGTGGGCGGACGCCGATGGCGCCAGGACGATGCTCGTCGCCACGGCCGCGCACAGCGCGAACAGCGCGATCAACGAGCGCCGCAACCAGGTGTTGCCGGTGATGGTCATCATCCACCTCCTTCAGTCGTTGCATTGATGGAGATGAATATATAGGGATTCGTGCAAGATTGCAAATATTGCTCGTATATGTCCATCTTGCTCAATGTTTCGACTGCATCGAGGCCGGTGCGCCGGGACATGGTGCGAGGGAGGGCCCCACGGTGCGAGGCCCTCCCCTCTCCCGGCCTCACCGCACTGGCTTCGGCGCGAGGGACCGGGAACGCGACGACGCTAGTTCGTGACCAGCGTCAGGTTCCAGGCGCTGAGCGCCGGGCCGATCGGCTGGAAGTAGGTCGTGCCGCCCCAGCTGCAGTTGCCCGAGCCGCCCGAGGTCATGCCCTGGGCGCTGTTGCCGGAGATGAAGGAGCCGCCCGAATCGCCGGGTTCGGCGCACACGTCGGTGCGGGTCAGGCCGTAGACCGCGCCCTGCGAGTAGTAGACGGTCTGGTTCAGCGCCTCCACGGTGCCGCAGTGCCAGCCGGTGGTCGAGCCGGAGCGGCAGATCGAAGCGCCGGGAGCGGCCTGGTTCGAGTTGTAGACGTAGCGGGAGCCGTTGTACATGTTCACGATGTTGTAGAGCGCCTCGCCGCTGCCGACCTGCACCCAAGCGCGGTCGGAACCGGGGAAGACCGAGCCGCGGAAGGTGCCCGGCGCGGCCTCGCCGCCGGTGACGCTGGCGCCGACGCTGCCGCAGTGGCCCGCGGTCACGAAGCCGGGGGTGCTGCCCTGGCGGACGGCGAAGCCGACCGAGCAGCGCGAGGCGTTGTTGATGAGGTAGGCGTCGCCGCCGCGGACGAAGTACGTCTCGGGCGCTTCGGCGGTGGTGTCGACGGTGACGAGGTCGAGGTCGACGCCCGCGGCCTCCGCCAGGGCGGTCGCGGCTTCGGCGTGGGCCGCCTCGATGACGATCCCGTTGGACTCGACGTCCACGTAGTAGCCGTGGACGCCTTCGGCTTCCACGGCGTCCAGTGCGGCCGCTGCCGCTTCGAGCTCGGCGAGGTCGTGCTCGACCAGGACCGGGGTGGCGCCCTCGGCCTCCAGGTCGGCGGCGTCGGCCTCGGAGGTGGTGGCGACGAGGATCTCCTCGGCGTCCTCGGAGACCCACAGGCCCGCATACGAATCGCCGTACGTTTCGGGCACTTCGGTGAGGAGGTCGGCGGCGACGGACTCGACCGCGAGCCGGTCGTAGGCGTCGGAGGCGGTGATGTCGAACGTCTCGGACATCTCTTCGATCATGGCGGGGCTGACCTTGCCGAGCAGGTCGGCGCGGGCTTCTTCGGCCTTGAGCTCGAGCGGGTCGGCCGAGGCCGGGCTCGCGCTGAGGGCGAGGGCGAAGGTGGTGGCGAGGGCACCGGCGGCGGTGACCGCAAGCGCGCGTTGGCGTTTCATCTCTACATGCCTTTCGGGTGAGGCCATTCGGCAGCGGCGGGGGAGCGGCTGCCACGGCTCGGCGATGGTGACGCGAGCCATAGAAGGAGGTTAGAGGGAAAACGCGCATATCAGAAGATGTGAATAATTCAGTTAATATGATTGCAGTTCTGGCGCTGCTGCTCATATGCGAGCGGTAACGGCATTAGCGATAATAACGGCATATCAGGGTGAACTACTGTGTCGGCTGTGGCCTGCGGGGCGCTCGCCGCGGCCCCGAGCGCTTCCGGAGCGCCCGGCGTCGCAGAACGATGCGAATCGGGTTTCGGTCACTTTCGAGTGCGGACCGGCCTCCGCCCGCGAGGGCGCGGCCTCGGAACGGAGACGGCCCTCGCGGCAAGGCCCGGACGCCGCCTCCCCGCCGGGGCCTACGCGCTCGGGTCGCGCGGATCCCCCGCCCTGACCAGGCCCGACTCGTAGGCGCAGATCACCGCCTGGGCCCTGTCGCGCAGACCCAGCTTCGCGAAGACCTTCCCCACGTGCGTCTTCACCGTCTGCTCGGAGACGAAGAGATGCGAGGCGATCTCCGTATTCGACATGCCGCGCGCGATGAGCCGCAGCACCTCCTCCTCGCGCGCCGTCAACGCGTCGAGCTCGGAGGACCGGACCAGCTCGGTGGGCCGGGAGCTGAAGAACTCCTCGATGAGCCGCCGCGTCACCGAGGGCGCCAGCAGCGCCTCGCCCTCGGCGACGATCCTGACCGCGGCGATGAGATCGTCCGGCGGCGCGTCCTTGAGCAGGAACCCGCTGGCGCCCATGCGAAGCGCCTCATAGACGTAGTCATCGATGTCGAAGGTGGTCAGCATCAGCACGCGCGGGCGCCGCTCCGAGGGCAGTGAGAGCAGATGCCGGGCCGCCGCGAGGCCGTCCATCCTGGGCATGCGCACGTCCATGAGCACCACGTCGGGGCGGCGGCGCGAAGTCTCGGCGACCGCCTCCACACCGTCCGAGGCGTCGCCGACGATCTCGATGTCCTCCTGGGCCGCGAGCAGCGCGGCGAACCCCGCGCGCACCATCGCCTGGTCGTCGGCGATGAGAACTCGAACGGTCACAATGCTCACTCCTCCGTGTCGGAACGGGCGCCGGTCGGCAGCTTGGCCCGCACCCTGAAGCCGCCCTCCTCGGTGGGGCCGGCCTCCAGCGTCCCGCCCACCAGGACCACCCGCTCGCGCATGCCGACCAGCCCGAGCCCGGTGCCGTCCGGCTCGGGCGAGGCGACGCCTCCCTGCACCGCGGCGTTGACCACCGTAACCACCACCGACTCGCCCCCGCCGCGCACCTCGACCTCCGTGGACGCTCCGGCGGCATGGCGCACCACGTTGCTCAACGCCTCCTGCACCACGCGGTAGACCGTCAAGGCGACCGTCTCGGGCAGGTCCTCCGGCAGCCCGGCGATCTCCAGCCTCGTCGGCGTGCCCGAGCGGTCCACCGACTCCACCAGCCCCGCCAGGGCCTCCGGTCCCGGCAGCGGTTCCCGAACCCCCGCCTCGTCCTCCCTGCGCAGCACCGACAGCAGCCGCCGCATCTCCGCCAACGACTCCCGCGCCTGCGCGCTGATCGACCGGAACTCCTCGCGGGCGGCCTCCCCGATCCCCTCGACCCGGTACTCCGCGGTGGAGGCCTGCACCGCGATCACCGACATGTGGTGGGCCACGATGTCGTGCAGCTCACGGGCGATGCGGGCGCGCTCCTCGAGCATCCGGCGCCGCCCTCGCTCGGCCGAGGCCACCTGCTCCTCCTCGGCCACCCTCGCCCGGCCCTGCCGCCAGATCCGCACCGACAGGCCCGTCACGAACGCCAGGGCGCCGAACACCGCCACCAGCGTCAGGTTCTCGCCCACCGGTATCGGCATGGTCTGCGGGGCGGGGTCGGGGGAGGGGAGGAACGGATTGACCCGCTCGATGGCGAGGACCTCGGCGCGCACCGCCCACATCACCCAGGCTCCCGAGCCCAGGTAGCCGAGCCACCCGCCGATCGCGAACCACAACCGGCAGTCCCTGGCCAGAGCGAACTGCACCACCATGAACGCGAACAGGCCCGGCGAGGTCATGGGCCACGGGTCGGTGCCGATCTCGGCGGTGTCCAGCGCGACGATGAAGAATGCGGCCATGACCGTGAGCCACGCGGCCACCGGCCGGAACCGCGCCAGGATCACCGACGCGCCGGTCAGCACCGCGGCCACGCCGCCCAGGTTCATGCCCTCCATCGATTCCAGCAACTCGTTCTGGGTGGAGAACAGCAGCAGCGCGAACGGGACCGAGCCGGGGCCGATGAGCGCGAGCACCGTGGTGAAACCGAAGCGCCAAGAGCCGTCGCCGACCGGGCCGGTGCTGATGAGGTAGCTCAGGAGCCGGCGCACCGGGCGCCGTTTCCGCGTCTGGACGGTCTGCACGGAACCAACCTATGCCGCGGCCCGCCGGGGCCGCCTCACTCTCCGGTACGGCTCCGGCCGCGCCGTCTCACCCCGTGGGGTGAGGCCCGATTCCAGGCCGCAGCGGGAGGCGGGCGGGCCCGTCCGAATTTAGCGTTCGTTCCCATGAAGCCCTCCCTGTTTCGAAGCGAGGCAGCCGAACTGGCCGCCACCGCGGCGCTCACCGCGAGCGCCGCCAGTTTCGTGCTGCTGCACCTGATCATGTCCGATGTGGTCGACCCGGTGAGCACACCGGTATCGATGTACGCGCTGACCTTCCCCGGGGTCGCCCTGTTCCCTCTCGGCGCGCTGAGCCTGGCGCTGGCCTGCGCGATCCTGGCGGGCCGCGGCCTCGGCCTCCAGCGCCAGGCGCTCATCCGGTGGCTGCTGGGGACGACGGCGGTGATGCTCGTGCTCGCCTCGGTGTTCCGCAGCGGCACTCCCGAGTCCGGGTTGACCTTCGCGGCCCAGGTCCATCGCTACACGGCGGGGGCGGCGTTCGTGATGCTCACCCTCGCGGGGTGGCTGTGCGCGGCCCGCATGCGCGAGTCCGGCGCCTCGGCGGCGATCCGCCGGGCCACCTGGGCGGTGACGGCGCTGGCGGTCCTGACGTTCCTGACCACCACCGCCAACACGTTCCTGCCGGGTCTGGCGGACGGCGGCGAGTGGCGGGGCGTCCCCCAGCGCGTGTTGCTGGTGGTGCTCTCGGCGCTGATCGGTCTCCTCATCGTCAATTCCCGTCGCGAGGCGACCGCGCCCGAGAAGACCATGGCCGCCACGGCTGCGCGGGGCGACGCCGTCGGCGCCCCGGCGCTGGCGGGCTCGAAGTCGTGAGCGACCCGAGGCGCGATGCCGAGCGGTTGTCGGCCCTGATCGACGTGATCGCGGTCCACGCCGGACGCTACGAGCGGTACGCGGACGACCTGCGTCTCGCCCGCGCCGAGCAGGCCGTTCTGCGCCGCCTGCTCCCCGGGCCGCGACCGCGCCTCGACGACATGGAAGCCGAGCTGTCCTACCTGCGGCTGCGGGCGCTCAAGCCGTCCACGGTCGTACAGATCGGCTGCCATGACGGGTGGAGTGCCGCGTGGTTGCTGCGGGCGCTCCGCGACAACGGCGGCGGGCGGCTCCACTCGTTCGACCGCGCCGACCGGGCCCGCGCGAACGTCCCGGAGGAACTGGCGGCGGGCCGCTGGACGCTCGTCACCGGGGACGTGCGGGCCGGCGTCGAACGGGTGCCGCGCCCGATCGACTACCTGTTCCTGGACGGCGGATCCTCGGCCCGCTTCGCCCGGTGGTACCTCCCGAACCTGGTCGCCCCGCTCGCGTCCGGCACGCCGGTGAGCGTCCACGGCGTCTTCCGCCACCGGCGCCCGCGGCCGTTCGGCGAAGCGGCCCTGCTCCTGCATTGGCTGGGACGCAACCGGACGGAGTACTTCACCGCTTCGCCGGCGCGGCAGCCGGTGGTCCATCGCCAGCTCGACCGGGTCCGCCGCGCCCTGGGCCTGGGGGACTCGGCCCACACCGGTCGGCGCAACCCGATGCTCTTCTTCCAGACCGCTTGAGCGGCACGGCCCCGGCCGGGGCCCTCAGGCGGCCGCGCCGAGGGCGAGGGCCGCGGCCACCGGTGCCAGGTACAGCAGCGGGAAGGGAAGGTGCCCGTAGGCGTGGGCCCGCGCGACCGTGATGAGGGCGCCGGTGAAGTACAGGATCAGGCCGATCGCGGCCGCCGTGCCGAGCGGCGGCGCGAACAGGCCGAGGAGGAGGCCGAGCGACCCGGCGGCCTTGGCGGTGCCGAGCCAGGGCCACCATGAGCGCGGCACGCCGTATTCGGTGAGCGGTTCGACGACCCACGAGGCATTGAGGAAGACCGAGAGAGCCGAGAATCCGACCCAGAGGGCGGCGGCGACGGTGACGATGGTGTGCGCGGTGGACATGGGGACTCTCCTGTCGGTAGCGCCCGGCGCGGGTGCGCGGCGGGCCGGTGTCCTTGCGGTTCTTCACCGGGTCGACACCGCGGGCCGCGCGTGTGTGACAGGAATATGGAAAAGTGTCGGAGGTCACCGGCCGTGGGGTGGCGCGGCGGCCTCCGGACCGATGCCGAGGGCGTCGACGTCCAAGACGAGATCGGCCCGTTCGCGCGCCGCGCGGATGCGCCGGGCGTTCGGCTCGTCCACCGCCTCGATCCAGGCCCGCGCCTCCTCGGGCGACTTCCCGAAGCGCTCGTGCCTGGCCGCCAGCCGCGCCAGCCTGGTGGGCTCGTCGAGCTCGCAGTACCAGACCTCGCTCAGCGCCCGCCGCACTCCCGCCCAGGGCTCCTCGGCGTCCAGCAGGTAGTTCCCCTCGGTCACCACGACCTCGGTCTGGGGGAACACCGGGATCGATCCGGCCACGGGCTCCTCGATGCGCCTGTCGAAGGCGGGCGCGTAGACGATCCGGTCCCGCTCTCGGGCGATCCGGTCCAGCAGGCTCCGGTAGCCCGCGCCGTCGAAGGTGTCGATCGCGCCCTTCCCGTGCGCTCGGCCGAGCCGTTCCAGCTCTGCCTGCGCGAGGTGGAAGCCGTCCATCGGCACCCACACCGCCCGCCTGCCGGCGGGGTCGAGCGTTCGCGCCAGCCAGGCGGCGGCGGTCGACTTGCCCGCGCCGGGGCAGCCGGTGATGCCGATCAGGACGCGCTCGCCGCCGGGCGCGAGCGCCCGCACGCGCTCGAGCAGCTCCCGGCGTCGCCGCGCCGAGTTCTCGCCTTCACCATCCGTTGCCACGCAGCCGAACCTAGCCGAATCGGAGCGGCGCGCGCAACGGTCCCCGGCGGTCAGCCGGCCCGTCGCCGCTCCGCGGCGCCGCGGCCGGGCGGCGCCTCCCGGGCGAGCCGCCGTTCGCGGCGGCCCCGAGCGAGCTCGGTCTCCAGGGCGTCGAGCGGCTGCGCGAAGGCGTTCGCGAAGCGCGCGAGCCATGCCCGGACCTCGTCGAGTCCGGCGGCGTCCACCCCGTAGACGCGGCGCGTGCCCTCGGCCCGCACGGTGACCAGGCCCGCCTCGCGCAGGACCCGCAGGTGCTGGGAGGCGGCCGGCTGCGAGATCCCGAACTGCGCGCGCAGCGCCTCCGCGATCGCTCCGGCGGGCCGCTCGCCCTCGCCGAGCAGTTCGAGGATCCGTCGGCGCACCGGGTCGCCCAGCGCGTCGAAGACCTCGCCCGCCATCAGCCCTCCTGCGGAGTTTCGGGCGGCACCGTGTAGAACGCGATCGCGCCCTCGGCCGCGGCACGGGCCCGCTCGGGCTCGTCGCCGGCCTCGATCGCGGCCCGGGCCCAGTCCTCGCCGGCCTCGGTGAAGAAGGCGACGCCTTCGGGCCCCGTGGACCAGGCCTCGTGCTCCTCTATGGTGGCGCTCTCGCCGGTGTCCAGGTGCATCCCGAGGCCCATGAGGGCCCCGTCCCAGCCGAGGCCGACCGCTCCGGGGCCGAACTGCTCCCACAGGGCGGGGTCGACGTGGGCTTCGTGGACGAGTTCGAGTCGCGTCGTGCCTCCGGTCTCGCTCAAGTGCACCTCGAGCCAGGAGACCTGGCCGCCGAACTCCCAGGTCACGGCGAAGTGCTCGGGCTCCTCGCAGCGTTCGACGACGCCGCCGGCGTTGCCTTCGAACTGGTAGCGGCCGCCGACGGCGAGGTCGCCGCTGACGGGCAGGAACCAGCGAGGGAGCCGTTCGGCGTCGGTGAGCGCGTCCCACACGTCGGCGCGTTCGGCCCGGTACTCGCGGTGCGCGACGGCGATCTTGGTCGGGCGGTCCTCGCGGGTGCCGTTTCGTATCTCGCGGGTCA
>Ga0079224_100015584_pt1 | contig 10648 bp, 10 predicted proteins | sample Stecom2015_FD_80414 | JGI IMG/M metagenome (GOLD analysis project Ga0079224, IMG submission 80414) | Agricultural soil microbial communities from Utah to study Nitrogen management - Steer compost 2015 | ecosystem: Environmental > Terrestrial > Soil > Agricultural land | place: USA: Utah...
GATTCGAGGTAGGCGAGCGTGCCGGCGTCGAGCGAAGTCTCGCGCGCCACGGCCAGGCTGGAGGCGGCCTGGCGGTAGAGAACCGGCAGCGCGAGCAAGTCTTCGTCCGAAATCCGACGAACGCGGTTCTTTTCGAGGTCAGTGACGATTCCATCTAGTCTCCGCCAATCGGTCTCGCGCTCGAGCCGAAAGCGGTCCGAGCGCAGACTGGCGGCCGCGATATCCGGAAGCGGCACGACTTCGGATTTGCGGAAGAAAGGCAGGGCCATCAGTGCGGCCCTGCGTGCGTCATCGCGTGCGTAGGGAGGCAGCCCGGCGCGCTTTGCAGATCGCCCTGGATTGCTCCGTCACCATGCCCCTCGCAATGACGCGTTCTTTGCATCACCCTACCGCCTCCGCTCGTTTTGCTGCGAGATAGCGATCGAGGAGACGAAAGCCGATCGCCTGCCAGGGCGCTTCGATGACATCGACACCCAGACGCCGCAGCCGCTGGAGTACGAGGGCGCGCTGCCGGGCGAGCCCATCGGCAGCAACCGCGGTGGCAATGTCCTGCAGGCGCGCGGGATCTGCTTCGGTCAGTTCGGCGAGTTCGGAATCTTCCATCGTGACGAAGATCACGAGATGATGCCGCACCAGCCGCTCGACGCTCTCGATCATCATCTCGGCAGAGGTGGGATCGGCGAAGTCGGAAAACAGAATTATCAGCGAACGGCGCTTGAGCCGAGCGGTTAGCGTCGCGAGCGCAAGCGTGAAATTGGGCTCACGCGGAATGTAGTCGAGGCTGGCCGCGGCAACTTGCAGCCGATGGAAATGGCGCGCGTCGAGCGCGAAAGGCGTCATCAAGTCGGGTTTGTCGGCAAAGCCGAACAGCGCGACACGGTCACCGCCCTTTAGCGCGATATAGGCCGCCATAAGCGCAGCGGAGACGGCGCGGTCGATACGCGGCAGGCCGTCAACCGGTTCGCACATCGCCTGGCCGCAATCGAACGCGAACACGATTTGATTGTCCCGCTCGGCCTCGTTCTCGCGAGCGTAAAGGCGGGTGTGGCGTGCGCTCGCCTTCCAGTCGATGCGGCGGCGGTCCATCCCCGCCTCGTATTCGCTGAGCGCTTCGAACTGGGTGCCTTCTCCGCGAATTCGCCGGGCGACCACCCCGAACTGGGCATCTCGCAGGAAAGCTTGCAGTGTTGGTGAGCGGACCGGCGAGAGATCGGGCCAGATTCGAACTTCGCGATCGAGGCGGCGCTGCAGCTGCCGATGGGCGAGGCCCAGAGGCCCGGGCCAGCGCAGCCACAGGTCATCCAGCGTCGCGGTGCCCCGCCGAATTGCAACGAGTTCGGTTTCGCCGGTCCAGACATCGGGATCGGGACTGCGCATGAGCATACAGGCGGCGGATCCGCGCGTGCCCAGGCGCGGATCGAAGCCAATCGCCGCCTCCGGCGACCCCGCGATGCGCCCGGCGAACTCGGCATCGACCGTCATGCGCGCGGGCCGCCCGACCTCAATGTCGGCTGGATGGTGGATTCTGACGTCGAGCAACCGCGCGGCGAGCAGCCCGTCGATCGCAGTCAGTCCGACCAACCCAAGAGCCAGAGCCGGCGCCACGGTCCAGGCGTCGGGCGCAACCGCTGCGATCACCGCTGCCGTGGGCGCCAGCAGCACCAGCAGCACGAGGCCGCGCGCCGATGGGACGAATGGCGCTTTCACGGATTCGCCCAATATTGCAGGCAGCTCTCGGAGAGCTGCGCAACATAGCGGGACTCCCCGAGACGCTGTCTCGCAGAGGCGATGCTCACTTCGGCGCCTCGGTCTGCTCAACCAGGGTGGCGACGAAATCCTCAACTTCCCTGCCTTCGATCTCGGCCGCTGGGGAGAGGGACAGCCGGTGGCGCAGGACCGAGACGGCGAGTGCTTTCACATCGTCTGGCAAAACGTAATCACGTCCATGTAGCGCGGCCCGGGCCCGGGCAGCATTGGCGAGGACGACGGCGGCGCGGGGGGAGGCCCCGCTGGCGATATCGCGGCTTTCGCGAGTGGCCCGTATAAGCGCCACGGTGTAGCCGATTACTTCGTCTGACAGGGTAACGCTCTTCACCGCTATCTGCGCGGCTTCGATCGCCGCAGCGTCGGTAACCGTGGCGATACCGAAATCTGCCGGGCGCGGCGGTCCGCTACGCTCGCCGAAACGTCGAACGATGGCCGCTTCCTCCTCGGCGCTTGGATATGGCACCAGAAGCTTGAACATGAACCGATCGAGCTGCGCTTCGGGCAAAGGATAGACACCTTGGCTCTCGATCGGGTTCTGTGTGGCCACGACCATGAAGCGATCGGAAAGCGGGTGGGTCTGACCGTCGAGCGTTACGCGCCGCTCCTGCATCGCCTCGAGCAATGCGGCCTGGGTCTTGGGCGGAGTGCGATTGATCTCGTCGGCTAGCAGCAGCTCGCGAAAGATCGGCCCGCGCGTGAGCGTGAACTGACTGGTCTGGAAGTTGAACAGGTTGGAGCCGAGGATGTCGCCGGGCAAAAGGTCGGGCGTGAATTGAATGCGGCCGAACTCCAGCCCCGCCGAGGCGGCGAAGCATTGTGCGAGAAAGGTCTTGGCGGTGCCGGGCGCCCCTTCGAGCAGGACATGCCCCTGTGCCACGAGCGCGATCAGCAGATGCTCGACCGTTTCCGCCTGGCCGACGATCGCCTTGCCTATCTCGTTGCGCATGGCCTCGGCGATGCGGCGCGTGTCGTCGAGCGCTTGAGTCATGGAGTGGCGGTCCTTTCGATGGTTCTCAGCGCGCATGCGGCGCGCAACAATTCCGCCGGGTGGCGGGCCCGGCGCAACGCGTCGGCCTGTTCGAGGTAGTGGGCGGCGAGGCCGCGGTCGACGAGCCTGCGGGCGATCGCGGCATCACGTATCTGTGGGTCCGCTTCGCGAATCCCGAGCCTTGCGGCCAGGCGTACGCTGACCAGCTGAGCATAAGGTGGACCAAGCAGATGCAGCCGCTTCGCACGTGCGACCAGGCCACCGCCGTTTCGGGCAAGCTGACGTTTGCCCATGAGCAGCGCCGGCGCCCGCGCCAACGGCGGGCCGAAGCGGCGGAATGCCCGCCAGGCGATGATCAGCGCGACGAGCAGGAGGCAAAGAGTCGCCGCGAGAAACGGCGGCTCGAACGCGAGCGTCAGCAGGTTCTGACTTCGACCTAGCCCGGCGGCGGTTAGGTCGAAGGTGATCGGCGAATTGCCATGATTGAGCGTCGCCGCGACGATGGCCGAGGCAAGCCTCGCGCGGCGCCCATCGGCAAGGGCGTAGTTATTCATGAGGTCCGGATCGGCCACGACGACGACCGGCCACAGGGAGGTATCGACATCGTCGCCGGAAGTATAATTCGAAGCCGCATCGAGCATCGGATAGTAGCCGTCGTCGTTGAGATAGCCGGCAAGCAGATCGCCCTGGTCGTCCCGCACGAGCGGGATCAACGTGGCCCAGTCGTCGCTGATTACCGATCCGGCTTCGATCGAGAGCACCGTCGCGGGATCGGCAGGGTTGCCCGCCAGCCCCATCCCGGACCAGCGCTTCCGCGGTGCGAGCCGGGCGGTTGCGTTTTCGAGCTGCTCGATCTCGCCGAGCCATTCCGGCGCCCCGGCACCGGCGAGGACGACCCAGCCCTGGGGAGCGTCGACCGTGGCGATCTGCTCGGCCGGTAACGCAAACCACTTTGGCAGAATCAGCAGCGTCGGGCCCAGGTGACGGCGCGAAGCGATGATTTCCGCGACCTCGGCACCGTCGGCACCGTGCTCCGGGGTGATCACGAGTAAGCCGCGATCGTCGAGCCTTGCCTCGCTGCGTGAGACCGAGACCGCATGTCCTTGCTCCTCGAGCAGGCGGGCGAGCCCGGCGAAACCGTTGATGCCGTTCGCGGCTGCGTGGGCTCCGCCGTTCCGGTCGCGGTTCCCGTCCCATCCAGCGCCGATCGCATAAAGCAGGAGCAGGAAAGCTGCCGCGCCGACCGCCAGCACGACCAGCAACGTGCGCGGGCTGAACGGAGAAGCGGCGCGACTCATGTCGCGCCCGGCGCGGCGAGCGCGAATTCGGCATAGGCTGCTCGCGCCGCGTGCCAGTCGTCGGCCGAAAGCCGGCGCAGCGCGAAGACGCTCCGCTCGACCCGCTCGGAAATGGTCGTGAAGGCTCCGCGGGCTGCATGCGACAGCGCGGGCAGTGCGGCGATCTCGCGCGCGGTGGTCGACGGATCGAGCCAGTCCGGCCGCGCCGCGGCGATCTGGTTTACACTGCGAATGAGCAACAAGTGCGTCGCTTCATCGTAACGGCCCTCGGCGGCGAGCCGGTCGGCGTCGTCCAGCAGAACGTGCGCTTCGCCAGAATCGGGCACCCAGTCGGAGGCTGGCTCGGCGGCGTCCTGGCCGCGGGCAAGATAAGGACCCAGCAGGCGCCAGGCGAGGTAAGCGAGAATTGCTGCCCCGACGCTTATGACGAGCCAAGTGAGGTACTGGCCGGAGACGCCGATGAGGCGGCCCAGGGCGCCCAGGGCATCGCCGACGGGGCTGAGAAGGCGACCGATGAATTCGAACAACTCGGTAAACCAGCCTGGGGGCTTCGGGGCCTCGGGTGGCTGGGTCGGGACGAACTGGATGTCACCGTCGGCACGCAGCGTCCGCCAGCCGCGTGCGAACGCGTCGGTGGCTTCGGCGCCGGCAATTTCCCCCTTGCCCGTCGTCACCTGGTCGTTGGTGGCATGTCCCGCGTGGCCGTGCAAGCGAGGGTGTCAGCCCCTCGGTCGCGCCTGGCGATAGGAGCCGAGCATGCGCAGTTCCTTGCAATGGAACGCCAACTCCTCGAGCGCGCGGTCCACCGCCGGATCGCCCGGCGCGCCCACGATGTCGGCATAAAACATCGTCGCCGAGAAGCTTGCGCCCTGCTGGTAGGATTCGAGCTTGGTCATGTTGACGCCGTTGGTCGCGAACCCACCCATCGCCTTATAAAGAGCAGCGGGGACGTTCTTCACTTCGAAAACGAAGGTCGTCATCGCCGTCTCGCCGGCGAGCGTGGCGGGATCGAGCGCCTCCTTCGCCAGCACGACGAAGCGTGTGGTATTGTCCTGGGCGTCCTCGACGCGGTCGGCGACCACGCGAAGACCGTATATTTCGGCGGCCAAAGCGGGAGCGATCGCGCAGAGGCGCGGATCGTCCGCCTCCTTGATCAGCGCCGCCGCGCCCGCTGTGTCGGCGTAGGCCATGGGAACGATGCCTCGCTCGCGCAGATAGCGGCGACATTGCCCAAGAGCCTGCGGGTGGCTGTATGCCGCGGTGTACGGACCCTCACCCAAGGCCATGACCGCGTAGCTGATCGGCAGGAAATGCTCGCCGACGATCGACAGGCCGCTGTCCGGCAGCAGGAAATGGATGTCGGCTACGCGCCCGTGCTGAGAGTTTTCGATCGGGATGATGGCACTTCCCGCCGTTTCCGTCGTCACCGCGTCGAGCGCATCCTCGAATGCGAAGCATGGCAGCGGAAAGCAATCGGACGCCCATTCGAGAGCCGCGCGGTGCGAATTCGCACCCGGCGCCCCCTGGAACGCAATCGCACAAGCGGGTGCGCCGGCTGCTGCGGCACGCATCTCTTCGACAAGCGCCAGGGCGGGAGCGGGGAAGCTATCCATGGGGCGCTGCGCGTAACGGCGCGACAGGCGGCGGACAAGTGACTATCGGACTTGCGCCCGCCCCCCCTCGACACTAGAGCGCTGCCAAAACCGGAAGACCTGGCAGAAAAACCCTTCGATGACCGATCGCTTCAATACCATCGCCGGCTGGATCCTTGGCGCGGCAATCGTCGCTCTCGGCCTTTCAATCGTGAGCAACTTGTATTTCCAGGCGAACAAGCCGCACAGACCGGATGAGATGGGCTACCCAATCGCGGGCGTAGTCGAAGAGGGCGCCGACGAAGGTCCGGTACTTGCGACCCTTCTGGCGACCGGCGATCCCGCCAAAGGCGAAGCGGCGTTCGCCAAGTGCATCTCGTGCCACACGATCGAACAGGGGGGAGCGAACGGTATCGGTCCGAACCTCTACGGCATCATGGGACAGCCGGTCGGCAAGCACGCCGCAGGGTTTGCTTACTCGAGCGACCTGGCGGGCTTCGGGGGTGAGTGGACTTACGAGGTTATGGATCCTTGGCTGGCCAGTCCGAAGCGTATGGTGCCTGGCACCAAAATGAGCTTCGCGGGACTAAGCAATCCGGAAGATCGCGCGAACATCATGCTCTACATGCTGCAGAACGGCGGCGGACCGCCGCTGCCCGAACCGCCCGCCGCCGAACCCGTGGAGGGCGCCGAGGGCGAGGCCACTGCGGCGGGTCCTGAGGAGACAGTGGACCAGGAAGCGGCCGGTGCGGTCGCTGCCGAGCAACCGGAAGACGACGCTCCGTCCGCGGCTCAGCCGGGCAGTAACTGAGCTGCCATTCCCGCTACGGCAGGGATTTCCGAGATCGTGCTTTCGAGGTGACCTTCGGTACCTCGCCGTAGGGGAGCCTCCTAGCTCCGCCCCTTAAACCCTTGCGCGACCACGTACCACTCAGACGAGCCCTTTCGGCTCGCCGGTGGCTTGGCATGTTTGACCACGCGGAAATGGCGCTTGAGCATTGTCAGCAGTTCGGCATCGGTACCGCCTGCAAGCACTTTGGCGACGAACGCGCCGCCTTCATCGAGAATATCGACCGCAAAATGCGCCGCCGCCTCGACGAGCCCCATAGTGCGCAAATGGTCGGTCTGCTTATGGCCGACGGTGTTGGAAGCCATGTCCGATAGGACGAGGTCCGGCGGCCCGTCGAGCGCGGCTTCGAGCAGGCCGGGGGCTGTGTCGGCCATGAAATCCAGCTGCAGGATCGTCACGCCTTCGAGTGGCTCGGTTTCCAGCAGATCGATCCCAACCACGCCCGCGCCCGGAGCGCGCCTGCGCACGACCTGACTCCAGCCGCCCGGGGCAATGCCCAAGTCGACGACTCGCTTGACCCCTTTGAGCAAGTTGAAGCGCTCATCGAGCTCGAGCAGTTTGTAGGCAGCGCGGCTGCGATAGCCCTCGGCCTTGGCTTGCTTCACGTAAGGGTCGTTGATCTGCCGCTCCAGCCACCGAACCGATGAGGCTGTACGTCCACGGCCTGTTTTCACTCGCCGATCGGCATCTTTTCCCGAGCGACTCATTCCCCGGCCTGCTTGATCCGTCTGAGTGCCGTCTGGGCCGCAAATCCTTCCGCGTCCGCCGCCATCAGGCCACGAAGAATGCCTTCGCGTATACCGCGGTCCGCAACGCCCAGGCGCGCGGCGGGCCAAAGATCGAGGATACCCTCGAGAATCGCACACCCGGCCACGACGAGGTCCGCGCGCTCGTTACCGATGCACGGCAGCTGTCGCCGTTCCTGCGGCGACATACCTGAAAGACGCTTCGCGATATCGCGCATCGAGCTGGACGGAACTATCAAGCCGTCCACCGCCTTGCGGTCGTAATGTGGCAAATCGAGATGAAGGCTTGCCAGCGTCGTCACCGTGCCGCTGGTGCCGAGGAGGCGCAGGTTCGGTTCGCGGCGCGGCGCGACACGTTCGGCGAACTCGGCAAAACTCTCGGCCACCACGCGACGCATCCGGGCATATCGCGCCAGGCGAGCCGGTTCGTCGCCTTCGCCGGTTCCGTCCGCTTTGCCGCCAACGACCTCAGTCAACGAGACGACGCCCCAGGGAACACTGTGCCAATCGACGATCCGCGGTACCGCGGCGCCGGGCTCGATGAGCACAAGTTCGGTCGACCCGCCGCCGATGTCGAAGATGACCGCGGGTCCGATTCCGTCCTCCAGCAGGATGTGGCACCCGAGTACGGCCAGCCGGGCCTCCTCTTGAGCGGAGATTACATCCAGCCGGATTCCGGTCTCTTGCTGCACCCGTTCGATGAACTCGGCGCCATTGCTGGCGCGGCGGCAAGCCTCTGTTGCGACCGACCGCGCGAGGCGGACGTTGCGGCGGCGGAGCTTGTCGGAGCATATCTTGAGCGCTCCGACAGTCCGGTCCATCGCCGCCTCGCTGAGGTGGCCATTCTGGGCGAGTCCCTCACCCAGGCGCACGACGCGGCTGAATGCATCGATCACCACGAAGTTTGCGTCCGCAGGCCGGGCAATCAGAAGACGGCAATTGTTGGTGCCTAGATCGATCGCGGCATAGGCCTGTCTCGGGGCGTAGTGAGCCCGATGCTCCGGCATCGTGCGCGGGAAGTCATCAGATGCGGCTCCCCTGGGCTGCTTTTCGCCGGCTGGGACGGAGTGGGCCGGCTGGGAAAAGGCCGCCTGCGGTTGGCCGCCTTGTCCCGCGGCACTCCGCCGCTCGCCCGACGGATTGAAATCCGCCATCGTATCAAAGACTTTCTATTCGTTTCACCCGCTCAAGGCGGAACCTGGCCAGAGGCTAGCGAAAGCGGGGCCCTGCGGCAAGTTCGCTCCCGTTCGCAGCTTGACGCGAGGCCCGGCCCTATCTAGAGCGCCGCTCCGCACTGCCCCGTCGTCTAATGGTAAGACAACGGACTCTGACTCCGTTTATCGAGGTTCGAATCCTCGCGGGGCATCCACCACCCGACCCGTCGGCTTTTCATCGGCGTGCTCACGTCCTAGGTGGCGTGAAGGAACGCGGGGAGAGATGCGTGAGCGATACCGATAAGCCCGGCGGCGGCGACCGCGAGATCGACGAACGCAAATTTTACGGTGCGGAGCAAGAAGCCGGCTTCGCTGAATCCGCCCCGACCGACACTCCGCAGACTCGTCATCCAGCCTACCGGCTGGCCTTTCGCGACACCGATTTCCTGCTGCGGGACGAGCTACGGCCTGTGCGATTCCAGCTCGAGCTGCTCAAACCGGAGATGCTTCTCGACGAGGCGCGCGTCGGCTCGACGCTGGTGATGTACGGTTCTGCGCGCATCCCCCCTCCCGAATCGGTCGAAGTGGCACTCGAAGGAGCGAAGGAGTTGCCCGTCGAACAGAGGCTCGTGATCGAGCGGCTGGCCGAGAAGGCGAAATACTACGCTGAAGCCTACAAGCTGGCGCGGCTGGTTGGCGAGATGGCGATCATCGAGAACGGCAAGCGGCAGTTCGTGGTCTGCTCGGGCGGCGGCCCGTCGATCATGGAAGCGGCTAACCGGGGAGCCTCCGACGCTGGGGCCGAGTCGATCGGGCTCAACATCGTGCTGCCGCACGAGCAGGCGCCGAACCCCTTCGTCACGCCGTATCTCTCGTTCCAGTTCCACTACTTCGCTCTGCGCAAGATGCACTTCCTGATGCGCGCGCGGGCGGTGGCGGTGTTCCCGGGAGGGTTCGGCACTTTCGACGAAATGTTCGAGCTGCTGACCCTGATCCAGACCGGCAAGATGAAGCCGATCCCGGTCCTGCTGTTCGGCAAGGATTTCTGGACCCGGGTGATCGATTTCGGCGCGCTGGCACGAGAGGGCACCATCTCGCCCGAGGATCTCGAGCTGTTCACTTGGTGCGAGACGGCGGAAGAGGCCTGGGGGCACATCGCCGATTTCTACAAGATAGACCGGAATCCCGCCCGCGAGCGCTAACGAACCGCCTGATGTCCCATCGGGCCGTGCCCTTCGCCGAAGCCGGGGGCAGCGAGAAGGGCGGTGCGAACGAATTCGCGGGCTTTGCCCACGGCATTGGCGAGTTCCAGCCCTTGCCCCAGGAAAGTTGCGATCGCGCTCGACAGTGTGCAGCCCGTGCCGTGAGTGTGGCGCGTATCTACCCGCTCGTGATTGAATACCCACTCTGCCCGATGACCTTCGGGTGATCGAGCGTAGAGGCAATCGAAAACCAGGTTGTCGGTGGGAACTTCGCGGCCGTTCGAATAGCGGATTGTTCCGCCGGTCCAATGCCCGCCTTTGGCGAGAACAGCCTTTGCTTCGAACGCGTCCATCAGTTGCTCGGCGGCATCGCTCATGGCCATCTCGTCACCCGCCCGAAAGCCGCTCAAAGCTTCGAGTTCCGGCAGGTTGGGGGTGACGAGTGTCGCCAACCTGAGCAGTCGCCTGAAGGCGACCACTGTCGCTTCATCCGCCAATACAGCGCCGCTGGTGGCGACCATCACCGGGTCAAAGACCACCGGCACGTCAAGCCTCTCAAGCCGGTCGGCGACCGCATGGGCGATCTCCGGCGATCCGAGCATTCCGATCTTTACCGCGTCCGCGCCGATGTCGCTCAGGCAAGCGTCGATCTGCGCGGCGACCATGTCGGCCGGTAGAGCTTCGACGGCAGTGACCCCGAGCGTGTTCTGCGCGGTCACCGCGGTGATCGCGGTCATCGCGTAGCCGCCGAGCATCGTGATCGTCTTGATGTCGGCCTGGATTCCCGCACCCCCGGAGCTGTCGGAGCCGGCGATTGCGAGGATGCGGGGAGGGGAAGTCATCGAATCCCCACCTTCGTCATTCCCGCGAAAGCGGGAACCCAGCGCACAACAAGGCGTGCGCAGCGCTCGACCGCCCTGGGTCCCCGCTTTCGCGCTGATGACGAATTAAGAAAGAAAGGAGCGTGCAATCACCCACCTTTATACCGCCGCTCGGTCGAAGCAGCGTGCTTCTCCAGAAGCTTCCTCGCGCGTGTCGGGCGGTCGACCAA
>Ga0079224_100015585_pt1 | contig 10648 bp, 9 predicted proteins | sample Stecom2015_FD_80414 | JGI IMG/M metagenome (GOLD analysis project Ga0079224, IMG submission 80414) | Agricultural soil microbial communities from Utah to study Nitrogen management - Steer compost 2015 | ecosystem: Environmental > Terrestrial > Soil > Agricultural land | place: USA: Utah...
CCGGTGTCGGCGCGGGCCGCGGCGTCGGCCGCGCCGCCCCTGCCCACCGGGCGGGCGCGCCGGCCGCGGGTGGCCTCCAGTCTCGGTTCCAGGCGGGCCACCTCCCGCGAGCCCATCCGTGTGACGAGGCCGGGCAGCAGGCCGCGCACCAGTTGCACGGCGGGCAGCCACCGCTGCCCGTACACGTGCGCCGAGCGGCGGGCGATCCCGGAGACGAGGGCGTCGACCGCGCCCGGCAGCGGATAGGTGCGGTTGAGGGGCCAGGGCAGCCGGGCGCGCAGGTCCCGCAGCACCTCGTCCTCGTCGGCGCCCCGCACCATGTCGGTGTCGGTCCAGCTGAGGTAGGCGACGCCGACGTCGACCCCCCGGTGGGCGACCTCGACCCGCAGTGCGTGCGCGAACGCCTCCACCCCGGACTTGCTGGCGCAGTAGGCGGCCATCATGGGGGCAGGGGTCAGCGCCGCCAGCGAGGCGATCTGCAGCAGGTAGCCCCGGCTGCGCAGCAGCGCGGGCAGGAAGGCGCGCGCGGTGGCCACGCTGCCCAGCAGGTTCACCTCGATGACGCGGTCGAAGAAGACCGGGTCGGAGTCGGCGAACGGGCCGCCCACGGCGATCCCGGCGTTGGCGACCACGACGTCGACCCGCCCGTACCGCTCCTCGATGGCGCGCGCCGCGTCGCCGACCGCCTTGCGGTCGGTGACGTCGGCCGTCCAGGCGCCGGCGGCGGGGCCGCACGCCGCGGCGGTGGCAGCCAGCTCCTCCGGTTCCAGGCCGACCAGCGCCACGCGGGCCCCGCGGGCGGCGAGCCGCTGCGCCAGCAGCGCGCCCACGCCGCGGGCGGCGCCGGTGACCACCGCGACCTTGCCGTCCAGGGAGTGCTTCCGGCTCATCCGGCCTCCTTCAGCGGGGAAGCCGTCCCGTCGGCCGTGCCGGGGGCGGTCAGGTGGGCATGGACGAGTTCCCGCACCACCTCGCAGACGCGTTCGGGGGCCTCCAGCGGTGTCATGTGGCCGACGCCGGGCAGCAGGACGAGGTCCTCGCAGGAGGGCAGTTCCTCGGCGAGCCGGTGGGCGTGCAGGGGAGGGGTGAGCCGGTCGGCGGTTCCGGCCAGGACGCGGGTGGGCACGTCGAGGTGGTGCAGCGATCCGGACAGGTCGAGGGTCATCAGTACCGAGCCCCAGCGGGCGCGCGGCACCGGCCGGCAGGCGTGCACGACGCGTACGCACAGGTCCACCATGTCCGCCGGGGCGTCGGCGGCCATGGTGACGTAGCGCAGTCCGGCGCGGGTGAGCGGGGTGATCGGTCCCAGGGGCAAGGGCGCGGCGAGCAGGGCGCGGTGCAGGGCCGAACGCAGCCGGGAGGGGCCGCCCATGACGCGGGCGGCGGGCACCAGTTCGCGGCTGCCGGTGCTGGCCAGCAGCGCCGCGGCGACCCGGGTGCGGAACTCGGGGCGGTCGGCGGCGGCCATGATCGTCATGCCGCCCATGCTGTGGCCCGCGACGACGGCCCGGGTGCCGCGGCGCACCGTCGCCCGCAGCACCGCGCACAGGTCGTCGGCCAGGGCGGTGGTGCTGTAGCCGCCGCGGCGTGGGGTCTCGCTGCGGCCGTGTCCGCGCTGGTCGTAGAGGACGACCCGGAGGTCCGGCCCCAGGGCGCGCAGCACGGGCGTCCAGAACAGGGTGGAGCAGGTCCAGCCGTGGCTGAGGACCACGGTGGGGGCGTCGTCGGGGCCGTGGACCTCGGCGTGCAGCATGGTGCCGTCGGCGGAGCGCACGCGCAGCACGTCGGCGGGCCGCGGGGGGGTCAGCGTCTCGGAGTGTTTCAACGCACTGCCTCCGGTGCGGTCGTGGCGGGCAGGGAGTCGGGGGTGCGGGCGGGGACCGTGGTGTACTCGGAGAGGTCGATCCGGCGGGTGGCGGAGCGGAAGCTCAGGGTGGAGCCGGGCCACAGCGTGGTGTTGCGGCCGCGGGAGTCCAGGTACCAGCTGGCGCAGCCGCCGAGGGCCCACACGGTGCGTCGCATGCGCGCCTGGAGCCGGTCGTTCCAGGCGTCCTGGGCCTCGCGGCGGGGTTCGAGCGCGGCGATGCGCGCCGAGTCGAGGTGGCGCAGCGCGTCCATGATGTAGTTCACCTGGGACTCGATCATGTAGATCATCGAGGTGTGGCCCAGGCCGGTGTTGGGGCCCACGATGAGGAAGAGGTTGGGGAACCCGGCGACCGTGGTGCCGCGCAGCGCGCTCATGCCGTCCTGCCACGCGTCGGCCAGGGAGCGGCCCGCGGCGTCGTGGATGCGGGTGGCGATCGGCAGGTCGGTGACGTGGAAGCCGGTGGCGAAGACGATCGCGTCGGCGTCGCGGCGGGTGCCGTCGGAGGCGACGAGCGTGGTGCCGCGCACCTCGGCCAGGCCCGAGGCGACCACGTCGACGTTGGGGCGGGTCAGGGCCGGGTAGTAGTCGTTGGACAGCAGGATGCGCTTGCAGCCCATGACGTAGTCGGGGGTGAGCTTGGCGCGCAGGTCGGGGTCGCGCACCGCGCGGCGCAGGTGGGCGCGGGCGACGACGGTGGCGGCTCTGAGCAGGGCGGGGTGGCGCACGAACGCGCCGACGGTGGACTCGCGGGTGAGGTAGACGCCCGCGCGGGCGAGTTTCTGGACCGCCGGGACGGTGCGGAACAGCCACCGCTCCAGTCCGGTGATGGCGCGGTCGGCGCGCGGCATCACCCAGGCGGGGGTGCGTTGGAAGACGACGAGGCGCTCCACCGCGGGTTGGATGGCGGGGATGATCTGGATGGCCGAGGCGCCGGTGCCGACGACCGCCACGCGTTGTCCGGTGAGGTCGTAGTCGTGGTTCCAGCGGCTGGAGTGGAACACCTCGCCGGGGAAGCCGTCCAGGCCGGGCAGGTCGGGGATGGTGGGGTCGGCGAGGGCTCCGGCGGCGCTGACCAGGACGTCGCAGGTGAGGGTGGTGCCGCTGGTGTGGACCGTCCAGCGCAGGCGGTGGGCGTCCCAGCGGGCCTGGAGCACTTCGTGTCCGGTGCGGATGTGGGGGCGCAGCCCGAACCGGTCGGTCACGTCCTCCAGGTAGGCGCGGATGTGCGGCTGCCCGGAGAAGCTGCGCGGCCAGTGCGGGTTGGGGGCGAAGGAGAACGAGTACAGGTGGGAGGGGACGTCGCAGGCGCATCCGGGATAGGTGTTGTCACGCCAGGTTCCACCGACGTCGCCGGCGCGTTCCAGGATGACGAAGTCGGTCTGGCCCGCCTGGCGGAGGCGGACGCCCAGCCCGATCCCGCCGAATCCCGATCCGATGATCGCGATCCGCACGTGGGGCGCTGCGGGCGCTGCCGTGGAGCCCATAGCACTACCTCTCATCGTTGGCTATTGAACCAATGGCTGTTGGTAATGTTTGAGCGTAAACCATGACAATGGACATTGGAAGATTTGGATCACTCTTCCCGGAGGCCCGGGTCACAGCCGGTCGAGGAGTTCGGTCTTCTTGGCCTGGAACTCCTCCTCGGTGAGCAGGCCCTCGTCACGCAGCCGCCCCAGCTCCCGGATGCGGTCGTAGACCGTCTTCTCCGCCGCGGACGGGACCGGGGCGTCGGTCCCCGCACCGAGCTGACCGGGCCCCTCGGCCCCCGCGGTGAGCGGGGCCGGAGCCGCGGACTCCCGGGCCCACAGGTACGCCGTCACGGTCGCCGCCATCAGCAGCATGCGGCCCTCCTCCTTGCGGGAGGAGTCGGTCAGCAGGCAGTTCAGGTCCTTGCCCGGCTTGGTGACGGGGGTGCTTCCGGAGTCGTGCGTCACGACCCGCAGGTAGGCCTCGTTCCATCCGTCCGAGGGCGTCCACTCGACGCTGCGGATCGTCGGGAGGGGAAACTCCCGGCGCTGGTTCTTGCGCTTGCGGGAGCCCGCCGCCCACCCCGACCACACCAGGCGCACCGTCTCACCGTCGAAGAAGGCCGTGCCCTCGGCGACCTGGACGTGCAGCGGGAGCGGGGGGACCAGGCGCGTGGCCAGCTGCTCCGCGGGGACGGGGTCCGTGCCGCGCGCGGTTTCGGCGGCGGCGGAGAACTGGTCGGCGTAGTACTCGGCGAGCAGTTCGGTCCGGGAGTCCCCGGTCAGCACGAACGGGTGGCCCCTGCCGGTCAGGGCCGCCCCGACCGCGGAGAAGGGGTCGACGCGGTCGTGCAGCCGCAGCTGGAGCCGCCAGCTCTTCCCCCGCACCCCGCAGGGGGTGAACTCGACCTGGGAGAGGGCTGCCACGGGCAGGTGGCACTGGCCGAGAGCGGTCAGGAACGGATCGGCGCGCCACCCCGTGCGGTAGTGGATGGAGATGGTCTCCCCGTCGAACCGCCAGACTCCCTGGTGTCCCTGCAATTCGTCCATCCGGTAATTCTAAAGAACACACCAAGGAGTGCGGGCGCCGCGCGCCCCGGGCCCGCCGCCCCGGCACCGGGCCCGGAGCCGTGTCGTGTCGCCGGTCGGTGGACCGGCGACACGACACGGCGGTCAGGGGGTGGCCCCGCCGACGAGGTCGCCCGAGGGCTGCTCGAACTGGGTCCGGTACAGCTGCGCGTAACGGCCGTTGGCGGCCAGCAGTTCGGCGTGCGTGCCGCGTTCCACGATCCGCCCCGCCTCGACCACCAGGATGAGGTCGGCCGCCTGGACGGTGGACAGCCGGTGCGCGATCACCAGGGCGGTGCGCCCCTCCAGCGCCTCGGTGAGCGCCTCCTGCACCTGTGCCTCCGAGTCGGAGTCCAGGTGCGCGGTGGCCTCGTCCAGGATCACCACCCGGGGCCGCGCCAGCAGCAGCCGCGCGATGGTCAGCCGCTGGCGCTCACCGCCGGAGAAGCGGTAGCCGCGTTCGCCCACCACCGTGTCCAGTCCGTCGGGCAGGGACGCGATCAGTTCGGCGATCCGGGCCCGCCGCAGCGCCTCCCACAGCTCCTCCTCGTCGGCCTCGGGGCGGGCCAGCAGCAGGTTGCCCCGGACCGTGTCGTGGAACAGGTGCCCGTCCTGGGTGACCATGCCCAGGGTGGCGCGCAGCGAGGCGAACGACAGGTCCCGCACGTCGACCCCGGACAGCCGCACCGCGCCCTCGTCGACGTCGTACAGGCGCGGCAGCAGCTGCGCGATCGTCGACTTGCCCGCGCCCGAGGAGCCCACCAGGGCCACCAGCTGCCCCGGTTCGGCGCGGAACGACACCCCGTGCAGCACCTCCTCGCCGCCGCGCGCGTCCAGCCGCGCCACCTCCTCCAGCGAGGCCAGCGACACCTTCTCGGGCGCCGGGTAGGCGAAGCGCACCCCGTCGAACTCCACCGACACCGGACCGTCGGGCACCTCGCGGGCGTCCGCGCGCTCCCGGATCAGCGGTTGCAGGTCCAGCACCTCGAAGACCCGCTCGAAGCTCACCAGCGCGCTCATCACCTCCACGCGCGCGTTGGCCAGGGCGGTCAGCGGCGCGTACAGGCGGGTCAGCAGCAGCGCCAGCGCCACCACCGAGCCCGGGTCCAGTTGGCCGCGCAGCGCGTGGAACCCGCCCAGCCCGTAGACCAGTGCCAGGGCCAGCGCGGAGACCAGCGTCAGCGCGGTGAAGAACACGTGTTGCAGCATGGCGCGGCGCACACCGATGTCGTGCACCCGCCCGGCGCGCACGGCGAACTCCGCCGACTCCTGCTCGGGACGGCCGAACAGCTTGACCAGGGTCGCCCCCGGCGCGGAGAAGCGCTCGGCCATCTGCGTGCTCATCGCGGAGTTGTGGTCGGCCGCCTCCCGCTCCAGGCGGGCCAGCCGGGAGCCCATGCGGCGCGCGGGCAGCACGAAGACCGGCAGCAGCGCCAGCGACAGCAGGGTGACCTGCCAGGACAGCCCCACCATCACCACCAGCGTCAGGGTGAGCGTCACCAGGTTGCCCACCACCCCCGACAGGGTGTCGCTGAACGCCCGCTGCGCCCCGATGACGTCGTTGTTCAGCCGGCTGACCAGGGCTCCGGTGCGGGTGCGGGTGAAGAACGCCACCGGCATGCGCTGCACGTGGTCGAACACGGCGGTGCGCAGCTGCAGGATGAGCCCCTCGCCGATACGCGCCGACAGCCACCGCGTGGCCAGGCCGACCCCCGCCTCGGCCAGGGCGATGACGGCGATGAGCACCGCCAGCCCCACGACGAGGCCGGCCTCGGCGCCGCCGACGATGCCGTCGATCACCCGGCCCGCCAGCACCGGTGTGGCCACCGCCAGCACCGAGCCGACCACGCTGCACACCAGGAACCAGACCAGCTTGGCCGTGTGGGGGCGGGCGAAGCGGCCGATGCGCCGCAGCGTGGCTGCGGACAGCGGACGCCGCTCGTCGGGGGCGTGCGCGGTGCGGTACAGCGTGTGCCAGGCGGTCATCTCCATGCTCATACGGTGGTCACCGGCCTTTCGGGGTAGGGCAGAGGAGGTGGCGCGGCCGTGCGCGGCACCCGACGGGACGGAGCCTAGGAGCTCAACTTTGGTTGAGGTCAAACTCGCGAGGAGGGCGAACCCGGGGTACAGGTTTTGCCGCCGCTTGGAATCGAACAGGTGTACGATAGCAGTGGTGGCCGGAGAGTGCCCCGTGGTCGGACCCGTCCTGTGGACAGGGGACGCGGGTGCGGTCGACGGCCACGACCGAGGACAGCGCCCCCCGTCAGAGACGACGGAAGGAAGGCCGCCGTGTCACCGTCCCGCGCCGCCGCGACCGGCCACCGGAACCGCCGCGCGGCCGACCTGGCCGTCGAGACCTCCGGCCTGGCCAAGACCTTCGGGAGCACCCGCGCCGTCGACGGCGTCGACCTGCGGATCGCGGCCGGGGGCGTGTACGGCGTCCTGGGGCCCAACGGCGCGGGCAAGACCACCGTCATCCGCATGCTCGCCACCCTGCTGCGCCCCGACCGCGGATGGGCCCGGGTGTTCGGCCACGACGTGGTGCGCGAGGCCGACGCCGTGCGCTCCAGGGTGAGCCTGACCGGCCAGTTCGCCTCGGTGGACGAGGACCTCACCGGCACCGAGAACCTCGTCATGCTGGCCCGGCTCCTCGGCTACCCCCGGGCCGACGCCAGGGCGCGGGCTCGCGAGCTGCTGACGGCCTTCGACCTCGCCGAGGCGGCCGGAAAGCAGGTCAAGACCTACTCCGGCGGCATGCGGCGGCGCCTCGACATCGCCGCGAGCATCGTGGTCACCCCGGAGCTCCTCTTCCTCGACGAGCCCACCACCGGGTTGGACCCGCGCAGCCGCAACCAGGTCTGGGACATCGTGCGCGCCCTGGTCGCCCAGGGCACCTCGGTGCTGCTCACCACCCAGTACCTGGACGAGGCCGACCAGCTGGCCGACCGGATCGCGGTGATCGACCGCGGCCGCGTCGTCGCCGAGGGCAGCCCCGGCGAGCTCAAGGCGTCGGTGGGCACGGGCACCCTGCACGTGCGCCTGCACGACCCCGCACGGCGCGGTGACGCCCGGCAGCTGCTCGGCGCGGTGCTGGACGAGCCGGTGCACGAGGAGCCCGACCCCGCGGCGCTGTCCGCCCGGGTCTTCGACCCCGCCCTGGTGGCCCGCGCCCTGGCGGAGCTGACCGCCGCCGGGCTCGCCGTCACCCACTTCTCCCTGGGGCGGCCCAGCCTCGACGAGGTGTTCCTGGCGCTGACCGGCCGCTCCGCAGACACCCACGACACCCGTGAGGAGACGGCATGACCGCCACGACCGCCCGGCCCCGCTCCGGGATCGACGAGAGGCTGCGCACCGCGCTGACGCGCCGCGCCCGGCCGCCGCGCCCCGGCCCGGTGACCGCGTCGCTGGTCTTCGGGTGGCGGGCGCTGCTGAAGATCAAGCACGTGCCCGAGCAGCTGTTCGACGTCACCGTCTTCCCGGTGCTGTTCCTGCTGATGTTCACCTTCCTGTTCGGCGGCGCGCTGGCGGGCTCCCCGCGCGTCTACATCCAGACCCTGCTGCCGGGCATCCTGGTCATGAACGTCGTCATGATCACCATGTACACCGCCCTGACCCTCAACACCGACATCCAGAAGGGGATCTTCGACCGGATCCGGTCGCTGCCGCTGTGGCGGCCCGCCGCGCTGGCGGGGGCGCTGCTGGGCGACGCGGTCCGCTACACCGTCGCCTCGGCGATCGTCGTGGTGCTCGGGCTGGCCCTGGGGTTCCGCCCGCAGGGCGGCGCGGTCGGCGTGCTGGCGGCCGTGGCGGTGCTCGTGGCGTTCTGCTACAGCCTCTCCTGGCTGTGGACCGTGCTGGGCCTGGTGCTGCGCAGCCCCAACGCGGTCATGAGCGTGAGCATGATGGTGCTGTTCCCCGGGACGTTCCTGACCAACGTCTTCGTGGACCCGGCCACCATGCCCGACTGGCTGCGCGTGTTCGTCGAGGCCAACCCGATCACGCACGTGGTCACGGCGGTGCGCGGCCTGGTGCACGGCTCGGCCGCCGTGGCCCAGGTCGCCCTGGTGTTCGCCGAGTGCGCGGTGCTGGTCGGGGTGTTCGCGCCGCTCACCCTGTACCTGTACAACACCCGGAACTGAGCGGCGGGGCCGCGTTCACGCCGGGACGGCCATGATCTGCCGCACGCACCGGGACGGCAGCGCCACCCCGGTGCGGATCACGGTGCGCAGCGGTGGGGAGGCGGTGAACAGGCCCTGCTCCTCGGCGGTGGCCACCAGCAGGTCGAAGGGGCCGAAGGGGAGGTCGTAGACGGCCAGGCGGCCCCCGGGGCGCAGCACCCGCGCCAGTTCCGGGACGGCTCCGGCGGGGTCGTCCCAGTGGTGGGCGCTGAACGAGGTGACGACCAGGTCGAAGGAGCCGTCGGCGAAGGGCAGGTCGGTGACGTCGCCGAGCCGCGCGGCCACCCGGTCGCCGAAGGCCGCGGCGTTGCGCTGTGCGGCGGCGACCATGTCCGCCGACAGGTCGAGTCCGGTGACGTGCAGGTCCGGGCGGAGCCGGGCGGTCTCGACCGGCAGGACGCCGGGGCCGGTGCCCACGTCGAGCACCGCGCCGCCGTGGGGGGCCAGAGCGGCGACGTCCTCGGCGATCCGCCGGTAGCCGCCGCGAGCCAGTCCTCGGGCCGCGCGGTCGTAGAGCCGGCTGCCTCTGCCGTGGAAGAGGCGTTCCACGCTCCGGTGGATGAGGGAGTGCACGGGAATCCCACCCTTCAGAAAAGTTGTGTCATGCAACTGTTTGGATCGTAGGGAAGAAAGTTGTTTGACGCAACTGTCTGGAGGATGGGATCCTCGTGGAGATGGAGACGACACCGGCACAGCGGCTGCACCGGGCGCTGATGGACCTGCTGCGCCTGTCCGGCCTGCTCCAGAACGACCAGCAGGTCCTCGGCCACCCCGTGTCGCTGTCCCAGTCCTTCGCCCTGGACGAACTGGACCCCGCCGCCCCTCCGCCGTCCCAGCAGGAACTGGCCGAACGGTTGGGCCTGGAGAAGAGCACCGTCAGCCGCCTGGTCGCCGACCTGGAACGCAAGGGCCTGCTGCACCGCGAACGCGACCCCGCCAACCGGCGGACCTACCGGCTGCGCCTCACCGAACGGGGCCGCCAGGTCCGCGCCCACCTCGCCGAACTGTTCCAGCAGCGCTACGACCTGTGGAGCGCGGCCATGACCCCCGGTGAACGCGACGCCCTGCTGCACGGCCTGTCCGCCCTGCTGCGCGCCGTCCGCGACAACCCGCCGCCCCCGGTGAGGCCCCGCAACCCCCGAGGACCGCACACCCAGGGAGGAGCACCACCGTGGAGCAGCCCGACCTCCGCCCACCGCCCACCGGTCTGAGCCGCCTGCTGTTCCGGCTGCCCGTCCACCTGTACCGCGCCCGCCTGGGCTGGCTGTTCGGCCGCCGGCTGCTGATGCTCACCCACACCGGCCGCGTCTCCGGCCGGAAACGCCGGACGGTCGTCGAGGTCGTCGAGTACGACCCCGCCACCGGCGCCCACACCGTCTGCTCCGGCTTCGGCCCCCGGGCGGACTGGTACCGCAACCTCGTCGCCACCCCCGAGGCCGCCATCCAGGTGGGCGTCCGCACGATCCCGGTCACCGCCGTGCCGCTGCCGGTCGACGAGGCCCAGCAGGTGCTGGCGCGCTACGCGCGCCGCCACCCCCGGGCGGCGCGGGCCCTCGGCCGCTTCATCGGGCTGCGGCTGGACGGCTCCGAGGCCGACAGCCGCCGCGCCGCCCGGCACCTGCCCCTCCTGCGCCTCGTCCCCCGGCGCTGACCGCGGCGGACGGCGGGGGAAGGGCCTGCGCGGACGGCGACGACCCCCGGGGGCCGACGACCGGGCGGGTGCGCCGCAGGCCGGCCCGGCCTGCGGCGGGGCGGACCGAAGGCTCCCGGGCACCCCGCAGACGCCGTCGGCGGGGCCGAACCCCTCTCAGCGGAACCGCCAGCGGGTCTGCCCGTACTCCTCGCCCCGGCTGAACCCGAAGACGGTGGCGGGAGCGAGCCGGTAGACCAGGGCCGTGCCGCCGCCGCTGCGGAAGAAGCCGTCCGCCACGTCGAAACGCCACGGCGCGCCGTACTTCGTCTCGAAGGACGCGGCGACGAACCGCAGCGCCGCGTCGTCGGTGAGCCGCACGGCCTCGCCCTCGACCACCAGGTCCAGTCCCCGGCCGAGCGAGTTGCAGCCCGTGGTC
>Ga0079224_100015586_pt1 | contig 10648 bp, 7 predicted proteins | sample Stecom2015_FD_80414 | JGI IMG/M metagenome (GOLD analysis project Ga0079224, IMG submission 80414) | Agricultural soil microbial communities from Utah to study Nitrogen management - Steer compost 2015 | ecosystem: Environmental > Terrestrial > Soil > Agricultural land | place: USA: Utah...
AAAGCGAGTAAAAAGTATGCAGAAGTTAACAAATATAGCGATTCTATGGCTGTTATTCAGTTGTGGCGTTTATGCCCAAGAAAACGAATTTAACGCCAATTTTAATGACGAGTTCTTGCAGCAAGTCGCCGAACTCCGTGATGCCGCCTTAAGCAATGGTTTAGCTTATGCCATCACAGAATCACTAACCACCGAAGTAGGCGCACGCTTGGCCGGTACTCCCGGGGATGCCAAAGCAGTGGCTTGGGCACAGGCAAAATTTAAAGAATTGGGTTTTGATCGCATTACCAGTGAGCCGGTGCCGGTTAAACGCTGGACTCGAGGAATAGAAACCGCAGAAATCATCAGTCCTTACCAACACCAGCTGGCAATAACGGCTTTAGGCCGCACCAATCCAACTCCTGCTGATGGCATTAGCGGTGAGGTGGTTCATTTTGCTACCTTGGCCGATTTACAGGCCGCGGATAAATCCGAAGTGGCTGGGAAAATCACTTTTATCAGCCAACGAATGGAACGTCATAAAGATGGCTCGGGTTATGGTAAAGCGGTCAGCGCCCGTGGCTTAAGTGCACAAGTAACGGCTGAAAAGGGTGGTATTGCCGCCATTATTCGCTCCATCGGCACTGACAATAACCGCACGCCACATACCGGTGCGGCCAGCTATGATGTACACATCCCTTCGGTACCGGCCGGCGCCATTTCTAATCCGGATGCTGATTTGTTGCTTAACGTGTTAAAGAGAAATAAGCCGGTGACCGTAAAGGTGACGTTAACTTCTCATTGGGACGGTGACTATACGTCACAGAATGTTATTGGTGACATGTTGGGTTCTGAAAAGCCTGAGGAATACATTGTTATCGGTTGTCACTTAGATTCATGGGATTTGGGTACCGGTGCCATAGATGATGCTTCCGGTTGTGGTATCACAATGGCCGCTGCGAAACTTATCAAAGACACAATCGGACCGTTAAAGCGTACTATCCGGGTGGTTCTTTGGGCCAATGAAGAATATGGCTTATCAGGCGCTATCGCTTATCATGACGCCCATAAAAATGAGTTAAAGCAGCATATATTGGGTGGCGAGTCAGATTTTGGTGCCGGTGAAATTTATGCCTTAGGAACACGGGTTGCAGAATCAGCCCTACCCACTATTAATACCATGATGACCTTATTAAAGCCACTGGGTATCGAATATGCCGGCAATCAGGGTAGCTCTGCGCCTGATATTATTCCGCTACGACGCGCTGGAATGGCGGTGTTTGGCTTAAAACAAGATGGTACCGATTACTTTGATTACCACCATACCGCTAACGATACCTTGGATAAGGTTGATCCTAAATCTTTGGCACAAAATGTGGCCGCTTGGATCGTGGTCGCCGCACTGGCAGCGGAAGCAGATCATGATTTTGGTTTTGGCTTAAGTGACAAAGTAGAATAGTATCGGCTTATTATAAAAAGATTAGCCCGCCTAGCGGGCTTTTTTATGCTTAAGATATGACTTTCGACAGGCGCGGTTTGGCCCTGAATCGTTTACAATTCTTAGTATTAAAAAAGAGGATGTTTTGTGAATCAACAAATTTTAACGAGAACAGTCCGTGTACTTGCGGCTGTTATTACTCCACTTTTACCGTTAATACAATTTTCTGATGATAAGTAAGCAACAAAATGATTCCGATATGGAATCACTGCAGCCGGCCTATTTGCGTGTTATTCGATTCATTGGTTTGTTTGTTTGTGTGATAATTTCTACGGCATTAAGTTTTGTTTTTTGGGTGCTGTTTTCAATGGCTTGGTATTTTACTGCTTTGGTTTGGGTGTCTTTATTTATTAGCTTGTCTTTAGTATTGAGTGGTTATTTAAGGCATTGGTATAAAAATTACAGCTATCAGTTAGATGATGTTCGTTTGGCTATTAAGCGCGGGGTTTTTTGGCGACATCACATTTCAGTGCCGATTAGTCGTGTACAACATGTGGATGTGAACAGTGGGCCACTGGATCGCCGTTATGATTTAGCCAAATTAGTGGTGAATACCGCCGGTACACATCATGCGCAGACCAGTCTGCCTGGATTATCGCTGGCTCAGGCTCATGAATTACGGGACCAACTGCTGGCTGTGCAACAGGGTGATACGGTTTGAGTGAGTCTAAAGTGAAGCAACCTGAAGAATCAAAACCGAATGAACATCAGCCTGATTTAAAAAAGTCTGATTTAAAAACCGAGGGTTATCGCCTGGCACGGGTGTCGCCGATATTTCTGTTTATTGAAGCCGCGAAAAAAAGTATTTTTCCTTTAGTGGCGACTTATTTCGGTACCAGTGGTGGCTTACAAGATCGCATCTTTATCGGCATTGCGGTTTTTGCTTCTTTATTTAGTATTATTCAGTATTGGTTTTTTCATTATTGGTTAGAAGAAGACCGCTTGGTGGTGAAGTCGGGTATTTTGTTTAAATCCTTACGCCAGGTACCTTATGAGCGGATTCAAAATATCACCACAGAGCGCAACGTTCTGCATCGCTTATTTAATGTCACAACTTTGCAATTAGAGTCTGCTTCGGGGCAAAAGCCGGAAGCGCTTATTCGCGTTATTAGTACTGAACAAGCCCATTACGTCCATCAATTTATTGCGGACAAAAGTAGTCATGTGGACCGGCCTGATGATACGGGTGTCGAGAAAGAAAATAAACATGAATCACAACACAATGCTTTATTCTATATGCCGCCAAAGCAAGTTTTGCGACGCGGTTTAATTAGCTTAAAGGCGTTATTACCGCTTGGTATTTTGTTTTCTTTTTTGTTTCAAAATGTGGCGCTGCGTGAACAAAGCATGGCTTTTTTAACGCAATTTATTGGTGGTTTTCATATGGAGATGTGGAGCTGGCAAACCTGGGCATTGTATGGCAGTCTATGGTTCTTTGCCGGTGTCATTGTGCTTTTGATTATATCCATCGCCATTGCATTTTTACAATTTCATGAATTTACTTTACATAAGAAAGGCGACCGCTTGCACATTAAAACCGGTTTGTTGACCAATCGTCAGGCCACGGTACCTATAAAACGAATTCAATTGATTCGAATCAGCCAAAGCCCCCTTCATAAGCTGTTTGGTCAAGTTAGTATTAAAATGGAAACCGCCGGTGGCGTTAGTGAGGATAATGCGTTAAGTATGCATTGGTTGGCGCCATTAATCCCTAAAAATCAGGTGGCGGTATTTTTAAATCAACTTCAGTTAGGAATTGATTGGCAGGATATCCAATGGCAGCCTGTGGCGCCTCAGGGTAAAAGACGCATGTTTAAGAAAACGCTGCTGGTGTTATTGATTACCATGATTCCGGTGGCTTATTTTTTTGGTTGGAAAGCGTTATTGTTATTGTTGTTGGTCCCTTATTTAGGCTGGTACTCCGGACGGTACATTAAAGCAGCAGCCTATACCCACAATAAGCAGTTGGTGGGAAATCGCTTAGGTGTTTTTTTCCACCATTTACAGTTTGTAAACATGAACAAAATTCAGAATATTATCTGGCAACAATCGCCGTTTGATTACCGTTATGGTATGGCACGTTTAAAAGTAGATACGGCCGGTTCCAATATTATGTCGCAGCCGGTGCAAATGTTTTATGTGTATGACGTGGATATTCAGCCAATTTATAGAAGCTTAACGAAGCAAGTTGCTGCCAGCCGTTTTGTTTGGTAATAAAAGCGGCTGGCAAATTGTTTTGCTGCTGTCTATAGAAAGCAGTCGTTAAAAAGGCAACTCTAAATCAGCACTGGTTTTTAACAGTTGCTCTCTAAACTGTTCTTGGATTCGCTGTAAAGCAGTCTCATTATCTGCATCAAAGCGTATCACTAAGCACGGTGTGGTGTTGGAGCAACGTACTAGACCCCAGCCATCATCAAAATCGGCACGTATGCCATCGATGGTGGTGATTTTGGCCTCATCAAACTGCACTCTTTTTTCGAATTCTTTCATGAACATGAAGTGCTCGCCTTCTTGCATTTCTACTTTCAATTCAGGTGTGCTGACGCCTTTAGGCAAGGTGTCGAATACCTCTTGGGGTGAACCTTCTTCTTGGTCAAGGATTTCCAACAGTCTGGCCGCGGCATAAATACCGTCATCAAAGCCAAACCAACGTTCATTAAAGAAGAAGTGACCACTCATTTCACCAGCGAGTGCCGCACCGGTTTCCTTGAGTTTGGCTTTCATAAAGGAATGCCCGGTTTTCCACATAATGGGCAGGCCACCATGTTTAACAATAAATTTTGGTAAGTGAGCAGTACACTTTACGTCAAAAATAATACTTGATCCCGGTTGTCGCGATAGGACATCCTTGGCAAATAACATTAATAAACGGTCTGGGAAAATCATTTCGCCGGACTTAGTCATCACGCCCAAGCGATCACCATCACCATCGAAAGCAACGCCAATGTCCGCATCCACCGCTTTTAAAGTGGCTTTTAAGTCTTCTAGATTCTCAGGCACACTAGGATCCGGGTGGTGGTTAGGAAATTCACCATCTACTTCACAGTGTAATGGAATAACTTTACAACCAATTTCTTCCAAAACATTGATAGCAATCGGTCCGGCGATGCCGTTACCGCTGTCAACCACCACGGTTGGTTCGTGTTCTAACTGGATTTCGGAGCTGATGTAATCAACATAATCATCGGCTATATCCAGTTCTTGTACCGTGCCTTCGCCGCTAAGTAAGTCATTGGCGACGATCATATCGTAAAGATTAGTAATTAGTTTCCCGGCTAAAGTTTCTCCGTCCAGCATAATTTTCAGGCCATTATATTCCGGTGGGTTGTGGCTGCCGGTTAACATGATACCTGAGCCGGTTTCTAAATGATGGGTAGCAAAATAGAGTACACCGGTGGGTACAGCGCCAATGTTAATAACATCACAGCCACTACTTTGTACACCTTTAATTAAAGCCTCTAATAGACTTGGACCTGATAGGCGGCCATCACGAGCCACCACTAAGGATTTACGGCCCCGGTTGATGTTTTCACTACCGATGGCTTGACCGATTTGCATAACCGCATCGGCGGTTAAGGTTTTATCGACAATACCACGAATGTCGTAAGCTTTAAAGATACTGGGTTCGGGTGGTTTTTTATGGGTCATTTGTTGTTGTTCTGATGAAAATTCGGAATCCGCAGCGGCTATTTTTTCAGTGCTTGCGCGGGGCACATAATGGCTCACTTTTTCGGTTTGTTGTTTGCTTTTTACGACGCTTAATTGCTGGACTCTTTGTTGCCGCTTCATGAATAAAGCAACACTTAAAAGAATACCGGCAAAGGTCGCAATAATACTACCTAGTAAAGACAGTTTAAAAAGCCCGGCGGCGACCTGTGGCGAGGCATAAACAACGTAAAAATTGGAATTGGGGATTTTTATTTCGTTTTCTTGTCTTGATTGTGTGTTGGCAACTTGCCCCCACTGTTGCAGTGTAATCGTGCTCCATCGCCCTGATTTTTGCACCAAATCAATTTCACCGTGCTTTACGGCAAAGGCATTTTTGTCAATCAATCCGGTTACCGGATAACTGACGACTACATACGCGTGTTCTGGTTGTTGAATAAGAACATAATTTAGGTACTGATTTTTTTGACCGTAGAGATGAATTTCCGGTAGTTGTTCTTGTTGTGCTTTGCTGGTCTGTTGCAACATATCAAGAGTCGCGAAGTTAATGCCGGGAAACTCAGGGTCGGGCATAATATCCGCAATTGGTTCAGTGACACGAATTACCCGTAAATTGTTTGGTACATTCTCTTTAATAAGAGTAGCAATCTGATCATCATTGGGGTTCTCTTTAACCAGCTCAGCGGCCACTTGGTTAATGGTTACGAGTTTTTGTTCGATGGTATTAGCCAGCTGCGCACTTTTGTCATGAAGACCGGCGGTACGTTGTTGGCTGATAAAATTGTTGTATGTTAAGTAAGCAAAAAACAAAGTCAGTAGGGTGGCCGCAGCAAACAGAGAAGTGAATAATGTCTCTTCCGCCATTTTGAAATTAAAAAGCGATTTTTGTTTAGGTTTTGAAGTATTGTCGTTGGTGGACTTTTTCGCTGTTTTCGTTCGGCTGTTTTTAAGTTTATCCACTATCTGCTTAATGTCCATTTTAACGAACTCCGGTATGGCCAAAACCACCTTCACCACGGTCACTGTCAGTAAAGCCTTCGACTTGATTAAATTGCACTTGAACCACCGGCACAAAAATTAATTGAGCCATGCGATCACCCGGCTCTAAGGTAACGGCTTGCTGCGATCGATTCCAACAAGACACAAATAACTGACCTTGATAATCCGAGTCAATTAAGCCAACCAGATTACCCAAAACCAGACCTTTTTTATGACCTAAGCCGGAGCGAGGCAAAATCATGGCAGTAAGTTGTGGGTTTTTGATGTGAATCGCTAATCCGGTAGGAATGAGTTCAGTTTGTCCGGCTTGTAAAGTAATGGCTTCTGCAATGCATGCGCGCAAATCCAAGCCGGCTGAGCCCGAGGTCGTATATCGGGGTAATCCGTATTGTTGGTGAAATGCTTTATCCAATACCTGCAAATCAATTTCTGTCATGGTAGCCAAAGATTTTTACAAGCCACTGATTTTAATATAGTAGCTATAAAAACACCACCGCTATCAGCGCTTACAAGCGTGTAGGAAATTATCGATGGTTTTATTGCCAAGAGTTAGCCACAATTAAGGTTAAGTGACAGTTTAGGGCAGATAATAAGACGATGATGATAAAAGAGTTGGCAACCAAAGACAGGCCAAGAGAAAAGCTAATTCATACCGGTGCTGCTAATTTGAGTGATGCCGAATTGTTAGCAATATTTTTGCGTACCGGCTATGCCGGTACGGATGTCATGACCTTGGCGCTACAATTGCTTAATCGCTTTGGCAGCATTAAAGGCATTCTAGATGCTTCATTAGCTGACATAAATAAAGTGAAAGGTTTAGGTGTGGCTAAATATGCGCAATTACAGGCGGCCGGAGAATTGGTGAAACGGGCCCTCAATGAACAATGGCACGAAAGTCATAGTTTTACCGATCCGGCGCATGTGAATGATTATTTATTGAATAACTTTGAAGCCTGTGAACATGAGCGATTCGCTTGTTTATTGCTAAACAGTAAACACCGACTGCTGCGTTTTGATTATTTATTTAATGGTGGCATTAACAGTGCCCAAGTATATCCAAGAACGGTGGCGCAACATTGCCTACGTTATAATGCGGCAGCCATTATTTTTGCCCACAATCATCCATCAGGAGATGTGCAACCTTCACAAGCAGATCGTGATTTAACTGTACGGTTGGTAAAAACCTTACAGCTGATTGATGTCAAGGTGTTGGATCATTTTATAATTGGCCGACAGCAAACATTTTCCATGGCCAGTCATCAAATGATATAGGGCCTGTGCATCGTTCTGGGTTTTAATATGATTCACGAATTATGCAAAGGTCTCATATAAATCAGTCGGCTTTTTTGGTATGCTATACCGCTTTAAGTTAACTTCTTACATCGGTGCTATTTAAACGTTTAAATCCGGTCGCCAGAGCCGAAAAATATATTGAAAAAGGTAAGTACAAAAAAGCCTTGAAACTGCTGGCGAAAACCTTTGTTAAATACCCTAACAGCTTGGATTTAGCGCGTTTACGCTTTGAGTACGGTAAATACATTCCCTTCGATGAGTTTCACCACGAGGCAGCCCGAGATTACTTCAATCTGCAGATGCAGTTTGATGTTTCCGGCGAAAAAATACATGCTGATTTTGTTAAATACATGACCACCACCCAAGGCCGTATAAACTTAGATGATGAAACATTAAGTAAGTTGGGTGTGGTATTTGCGACTCATGGTTTTGAAAACAATGCAATTTACATTATTAACAGCATGATGCGTAAGGAAACTCGCATAGAGCCCTTTGTGGATGCCTTAGTTGCCATCATTAATTACTTAGATGAAAAGGGTGCTCATAAAAAGACCCAAAGTTATAAGAACTACCTCAAATGGCATTATTCTGAGCACGAAATGACCAAGTATATTTTGGGTAAGACGAGCTAAAAGAGCCGCGATAACTTGGCCGAACACACCCTGCTACTATGTTACTTCTTAAGACTTTTTAGGTACAGTAAATTACCGTTCTGATCTTTTGAATTCAGGTATGTCTTAATTTGTTGACGAATGCCTTCTGTATCTAAACCCGCTTCTTCCAGTAACTCCTCGCGACTGCCATGCTCTTGGAAGTAATCCGGTAAACCAAGATTAAGTACCGGTAATTGCTGTTTCATCTTATGCAGGGCTTCGTTAACGGCGCTACCGGCACCACCTGCGACAACATTGTCCTCAACCGTGACAATAAGTTGATGGCTTTTAGCTATTTTTTCCAGCATGGTTAAGTCTAGTGGTTTTACGAAACGCATATCAATGACAGTGGCGTCTAATGAAGCTGCTGCCAACATCACTTGATCCAAAAGTGTACCAAAAGATAGAATGGCGATTTGTTTATTGCCCTTACGAACTTTTTTGGCTTCGCCGATTGGCAGAGCAGTCATTTCGCTATCAATAGCCACGCCGGGACCAGTGCCACGCGGGTAACGTACTGCCGCCGGGCCTGAATAAGCATAACCGGTATAGAGCATTTGACGACATTCGTTTTCATTAGATGGGGCCATAATGACCATATTTGGTATGCAGCGTAAAAAGCTTAAATCCATATTGCCGGCATGGGTGGCGCCATCTGGTCCGACGATACCGGCACGATCGATGGCAAACAAAACATCCAGATCCTGGATGGCGACATCATGAATTAATTGATCATAAGCCCGTTGTAGAAATGAAGAATAAATCGCTACCACCGGTTTAATACCTTCACAAGCCATGCCGGCGGCTAGGGTCACCGCATGTTGTTCGGCGATACCGACATCAAAATAGCGTTTTGGAAATAGTTTAGAAAACTCCACCAAGCCTGAGCCCTCGCGCATGGCCGGGGTGATTGCGGCTAAATGGTTATCATGGCGCGCCATATCGCACAGCCACTGACCGAATATCTCGGTGTAACTAGGTTTACTGGGTTTGGCTTTGGGCTGCATACCAACCGCCGGATCGAATGGACTGACCGCATGGTATTTAATCGGATCCTCTTCAGCCGGCTTATAGCCTTTACCTTTTTTAGTAATAATGTGTAATAGTTTCGGACCTTTGATGTCTTTGGCCACTTTTAAGGTGTTTACCAATTGCTCGGTGCTATGCCCATCAATAGGACCCAGGTGATGGAAACCGAGTTCTTCAAATAAGGTATTAGGAACAAACATGCCTTTGGTATGAATTTCCCAGCGCGATAAAAAGCGCCATAACCATGAATTACGTCGCATCATGCGTTTGGATTGTTCACGCATACGATTATAGGTTCGGCCACTAACGATTTTTATCAGCATTTTGGTTAGAGCACCGACATTCGGTGAAATCGACATTTCATTCTCATTGAGAATCACCAAAATATCGTTTTCTACTTCGCCACCGTGATTTAAGGCTTCATACGCCATGCCGGCGGTCATCGCACCATCACCAATCACCGCCACACAATGCCTATTTTCGCCTTTGATTTGAGACGCTAAGGCCATCCCCAGGGCAGCGCCAATAGAGGTTGATGAATGACCCACACCAAAGGTATCGTATTCGCTCTCCGGGCGTTTTGGGAACGGTGCTAAGCCGTCTTTTTGTTTTATGCTGGTAATACGGTCTTTACGGCCGGTGAGGATTTTATGGGGGTAGGCCTGATGACCGACATCCCAGACAATCCGATCATCCGGTGTATTAAAAACATAATGCAAAGCCACTGTTAATTCAACCGTACCTAGGCCGGAACCAAAATGACCACCGCACTGAGCGATGTGATTAATTAAATAGGCACGCAGTTCATCGGCAACTTGCGGTAAGTCGAGTTCATCAACCTGCCTTAAATCGGCCGGAATAGTAATTTTATCTAACAGCGGATAGGTGTTTTTCATGGGGTTATTGACTCGTTTTTTTACCTTGGTTGGCGACCGCATCCATGGCCGCTTTTAATTCATCGGGATCGCCTAAGAATTCACTTTTAATGGGCTGTAAATTGTCATCTAATTCATACACTAAGGGAACACCGGTTGGAATATTAAGTTTTAAAATTTCCTCGTCTGAAACCTGATCTAAATACTTCACCACCGCTCGCAGTGAATTACCGTGTGCCGCAACAATCAAGCGTTTACCTTGCTTTAAGTCCGGTTCAATCACCTGCTGCCAATAAGGCATCACCCGATCCACAGTATCCGCCAAACATTCACCCAAAGGGATTTGCTCTTTGGTCAAGTCTGCATAACGGCGATCGCCGGCGATATTACGCTCGTCATCCCAATCCAATTTCGGTGGCGGTGTGGCATAGCTACGGCGCCAAATATGCACTTGCTTATCACCGTATTTAGCGGCTGTTTCGGCTTTATTCAAGCCCTGCAAAGCACCGTAGTGACGCTCATTCAAACGCCAATTGCGGGTCACCGGCACCCATGATTGATCCAGCTCGTCCATGGTGATATGTAAGGTGTTAATGGCGCGTTTGAGCACTGAAGTATAAGCGTGGTCAAACTCAAAACCTTGAGCAGCTAATAAT
>Ga0079224_100015588_pt1 | contig 10647 bp, 12 predicted proteins | sample Stecom2015_FD_80414 | JGI IMG/M metagenome (GOLD analysis project Ga0079224, IMG submission 80414) | Agricultural soil microbial communities from Utah to study Nitrogen management - Steer compost 2015 | ecosystem: Environmental > Terrestrial > Soil > Agricultural land | place: USA: Utah...
ATGGACTTCATCCATCATTTCCCAAAAAAGTTCTTCACTTTTCTCCCGGTTATACCAGATTTCGTCCCGGTCAAACCCCCGCTCTTCAACATCCACATAGGAGATGAAGAATTTGACCGTGTGCTCATTAATCCGTTCGATTTCCATATGGCAACTCTCCCTTCTTTAAATGATATATGAAGGGATTCCTCCCTTAGGGGCACGAATCAAAAAAACAGAAAAATGTAAAATATATTGTATGCCTTTCACTTTTATTTTATGACAAAGGACTGAAGAAGGGAAACAATATTAATCCCAGTTTGCAAAATAAGAAAATCACCTATAAAGGATTTTCGTAATATTAGAAAAAAACCTTCACGCACGCGAAGCATGAAGGCAGCTGGTTGAAGTTTATTATATAATGTTTTTTACCTCTCGTAAAGATAGAAATTACAATTAATTTACAAGCTTTTGGGCTTCCCTCAATTGATAGGTACGAACCTTTCTCGGCAGGAAACGGCGAATTTCATCATCATTATATCCCACTTGCAGCCGTTTTTCATCTAGTATAATCGGTCTGCGCAAGAGCCCCGGATTTTCTTGGATCAATTTGTATAGCTCTTGCAATGGCAAGGTTTCCAAATTGACGTTCAAATTTTGGAATGTTTTTGAACGGGTGGAAATAATTTCATCAGTGCCGTCTTCCGTCATCCGAAAAATCTCTTTAATCTCTTCAATTGTCAAAGGTTCTGAAAAGATGTTCCGTTCTTTGTAAGGGATGTTATGCTTTTCCAACCAGGCCTTAGCTTTCCGACATGAAGTACAACTAGGGGCAGTGTAAAGTGTGACCATTTACGCTATCACTCCTTAAAATATATATAAATCATTATGCTTGATTCTTATTTTAAAATTAGTTTAATATAGGAATTTCTATCCATATTATACATGATTTTTTTCTCAATGGATATATTTTTTAAAATAATTTTTTTTTTATTTTTTCTAAAAAAGTTTTTCTTTGTTTTTCTTTATTAAACAATGTTTTGTTTACCATTTTATTATTTTATTAGACTAAAATATTTTTCAATAAAATTATAAAAGGCTTGCTCAATTATGCTCATTCTTTTTGAGAATGATTTTCAATGTTCCTTCTCTTTTTTTCATTTACTCATATTTTATTGAAAATTGGACGTATAATGTAAAAAGCACACCTTTAAAAATCGAAATTGGGGTGGGAGATTTGGATCGGATAACGCTTTTCTTTTTTGAAATGTTTTTATTTGCCATCTTCACCATTGGAATTACCGCATTTTTAGGAGTCATTCTCCATTCAATTGGAAAAGCTCTTTTTGGGAGAAAAAAGAAAAGGGAATATGTAGACTTTTTCCAGCGGATTCAAGAAGGCTGGAATAAGGTAGGGGGAAAGGGAAACTCTTTGTAAAAAGGTTGATTTTTCCACGTTCATTTTTTATAATGAAGCTAATTTCATATCGGGAAAAACGATGAGAAAGGATAGTACATACCATATTCGTCTTCAGAGAGTTTGTGGTTGGTGCGAACAAACGGCGATGGGTATGGAATGGGCTTTCGAGTCTAAACCGAACGGCTTTTGCTCAGTAGGCTTTAGCGTTACCTTGCGTTAAAAGGTCAAGTGGCCAATTGTTGGCAACTAGGGTGGTACCGCGGATAATCCATTCGTCCCTTGCTGGGATGAATGGTTTTTTATTTTTCTAGAAAAAATTTGAACTTGCCCAAATAGGACAAGCCAAGTCAAGCATCTTACAAAAACTACTCAAATTAAAAAGTGAGAAAGGAAGGGATTTTCATGAAGACGATTTTTTCAGGTATTCAGCCTTCAGGTACAATTACGATTGGAAATTATATCGGGGCTTTAAAACAATTCGTAGAACTGCAACATGATTACAACTGTTATTTTTGTATCGTCGATCAACATGCCATTACTGTGCCCCAAGACCCGGAAACATTACGAAAAAACATTCGCAGTCTCGCAGCTCTATATTTAGCCTGCGGTATTGACCCGGAAAAAGCTACGTTGTTTATCCAATCGGAGGTGCCTGCCCACGCACAAGCCGGTTGGATGCTTCAATGTCTCTCCTATATCGGGGAATTGGAGCGAATGACCCAATTTAAAGAAAAATCCGCCGGAAAAGAAGCGGTGTCAGCCGGACTCTTGACTTATCCGCCGCTTATGGCCGGAGACATTTTGCTTTACAATGCGGATTACGTCCCCGTCGGCGAAGACCAAAAACAACATTTGGAATTAACCAGGGATTTAGCAGAACGCTTTAATAAAAAGTATGCGGAAATCTTTACAATTCCTGATATTAAACTGCCAAAAGTTGGGGCACGCATCATGTCCTTGCAAGACCCGACAAAGAAAATGAGCAAATCCGATGCAAACCAAAAGGCCTTCATCTCGATGTTGGATGAACCAAAAACCATTGAGAAAAAGATTAAAAGTGCCGTTACCGATTCCGACGGTGTCGTGAAATACGATAAAGAAAACAAACCTGGCATCTCGAACTTGCTCTCAATTTATTCGATTTTCAATAATGAACCGATTGAAGAAATTGAAAAACGGTATGAAGGTAAAGGTTATGGCGCCTTCAAAAAGGATCTTGCAGAAATTGTCATTCGCGAATTAACACCTATTCAAGAACGATATTATGAATTAATTGATTCTCAGGAATTGGATAATATTCTCGACCAAGGCCGGGATAAAGCGAATGCCGTTGCAAGTCAAATGATTCGGAAAATGGAAAATGCGATGGGGCTTGGCAGAAGACGATAAAAAAACGCGGGAGCTAGTTCCCGCGTTTATCATTTTCATTATGTTTTATTGCCGTTTCTTCGTCTTTTTATTATTCATTTTTTCTGTTGTAGATAGTGGTTCGTTCGCAAATTCGTGGTCAAAATCTTGCGGTTGTTTTCCTTTTAGCGCTTGTTTATCACTAAAATTCTTTGACAATTGTTTTGCCATTCTTTCATTTTCATTCAACGGCGCCACCTCCAACAATAGTATCACCCCGTTTCCTCAAATCTATGAAACCCCTCGAAAAATTTAGGTATACTATGGAAAATAGGGAAAAGCTCATTTTATTATGTACGATCTTTTGATATTATTTTTCTGTATGTATAACCCATATTTAGGACTATACCTCCTTAATTTCGGGTAACTCAAAAGAAAGGAGGACCTTTCAATGTTGAAGGAAAGAATAGGAGCCATCTTTATCCTTGCACTCATTTTACTGTCCGTATTCGTCCCATATTATTTCCTCTCCGACGTTTATTCGGTTTACGGAAGTTTTTTATTTTGGGTTGGAGCAACCTTTGTTGCTATCATAGCAAATCACTTCATTACGAAAGATTGGGGTAAATAAAATGTCAACTAAATTAGCATATATTGGTATAGCCGTTTACATAGTCATTGCCTTTATTATCGCTCTTTTATCAAGAAAGGGAGAAAAACAGAATACGATGGTCTCCTATTTTTTAGGAAACCGGAAATTGGGCGGATTTGTCTCAGCATTAAGTTATAGTGCCACTACGTATAGTGCTTTTATGCTTGTCGGCCTTGCCGGTCTCACTTATAAAGGCGGTGTCGGTGCCCTAGGCTTTGAATTAATCTATTTAATGGGCGTTTCCCTTGTCACGTTTTTCGGACCGCGCTTTTGGTTTGCCGGACAAAAATATGGATATATTACCCCTTCAGAAATGCTTGGGGACCGCTATAACAACCGCCATGTAGCTGTTATCGCAGCTTTAGCTTCTTGTTTATTTCTTATTCCTTACAGCGCCGTTCAATTATCGGGAATCGGCTACCTTCTGCAAGGAATTACAAATGATGCCGTCCCCTATACGACTGGTGTTATTATCGCAACGGTTATGGCCATTATATTTTCCTATATCGCTGGAATTCGGTCGGTGGCCTGGACCGATTCCTTACAAGCACTCTTTATGATTGTTTCTTCCACCCTCGTCGTCATCATTGCTGTCCAACATTTCGGCGGGTTTACTTCTTTTTTTGAATCGATTGAAACAACCCGTCCAAAATTATTAACAGTACCCGGAAACGGCTTTTTTAGCTTAGCAACCTTTATCGGAATGACGTTGCCATGGGTCTTCTTCAGTTTATCAAACCCCCAGGTAAGCCAGCGGATGTTTATGCCGAAATCATTAAAAAGCATGCGGACAATGATTATGGGCTTTATGATTTTTGGTCTGATCTATACCCTTGTCGCCGTTATTTGGGGATATACGGCTGTTTTGCAATTCCCGGAACTGGAAAGCCCTGATTTGGCAACACCGATGTTATTATCCTCTGGGATTATTCCTCCGGTTTTAGCTGTTATCGTTATGGTCGGAATAATGGCCGCGGCCATTTCAACGATTGATTCCATTTTATTGACGTTGTCATCGCTTTTTGCGAAAGATGTATATGCCAATGTAAAAAAAGATGCACCAGATCGCATACAGTTAATGGTTGGGAAAATTGTGATCCCGATTATTGCAGTATTAGCTTACCTGTTTGCATTGACGGAAATTGATTTAATCGCCATGCTGTCAGTCGCATCCGCTGCCGGATTGTTAGTGCTTGTACCTGCGACTATTGGCACCTTCTTCTGGAAAAGAGGAACAGCTTCCGGCGCCATTTCTAGCATCATAGGCGGTGGGATTATCGTGATTCTACTTGAATTTGTGCCGGAGTTGCGGCCCTTTGGTCTTGCCGCAAGTATATGGGGATTTCTCGCTTCAACCCTTTTATTTATTTTTGTAAGTATCTTTACAAAAGCACCAGTGGAAAAAGCCGAGGAATTTTTAACGTATGTAAATGGAGAAATGAAAAAACTTTACCGCAAATAAGTAAAAACAGGCATCGAATGCAACCGATGCCTGTTTTTTTAATTGACTTTCGAGCCCCATTCCAATTCCCATAGTTTTTCAAAAAAGGGCTGCCCTTTTATCAAACCTTCACAAAAGTCTTCATGTTTTTTCGACCAGCCGAATTTCACATCGTTATACAATCCATTCCACAATTCTTCAAAGGATTTCGTCCGGATTTCTTCATACTTTTCCGGCGCCCACTCCGTATACCAATAACGGACCTGGGCAGTGTTCTTCGATGAATAGAGATGGTCTAAAGCCATAAACAAAAGCTTTTTCAATTGCCGTTCCTTCCTCGTTAATCCAATCATAACTTCCGGTTCAGGGGATAAAATATGATATTCCTTTTTTCTGATTGGGGTAAAGGAATAATTGATTACCTTTTCTTTTGCTGCCATTTCATAAACGAGTTGTTCTTGTCTTGGGATAATACGGCTTTTCCGAATTGGAATTTGATAACCGAGGGTATCGACGGCAAGAATTCCTTCTCCGTCTGTCACGATGAAGCAATAATCCAATTGGATCCGTTCATGGTTTTTCCGCAAGTAGGCTTTTTGGTAAACATCGTTTAAGAGGGCTTCGGGTAAGTCGGCTAGCTCATTTTCAATATATTGGTACAATTCCTTTGTAATTTTTAATACTGGAACTTGATCCAATAGTTCAATGGAATCGTCTTTTCGCCATTCATGAAAATGACAAATATTATACCCGTTTTCTTCGCCTTCAAACCAATTCACCCAAACATCGTGCAAATACATCATTTGAAACCCCTCGCTTAAAGACTGTTTGTGTACAGTATTGTCCCGAGAGAGTTAATTTATTCCTAAAAAGCCACCAATTTCATCCGATACCATTCATTTTGCCACGTTTAAGTATTGTTCTGCCGGCATCTGTAATGATTGTTCGATGGAAAATGGTTTTTGTTCACGGAATTTTTCCACTAAAAAATACCCAATGGCGTAACCTAATTTCGGTTTTCCGAAGGCGGTCCCATAAAGAAAAGCATCGTGACGAGGGTCGGTAATTTTTATATTCAATTGATTTTTATAGTACTTTTCCCAATAACGAACAAGGAGCTTAGGATCATAGGATTTTAAAATAGGTTCAACATAATCTTCTCCGACAATTTCCCGGACCGTCTGTTCCGCCAACCCCTCCATAAAAAGGGAATCTAACAGTGTGTATTGTTCAATCGATTTTTTCTGCATTGCCATTCTTGTTGCATGATGATATTCATGGACAAAGAGAGCTTCTAAATCTTTTAATGCCTCTGGATCATTAATAAATAAAAACATTTTATCTGGAAAAGTAAAACCGTTCTTTTTTCCTCTCCTTGTCAAAATTTGAGTTCTGCCGGGAAAAATAAAAATTGGTATATCCGGCCCAGTCCATTTCCGTTTATATTTCCTTTCAAATAACGTAAATCTTTCCCAAATTTTTGTTTTTGTCATTTGCAAAAAAATGTTTTTTGACAAGGTATTCGGCTTATACATCCCTTTTTTAAGCAAAATTTGATAAATTTCCGTAGCAGGTAAAGGCTCAAAAAATTTTTTTAAATTTTCACAAATACGTTCTGGCTGGTAAAAATACTGATCGAGCCACTTGTCGGTGCGAACTACTCCCATCGTCCTCTTTCGGTTTCCTTTCTTCGATGAATTTATCTTTCAGTCCTATACTATTCGTTTGCCCTTTTTTTGCCATAAAAAAAACCGGTATTAAACCGGTTTTAGAAAAAGATGATTTAGTTGTTACTTCTCGTTTTTTGTCTAAAAAAACCGGTATTAAACCGGTTTTTTAGAAAAGACTATATAGTTGTTATTGCTCGTATTTTTTCAAGGCTAATACGGCATTGTGACCGCCAAAGCCTAAAGAGATGCTTAATGCTGCTCCGACATCTCTTTTTCTTGCTCCATTTGGAACATAATCTAAGTCACAATCTGGATCCGGGGTCTCATAATTGATGGTCGGCGGTAGCATCGAATCCCGGATGGATAAAGCAGTAATAATTGCTTCAACCGCCCCGGCAGCGCCCAACAGATGTCCGGTCATCGACTTCGTGGAACTTACTGCCAATTTATAAGCATGTTCGCCAAAGACAGTTTTAATAGCAGCTGTTTCAAATTTGTCATTGTATTCGGTGCTTGTACCATGGGCATTAATATAGTCGATATCGGTCGTATTTAATCCTGCATCCTTTAAGGCATTTTGAATCGCCCGAACGGCCCCTTCGCCTTCTGGTGCGGGTGCTGTAATGTGGTATGCATCTCCGGTGGCGCCATATCCGACAACTTCGGCATAAATTTTTGCACCGCGTTTTAAAGCATGTTCTAACTCTTCTAGGACGACGATACCGGCTCCTTCGCCGATGACAAATCCATCGCGATTTTTATCGAAGGGTCGGCTGGCACTGTTCGGATCCGGATTCGTGGATAAAGCTGTCATCGAAGCAAATCCAGCCACTGCCAAATTTGTAATTGGGGCTTCCGTTCCGCCGGTAATCATGACATCAGCCTCACCGCGCTGGATGACTTTAAAGGCATCCCCAATCGAGTTCGTACCGGTCGCGCAAGCAGTAACAGTACAAGAGTTAATTCCTTTTGCACCAAGCATTATGGACACTTGTCCGGCAGCCATATCGGGAATCATCATCGGGACAAAAAACGGACTTACACGCCGATAACCTCTTTGCAAAAATACATTATGTTGTCTTTCCAACGTTTCAATCCCACCGATTCCAGAGCCGATCCAAACACCGACCCGATTTCGGTTTTCATCGTCAATGGTTAGTTCAGCATCTTTCACCGCCATAAGGCTTGCCGCAATGGCATAATGGGTAAAGCGATCCATTTTTCGTACATCTTTTCGATCAAGGAAATCTTCCGGATTAAAGTCCTTTAATTCCCCTGCGACTTTTACAGGAAATTCGTCGGCATTGATGCGGGATAAAGGGCCAATCCCAGACTTACCTGCCAAAATATTTGTCCACATCGTATCTGTATCATTGCCAACCGGCGTGACTGCGCCAATGCCGGTAATGACGACCCTCTTTTTTTCCATGAATTTCATCTCCTTTTACAACTTCGATTATTATAGAAAATTGTCTATATGCTTTACATAAAAGAGTGGCTCAAGGATTTTGTTAGGGCTATTTTCCCCATTTCATCAAAATGGCTCCCCACGTCAATCCTCCCCCAAAACCTACCATGACAATAATATCATCATCCTTGATTTTCCCTTCCTCCAAATCATCCACAATGGAAATGGGAATGGAAGCTGCTGATGTATTTCCATATTTTGCAATCGTGTTGGACATCTTCTCTACCGGAAGTTCCAATCGCTCCCGGGCAGATTCCATAATTCGGATATTCGCCTGGTGGGGAATTAAATAATCAACTTCATCCTTCGTCAGCCCGGCTTTTTCGATAACCCGGACCGCCGATTCTCCCATTTGCCGAACAGCGAATTTAAACACTTCTCTACCGTTCATGCAAATATATTTTTCCTGAAATAAATGTTTACCACCGCTTCCGTCAGCGCCCAGTTCAAAGGAAAGAATGCCCCTTCCTTCCTGGACCGGTCCCATTACGACAGCTCCCGCTCCATCTCCAAACAGGACGGCTGTATTTCTATCGTTCCAGTCGACAATTTTGGACAGTTTTTCGGCGCCAACAACTAAAATATATTTGTAGCTTCCGGATTCAATAAAGTTTTTCGCTGTCACCATGCCATAAATAAATCCGGAACAGGCTGCACTCACATCCATCGCAGCGGCATGTTTTGCGCCTAACCGATCTTGAAGGATGCATGAAACAGAAGGGAAAGATGTATCCGGTGTCACAGTAGCTGTAATAATCATACCAATTTCTTCCGGATTTATTCCAGCATGTTTTACTGCATTTACAGAGGCGTAATAAGCCATATCAGAAGTATTTATATTTTCATCCGCAATCCTTCGTTCTACAATCCCCGTCCTTGTTCGAATCCACTCATCGGATGTATCCATTCGTTTTTCCAAATCAAAGTTTGTTACTACATTTTCGGGAACATATTTACCAACCCCGATGATTCCAGCGTTCATCCAGTTCACTCCTTGCTTTAATAGGGGTTTTACACTTGAAGTTACTATCAAATATTATGACTTGGTACTAATTTTATCTTAAAAAAAAGGATTTATCAATATTATACCCAGTAAATTTTTTCATAATGAATGGGTATGATTAAGATTTCGTTCAGTTTTTAGCTTCTCGAATTTCTGCATCTTTTTCCCTTCTTCCTTGCTGTCCAGAGCCTTTAAAGTGAAAAATTCCGTTCTCAGAACTTGTAATGATAGAAAGAAGCCATTGAAAAACCGGGTTGTCTTTTTCCAAAGTCCTTTCAAGAACACATTCAGCCTTTGGATAAACTAATAGTTGATGTAAGGATATTTTCTCCTTTAATTCGTTATAAAATCTTTGTGCCCATTGATCTCCGTCCTCAGCAAAAATGGAGAAGGAAATGATATTTGGTTCCCTTTTACCTTGGTCTAGCAAAAATCCGATAACCGTTTCTTCAAGGATAGTCTTTTCCGTATTTGACCAATCGGAAACGGGTAAAAGTATTTTACTTTCTTCTACTAGAGGTGTTCCCGGTTGATAATCAGAAAAATTGCTGTTTCTCTCAACCCACATTCGTTTTTCCTCTAAGTCTTCATCCATCCAATGATCCACGATACCCACATGCTGAACTGGATACCCCTCCTCAAGTAGTAAACGGCATAACTGAAATCCAACCCGTCCAAAGGAACCAATAATTAAAAATTCCAAGATGCTCCGCCCCCTTATAATGGAGTTTCCGCCGCTTCAAACAGCTTCTGGGCAATATTTGCAATCTCATTTCGTTTTTCCGGCATTAAGACATGGATATTATCGGTTCCATCCGGCAAATACGTTTGATAAAGTCGAAGCCACATTCCGTCTTGAACCCCATGTTCCAATATATGAACGATTTTGAACGGGAATGTGAAGGAAAATGGACCTTTTGTTAAATCCATGATAAAATTTTCACATTTTTCCTCAGAGATTGTATATGCCCTCGAAACGTCCATTAAAAACCTTTTATAAAAAAATGGTTGTCCATGGACTAATTCCTTTACCCAAGCTAATGAAAAAATGGGATTTATCAATAAAGCGGACCGGATGAAAGAAGGATTGTTGTCCATCAAGGAACAAACAATAATCGCCCCAAATCCTTCAGCAATAACATGAATTTTTTCATTTAAAATTTCTGTCCGCTTAACGTATTCATATAAATGTCGGACCTGATCCGTGGATTTTTGATTGCCGAGATGGTTGCCACCAAGGTTGGTGTAAAATATTGTATATCCTTTATCAACCAGTTCCTGTAAGATGGCAAAGCGAGACTGATTTAACAGCCATTTACTTTCGGTTCCCTCTGAAAATTTTTCGTCATTGGAAATAATAAGGATGCCAAAACCGTTTGGTCGATTCGGATAATGTATGATACAAGCTTCACGGTTCAGGAATATTTTTCGGTATTCCATAATTGATCCCTTTCTTCTCTGTCTCTCGGGAAATGGTCTTTTGAAACCATCCTTTTGAAAGCAGGAATTTGCTAATATACTGTATTCATAAAAAACTTCCCCTGCCAGTATAAACGCCTATATTTAGGAAATTTTGTTTCCGCCAGCTTTTCCAATTTATTAAATTTACGAATTCTTTGCTTTATGTTATTATTTTGGTATAAAAGAAGAGCGAAGAAGGGGATTTA